>Ga0105240_10004224_pt1 | contig 21962 bp, 23 predicted proteins | sample KBSC54metaG_FD_80426 | JGI IMG/M metagenome (GOLD analysis project Ga0105240, IMG submission 80426) | Corn rhizosphere microbial communities from Kellogg Biological Station, Michigan, USA - KBS C5-4 metaG | ecosystem: Host-associated > Plants > Roots > Rhizosphere > Soil | place: Michigan, USA... | reverse complement strand
TCCGGCTTCCCCCAGGCGTTCTGCACCACACCGACGTCCCTGATCCAGACCCCATGCGAGAACCCGGTTCCCATCGCCTTGACGATCGCCTCCTTGGCCGCAAACCGCATGGCGATGAAGCGCTCCCGCCGCTGTGTCTTCGCGAGCTGTGCCTGCTCTTCCGGCAGCAGCAGCCGCTCGATGAAATGCGTCCCGAACCGCTCGAGGGTCTCCCTGATCCGCCTTACCTCGAGCACATCCACCCCGATCCCGAAGATCATCCGCGCGCCGCCGCCATCAGCGCCTTCATGTCCCTCACCGCCGCCGTGAGCCCGGCGAACACCGCCCGCGAGATGATGGCGTGCCCGATGTTGAGCTCCACGATCTCCCGGATCGCTGCGACCGCCTGCACATTGTGATAGTTGAGACCATGCCCCGCATGCACCTCGAGCCCGAGTTTCGCCCCGAGGCGCGCGCACTTGAGCAGCCGCTCGAGCTCTGTCGCCCGCGCGGCCCCGGCAGCCTCCGCGTACGCCCCCGTATGCAACTCGATCGCCGGCGCGGCAATCCGTGCCGCCGCCTCCACCTGCCGCGCTTCCGGATCGATGAAGAGCGCCACCCGAATTCCCTTCCCCGCGAGCCTCGCCGTCGCCTCCTTCATCCGAGCTTCCTGCCCAGCCACATCCAATCCCCCCTCGGTCGTCACCTCCTGCCGCCGCTCCGGCACGAAGCAACAATCCTCGGGGCGCACCTCCCCCGCAATTTCCAACATCTCCTCCGTGACCGCCATCTCTAGATTCATGCGGGTCTTGAGCAGCCCTCGCAGAGTCCTGACATCGAAGTCCTGAATGTGTCGGCGATCCTCCCGCAGGTGCAGCGTGATGCTGTCAGCCCCCGCCATCTCCGCAGCCAGAGCCGCCTGTATCGGCTCCGGGTCCTTCCCCCGCCGCGCCTGCCGCAGCGTCGCGACGTGATCGATATTGATGCCCAACGCTATGTACGAAAGAGTCACAACAGCTCCGATCGAGACCGGCGGTTCGCGTGCAAATCAGTCAAACTCGCATTCTTGCGTACTCGAGCTAAGTACGCGACCCCCTCCGTGACGCCACTGCCCGAGCCACCCGCCTGGTGGTCAGCTCCTTCCCCTCCAGCCTTTCAGTCAGCACCGCCTTTAGCACCTTGCGCGCATCCTCGAGCTCCCTCCCTTCCCCCAGTTCCTCTTGCGCCAGCGCCAAAATGGAGGTTCCCGCCACGGCGTCGGCGTCGGGCTCTACTGCAGGGACCAGCCCCTCGGACGCTACGAATCGATAAAAACCCTCCGCTTCGATCGCCTTCCCCGTCCGTGCCTCCGACGTCAAATCCACCCCGTACCCCACCGCCTCGAGCAACCTCTTCTCGAATACCCGCAAAACCGCCTCGATCCTCCCTCCCGCGCGCAACCCCGAGAGCGCCTGCCGATAATCCTCGAATATCTCCGGTATGGGATCGTGCCGCGTCGTGAGCTTCAGCAGCAGCTCGTTGAGGTAGAACCCCGCCATGAGGCTCCCCGCCGGCAGAGGCGGCGCGCTCTCCGCGCTCTCCGCGCCCGTGAGTTGCCCCGCCTCCCGCCCCGCCTGAAAGGAGAGGAGCAACAGCCCGAAAGGCTGCAGCACGCCTCCGAATCGGGGTTTCGGCCCGCGCACTCCGCGTGCAAACAGCGTCAGCCGCCCGTGATCGCGCACCAGCACCTCCAGAATCCGGCTGGTGTCGCGGTACGGCCGGTGGTGCAGGATGTACCCCGGCGCCAGCAGTACGCGGCGGGGATGTGCGCTCATCAACGTCTACTCCAGGCCCAACTCCCGCAGGGCGCGGGCATTATCCGCCCAGTTCTCGCGCACCTTGACCCAGAGATTGAGGTGCAGTCGGCGCCCGAGGAGGCCGTTCAGCGCAAGCCGCGCCGAGGTGCCCACGCGCTTCAGCCGCTCACCCTTCGCCCCGATGACGATCGGCTTCTGGCCTTCGCGGTCCACCCACACGGCCGCATCGACGGTGAGCTGTCCATCTTCCTCAGCCAGCCTCTCCACCTCCACCGCGATGCCGTAGGGCACTTCCTGATTGAGCTCCAGGGTCAGCTTCTCGCGAATCATCTCCGCGATCCGAAACTGAATCCCGCGGTCCGTCATCTCCCCGTCGGGAAAGAGCGGCGGTGAGACGGGCAGATGCGCCGTGATCGCGGTACGCAGGTCCTCGAGATTCTGCGCCTTGAGTGCCGAGATCGGCACCAATGCAAGGAATCCATGCCGGCGGTCGAGATCGGCGAGATAAGGCAACAGCCGCTCGCGCGGCTTCGCGCGATCGACCTTGTTGACGGCAACCAGCACCGGACGCCCGGCGCGGGCGATACGCCGCAACACGAGCTCGTCCTCCGAATTCCAGACGAGCGCCTCCACTACCAACACGACGAGGTCCGCATCCTCCAACGCCGCCGCCGCCGTCCGATTCATCGCCTTGTTGAGCGCACGCTTCGCCTGGCTGTGCAGTCCCGGCGTGTCGACGAATGCAATCTGCGCATTCGGCAGCTGCGCGAGCCCGATGATCCGGTGCCGGGTCGTCTGCGGCCGTGGCGTCACGATGCTCACCTTCTGCCCGACGAGCGCGTTGAGCAGAGTCGACTTGCCGACGTTCGGCCGGCCGACGAGCGCGGCAAAGCCGCAACGGAAATCGGGAGGAGCGTCAGTCACTTCTGCAGGTCTTCGCCACTGTCCAGGCTCTTGAGTATGCGCTCGGCAGCCTCCTGCTCGGCACGCCGGCGGCTCGATCCGGTGCCCTCGGCCGAGAGCCGCAGCGCCGGTACGTCGCAGGCCACGTAAAACGTCTGCGCGTGGGCCTCGCCCTCGACCCGCTCCACCCGATAGCGGGGCAGCGAGAGTCCCCGGGACTGCAGGTGCTCCTGCAGCCGCGTCTTGGCGTCCTTGAGCTCGTGCGGCGCGGGAAGCGCCGCGATCCGTGGCCCGAAGAGCTGGTCAATCATGGCCTCGGCGGCTGGCAGCCCCCCATCGAGGTAAAGCGCCCCGCAAACCGCCTCCAGGGCATCGGCGAGGATGGAATGGCGGCGGAAACCTCCCGTCTTGAGCTCCCCCGAACCGAGCTGCAGCGCCTCCCCGAGCTCGAGGGACGCCGCCACCTCGGCGAGCGGTTCCCCGCTCACCACCCGCGCGCGCAACCGGCTGAGATCTCCCTCGCTCGCCTGAGGGAAGGTCTCGAAGAGATGATGCGCCACGATCAGATTGAGCACCGCATCGCCCAGGAACTCCAGCCGCTCGTTGTTGGGGCCGGGCGCGCTGCGGTGCGTGAGCGCCGCGCGAAAGAGCGCGGGATCACGCGGCTCATAGCCGAGCTTGGCGCGTACCCAGGCGAGCGGCCAATCGGGCTTATCCACCACCGTTCAGGCTGACGGTCTTGTCGAACTGGACCTCCAGGATGATGTGGTCAAAGAGCGGCGCCTGGTCATAGTAGGCGGCCTCGACCTGCCACCCCTGGCCGGCGCGGGAGATGGAGATGTCCTTGACCTGCGGGTAGTCCACCTCATCGATCTGGAAATGCTTCCGAATGGAGCTGCGGATCGCGTCAGGGTTCGCCCCACCGCCGCGAAACTCGTCGCCGAGCTCATTCAGCGCTCGCGCCACCTTCATGTAGTTCAGATAGACCGGCGTCAGGCGGATGCCGGCATAGATGAGTATGGCGAAGGGAATGAGCAGTATGAGCCACCCGATCGCCGTCACGCCGCGTTGACGCGCACGCATTGCTGAACCCCCGCTCTAATGAATCTTGTTGCCGATTCGGCTCCACATGGGCCCGCCGGAGCGCTGCGGGTCCCAATTGAACCAGATGTAGGTCGCTTTGCCCACGAGATTCGCATCCGGTACGAAGCCCCAGACGCGCCCGTCGTCACTGTTGTCCCTGTTGTCGCCGACCATCAGGTATTCGCCGGGAGGCACCACTTTGGTGACCACCTCCGGCTCATCGAGGGGCATCGCACCCGGAGGGGCCGTACCGCCACAGACGTACCCGCGTGCATCACTGCGCCGACATCCCGGCAACGGGTACGGAGTGACCTCGAGCGGCACGGGGCAGAGCAGCGCCTGGTGGGCATGCCCACCCAGCTGCTCGACGGCGAGCTGCATGTTGATGTAGCAGCCGTCGGTGTAGGTGTCGGTGACTTTGAACGGTATCACCTTGCCATTGATGATCAGCCGGTCGTCGCGCACCGTCACATGATCCCCCGGAAGGCCGACCACGCGCTTGATGTAGTTCTCAGAAGGATCGAGCGGATAGCGGAAAACCATTACGTCGCCGCGCTTCGGGCTGCCGGTGTCGAGGATCTTGGTGTTGGACACCGGGAGCCTGAGGCCATAGGAGAATTTGTCGACCAGGATGAAATCGCCATCGAGGAGCGTCGGCATCATGGAGTCGGAGGGGATGCGAAACGGCTCGAACACGAACGAGCGCAGCAGCAGCACCGCCAGGGCCACCGGAAAGAAGCTGCGCGCGTAATCCACCGTACCCGGCTCCGGGATGGCGGTCGGATCCTTGCCCGCCGCCTTGGCCGCGACCAGCCGGCGGCGGCGCAGCACCGCCGCGTCCGCCGCCCAGATGACCCCGGTTACCCCGGAGATGGCGACCAGGACACCGCTGAAATCGAGCTGCTCGGCGACGAGCAGCCGCACCACGGCGGCGCCGATGAGAATCGGCAGCACGTGGTAGGCGAGCGACATCACCGGGGAGTCGGTCGCCGGCTTCGGGCTCGCCGCGATCTGGCGCCGCGGCCGTAGGAACCAGTCATCGAGGATGCAGAGGAGCCCGACCGGCAATGCGAGCCAGGCGAGGACCAGGATGACCTGCATGAGGACGGGAGGCATCGCGCCGGCGCCTTACTTGCCGACCTTCAGGACGGCGAGGAACGCCTCCTGGGGAATCTCGACCCGACCCAACTGTTTCATACGCTTCTTGCCTTCTTTCTGCTTCTCTAGGAGCTTGCGTTTGCGACTGACGTCGCCGCCGTAGCATTTGGCCAACACGTTCTTGCGCAGCGCCTTCACCGTGGCGCGCGCGATGATGGCGCTGCCGATGGCCGCCTGCACGGCAACCTCGAACATCTGCCGCGGGATGAGCTCCTGCATCTTGTCGACGAGCTCCCGGCCACGTTGATAGGCGTTCTCGCGATGGACGATGATCGAGAGCGCATCGACCTTCTCCGCGTTGATGAGGATGTCGAGCTTCACGAGCGGCGCCGCCTCGAAGTGCGAGAACTCATAATCGAACGAGGCATAGCCCCGGCTGACCGATTTCAACCGATCGAAGAAATCGAGCACCACCTCCGCCAGCGGCAGCTCGTACTGCAGTGACACCTGGCTGCCCAGGTACTGCATCTTCTTCTGCGTCCCGCGCTTGTCGTTGCAGAGCTTGAGCACCGCCCCGACGTGGTCCGGAGGGACGAGGATGTTGGCCACGATGATGGGCTCGCGGATCTCCTCGACCTCGTTGGAGGCCGGGAGCTTCGCGGGATTGTCGACGTATTCCACCGCGCCGTCGGTGCGCAACACTTCATACACCACCGTCGGTGCGCTGGTGACGAGATCGAGCTGATATTCCCGCTCCAGCCGTTCCTGCACGATGTCCATGTGCAGCAGGCCGAGGAAGCCGCAACGAAACCCGAACCCGAGCGCGCCGGAGACCTCCGGCTCGTAATGGAGCGCGGAATCGTTGAGCTTCAATTTCGCGAGCGCATCGCGGAAGCCCTCATAGTCCTCGGAATTGACGGGAAAGAGCCCCGCGAAGACGCGCGGCTTGATCTGGCGGAAGCCCGGCAGCGGGGTCGCCGCCGGCCGGCTCTCGAGCGTGATGGTATCGCCCACCGGTGCGCCATCGATCTCCTTGATGCCGGCGACGATGAAGCCGACATCGCCGGTCGACAACGTCTTCTCCACAATCGGCTTTGGCGTGAAGCGGCCGAGGCGGTCGACCGTGTGGCTGCGGCCTGTCGATACGACACGGATCTTCTCGCCGGTCTTGACGCTTCCGTTGACGACCCGCACGAGTGAGACCACGCCGACATAGTTGTCGAACCAGGAGTCGATGATGAGCGCCTGCAGAGGTCCCTCCTCATCGCCCTTCGGCTCCGGGATACGGCGGATGAGCGTCTCGAGCAGCTCCGGCACGCCCTCGCCCGTCTTGGCGCTCACGCGCGCCGCACCGTCGGCCTCGATGCCGATGATCTCCTCGATCTCACGCTTCACCCGCTCGGCATCGGCCGAGGGCAGATCGATCTTGTTGATGACGGGGAGGACCTCGAGCCCCTGCTCGATCGCGATATAGCAGTTGGCGACGCTCTGCGCTTCCACCCCCTGCGAAGCATCGACCACGAGCAGCGCGCCGTCGCAGGCTGCGAGCGAGCGGGACACTTCGTAGGAGAAGTCCACGTGCCCCGGGGTATCGATCATGTTGAGCTGGTAGCGCTGCCCGTCGCGCGCCTGGTAGTAGAGCGTGACGCTCTGGGCCTTGATGGTGATGCCGCGCTCGCGCTCGAGATCCATCGAGTCGAGCACCTGCGCCTGCATCTCGCGATCCTCAAGCCCCCCGCAGAGCTGAATGAAGCGGTCGGCGAGGGTCGACTTGCCGTGATCGACGTGGGCGATGATGGAGAAATTACGTATGAGCCGCATGAATCGGGTCTGTCGCGTGACTGCCGCGCCAGGTGATCAGCGGCCGCGGTAATTATAGCAGTCAGCCCTGTCGCAGCAGGCGCTTCAGCTCACGGATGTCCAACCGATGCCGGCAGACCACCGTGCCATCGAGGAGCAGCACCGGCACATCGAGGCCGTGGCGGCGCCTGAGGATCGGATCGGAGTCGACGTCCACGACCTCGAGCGGCGGCAACGGCATGCTTCGCCCGAGGGACTGCAGCTCTGCCAGCATCTCCTCGCAGAGGTGGCAGTCTCGCCGGTGGACTACGGTGAGGACGGTGGGCCTTCAGTGCAGGCGCGGGGAGTGAGCGAATGGTCCGCCCGCACGCGGTCCCAGGGCGGTGGGTGGCGGTGTGGCCCCTGATGCCGTCTCCGCCTTCACCGAGGCTGCGATGAAGCGCACCGTCTCGGGCGGTACCTCCCCAACTGCCGTCACCTTGTGACCGTCCACCACGGTGGAGAAGGCATAGGAGGAGCCCACATGAGCCGACTCCACCACCGGTGCCCGGCCCGAAGTTGTCACGACGTGCGCCTCGACGAACACTGACACTGAAGCCAACCCGTCGGTGAAGACGAGGTGGTCGACCGGGCCGGAGCCCGGCATGGTCTGTGCGGCGCGCACCGTCATGTGAAATCCCGGCGGCAGCGGCCCCGCATTCCAGACCGTCCCGCTCTGGACCAGTTCCTTGAGCGGTGCGGCATCGTTGCGCAACCACTGGAAGCCCGCGGTGGAGACGTCGGGGCGGAACGCCGAGTCAGGGATGCGCGGGCGGATCTTGAGATTCGCGAATACGATCTGCTCGATGACGTTTCCGTCGGCATCACAGAGCTGCGTCTTCAGGGGCATCGCCGTCGAGTCGTCGAGCCAGAGCCGATAGCCGTACCGGTACTGATCCCGCGGCATCACGGTGATGAGGTGCGTGCTGCGCTGATTGAAGCGCATGCGGGCGACTTCCTTGATGTCATAGAAGCGCGCGGTCCGCTCATCGACCGCGGGGAAGCCGCCGAGAAGCGAGACTTTGGCGGGCGTGCGCTCCACCAGCACCACATGCTTGTCGGGGAGGTAACAGGTGAGGCTGGCACCGGTACGGATGAACTCCCGACCCGAGCCATCGAGCGAGGCGAGCCGCTCGGCCACGGTGCCGTGCTCGACGCGATGGATGATGCGCAGCATTTCCACCTTGCCGCCCTGCCAATGCGAGAAGGTGCCATCGTAGTTGAGTGCGGTGAGCGCGTGATTCATGCGCTCGAGCCACCTTGCCGGCTCATCGGCGCTCGCCACGCCGGCAATGGCCAGGGCGAGCGCGAGCAGGCCGATTCGTTCGCTACTTCGGATTCTGGGTCGCATTGCCTTGCACGCGGGGAACTGGCTGTTCCGACTCCGCGGGCGTGCTGGAGGTTCCCGGCTCGCTCACCATCAGCGAGGAGAGCAGATTCCCCCGGCTGACCGGCCAGGAAAAGGCACTGTGGGCCACCACGTAGTCGGCCAGCTCCGTGGCCGGCACGACCATCATCGGCCGCTGCTGCACCGGTGGCACGACGAAGCTGTCAGGTGTGATGGTCGCACTCGCCGTCTGCAACGGCCCTTGCGCTGAAGGTGACGCGAAAGTCGCGGTCCGGGTTGCGACGAGGACAGGCACCGCAACATGGGAACCGCCAGGCAGAGCCTGCGAGCGCAGCCAGAGAATCGATACGACGGCTACGCCGGCCGCGAGCCCGGCGCCGGCGAGCGGCTGCCACCAGGACAAGCCGGAGCCACGGCGCGAGGCCTGCGCCGGATCGAGCGACAATGCGGGCTCGGTGGAAAGGGCCGCGCTCACACGCCCGGCCATGGTGCCATCGAGGGCGACGCCGCGCTCCGCGCGGATGACCGCGCCGACCACGGCGTACCGGCCCCAGCGGGCCTTGAGGTCCGCGTCGCGCGAGAGCCGCCGAGCGAGCAGCTCGCACTCGGCTGCCGGCAGCTCGTTGTCGAACATGGCGGATAGCTGGCTGTCGAGCTCCTCGTTCATCCCAACTCCTCCGTGCGGCCGAGGCCGCCTTCGAAGACTTCGCGCAGGCGCCGGTCGATCGCCTCGCGCGCGCGGAAGATACGCGAGCGGACCGTGCCCACCGGACACCCCATCGCAGCGGCGATCTCCTCGTAGGAGAGGCCCTCGAGCTCGCGCAGCACGATGGCGGTACGCAGATCTTCGGGCAGCGCGTCGATCGCGGCGTTGACGGTGGAGCGGATCTCGTCCGTGAGCACCAGCCCTTCGGGGGTCTCGGAATCCTTCATTCGGCCTTGCATGTCGTAGGACTCATCGTTATCGGTGCTACTGCGGTCGACGTTGTATTCGATGGGGCTGCGGTCGCGCGAGACCACCGCATTCTTCGCTGTGTTGATCGCAATGCGGTAGAGCCAGGTGTAAAAGGCGCTATCGCCGCGAAACTGCGGCAGAGCACGGTAGGCCTTGATGAAGGCCTCCTGGGCGATGTCCTCGGCTTCGGCCGGGTTGCGGACATAACGCATGACCAGCTTGACGAGTTTGTGCTGGTACTTGAGCACCAGCGCGTCGAATGCCCCCTTGTCGCCGCGCTGCACACGGCGAACCAGGCTGAGATCGCTTGCATCGGCGCTCATTCGCGCCCTCTCCTCCCAGGGGTAAGGTCGCGGCGCCGCGACCTGAATAGACCCTGAGCCTTTTTGAAAGTTCAGAGGATCCGTCATGCCGTCCGTGCCGGCGCCGTTACGGGAATTGGACTCGGTCAAGGGCTTTTCAAGGAGTGTCCGGGGGTCGTTTCCGGCTCCGCGGATGCGGCTCCGAGAGGCCCCCAAGGCCCGATCATGCACTGTTTTCGTGGCTGCCCGCCAGTCCGTGAGCGGGGTTTCGGCACCCTCAGGCGACGCACCCCCGGATACGGCTGACGAGAGCGGCGAGAGCGGGATCCGGCGGCACCTCGCCGCCGAGGAAATACGCGGCGAGCTCGGGGTCGGGATTCTCGAGGAGCCGCGCCAGCAGCCGACGCTCGGTGGCATCGGCCTCAGGCAGCGCGCGCACCGCGTAGCGCTCGAAGAGGACGTCGAGCTCCTTCATGCCGCGGCGGCAGCGCCATAGGAGCGCCCGGGCGTCGGCGTCCATCAGCCGCTATGCCTCACGCCTGGCGCTCGACCAGCATGCGCTTGATCTCGGCGATGGCCTTCGCGGGATTCAGATCCTTCGGGCAGACGTCCGTGCAGTTCATGATGGTGTGGCAGCGATAGAGCCGGAACGGGTCCTCCAACGCATCGAGCCGCTCGCCGGTCGCCTCGTCGCGGCTGTCGATGATCCAGCGGTACGCGGCCAGCAGGGCCGCGGGCCCGAGAAAACGGTCGCTGTTCCACCAGTAGCTCGGGCAGGACGTCGAGCAGCAGGCGCAGAGAATGCAGGCAGCGGGCCGGTCGATCTGTTCCTGTTCCGCTTTCGACTGCAGCCGCTCCCGATCGGGCGGCGGCGGTGTCTGGGCGACGAGCCACGGCTTCACCGAGGCATACTGCGCATAGAAGTTGGTCAGATCCGGAACCAGGTCCTTCACTACCGGCATGGCCGGCAGCGGATAGATGCTGATGTCGGCACCCAGCTCCTCCATGGAGGTCGTGCAGGCCAGCCGATTGACGCCGTCGATATTCATCGCGCACGAGCCGCAGATCCCCTCGCGACAGGAGCGGCGGAAGGTGACCGAGGAGTCGATGCTGCTTTTGATCTGGATCAGCGCATCGAGAACCATCGGGCCGCAGCCGGCAATGTCGAGCTCGAAGGTATCCACCCTCGGGTTCTCACCGGAGCTCGGATCGAAGCGATAGATACGAAACTTGCGCACCTTGCGCGCACTGGCCGGCGCCCGGTGTGTGATGCCCGCGCGGATGCGGGAGTTGGCAGGAAGTCGGAACTGGGCCATTGGAAACCTTGAGCGTCAGTAGGTGCGCGCCTTCGGCGGAATCGTCTCGACCTCATCGGTCAGGGTGTTGAGGTGCACCGGCCGGTAGTCGAAGCGTACGCGCCCGGGCCCCTCGACCCAGGCCAGAGAGTGCTTGAGCCAGTGCTCATCGTCCCGGCCGGGGTGATCCTCCCGCGCATGAGCCCCCCGGCTCTCGGTGCGGTTGCCGGCCGAGTGCATCGTCGCCGTCGCCTGCAGGAGCAGGTTCTCGAGCTCCATGGTCTCGACCAGGTCGGTATTCCAGATGAGGGACCGGTCCGTCACCCGGACATCGGCGAAGGACTCGAAAGTCTGAGTGAGCTTGCGGGCCCCTTCCTCCAGTGACTCGCCCGTGCGGAACACCGCCGCGTCGAGTTGCATGACTTTCTGCATCTCGAGGCGGATCGCAGCCGTCGGGCGCGAGCCGTTGGCATTGCGCAGCCGATCGAGGCGGGACAGCGCGAGCTCCCCGGCATCCGCGGGCAGGGACGCGTGCCGCATGCCAGGCCGGATCAACTCGGCGCAGCGCCGCGCGGCCTGCCGCCCAAAGACCACGAGGTCGAGGAGGGAGTTCGAGCCTAGCCGGTTCGCACCGTGCACCGAGACGCAGGCCGCCTCGCCGACGGCCATGAGTCCGGGAACGACCGCATCGGGATCGCCAGCTCTGGGTACGACGACCTCACCGTGGAAATTACAGGGCACGCCGCCCATGTTGTAGTGGACGGTGGGCTGCACCGGGATCGGCTGCTTGGTGACATCGACCCCGGAGAAAATGCGGGCCGTCTCCGCGATGCCGGGCAGGCGCTCGTGAATCACTTCCGGCCCGAGGTGCTCGAGGTGCAGGTGAATATGATCCTGCTCGGCGCCGACACCGCGGCCTTCGCGAATCTCGATGGTCATGGCGCGGCTGACGACATCGCGTGAGGCGAGGTCCTTGGCGTTCGGCGCATAGCGCTCCATGAAGCGCTCGCCCTTGGAGTTGGTGAGATAGCCGCCCTCGCCGCGCGCGCCCTCGGTGATGAGGCAGCCCGCTCCGTAGATGCCGGTCGGATGGAACTGCACGAACTCCATATCCTGCAGGGGAAGACCCGCGCGCAGGACCATGGCGTTGCCGTCACCGGTGCAGGAATGGGCCGAGGTGCAGGAGAAGTACGCGCGCCCGTAGCCGCCGGTCGCCAGGATCGTCATGTGCGCGCGGAAGCGATGCAGCTTCCCTTCATTCAGGTCGAGAGCCACGACCCCGCGACAGGCGCCCTTCTCCATGATGAGATCGATCGCGAAGTACTCGACGAAGAAAGTCGCGGAGCGGCGGATCGATTGTTGATACAGGGTATGCAGCATCGCATGGCCGGTACGGTCGGCCGCGGCGCAGGTTCGCTGCGCGATGCCCTTGCCGAACTGGGTGGTCATGCCGCCGAACGGCCGCTGGTAGATGCGCCCTTCCTCCGTGCGGGAGAAGGGCACGCCGTAATGCTCGAGCTCGATCACCGCCGCAGGCGCTTCCTTGCACATGAGCTCGATCGCATCCTGATCGCCCAGCCAGTCCGAGCCCTTGACGGTGTCGTACATATGCCAGCGCCAGTCGTCCGCGCCCATGTTGCCGAGCGCCGCGCTGATGCCACCCTGCGCCGCCACGGTGTGGCTGCGTGTCGGAAAGAGCTTGGTGATGCAGGCCGTGGAGAGTCCCGCCTCCGCGAGCCCGAGCGTGGCGCGCAGACCCGAGCCACCCGCCCCGATCACGACGACGTCGTAGGTGTGATCGATGAGCTCGTAAGCCGTCACGGGGCGCCTCCCAACGCAACTTTGAGGACGGCGAGCACGCCGGCGACCGCGACGACCACATGAAAGAAGGTGACCAAACTCAACGCCAGCGTCTTCGTGCCGCTGCCGTGGACGTAATCCTCGACCACGACCTGCACGCCGAGCTGCGAATGCCAGGCTGCGGTCAGGACGAAAAGAATGAGGAATACCGCCGTCCAGAGTTGGCCGACCCAGGCGCTGACCGTCGCATGATCGAGTGAGGGGAGCGACAGCACCGAGACGACGAACCACACGGTGAGCGGCACCAGCGCGACCGAGGTGAGGCGCTGCACCCACCAGTGGTGCACCCCTTCCTTCGCGGACCCGTGGCCGAGAACCCTGGCGAGCGGACTGCGCATGGTCATGGCGCGTGCGCCCCGGAATGCAGTGCCCACCACGCGAGGCCGGCGAAGAGCAGGATGCTGGCGATCGCCACGAGCGCAGCGCTGCGCTTCGACTGCGCCCGCTCGAGGCCGTGTCCGGTATCCCAGATGAGGTGGCGGATACCGGCAAAAAGGTGATAGGAGAAAGCCGCGAGCAGGATCCCATAGACGGCCTTGAGCACCCCGCGCGAGAGCAGCTCGTGGGCGCCGCGGTAGGCAGCAGGGCCACTCGCAATGGCTACCAGCCAGTAGACGAGCAGGATCAGTCCCGCCGAGAGCACGAGGCCGGTGGCCCGGTTGAGCAGAGAAGTCAGCAGGGTATACCGGTACATCCTGTACACGGTGATGTGTGGCGAGAGCGGTCGTTCGGTCATTGGCGGTTTGGCCGACTAGAAGTCGATGCAGCGTCCCTTGCGCTCCCAGTCGCCGAAGCGCGTGGGCTCAGGACCCGATGGCCCGCCGATCTCGCGGCGGTGCGCCGAGGGCTCGGCGCCCGGATTCGGGCCCGGATTCGGCGCCCCTGAATCGCGGCTGCGGGCCGCGTCCGCGGCGGTGGAAGAATCAGCGGTGGACGGAACGGACGAAGGCGTTGGAGAGTTCTTCTCGGGGCTGATCCGCATATCGACAAGTGTGCCAGAATTCGGCTCCCGCGGCCATGAAGACGCTGGGATCAATTATATGAATGCAGGACATTTTCAATCGGTCGAGCTCGAGGACCTCGGTGCGCTGCGCATCAGCGGCACCGACGCCACGCGCTTTCTGCAGGGGCAACTCTCGAACGACCTTGGCCGCGTGAGCGCCGAGCGCTCCATGCTCGCGGGGCTTCACAACCCGCAGGGGCGCGCGATCGCGCTGCTGCGTCTGGCGCAGCTCGCGCCGAACGATTTCCTCGCGCTGCTGCCGCGCGAGTTGGTGGCATCGGTCGCCGCGCGCCTGACCAAGTACGTGCTGCGCGCCAAAGTGAAAATCGCCGATGAGTCGCCGCACTGGCGGATCCGCGGAATGATCGCATCGGGCCTCGGAGACTGCGCAGCGCCCGGCGCGCTCGCGAAGGTCTCGGGCGCACAGCAACGATTGGGTGAGACGCTCACCGTGTGCGTCGGTGAGCAGCCGGCCCGATGGCTCTTGATCAGCCCGGCGGCGGCCGCAGATCAGTCAGCGCCGGACAACGGGGCGGCGCCGCAGGGCGGCAGCGCCCTGCCGCGCGCCGCCCGGACGAGCCGAGAAGTCTGGCGGCAGCTCGATGTCATCGCGGGCCTGCCGCAGGTTTATGAGGCAACATCGGAGGAGTTCGTCGCGCAGATGTTGAATCTGGATGTCGTCGGCGCGATCGCACTCGACAAGGGGTGCTACACCGGGCAGGAAGTGATTGCGCGCGCGCATTACCGTGGACGCGTGAAGCGCCGGATGCAACGGTTCCGGTCGCGTGGCCCGCTCGACCTGAGGCCCGGCGACAGCGGCGAGCTGGCCGATGGCCGCGCCTTCAAAGTGGTCGAAGCGGCGCGGCTCGACGATGGCCGCTGCGATTTTCTCGCGGTGGCCCCGTTGCTCACCACCGAATCGCAGCTCGCGGCGGTGACTCAACCTGATGCCATGCTCGAGCGTGTCAGCGCACCGCTCGGCATACGGCCATCGCAGGCAGGCGCAGCCGCACTCGCACGATCCAACGTCGGTGCGCCCGCAACGGGAACGGCGTTGCATGCGGCACTGCCCGCGGAGCTCTCCACGACCGGAGCTGTCTGGGCGCCGTTTGCCACTTCACCGGCCTCACCCAGGCGGGCTGGGCCCGGGACCCTACCGGAACCGGTCACCGAATCGTTGCCGCATGATCTCGAGCGCCTCGAGCTGCCGTACACCCTGCCGGATTGAGCCTCATTGCTCCGGCCGCATGTGCGGAAAGAGGATCACGTCCCGGATGGACGGCGAGTCGGTGAAGAACATCACCACCCGGTCGATGCCGACACCGAGGCCTGCGGTAGGCGGCATGCCATACTCGAGCGCACGGACATAGTCGGCGTCGTAGAACATCGCCTCCTCATCGCCGCGGTCCTTGCGTGCGACCTGCGCGCGAAAGCGCGCCGCCTGGTCTTCCGGATCGTTGAGCTCTGAGAAGCCGTTGGCGAGCTCGCGCCCGGCCATGAAGAACTCGAAGCGGTCCGTTAGGAAAGAGTCCGCGTCGTTGGCACGGGAAAGAGGCGAGACCTCCGCCGGATAAGCATGCACGAACGTCGGATCGAGCAGCGTATGCTCGGCCGTCTTCTCGAAGATCTCGATCTGCAGCTTTCCGGGACCGTCATGCGTCTGCACGGGAATGCCGAGGCGCTCGCAGAACTTGCGCAGGTAGGTGGCATCGCGCAGCGACAGGGGATCGAACTCCGGGTTGTTCTCGAGGATCGCCTGCTCCACCGTGACCCGGCGGAACGGCTTGGAGAGATCGTACTCGCGCCCCTGATAGGTGAGCCGCTGCGAGCCGTGGAGGGTGTCGGCGAGCCCGCGGATCGCTTTCTCGACCCAGTCCATGATGTCGCTATAATCGGCGTACGCGAGGTAGAGCTCCAGCATCGTGAACTCGGGGTTGTGCTGGGTCGAAAGCCCCTCGTTGCGGAAGTTACGGTTGATCTCGTACACGCGGTCGAAGCCACCGGCGACCAGGCGCTTCAGATACAGCTCCGGGGCAATACGCAGATACATGTCGAGATCGAGCGCGTTGTGATGTGTCACGAAAGGACGCGCCGTGGCTCCACCCGGGATCGGCTGCATCATCGGCGTCTCGACCTCGAGGAAATCGAGCGCATCGAGGAAATCGCGCAGGTACCTGATGATGCGCGCCCGTGTGCGGAATACATTCCGGCTGGTCTCGTTGACGATCAGATCGACGTAACGCTGGCGGTAACGCGTCTCGACATCGGCGAGCCCGTGCCACTTGTCGGGCAGCGGCCGCAGCGACTTGACCAGGAGGCGAAGACTTTCGACCCGCACGGAGAGCTCACCCGCATTGGTGCGGAAAATCAGCCCGGTCGCACCGACGATATCGCCGACATCCCAGGTCTTGAAGTCCGCGTAGGCCTCATCGCCGACGGCATCCTTTTGCAGAAAGAGCTGGATCAGCCCGGTGCGATCGGCGATGTTGGCGAAGCTGACCTTTCCCTGAGAGCGCTTGAGCATCATGCGGCCGCCGACGCTGACTCGCGTCGGATTGGCCTCGAGCCACTCGCGGTCGCGCTCGCCATAGGCGCTGTGCAGCTGCTCGGCGAGCGCCGTGCGCCGGAAGTCGTTCGGGAAGGCAGGCGCGCCGCGCCCCCGCAAGACCGCGAGCTTGCCACGGCGCTCGGCGATCAGCTTGTTCTCCTCCCCCTGATCCGGCATGCCGGAGCCGCTGTCTTTGTGCTTGTCTGTCATTTGGGTCACAGGCCCGCCTTGAGCGAGGCCTCCATGAATTGATCGAGATCGCCGTCGAGCACCGCGGTGGTGTTGCCCACCTCCACACCGGTCCTCAGGTCCTTGATGCGGGACTGATCGAGCACGTAGGAGCGGATCTGGTTGCCCCAGCTCACGTCCGACTTGGAGTCCTCGAGCACCTTGGCGGCGGCGTTGCGCTTGTTCACCTCGAGCTCGTACAGCTTCGCCTTCAGCATCTTCATCGCGGTCGAGCGGTTCTTGTGCTGGCTGCGCTCGTTCTGGCAGGCAACCACGATGCCGGTCGGCATGTGGGTGATGCGCACGGCCGACTCCGTCTTGTTGACGTGCTGGCCGCCCGCGCCGGACGAGCGGTAGACATCGGTCTTCAGGTCCGCGGGGTTTATGTCGATCTCGATGTCATCGTCGATCTCAGGCGAGATGAACACCGAAGCGAAGGAGGTGTGGCGACGATTGCCGGAATCGAACGGCGACTTGCGCACCAGCCGGTGCACCCCGGTCTCGGTGCGCAGCCAGCCATAGGCATAGTCGCCTTTGAATTCGACCGTGGCACTCTTCATGCCCGCCACCTCACCGGGATTGGAATCGATCACCTCGCACGCGAACCCGTGTCCGGCGCCCCACCGCAGATACATGCGCAGGAGCATCTGCGCCCAGTCCTGTGCCTCGGTACCCCCGGCGCCCGCCTGGATGTCCAGGAAAGCGCTGTGTGAATCCATCTCGCCGCGAAACATGCGCTTGAGCTCGAGGCGGCGAACCTCACCCTCGAGCCGCTCGGCGTCGCGCTCGATGTCGCGGGCGGCGGCCTCATCGCCCTCCCCCTCGGCGAGCTCGAGGAGCTCGGCCGCATCGGAGATCCCCTTCGAGGTGCGCTCCATCTCCGTCACGTCGGTGGTGAGCCGTGCGCGCTCCTTCCCGAGCTCCTGCGCCCGCTCCGGCTGCGACCAGACGGTCGGATCCTCGAGCTCCCGGCCTACTTCCTCGAGGCGCTCTTTCTTGCGGTCGTATTCAAAGAAACCCCCGTAGCGAGGCGGTGCGCTCGTCGAGGTCTTTGAGATGGCGCTTGAGCTGATTGACTTCCATATTGCGATGCCGTGGGACCCGGGAAGGTGGTGTCGTCAGGAGCCCGGCATGCTAAACGGGCGAGCCGGTGTCTTTCAAGCGAGCGCCCGCACACGGATGCGCGGGCCGGGGGCCAGCTAGAAGCTCACGCCGATCCCGAGGCTCACCACCGGGTACCACTGCAGGATGTCCGCCTTGTGGCGCAGCCTCGCCTCCTCGGAGGCGACGTCGGCCTGCGCCTGGTTACAGAGGGCTGAGCCCGCGGGGGCGGCCGGTCCGCAGCGTGCGGTCAGAGTGACGCTCGGCGTGCCGCCGTAAATTGCCCCGACATCGAGCAGAAAGTGAACCCGGCTGCCCTCACCGGCTGGATTTCCCCAACCGAAGCCCAGGTAGGGCGACACTGAATTGCCGAATTTGAGCCGGCCGGTGAGTGAGCCCAGCTGGGAGCTCGTGTAGGTGGTGCCGTCGATCGTGAAGGAGTCCTGCGTCGGCTGTCCGACCACGTCGAGCTTCGTGTCGTTACCGGCAACTCCCGCCGTCAGATGAAAGCCTCCCCGGAGGACGTACCAGTCGAGCAGCCCGGTTATCGTTCGCAACTGCAGCCGTCCGTTGTACTTGACATCCGAAGTATCGATGTTGTGATTGATGTTGAAGCCGCTGAAGCCGACACGCATGCCGAAGGACGGCGAGAGACCCAAGTCAAGATCCAGGCCGATGCCCGGCGTGCCCGCGCGCACCGCCACCCCTAAGCCGGGATCTGCAGCCGAGGCTGTTGCCGGCGCCGCCAGGCACGTCAGCATGAGACCCGTTGTCGCTGCGGCCGCAGCCGCGCGCCGCGCCGTCCTGCCGCCAGCCGATGAAACACTCTCTTTTTGAGCCAAGACAGCCTCCTACGCATAGGGCGTGCCACTGCGAATCCCGAGCGCGGACGAACCTTAGCGAAGGCGCCGGGCCGGGGCTGAGACGCCGTTCACGTGCGCTACGACTGCAGGAGGTGATCGACGAGAAGCTGCAGCCGCCGCTCGCCCTGATATTCATTGACGTCCAGCCGATACACCAGGTGCAGCGAGCCCTCCGGGAGGGTGAGTGCCGATTCCCCGCTGATTTGGTTGAAGGCAATGGCATCGAAGGAGCGGCCGGTCCGCGGAAACTCCAGCCACAATTTGAGGTGTCGGTCGCCGACGACGCGGGCGCTCCGGATGGCGAACACGCCATCGAAACAGGGCTCGGGGAAGGCTTGTCCCCAGGGGCCGCCGGCGCGCAGCGCATGCGCCGTATCGAGCGCGATCTCCTCGACCGTGAGCTCGCCATCGGTCTCGATGGCATCGCTCGGACCGCAGCGCGCCGCCCAGGCGGCGACTTCCTCATCGAATGCGCGCGCGAAAAAATCGAGCCGGTCGCGCTCGAGGGTGAGGCCGGCCGCCATGGCGTGGCCGCCGAATTTCGTGATGAGCTGCGGATGGCGCACATCGAGGCTCGCGAGCACATCTCGGATGTGGATGCCGGGCGTAGAGCGTGCCGAGCCGCGCAGCTGCCCCTCGCCTGCGACCGCAAAGGCGATCACGGGCCGGCGGATGTGCTCCTTGATGCGGCTCGCCACGAGCCCGACGACGCCCTGATGCCAGCTCTCATCGAAGAGACAGACACCGCTTCGCTCGAGGGCGCGCGGGCCGGGGTCGCGAAGGCGGCGCACTGCCGCGAGCGCCTCCACCTGCATGCGCCCCTCGATCGCCCGCCGCTCCTGGTTGAGCTCATCGAGACGCCTCGCCAGCGCCTCCGCGGTGCCCGCATCGTCGGCGAGCAGACACCTAATTCCAACGGACATGTCATCCAGGCGGCCCGCGGCATTCAGCCGCGGCGCAACGGCAAAGGCGAGATCGGCCGCGATCAGCCCCTCCAGGGACCGCCCGGCGATTTCCAACAGAGCGCGGATGCCGGCGGCGCAACGGCCGGCGCGGATGCGCCGCAGGCCCTGCGCGACGAGCACCCGGTTGTTGGGGTCGAGCGGCACGAGGTCGGCCACCGTGCCGAGCGCGACGAGGTCGAGAAACTCCGCCGCCCCCGGCGCTCCCGGGGGCGTGAGGCGCGCCTCATCGAGCCGCCGTTTCAGGGCCGCCATCACATAGAAAGCGACACCGACGCCGGCGAGCGAGCGGCTCCCGAACAGGCTCCCCGTGAGGTTGGGATTGACGATGACGTTGGCGGAGGGAAGCTCCGCTCCGGGCAGATGATGGTCAGTGATCAGCACATCGATGCCGTGTGCGCGCGCCCTCGCCACCCCGGCGGCGCTCGAAACCCCGTTGTCGACCGTAATGATGAGCGACGGGGCTCGGCTTGCCGCCAGCGTGACGATCTCCGGAGTGAGGCCATAACCGAACTCGAAGCGGTTGGGTACCAGGAAATCGACGGCGGCGAACCCCCAGGCCCGCAATGCCCTCATGACGAGGGCGGTGCTGGTCGCACCGTCCGCATCGAAGTCCCCGATCACCAATACGCGGCCCGCCGCGCGATGCGCGAGCAGCAGGTCCACCGCAGCAGCGATGCTCTCGAGCGTGCTCACCGGCAACAGCCGCTCGAGCGAGAGATCGAGGTCGTGGGCCGTTCGCACCCCACGGGCGAGATAGATCCGGCGCAGCACCGGGTGGAGTCCGGCGTGCAGGGTCGATGCCTCCCCGCCACCCGCAGATCGGCGCACCACGCGCAGATTCATGCGAGGCCCCCGAGGCCCGTATGTCTGCGCCGCCAGAGCCGCCAGCGATCCGCCGCCCGCAGCGTGAGACATCGGTCATTCGCGATAAGCGTCAGCCTCTCGAGCTCGCCGCGATGGAGCGCAGCGAGCGATGGTGACAACAACCTGCGGTCGATGTCGGCCACTGCATCCGAGAGTCGCCACGAAGAATGAGCATGCAGCAATCCGGCAACCTCCACTACACCGAGCGCGCGCTGCACGCAGCGCCCGCTGATCAGCGCCTCCCAGTCTACCGGCATCGCGGCGCTTTCTCCTCCGGCCATGCGCCAGAGTCCTCGAACATAGGCATCTTCGCCGAACGCCGCCGCTGTGATCTGCCCCGCGGAAGTCGCAGGTGCGAGTGCCGGAGCGCCGCCGCCCCACAGCCACAGCGTTGAGACCGGCGGCGCACCGCGGCGTGCGCGCTCACCATTCAGCGGGTGCCCGTGCAGCCACATTTCGATCTCAGCCGTGAGGCGCCGCAGCTCAGGAGCGCCCTCTCCTGCCGGCAATGCCTCGGCCACGGGCTGAAGGAGCAGACGCGCAGGCTCGGTGGTGGTCGATGGCACCGCGTCCGCGGCTCCCGAGAGCAGCAGCTCACCGCTCGCGAGCGGATGCAGCCGGAACTCCGATCCGCGGAAGGTCTCGGCAAAGCCCACTGCAAGCGCTTCGAGCTCCGCGAGCGGCAGGCGTAGAAGACTTCGCCTGTCGAAGTGCACGCTCGCGAGGCCTGCGATGAGATGTAGAGGTGTTGCAAGCCAGACCGCACGCCCTGCCGGAGCGCTCGCGAGCGCTGCCGCAGCGATGCTCGCCGGCGCCGAATGAGCGTGCCGTGACAGGCCGAGCCAGCGCGCAACCCACGCGCGCCAACCTTCGGCGACCGGCCGTCTGTTGCCGAAGCGCATGAGATGCCCGATTGCCGCGCCCGGCCCGTCGCCCTGTTGCGCAACCTCTGGCGCAGCCTCCTCTCTCGCGCGGGCTGTGTGCCGGCCGACCCTGTCCGGCTCCGGCTCCAGATACAGGTCCGCAATGACGATGACGATTTCGCGCACGGGCGTATCCTACCCGTCACCATGAAGCTCACACTGGAAAGCAGCTCCCGGATCAATCTCGTGCGCGCCTACTCGCCGGCGGAGCTGCGGATCGGCGATGAGATCGTGCACTCGAGCTGTATCGTCTCGGCGGACCGGCTGATCACCGACTGGCCGCCGGCGCGATTCGAATCGCTGTTGCCAGAGCACCTTACAGCGATCTTCGCACTGCAGCCTGAAGTCGTTTTGCTCGGCACGGGCGAGCGCCAGCGCTTCCCGCCGGCGAGCGTGCGCGCGCTGTTCGCCGAGCGCGGTGTCGGCCTCGAGGTGATGGATCTCGGTGCAGCCTGCCGCACTTACAACATCCTGGTGCAGGAGGAGCGGCGCGCGGTCGCTGCTCTATTCCTGGACTAAAGCCGGCTAGCAGGCCGCTGAAAAATGGCCGTTGAAATCGGTTATTGTGCTGGTGGAGCTCGGATCAGCGGGGTAAGCATGCGAGGCGAAGTCTCTGGACAGCACGGGATGTTCTCCTACGTCAGCTTGGAGGACCGGGTCAGACCGGACCACCCGTTGCGCGCCGTCAAGGTGCGCACCGAGGCAGCCCTGAAGGCGCTGAGTCCGGTTTTTTCGAAGATGTACGCAGCCGGCGGCAGGCCCTCGATCGCGCCGGAACGGCTGCTGAAGGCGCAACTGCTGATCGCGCTGTTCTCCGTGCGGTCGGACCGGCAGTTTTGCGAGCAGTTGGACTTCAACCTGCTGTTTCGCTGGTTTCTGGACATGCCGATCGATGAAGCGTCGTTCGATCCGAGCACCTTCAGCAAGAACCGCGAGCGGTTGCTCGAGCATGATGTGGCTCGGCAGTTCTTCAGCCAAGTGGTGCGCCAGGCCAAGGAGGAGAAACTGC
>Ga0105240_10004220_pt1 | contig 21976 bp, 26 predicted proteins | sample KBSC54metaG_FD_80426 | JGI IMG/M metagenome (GOLD analysis project Ga0105240, IMG submission 80426) | Corn rhizosphere microbial communities from Kellogg Biological Station, Michigan, USA - KBS C5-4 metaG | ecosystem: Host-associated > Plants > Roots > Rhizosphere > Soil | place: Michigan, USA... | reverse complement strand
CATGCCCCTGCGGGCACTTTTCCGATCCTACGCGCGAGTGCCGCTGTACCGGCGGTATTATCCAGCGCTACCTGGGGAAGATCAGCGGTCCTCTGCTCGACCGCATCGATCTGCACATCGAAGTTCCGGCAGTCGCGTATCAGGAGTTGCGCGGCCAGCCTACGGGCGCCACATCCGCCGATATGCGCGCTCGCGTGGAGCGCGTCCGCGGCATCCAGCACGGCCGCGGCTACTACAACTCGCAGATTCCGGTTCGCCAGATCCGGAAAATCTGCGCGCTGGATGACGCGGGCGAACGAACCCTTGAAATGGCGGTGCGCCGGATGGGCCTCTCGGCGCGCGCGCACGACCGGATTCTCAAAGTCGCGCGCACGATCGCCGATCTGGATAGCTCGGATAACGTTACTGCCAAGCACTTAGCGGAAGCAGTGCAGTATCGCAGTCTGGACCGCAATTATTGGCAATAATGTTCAGGTGACCAATTCCTCCGAACTCCTCGCGCAGGCAAGGATCAACCACAAGCGCCTTTCAGAACTTCCCGCGGCGATCCGACCAAAGACACCCGCCGAAGCCTATGTTGTCCAGGACGGCCTCGTCGACCAGTTGCTCGCGCATTACGGCGGTAATGTGATCGGATACAAAGTCGCTTGCACCAACGTCACCGCGCAGCGCCAATTGAATGTCGACGCGCCTTTCTGCGGACGACTGCTATCCGCGTTCTTCTTCGACGGTCCCGCCCAGGTTGACGCGAGCAAATTCTTTATGCGCGTGGTCGAAGCCGAATTCGCCTTCGAGATGGCGGGCGACTTACCTCCTTCTGCCACTTCGCGCTCGCGCGATGAAATCGCCGCGGCGGTGAAAGGGGTGGTCCCGGCCATCGAAATCGTCGACAGCCGGTTCGACGACTGGACCACCATCGGCGCGGGGTCGCTGATCGCCGACAACGCCTGCAACGCGGCCTGGGTCAAGGGCGCCTTAGTTACCGATTGGCAGACTTTCGACCTGGCCGCGCAGGCCGTGCGCGTAACGGTTAACGGAAAAGTGCTGCGTGAAGGCAGTGGATGCAACGTGCTGGGTCATCCACTCAACGCCCTGGAATGGCTGGTCAATAGTTTGGGCGCACGCGGGCTTGGCTTGAAAGCCGGCCAATACGTCACTACCGGCGTCACCACCGAAGTCTATATGGGGGAGCGTGGAGATCGCATCACGGCCGATTTCGGCCCCCTAGGATCGGTCGACCTGAATTTCGTCTGAACTACTCGACGCGAAATGTCTCGCGCTGTTCGGCAGTCTGGCCGCCGATCTTATCGCGCACCGTGACCACTAGCGTATAGGTCGCGGGCGGGACGTTGGCATCCAGATGCAGGCTCAAAGCGCCGGGGACACGCAGTTGTGGATAGAACGATTCTTTCGATTCCGCGGCCGCCTCCGGCTGTGCGAAGAGCTCCTTGCCGTCCGCGTTCAGCACGGCCAAGCCGTAATCCACCGAAAATTTATGATTCGCTTCGAACTTGTATCCCGCCATTTCGAATCGGGCCCACAGTGTGCTTCCCGGCCGGTAGACCACCGGTGGGCGCAAGGCCTCTGCATCGGTCTCATTGCGCAAGAAACGAAATTTCCGAATCACGAACGATGTGCTCGGCTCTATACTCTCCGCGCGCACGTGAAACGCCAGCTCTTCGCTGATATCCGAGCCTGCTAGTTCGTCTTTCACCGTGACCGGGATTTTGTAATTTCCGCCGGGAATGAAGGACGGCAGGAGAAACGAAACTACGAATTTCGGGACCCAGTCTTTGTCTTGAGTGCGCAGCGAGTCATCCAGCCGGCCGGTTTTGGTGGCCTCCACAGCCACGCCGTCCGGATCCACGATTCCCACCTTCCAAGATAGTTTTACGTTGCGATTGTCGCCAACTACCTGGCTCTCGAAACCAGCCACTCGGGCACTGAACCAAACCGTTTCCCCCGGCAGGAAATCATGGGATGCCGGTAGCAGCGGACCGTCCTCATATTGGTGCAAAGCCAAGCGCTCAAACGCGAGTCTCGATGCCGCCGGCAGTAGCCCTGCCGTGAACAGCAGTGTCAGGGCGATGATCCAGCCTCTGGATCTCACGGATACTATTTTAAGACGTCCGGATCAGTCGGCGTTTGAATCGGCACCTCCGCGTCCATCCGCAACGGAATTTGAATGGAAGCGTACGTGTCGAAGCCTGTATCGTTGATATCCGGCACCCGGAGTTTGTAGGAGGTGAGCGGCACATCGAACAGGATGTTCCCCTGCTGCGTCTGTCCCTGATTAATGGTCCTTAACAAGCCAAACCAGTTGTCTACACCGTTGCCATCGGCAATTTCGCGATACATCTGCCCGTTAGTTCCCTCCAGTGTCAGCAGAGGAACGGAAATGTCTTTACCGGTGCCGTTGGTAACGGAAAGCTTGATGAGCAGAAAACGCTGCTCCGGTGTCCGCACCTTGAATGAATCCCCTAACTGGGTTCGCCACGCGCTCTCGATCACCGAGTAGGTCAGTTGTCCAACTTGGACTCGCTCGCCCATGGAATACTCGCTGCGAACCTGTTGTTGTGCTTGGCAGCCGCCCAGAAGCAGGGCGACAAAGATGCTGGAACCCCACAGCGCGTACGAGCGAACATATTTCGTCATCCAGGAACCCTCCCTCAATGTATCGGTTGTCTTAATATCGGCGTTAATGCATGATGCACTAGTTAGGGTGCGTCCGGCAAGTTTTGGAGCAGCCGGTCCAAGATCTCCGTCTGCCCTTTGAGAATCTTGCGGCGCGCGGTTACCAGAGAAAACCACTCCGCGCGATCAATTTCCGGGAATTCCTGCCATTTTCCGGAATTCGGAGGCCAGGGTAGCGAGAACGTGTTGCTGAGCAGGTTCCTGGGGTCAAGGTCGCCCTCCACCGCCCAGACGCTGACTATTTTGCCCCCAGGTTGTCGAACTTCTCCAAGCGGGATGAAATCCCCCGAGGGCGTTACGCCGGTTTCTTCGGCAAACTCCCGTTTCGCGGCTGCCAGTGGATCCTCTTGGTCCCCATACTCGCCTTTAGGAATCGACCAGGCGCCTTCGTCTTTGTGCTTCCAAAAGGGGCCGCCGGGATGCGCCAGGAGGACTTCGATCCCGGATGCGGTCCGCCGGAACAGAAGAACGCCCGCACTCCGTTTGGGCTTAGGCATGATCGAGCTTAGCTCACATCAGGTCTATTTCGGCGCGACCCTAGTAGATTCGTCCTATTGTGGCGCTGAGGTTCGTTGCTTAGGCTGGAAGGGAGCTAGGTGGCTCCGGGACTCTCCATGTTTCAAGTCGGCCAATCCCTCGGTGACTATGCGATCCTCCAAGAGCTTGGAAAAGGCGGCTTTGGCCAAGTCTATAAGGTAGAGCACACCATTACCGGCCGGCGCGAAGCGATGAAGGTTCTCGCCTCCGGCAATGCCAATGCCGCGGAGCAATCCGAGCGGTTTCTTCGTGAAATCCGGCTGCAAGCCAGTTTAAGCCACCCCAATATCGCAGTGGTACACACTGCCTTCTGGGTCAACGATGACCTGGCTCTGGTATGCGAATTTCTGGAAGGCGAGTCTCTAGAGCAGCTCTTGGAGCGTCAGCAGCTATCGCAGAATCAGGCCTTAGACATCATGGCGCAAGTCCTGGGCGCCCTCAGCTACGCCCACGCCCGCGGAATCATTCACCGGGACATATCCCCCGCCAACATATTTCTGACCGCTGGCGGAATCGTGAAGATCATCGACTTCGGTTTGGCCAAGGCTGCTACCGACCTGCGCCTTACACGCGAGGGCTCGCCCATTGGCGCTGCCCACTACATGTCTCCCGAGCAGATCCGTGGCGCTCAGGATATCGATGTGCGTACCGATGTCTACTCGGCGGGAGTGGTCCTCTACGAACTCCTGGTGGGGAAAAAGCCCTTCGGAGGCGATAGCGCATTCACGATCATGAAGGCTCATACGGAAGAGACGCCTTCGTCACCCACAGCAACAAACCCTGAAATACCAAATGCGCTTTCGGCGATCGTTCTGCGCGCTTTGGCAAAGAAACCGGAAGCGCGATTCCAGTCAGCGGACGCATTCCTCCAGGCGATCGAAGACGTTCGAACAAAACCCATCGCATCGAGCCAGCGCCGTTCGATCAGCCGGCCGTTGATGGCCGCGTGCGTAGCAATCTCGATCCTTATCGGAGGTTTGATCGCGGCGGTTACCACCAGGCACGGTAATGCTCAGGTTCAGACCGGAAAATCTCCTACTGCGGTACCGCCCCCAGACGCCGCAACGCCTGCCGTAGCCATTCCCGCTGTCGAAACCATCCCGGCAGCGGTTCCCATTGCAGCCAAGAAGACGCTACATCGAAAGCCTGCGCGGCTGGCACCCAAGCCCCAGACGAGTAACGATTTGGTCGACCCGGAGTCGCCCACGCATGTCGTTACCATCGAAACCCCGGCGTCCCCGAGCGACGACAGCGCCGTCCCGGGAAGCGCGAGTTCTGATACCAAAACGAAGAATCCGGTGGTTAAACTTGGAGGATTTCTAAAACGCATCAATCCTTTGCAGCAAAGCAGTTCCGCTTCGCACAAGGACGATCCTAAGAATTAAGGGCTACGTTTTCTGCCAGCGGGCTAGCGCGGCCTGGCCGGCGGCCAGAGCGCCTTGCGCATCCAGCTTTCGCAGCGCAAGTTCACATAGCCGGATGTGATCGGCCGTTTCACGCACTCGTTCGGGACCGAAGGCTTGGCTCCGGTCCACCACGAGAAGCGTCCTGCCATCCTTACCAGGAAGCAGGAGCCGCTCGAAATTGAGATAGATCAGTGTATCGAGCGCACCGTTGAGATTACGCTTGCGGATGCGGCTGACGGCCTCTTCCAGCGCCTGTAGAATCGATTCTTCACTCAACCACGTGTCTTTTTCATTCATCGAGCAGCGTCTGGCTACCCTAACATCGACGATCTATCGGGCTACGTGCGTGGCTCTTGACGCGAGCCACAGCCGGGATGGCCACAACTACAGACGATGTCGGCGGTCTTGGCCTCACCCTCACAGAAGGTGCTGCAATATTTGGTTCCTTCATTTACTGTGCACCGACAGCTCGGATGAGCGCATTTATTGGATTGAGATGCCATAAGGTTTCCTTCCCGTTGGGGAGCTACTTCGCCGCGATCTTAGACACGGTGATTGTGTCGGCTTCATGGTTCAGGTTGAGGCGAAACTAAGAACGCAATTTTCTTGATCATAAGCAGCCGTCTCAGGAAGGAGAGCCTTATTTGTACTGAAGCGTTGCAAGGTTTTCACGCCGCGGTGAAGCACAGCCTGGGATAACCCCAGGTTGCAGGGTGGCGCACCAGCACAGAATTACTGCCGATCCAATTCGGATCGTGGTGCGCCTCCCGTTCAACTGTAGACGGATTAGCCGCTTGGGGAGCGTATCATCCTCCGGCCTAATGCAGTAAGCGCTCGGCCTGGTGGTTTGAACTTAGGTCGGACACCGCCGCAGCGATGAAGAAGTACATTGGATCGTTCGAAAAGGAAGCTCCGCATTGCCGCGACCGCTCCCGCCATCCACTAAATACCAATTAGGTCGAAGCTCTAGCGGAAAATCTGCCACCATTTACGTTTCGAGGTAGGTGAAGCCACGGTGGGAGTCTTGTTCGGTTTTGAAGTGTTTTTTTGAACTGTCACGAACTCGCCCACCAGCCCTACTTGTAAGCTCGTTTCAATCTTCACCTCGTCGCCGTTGCGAAGCGTTACGACCACCTGCGACGTAGCGAAACCAATGGTGGTGACGGCAAATCGGCAATCACCTAATGGAAGATCGGCAAAGACAATCTCGCCTCTTTCGTTCGCATGTTCCGTCCGCGTTGGCTTGTTGTCAGACCCCAGCAGCGACGCTTGGGCTGTTGGAATCACGGTGCCGGTTGGATCGGTGACCATGATACGGACACGACCAGACTGGGCCATCAGTGGTAAGATTGCAGTTAGTAGCGCGCCTAAGAGGACAGCACGTCGGCTTCGAGGCTGCGGAGGTAGTTCTTCACATAGAAGGCCACAGACGCGCCCCGCCGGATTCCTTCCAGACTTCCTCCCACTCCTGCTCGGAGTACTTTTCTATCGCGTGCGCAGACGTCCGGCAAGCCTCGCAGTATCGATGGCGTCCATCGCCCTTCAAATCAGCCCACCGTTTCGGGCAGGGATTCAAGATGGCGAACCGTGGACTCACGGCGTTATTCTATATCGGAAAGGTCGCCCGCTATCCAACCACCGACTCGGTCCCATCCGAGTTCCATCCGACCACGAACTGCTCTTTGCCGAACGTTCCCGGACCTTCGCAGACCGAACTATCTACCTTGTTTGTGGGGATTTGGGGCTAACTTATTGGAGGCGCGGGGGGGAATCGAACCCCCGAATAAAGGTTTTGCAGACCTCTGCCTTACCACTTGGCTACCGCGCCTCGCCCATACATCAAGGACACTTCCACAGATACCACATCTGAAGGCGGACCCGCCTCCATAGATGGAAACCCGGCGAGTGTTCCAGAGTGGCGGATACTGAATGTACGCGCAATCCGCGCCGCCGCGAAATGAGTCCGCATACTACTCCCGATCCCCGAAGATCGGTGCTTCTGACCATCGACGTCCAACAGGACTTCACGAATCCTGGCGCCGTTGCGGAAATCCCTGGAACCAGCGCCCGCGTCCCAGCGATGCGGCGTCTGTTGGATGTGTACCGGCAGCATCGTTGGCCGATCGTGCATGTCGTGCGTCTCTACCTGGCAGACGGAACCAACGTTGATCTCTGCCGCAAGGAAACGGTCGCTTCCGGGAGCCCAATCGTGCGTCCTGGCAGCGTCGGGGCCGAACTGGTGGACGCGATCAAACCGAACCTCAATGTCCAGCTCGATGCCGACACGCTGCTCGCCGGACGGCTCCAGCGACTCGCCGAAAACGAGTGGGCCATGTACAAGCCTCGCTGGGATGCGTTCTACGGAACTCCGCTCGAGAAGCACCTTCACGACCTGGGCATAACAACCGTTGTCGTGGTGGGCTGCAACTTTCCGAATTGCCCTCGCGCGACGATTTATAGCGTCACTATGCGGGATTTTCGAGCAGTCCTCATTGCCGACGCGGTCTCGGGGGTATATGAGCAAGGGCTCACGGAATTGAACGGGATCGGAGTGGCTACCCCGCAACTGGAGGAATACCTAAGCTGGCTTACTGCTGGCTCAAGGCCGGAGCCGGGGGCTGCGGTTGGGCCTCGCTAGGCCGCGAGGGCGAGTCTTTGGGTCCGCCCTTGGCTAAGCGATGCGCGCGTCCCCCGCCCTTTTGCGATCCCGGGCCGCGGCCGGCATTTTCGAGCCCCGATCCCTGCTCCCGCTGGCGGCGCTGCAGTTCCTGCCACTGCTGGGTGGTGAGTACGGCGCGCATCCGCAGACTCATCTCGGAAACCGATTTGGTCATGTCCGCCCGGGCCTTGGTCAGGCGATCGATCGCTTCAGAACCGCGGCGCTGATCCACGGTATCTTCGTTGAAGACCGCATCCAGATCGCCTTCCGCCTTTTGCACCGCCCCCCGGACCTCCATCATCTTGCCCCGGTAATCGCGGATCACCGAGCGGATTTCGGTGCGCTGCGCGTCGGTGAGGTCCAGCCCACTAACTAAGGGACCATCCCACCATGGAAAAAATCCGCTGCGCGCCCCCTGTGCACTTAAAGCTACCGGCAACGCCAGTATTATGCCTGCGAGGAAATAGGTCCATCGACGCACTTTCATTGGCGCTCCTCTTCCAATGCTGTCTCCTGAAACAAAGCGCGAATGGGAGCCGCGGCTTTTGGTTCCACATCCTGCTCCATCGAATACACGTCGGTGAACAGCTGGGCATCGGCCTCGGCATTGACGGCAGCGGACGCCGCCGGCGAGTGCTTGGGAACCGCGGGACGCTCATGGAAGAACATCGCCGCCGCCAGAAGTGAAGCGGCAGTAGCGACGGGGACCCATCGCCATCCAAGAGATATCGAATCTGGCTGCTCCACGCGTTCCAGAATTTGCTGCCGCTGGATCGCCAGCCTGCGCCCACTGATTTCCGTGGCCGTGGACGACTCGGCGCGAGCCATTCCCAGCGCCTTGTGCATCTCGCTCCAGCGCTCGCCACAATCCGAGCAGTGCGTCAGATGACCCTCGCCGTCACCGAGCCCATATAACAGCCCGATCAGTTCGTCATCACTTAGATGCTGTGGGCGATTCATCTCCGTCCTCCGTACAAATCGCGCAGCTCATGACGCAGTTTCACCACCGCGCGATGCATGTGCGCTTTTACCGTGCCGATATCCAGATCCAGGAGGTTGCCGATTTCCTCCAGGCTCAAATCGTCGTAGTGCCGCAACGTAAAGGTCGCCCGTTGGCGCGGGGAAAGCTTTTCCAGTGCCGTTTCGAGACGCGCCCGAATCTGAACGGCAAAATACCGGTCCTCTGCCTCGGGGCGCGGGGACGAAGCCAATTTCAGAATTAATTGCTCGTCTTGTTGGGACGGACGTTTGCGCCAGAACCGCCAGCGCTGCGAGCGCAGCCGGTCCAGGCATGTGTTGACGGCGATCCGGGTGAGCCAGCGCGCTGGATCGTCCAGAACCTTGCCATCCTCCTTGCGGAGGGCTTCCTTACACAGGGCGTTGTGGGCCTTCAGAAACACGTCCTGCGTGGCCGAATCGGCTTCGTCGAGGTCGCGGAGCAGCCGCTGGCACAGCCCGAATACGCGCCTCTGCTCGGACGCCATCCAAATAGTGAAATCCGCGCTGAAATCCCGGAGTTCTTCGGTCTCGTTCCGCGCGGCCAGTGCAGGCCCTGCCATAAGGCCCATGATACCGTTCAGACGTAGGATGTGCGGGAAAGGGTTACGACTTTGAGCGCAAAGGGCGCGTAGCGCCTCGTTTTTGCGCGTTCTATTGTGCTCCGAACACCGCATGTGCGGCGATCAGCGAATTGGAACGATTGGACGCCGCGGGACGGACCACGGCCGTATTATCCAGCAGTTTTGAGATAGGCAATCGGCCGCCATTGGTGGATAAACCGACGGGCAAACCTGCATGCGAGCCCGCGGGCAAGGAGGCCCCACCGAAGACGGAAACCTGCTCTTGCAGGCGCTTCAGGTCGCTGCCGACCTCGACCACCATTTCGTGTTCCACCCAATCGGACAACGGGATATTGCGGAAAAACAGGCGTTCCTGCATGATCATGCTGCGTTTCTCGGAACCTAGCGACTTGGTCTCGCGCGCGTAACTGCGCTCCTCAACCCGGAAGTCCTTGAGAAATTCATCCAGCGCCGCGCGCCTAACGGCTTCCTCGGTGGCGCGAATTCGCTCTTCCATCATGACCTTCTGCGAGCTGATGGTCGCATGGGCCTCGGCCAGCGTTTCGCGCTCCTTCGAGACTGCAACTTCCATCTTGGCCTGCATGATGTAGAAGGACAGAAGTGCGCTTCCTCCCGCCACGAAAACTGGAAGAAATAGCCACAATAAAGCATCGAGATGCATAGGCATGACCTGCTGGGTGGTCTATCGGCGCGAGGTAGGCAAAAGGTTAGAGGCTTAAGATAAATCCCTTAGAAGTCCTACATTACGCGGCTTGCGACCCGTCCAACTTCTGGCCCCCGGTCAGTTTGCCGACCATTCCCAGGTCAAACCGGGCGAGTGCCGAAAGGACCGCTCCCAGCTTGAAACTAAAGCCGGCCATCCCGCCTTCATACTTCCCGACCAGGGCCGCCGCGCCGTTCACGCGGTCGGCCTTGGCGAGGGAATCGCCCTCCACCGGATCGGGCGCGGGGTGATAGATCGCCCGAACGCCGGGATACAGGCGGATCTGTTTCCCCGCACGGCGGATCTGCATGGCCAGGTCAGCGTCCGCCCAGTAATGGCCGAAACGCGGGTCGAAATAATTCATACTGCGGACAAAATGCTTGCGTATCAGGATCGCGTCCAGCTCGGGATAGGCTACGGCGATACTTTCCTGCGCAAGATCAAGTTCAGTAGATGGAAGCGCTCCCCCGCGTGCCGCATCTTGAAGCTCCGCACGCGTAGGAATGGGATGGATGCGCGACGCAGGATGCCCCTCGGCATCCACCAAAAGGGGCAACACGGCGGCCACGTCGGTCTCTGCCGCCTCCGGATCCGGCTGCAGATGATCCGCGAGCGCCGTGACCGTTTCGGGCGCGACTTCCACATTCGGGGAAACGTAAAACAGCAGCTCGGCCTTGGCCGTACGTGTAGCGATATTCATGGCTCGTGCCGCGCCCAGGTGATGCGGCAGCCGAAGCATGTTGATAGCGGGAAAATCCGTATCAAGCTGGGTGCTTTCGTCTCTGCTGCCGCAATCCACCACCAGGATTTCAAGCTTGTCGCGATCGCGCGAACTTTCCAGAGCCTGGACCGCCCGGCGTAAGGCTGCCGCCTGGTTGTAGGAAACCAGAATGGCCGACACGCGCGGAGCTTGCGGCTCCGGCTCGATGCGCTGGGGCTTCTGAGCCGGCTCAATGCTCTCGCCAGTCGGATTGACGCGGGGATTCGCGGGTCGTGAAAGGGGCAAGGCTCATTTTACCCTGGTTGCAATGCTTTTCATGGCGAGCGGGCAACATTAGCTAGATGCTGGTAATTCAACTGCGCTAGAATAAAGTTCCCCGATGCGAAGGGGACCAAGAAGTCACAGTTCCAGAGTTAACCACGATCGACGTGACGAAGGGGAGCGGCGACGCTCCCCTTCTCGCTTTTAGCATGGTTGCTTAGAGGGGCCCAGGCTGGCTGGAGTTACCGAGATGAGGGTACTAATCGCCGCAATCGTTTTGGTCGCCGCCGCGCTTGCACAGACGAAGGACGCGGAAAAGTTCGAGGTAGTCTCGATCCGCGTCGCTGCGCCGCGCAACATGTACGTGGGCAACATGAAGGGCGGCCCGGGAAGTTCGGACCCGACGCGATTTACCTGGGAGTACGCGCCGCTCAGAAGCATTGTTATGAGGGCTTACGGAGTGCCGCCATTTCAGCTTGTGGGTTCCGGCCTGGAGGACCAGAGGTTCGATATCGCCGCCAAAGTTCCTGCAGGGAGCACTCCGGATGGATTGAATGCAATGCTGCGGAATCTCCTGATCGATCGGTTCGGTTTGAAGTTCCATCATGAGAACCGGGAGATGGCGGTGTACGAGCTGAGGCTCGCCAAGAACGGCCCTAAGTTGAAGGAGACTGATTTGAGCATCGCGACGCCCGACGGGAACGGGAAGCCGATCGCACGGCCGCCGGACATCGATGGTTTCCCGAGCATTCTTCCGGGGACGCACGCGGCCGACGCGCGGTACCGCAACGGCGTCATGCGCTTGTCGTTTGGGCGGTACGGCATCGGCGATTTGGCCGGGCAGTTGAGTGTCGAGCTTGAGCGCATGGTGATCGACAAGACCGGTCTCAAGGGAGCGTACGATTTCCGCCTCGAATATTCGCGCGAAGGGCTGACGCCGATGGGAGGACCTCCGACGGTTCAGGACCCCGCGCCAAGCCTTTTTGCCGCGGTTCAGGAACAGCTCGGGTTGAAGCTGGAGTCGGCGAAGGAGCCAGTCGACGTCCTGGTTGTCGACAGAATCGATAAGACTCCCACTGAGAATTGATATGGGCGACGTGTCAACTCAGTGAGGATACTACTCGGCCAGGACCTTATGGACAAACTGCACCGCCATGGACCCTTCGCCGACGGCTGAGGCTACACGTTTCACACTCCCTGCCCGGATATCGCCCACCGCGAAAACCCCCGGAAGGCTGGTTTCGAGCAGGTAAGGAGTTCGGCGTAGTGGCCAACCATTGCTCACGTCTGCACCGGTCTTGATGAATCCGTTCGCGTCTAGTTCGACGCGACCTTGCAGCCACTCCGTGTTGGGATCGGCGCCCGTCATCACGAACACGTGGCGGATTTCAAGGACGCCATCAGCACCTGTCTTCGTGTTGCGCCAGCGAACCCGTTCCAGGTCTTTGGTTCCATCGAGCTCCTCGATTCTGGTCCAGGTCATGAGAGTGATCTGCGGACTGGCCTCGATGCGGGAAATCAAGTATTGCGACATAGTCTTCGCGAGGCAAGGTCCGCGGACCAGAAGAAAGACATGTTTGGCGATTCCAGATAGGAACATCGCGGCTTGACCCGCCGAGTTTCCGCCTCCTACCACCGCGATGTCTTCCTCACGGCAGAATTCGGCCTCGACGCGGGTGGCGCCGTAATAGATCCCTACTCCCTCGAACTGAGCCAAGTTGGGCAGATCCAGCCGGCGATAGCGTCCGCCGGCCGCCATGATGATGCTCCGGCCGCGCACCAATTTTCCATCGTCCAACTCCACCGTGTAAGGCGAGCGGGTGCTTTTCAGCGCGGTAGCCGATCGAGCAATGGCGATACGCGCCCCGAACTTCTCGGCCTGAATGAAGGCGCGACTAGCGAGCTCCTGTCCCGAAATCCCCAGCGGGAAACCGAGATAGTTCTCGATTCTGGAGCTGGCTCCGGCTTGGCCGCCGGGCGCATTCCTCTCGAGAACCTGGACTGTCAAACCCTCCGAGGCGCCATAAACGGCGGCGGCCAGCCCGCTAGGCCCACCTCCCACGACGATGAGATCGCACACTTCGCCCTGATCGATTTCGTCGTTCAGTCCAAAACAGGCAGCCGCTTCGGCATTGCTTGGATTGCGAAGGGCTTGGTCACCGCGACAGATCAGAACCGGGATGTCCGTGATGGAGATTCCGAACTGTTCGAGAATCGCATAAACGGTGGAGTCGGTCTCGATATCGAGGTAGTGGTGAGGATGTCCGTTGCGGGTAAGGAACTCGCGCAGCCGCATGGTATCGCTCGAATGGCTGGACCCGATCAATACGGCATCGCCCACGGAGTTGGCGATTAGATAGACCCGGCGCGATATGAAAGCGTTCAGGAATATCTCACCCAGCGCGACATCCGTCTGCATGATACGGCGCAAGTTCGCGCGGTTGATTTCCAGCAGCGTGCCGGCCTCACGGACCTGGATGCGGACCAGAGTTCGGCGGCCCGAAAGCACGTTTACTTCGCCTGTGAACTCGCCGCGGCCGAGAACGCGAATGACCGGCCCATCGCCTGCGGAAACATTCCGGACTTCAATGCTGCCCTTCAGGACAACGAAGATGCCGTGGTGTGAATCGCCCTGATTCACAATCACTGCACCCGCCTCCACATCCCCTTGCTGGCCGAATGGCATGAGGCGCTCAATTTGTGCGTCCCCAAGTTTGGGAAACATCGCGGCCATTGGATCGGGTATTTCGGGCATAGGCTGTTCTGGACGTTTCTGCCGCGTTTAAGCGGCCACCTGTCTCAGGAGGTTTTCGACTTTCGAATCCAGCACTCTCGCGACCTTCAGAGCTTCCGCATTTCCATAAGATTCCAGAAATCCGGCCATCGTGTCATAGGACAGGTGGACGCCGTCCGCACGTTCGTCGATCAGCACCGTCACCGGGGCATAAGATGCGGCATCAGGAACGTGTTTTGCCATGTCCTTCATGATTAGCGGATTGCCAATAATAAAGCGCAGGATCTTCGGTGTATTCAGCCCGCTCTCCTTGCGCAAGACCGCGCCGAGGTTGAAGCGGATGAACTCTATGAATCCTGATGGCCCTTGCGCTTTGTGAACGATATCCGCTAACTCGGCGAACGTGCGGGCCGCGCCCATTGCACTTTGAAAGACATTAACATTTGGATGGCCGACGGCCGCTTCAAACGCGGCGATTACAGTATCGAAAGGTTTGGAAGAAAGGACGCTCAATCGTGGCACGGTGTTTGCCTTGCTGACCGACAGGGGCCTGCGGAATAGAAAGACTAATAGACGCCGCGGATCTTCAGCGCTTCATCGATAATCGCCAGCAGCTGCTCGCGGGTGAGCTCGTGCTTTTCGGTTGGTTCGGGCATGTCCTCAGCCGCCAGGGGCCAACCCGGCTCAAAACGATTATGCGACTCGACGCCGTAACGGGGACGCGCGTCGAAAAGCTTCTGGATTTCGATGCGGGGCAGAACCTTGGCACCGCCCAGCAGTTCGGCAACCAGTGCGATCCGGGCGAAGTGCTCCACAGTGTCCATCCGGAAGAAAGCTCGCATTACGTCCGGCCCATAGGCGACTGCGCCGTGATTCGCCAGCAGCATGGCATCGTATTTGGGGATGTAGGGGAGCATTCCTTCGGCGAACGCGGGCGTTCCCGGCAGACCATATTCCGCCAAAGGCACCGACCCCAGGCAAATGATGACCTCCGGCAGGGTCCCGAGATTCAGGGCTCGCCCCGCCACCGCAAAACCCGTCGCCGTGGGAGGGTGCGCGTGCACCACGGCACTCACGTCTGAACGCTCACGGTAGATGGTGAGGTGCATGCCGATCTCGGTAGTGACTTCCAGACGGCCAGAAACCTTGCCGCCCTCCAGATCCACCACCACCAGATCCTCGGGCGTAAGCATGCCCTTGCTGACTCCGCGCGGTGTGGCCAGCAAGTGGCCGCTATCCAGGCGAATCGTGATATTTCCGTCGTTGGCCGCGATCCAGCCTTTTTCGAACATGAGTCGGCCGACGCGGACCATCTCCTCGCGGTGCTCTTGTTCGGTTCTCGGCATCGAATAAACTCGCGCCATTGATTCTAGCAGCTTGCGAAGTCTTTCAGCTTGCGGCCCCAGGTCCCTTACAATTGAGGGACGGAGTAACCAGCTTGGATAAGCGCCGCATGTGCCCGAACTGCCGGGCATTCATCACCTCTGACGACAAAATCTGCCCGTATTGCCAGGCGCAGGTAGGGGAGCGCGTCATCGACCGGCGTGCGCCCTCGGACGTGCTCGGCGGCCTGATTCCGCATCAGCGCTTCGTGACCATGCTGATTCTGCTGATCAACACCGGCATGTATCTCGCGACGATGCTGCGGACGCAGCAGCAGGGCGGCAGTGGGTTCGGCGATCCCAGCATGCAGACACTGGTGGATTTCGGGGCCAAGTATGCACCCTTCATTTTTTATCGCGGAGAATGGTGGCGCCTTATCACGGCGGGCTATCTGCATGGCGGCCTGCTCCACATAGGGATGAATTCGTGGGTGCTGTTCGACCTTGGCCCGCAAGTGAACCAGACTTTTGGAACGCCCCGCTTCCTATCCATCTATTTCATCTCTTCGGTGACGGGATATCTGGCCAGCCTGTACTGGTCTCCCGCAGTTTCCATTGGCGCGTCGGCCGGACTGTGCGGTTTAATCGGCGCGATGATTGCGTTCGGCACGCGCGAGCGTTCGGCCTTTGCCTCGGCGATCCGCCGCCAGTACATCCAATGGGTGATCTATCTCTTGATCTTCGGACTGCTTCCCGGCTTCAACGTGGATAATGCCGCGCACCTGGGCGGTTTAGCGGGAGGATTCGTCGTGGCCTACCTGGCCGGGACGCCGGGCTTTTCCGAGGCAATTGAAAACTTCTGGCGCCTGGCCGCTGGCTTGTCGCTGGCCGCTACCGCATGGGCGTTCTTCGAGATGTTCATGCACCTGACGTCGACGGCGACTTAAGGAGAGAACGATGAAAGCGTACACGGCAGTCATCGAGCGATGTGCCGACACCGGTATGTAGGTGGGCTATGTCCCTGGTTTCCCGGGTGCTCACAGTCATGCGAGGTCCTTGGACGAATTGAATGCCAATCTCAAGGAAGGCATTGATATGCTCCTCGAAGAAGGCGAGCCAAAGTTGGAAGCTCAATTCGTCGGCACGCAAACTGTGACAGTTCCCTAAGCATGGGAAGAGTCCCGGTTCTGAAGCCCCGAGAGTCATTGCTATCCTCGAAGCGCTCGGTTTCGTCGAGGTTCGTCAGCGTGGGCCGCACAAACAGTTCCGTCATCAGGACGGCAGGAGTACCCAATTTCTCAAACACCGATAGATCTTTACTAGTTATCCCCAGCTGTTTCCAAGACCATCTGCCACAGTAATTCCGCGCCGCTCTCGATGTTCTGTAAGGAAATTCTTTCGTCGTTACCGTGCTCGCGGCTCTGGCCGGGTTCCCGTAGAAATACCGGAACGCCATAAACCGCCATGCCGCGCGATCGCAGGAAGCTGCCATCCGTGGCGCCGCGCGACATGAACGCGACAACTGCGCCTTGGCGCGGATAGACCAATCCAATGGCTCGCTCTAGCGATCGGTAGGCCGCGCTGCTCCGAGAGCTGGATTCCGTGGCGGGCAGTTGCGACCCCGGCGCCAGTGCGATTTCAACGGCCGGATCCGCCACGATCTGCCGGAACCGCGCCAGAACTTCGTCGGAAGTTTCGTTCGGCAACCGGCGAACATCCAGCTGAGCTTCCGCGGTGCTGGGGATACTGTTGATTTTGATTCCGGCGTTCAGCATCGTAGGCGTGACGGTCGTGCGCAGGGCCGCATCCAGCTCCGGATCGCGTGCGCGAATCTGACCCGCTGCGGCTTGGATAGTAGCCGCGTTTTCCAGACGCGGCAGTAGTTGCATCAGCCAGTCATACTCCGGGAATGCCGACAGGTCGCGCAAATAGCGCCGCGTCGTGGGGATCAGACGAACCGGCTGGTCGGCGTCGGCCAGCTTCACCAGTGCGCGCGCTAGCCGCAGCACCGCATTATCGGAACGCGGCAGCGATCCATGACCGGCCGGACCCTTGGCGGTCAACACTACGCGCGTTGGAATTTTCTCCGCGGTCTGAATCAGAAACACGCGGGTGCCATTCTTCGATTCCCACACGGATCCGCCTTCGTTGAACGCGAATTCGGCGTCGATCTTAGGCCAGGCATGCTGGATTAGCCACTGTATTCCGGTAGATCCGGCCTCTTCGTCGGCCTCCGATAGCAGAATCAGGTCGCGGCTCAGCTTGATATTGCGGCGCTTGATTTCGACCATCACCGCTAATTCCGCGGCAAGAAGGGATTTTGTGTCCAAAGCGCCGCGCCCGTACAAAAATTCATCGCGGACCTCGCCTTTAAAAGGATCCACGGTCCACTGCTTGCGCTCAGCAGGCACGACGTCGCTGTGGGCCATCAGCAGCAGAGGCTTGTTCTTGCCGTTTCCCTTGATCCGCGCGACCAGGTTTAAGCGCTTGGGATCGTCGCCCAATAATTCGGTGGCGATGCCGCTCGAATCGGCAACCTGTTTCAGATAGCTGGCGACCCTGGATTCGTTGCCCGGCGGATTAGACGTATCCAGGCGAATGAGGTCGGTAAGATACTGACGGGTCCGCATGCCCAGCGAACGGTTGTCATCGCCGGCAGCCCAACCAACCACCCCCGCTGTCATCGCAAACAGGGCGAACAATGCGGAAAACATTCGCATTTGTTCCTGATCTTAGCATGCAAACATGAATCTCACTCAGGTATGCTATTGCGCAAAGGGTATCCTTAAATTATGGCTAGCAGAAGCGTCAACAAAGTCACTCTCATTGGGCATCTCGGAAGGGACGCCGAGACCGCTTACACCGCCTCGCAGACGGCGGTGACCAAGTTTTCCGTCGCCACAAACCGCCGCTGGAAAGATCAGGCTAGCGGCGAGTGGAAGGAAGAAACCAACTGGACCAACGTGGTCCTGTGGCGCGGTGAAAACGTCGCGCCGTATTTGCTCAAGGGCAAGCAGATCTATGTCGAAGGGCGATTGCAGACGCGCAGCTACGACGATAAAGACGGCAAGAAGGTCTGGACCACTGAAGTGGTGGCCGAAGACGTGATCCTGCTCGGTGGCCGCGGCGAAGCCGGGGGTCCGGACGAAATGTCGCAGGAACCGCGCAGCGAGCCTCGTAGTGCACCACGCTCGCGTCAGGCGTCGGCTCCGTCCGCTCACTCGGCCCCGCCGTCGCACGAAGGCATCGGTGACGACGACGTGCCGTTCTAAAATCGTCCGCCTCAATGACGTGCCAAGCTCACGCGAGATCCTTCAGTCGGCGCTCGGGCAAAATCTCGTAGACGAGGATCGCAAACCGATCCGCCTCACGCTGCTCCCGGGCTTGACCGGGGAGGAGATCGACGATGTCGCTCGCCTCCTGCCATGCCCCTTTCGAATGACTATCGTGAACTGCTCGAGTTCTGTTCGGGGATTGAGGGCGCACTCGACCAGATTGACTTCACTGGGAGGACTCTCGGCCCCGGTTTTGGCCTAGATTTCCTCCTGCATAACGGCCTGCCGATTGCCCATGACGGGTATGGCAATTTTTGGGCTATCGACCTGCATCCGGAATCGACAGGAATGGGGGCCGATTTATTACTGTTGCCACGACACCCCGGTGATGCTCGTACAGGCTCTGGCGATCCAGCAGTTCGTTGCGGAGCTTGTGAAAATGTACATTCCGCCGAACAAGAGTCTCATTGACGATGTTCACGAAGACCGTCTGTTCAATGTCTGGAGGAAGAATCCCGGCGTAATCTCGCACGAACAAGCATGGGCCTCGCCGGACCCCGATGTTCGCGCTTTCGCCGCCGATCTTCAGCCGGGTTTTGAGTTGATCGATCTGCGATATGCACCAATTGGAATGGGATTCTCATGGGGGCGATACGGAGCCAAAACTGAAGTAATAAGATTTGGATCCAAGCCCCTATTCGCATACCGAAAGCCGGAAAAGACAAGCCTGTTTTCCCGGCTGTTCGCTTGACCCGTCCGTTCCAAGCTGCCAGGTCTACCCCCGTTGGGCGATAATCACTAGTCGCGGCGAACCCAATTGATACGGCTCGCCCGTAATGCCTCCTTGAAATGAGAGCGTCTGGAAGCCTGCCGCTTCCAGCATCCGTCGAAGTTCGGCGGAGGTGAAAACATAGTGCGTCGTCGGCCGCGTCTCGATGGTCCCGTCGCGCACGAACGTGTAATCAATATTGAGCCGACTCTCCCACGGATCGTAACGGTTTTCGCTAAGAACCATGAGATCGTCAAGACGGTGCCAGCGCTTCTGCACCAGCGCCGGCAGAATGGATTCGGCAGCCATGCCGGTTTCGATCACCAGCTTCGCCCCGGGCTTCATCGCTCCGGCAAGCGCGGAGAGGAAGTCCACTACACTCGTGTGATCCAGATAGCCGAAGCTGTTGCCGAAACAGAAGGCGCCATCGAACGTTGACGGTTCCAGTTCCAACGCACGCATGTCGCCCTTGCGCCAGTCCGCGTCGAGCTCCGCATGGGCAGCGGCCAGAAACTCGGCTGACAAATCGATGCCGGTTACACTATACCCGCGGCGCGCCAGTTCGATCGAGTGGCGTCCGTTGCCGCACGGCACATCAAGCAGCCTGGCTCCGGTTTTAACTTCAAGTGCCTTCTCCAGAAAATCGACATCTGCCAGGGTGAGGGCCCGGGTCATGGCGCGAGTCCAGAAATCGACCGCGGGGCCCTGAAAAAAGGTTTCAAACCATTGGTGTTCCAAATGAGATTTCAAGCGAGATTCTCCTGTGACCTTGGGTGGAAGGGGAAGGGCCGCGACGAGCTATCGGACGGCGAACATATTCACAAACTTCGTGGTCACAGGCAACGTTTAGAGTATATCCGTTAGGGCCGAACCGACGCTGCACCCAGAATATGCCGTGTGACACGATCCTGGACGAAAAGCACCAGCGTCACGTTGGAGCGATTCCAATCCTGACGCAGATTGAGCTGGGCCACACCCGAATATTCTCCGGGACGCCTAGGATCGAGCCGGCCGAGGCTGGTGAGACTCCGGACCACCGCGGCGTGGCGCAACTGGCGTCCGCTGTTTTCCCCGCCAAAAACAGAAGTGAAGAGTCCGCCCTCGGTGACGCCCAGAAGGATTTCGGCTTCGTGGCTGCCGGGCGGCAGCTTGGACGCGCTAAACGAAATGGTCTGCGGCGAGGTCATCGCAATCGCTACCTGGGCTTGCGGTTCTTTCGCGGCTTTGCCGATAGCGTCTTGCACCGCCCGGGAATCGGAACCGAGCACTTCTTTTTGACCGTTCACCACAATCTCGGGTGTATAGACGCTCTCGAGATGAAACGCCCTTCCATAATCCTGCTGGCGCGCGGAAAATAGCGGGGACGAGAATTTGTCTTTCCAGCCGAGCTGGTCCCAGTAATCGACGTGTTCCCCGAGCGCAATCACCTGAATGCCAGGCGCCACCATTACTACCTGTTTCGACTTGCCGGCGTTTCCATAGCGGGGCGACTCGAGCCGCGACAATATCTGGTCCGCCGGCGGACAACTGGAGCATCCCTCGGAGGTAAACAATTCGACGACCACCGTCGTCTGCGCTTGTGAAAGCGCTGCAACCAAACCGAAAATAAAAATTCTGGCCGTCACTATTGCTATTTTGACGCTTCTGCGATCGCAAGTGTGGAGACAATGGTAGGGTTAATTCTTGGAAAAGTTTTTTGGAAACCCCGCCGCTGCCGCCGCACTTAGCGACATGATCCGGCGGGAGCGAATCCCGCAGACCCTGCTTTTATCTGGCTCAGAGGGCGTGGGCAAGGCTACCTTAGCGCGGCGCTTCGCGACCGAGCTGCTGCAATACGACGCGACTAAAATCGACCAGGACGACCTCAGCCTCGAATCTAATGCCACGCTCATCGCCGACCGCGAAAAATGGACCGCCGATAAGCGCAATGACGACCCGCTGGTGTTCGGCTCACACCCCGATTTCCTGACGTTTCCACCGGATGGCCCGCTGCGGCAGATCACCATCCAGCAGATGCGGTCACTAAAGGAACGCGCGTCGCTCAAGCCGCTCAAGGGCTCGTGGCGCGTGTTTTTGATCGACGGGATCGATCGCGCCAATCCACAGGCCGCGAACTCGCTGCTGAAGACGCTGGAGGAGCCGCCGCCACACCTGATCCTGATTCTGACCGCGCGGAATCCTTACGATCTACTGCCGACCATCCGGTCACGCTCGGTTCCCTTCCAGCTCGGCCGGCTTCAGGAAGACGACATGCGGGCTTTTATCAAATCGCGAAATCTTGATGAGCCGGAGCGCCGCCTGGCGTTGGCGGAAGGCGCCCCTGGGTTGGCTGTCTCGATCGATCTTGAAGCCTATGATCGCCGCAGGACAGCCATGCTGGCGCTGCTGAAGGTCGCCCGCGGTCTGGCGGGATTCGACACTTGGCTGAAGCATGCCGATTCCGTCGCCGCGCGGCGCACGGAAAAGCTCGAATCCTATCTGGAAGTGCTGTATTCGCTGTTGGAGGATATCGTCCTTTTAGTCCATATCTCGCGGAAACAGTTAAGAAACAATGACATACGGACTGAACTCGAAGCCCTGGCGAGCCGCGTCGATTTCGAATGGCTCCGCCGGGCGATCGGGCGAGTTGACGAATTAGTGGAACTGGGGCGGCGCAACATCCAGAAGTCAATTGCGTTCGATGCATTCGCTGCAAGTTTGCGAACCCACTAGCGCTGTGTTATCCATGAAGGAAAGACTCAGCAGGCCCCAAACCCCGCTAGTTCGCCTCTGATAGAAGGAGCCCGCAAGTGGAACCCGGAAACCGGCGCCTGATCCGGCCGCCGTTAAATGAAATGAAAGATCCTCGAAGTCCCCGGAAAGAATTACAACCAAAGAAGGCCACCCCGCCGGACCAGACCAATGCGGAAAACTTCTATTACCTGAAGCAGATGCAGTCCAAAACTCAGATGACCATCGTCCTCAAGGATGGGGAGATTCTGAAGGGCGTCATCGAGTGGTACGACAAAGGCTGCCTCAAGGTGAATCGCGATGGCGAGCCGAATCTGCTGATCTACAAATCCAACATCAAGTACATGTACAAGGTCTAGAGGCCCCCGTTCCGTGCGCTTTTACTCCCCACGGCGGGAGTCCGGAGACTATACCGGCGACATCCACTGATACGCAGGCCCGTCCACCGCAGGGTCTAGAATGCGGGTGGTTGGCCGATTCGGCTCTCCAATGGAAGAGCGCGCGAATTCCTTGGTTTGAGGCTAATCCGGGCGTGTTCACAAATAGCCGGGAGTAGCCTTGAAGTTATTGAACGCGCGAAGTCTG
>Ga0105240_10004219_pt1 | contig 21976 bp, 16 predicted proteins | sample KBSC54metaG_FD_80426 | JGI IMG/M metagenome (GOLD analysis project Ga0105240, IMG submission 80426) | Corn rhizosphere microbial communities from Kellogg Biological Station, Michigan, USA - KBS C5-4 metaG | ecosystem: Host-associated > Plants > Roots > Rhizosphere > Soil | place: Michigan, USA... | reverse complement strand
GGCCTGCTGGTGCCCGGCGAGGAGCCGCGCCTGGCGCTGAACATCATCCCGCTGTTCGAGACGATCGAGGATCTGCGCGGCTGCGGCGTCATCATGGAGCGGCTGCTGGCGATGCCGCTCTACCGCCATCTGGTCGAGAGCAGGGGGAACCTGCAAGAGGTGATGCTGGGCTACTCGGACAGCAACAAGGACGGCGGCTTCCTGACGTCGAACTGGGAGCTGTACAAGGCCGAGCTGAGCCTGGTCGAGGTGGCGCGGCGACACGATCTGACGCTGCGGCTGTTCCATGGCCGCGGCGGGACCGTGGGGCGCGGCGGCGGCCCCAGCTACCACGCGGTGCTGGCGCAGCCGCCCGGCAGCGTGAACGGGCAGCTGCGCCTCACCGAACAGGGCGAGGTGATCGCCAGCAAGTACGCCGATCCCACCGTGGGCACCGTCAACCTGGAGACGCTGGTGGCGGCGACGCTGGAGGCCAGCCTGCTGCCCGGCGGCGACCTGGGCTCGGACGAGCAGCGCTTTCACGAGGCGATGGAGGAGCTCTCTGGCCGCGCCTTCGCCGCCTACCGCAACCTGGTGTACGAGACGCCCGGGTTCATTCGCTACTTCCGTGAGGCGACGCCGGTCAACGAGATCAGCGACCTGAACATCGGCAGCCGGCCGTCGGCGCGTCGCAACTCGGACCGCGTGGAGGACCTGCGGGCCATCCCCTGGGTCTTCAGCTGGGGCCAGTGCCGCCAGAGCGTGCCGGGGTTCTATGGCTTCGGGTCGGCGGTGACGGCGTTCCTGGCCGACGGGCGCCACAAGGGCACCAGCCGTCACGACCGCGAGCAGCTGCTGAAGGCGATGTACCAGCGCTGGCCCTTCTTCCGCACCGTCGTCGACAAGCTGGACATGGTGCTGGCGAAGACGGACATGGGCATCGCCTACCGCTACGCCGGGCTGGTCACCGACCGCAAGCTGCGCGAGAGCATCTTCGCCCGCATCCAGGGCGAGCACGACGAGACCCGCAAGGCGTTCTTCCTGATCACGGGCGCGAAGGTGCTGCTAGAGAGCAACCCGTCGCTGGCGCGCAGCCTGCGCAACCGCATCCCCTACATCGATCCGGTGAACCACCTGCAGGTCGACCTGCTGCGCCGCCTGCGCGCGGCGCGCGGCGACACCAGCGAGCTTCGCCGCGCCATCCACCTGACCATCAACGGCGTGGCCGCCGGCCTGCGCAACAGCGGTTAGCGTGGACCGCCAGGGCGTCGAGGAGACTTGACCTCGCGCCCGCGGGCGGCGATTGTGCCGCGATGGAACTCGAAGACCTGAACGAAGACGAGAAGACCGCCCTGGTCGGTCTGGTGAAGGCCGTCATCCTTGCCGACGGCAAGGTGTCCGAGGACGAGATCGAGGAGGTCGACCAGATCGTGTCCGCGCTGGGCGAGGAGTCCTACCAGAAGCACCTGGACGCGTTCGAGTCGCGGTTCACCGACGAGCTGGCGTTCCAGAAGTTCCTGACGACGATCACGCGCCAGGACGCGCGCGAGCTGATCTACGGCACCGTGCTGAGCGGCGCCGCCGCCGACGCCATCGAAGGCGGCGAGTCCGAGCTGCTGTCCTGGCTGGCGGGCGCCTGGAACATCGAGATCACGGTCGCCGACTGACGCGGCCTCGCGGCCGGGTCAGTCTTCGTCGTCGGCGTCGTTACCGCCGTGGGCCCCCCCGGCGGCCGCGGCGGCCTGCTCGACGTCCGCGCTGGGCAGACGGCCCGCCAGCGCCTCGTAGGCCACGCCGGCCCACAGCCGCACCAGCGGGTAGGCGTTGCTGGTCATCTCGTGCGCGATGGCCGCGCCCGCCGGCTGCAGGCGCCGCTCGCCCGCCAGCGCCATCGCCGTGGCCTGCTCGTGCGCGTACCCGCGCGCGATGGTGGCCAGCAGCACGTTCTGGTCGCGGCCGCCGTACAGGCGCTCGATCGCGGCGGTGTCGTAGCGCTTGCCCCACAGGCGCGCCATGTCGTCCAGCAGCGCGCCCACGGTCTTGTCGCCGTGGCAGAGCGCGCACTCCAGCGGCCGATCGCCCTCCACGCGCGCCTGGTCCGTGGGCGAGCCGATGCGGTGATAGCGGGTCAGCGCGTAGCCGAGGCCCATGTTCTTGCGGGGCATGTGGCAGGCGACGCACGAGCCCCCCGCCCCCGCCGGATCGTGGTGGGCGTGCCGCTGCAGCGCCGCCGGCGCGGTGAACTCGCGATGGCAACTGGTGCACACGCCGTTGCCGGCAGGCGTGGCCAGCTGGTCCAGGCGCTCGCGTGAGTCCTCCCGGTGCGGATCGTGGCAGGTGGCGCAGCTCATGGCGCGCGCGCAGCCCCCCAGCAGGAAGTCGCGCCCCTCGCCCGAGGTGATGTGGCTGCCGCCCGCCTGCTCGGGGTGCCGGCGCGAGCCCCCCTCCCAGGTCCGCGAATAGCGCGAGAACAGCACCTGATGGCAGCGCGCGCAGGTGCGGTTCTGCCACTCGGCCTCGGAGGGGGGCGGCCCCGTTGTCGCGCGCACGTCGAGAAAAGGCGCGCGCGGCGCGAACGTGGGCACGCGCCGCGGATCGTCGACGTGCTGCCGCCCGCCGCCGTGGCAGGCCTCGCAGCCGATGCCCACCTCGACGAAGTGGCTCGGCTGGAACCGCCCCCGCGCCTCCAGCATCGCGCGGCGCAGGGCCGCGCGCGCCGGCTCGGCGGCCCCCTCCGCGGCGCGCGTGGCGGCGCCCTGCCCCGCGCCCAGCGCGGCGCTCTCCCGGTCCAGCGCCGCCAGCAACTGGCCGGGGTCGGTGACGGAGTAGTCCAGCCGGCGGCGCGCCGGCAGCAACTTGTCGACCACCTCGCCCTGGTAGCCCGGCCCACCGGGCCCGTGCAGCGCGCCCCACACGTCGTCGAAGTACGGGACGGTGTTGTGGCAGAAGATGCAGGTCTGGTTCCAGACGCCGCCCGCGCGCATGCCGGGTCGCTCGCCCACCATCACCGAGTAGCCCTTCAGGCGAAAGGCGCCCGTCTGAAAGACGTAGGACGTGGGCAGGATCAGCTCGGCGTGGGGGTCGCCCAGCACCGGCGCTCCCGGGGCCGTCGACGCGACCTCTTGGCCGGCGAAGTCCTCGCGGTAGCGGCCGCCGATGACCTTGGTGACACGGTACAGGTGCTCGCCGCTGGTGGCGGACTGCAGGCGCACGAAGCGGGTGGCCCCCACCTGCTCCAGCCGGGCGCTGTCGTTCTTGAACTGGAACGTCCGGCCGTCGAAGGGCGCGCGGATCTCCGTCTGCTCGGGCAGCCGGGTCATCCGGTGCATGGGCGAGGCGCTCCACACCTTGTACACGTCGCCGTGGCAGGGCGCGCACGCGGCCGAGCCGACGTAGTCGTCGCGCAGCATGTTGCTGGTGATGCCCGGCGCCTTGGGCGAGGCGGCGACGGCGGGCGTGTGCGTCGCGCCGGTCGACCGACAGCCGGCGAGACAAGGCAGCGACAACGCCAGGGCGCCGGCGAGGCGTACGCACGCGAGCAGCCCGGTGTTCTTCACGGGCTCAGAATCTACATCGGCCTCGCCCCGGGCGAGTCCCCCGCGACGCTAAGGTCCGACGGCCAGGGGATCCTGGCCCGGCCTGGTGGCGCCCCGCAGGGTCGCGTGCGTCGTGGTGACGAACTTTCCCTGTGACTCGACCTGCACCTCGATCTCGACCGGTCCGACGCCGGGCGCGAAGGTGGTGCGCGACATGCGGTTCGGCTCGTGGCGCAGTACCTCGACCACGACGCAGTTCTTGTAGTCGCCCCCGGGGCCGGACACGGTCTTGTCGACGGAGACGATCCGGGCGGTTCCCGCCGTCACGTTCCAGCTGGTGCCCAGGGCGACCGGGTTCTGCAGCACGAAGTCGCCCACCGCCCCCGCTTCCTTCATCGCGATCCCGCGCGGCGTGACCGCGTAGTTGATGCGCTGGTCGCCCGCCTGGACGATCGCGCCATCGGGCATCCGCTCGAGCACGCTGTACACCGCCAGCAGGTGCTGGCCGTCGCGTTCCAGCTCGTAGGCCCACTTCCAGCCGGCGTCGAGGGGGAAGTAGTCCGTCGCGGACGTCGAGCGGGCGGCGCTGGCGGCGGGCGCGGGCGGCGCCGACGCACATCCGGCGAACAGCGAGACGAGCGCGAGGGCCGCGGCACCTACAGTGGCCGCCAGGGCGCGGGCGCCGATTCGCGCGGTCTTGCCTGCTGCCAATCGCAGTCTGCCAGGGTACCCGCTGCCAGGGTACCCACTGCCAGGGTACCCACTGCGATGTACGGTGCCAGCTTTTACGGTGCCCATGGGTGAACCAGCTTTCGCGGCGGGTTTTCGAGCAGAGACGATGTCGTGCAACATGACAGACCCCGGCCCCCCACGGGGGAATTGCGGTCCCTGTTTTGTCGGCATCATCGTCAAAAAACTGAGGCTTCCGGCGGCCTACCGACAGAATCGACGCCCCCGGCGGCCCGTGCGACACTGAAATCCTCGCCGGGCGGGACGTGGGCCGGCGGCGGAAGCGGGCGGTAGCGGATGGTATGGACGTTGCTTTTGTCCCGGCAAGACCGCCCTTTTCATCACGGAGAATCCTTCTGTCCACGTCTCGCACGCTCCTCCTCGCCACGCTGCTGACCGCCACGGCCTTCGCGCCGCGCGCCGGGGCGGCGGGCGCCCCGGCCTCGGCCGCGGTCGGCCAGGACGCGGCCCTGGCCGAGCGGGCGAAGCTGCAGGCGCAGCTGGACCGGGTGAACGCCGAGATCGATGCCTTGAAGCAGCGCCCGCTGGGCATCCGCGACGACTACCGGCTGCGCAGCCGCATGGCGGACGCCGAGGCGCTGGCCCGCCGCCTGACGGATCTGGACGCGCGTCTGGGGCTGGCGGTGCGCGCGGCGCCCGGGGTCGCGCCGACAGAGGTCCGCGTCAACCCGTCCGACGACCGCGCCGAGCGCGAGGCGAAGGCGGACATCCTCGCGGATCAGGCGCGCCGCCTGTCCAGCGAGGCCAACGTGCTGGAGGGGCGGCTCACCACCCTGCGCACGCGCAACGAGCTGAAGCGCCGGGCGGGACAGCTGGAGCGCGACCCGTTCGCGCCCCTGGAGCAGGTGAAGAGCCGCGTCGGCGTCTACGGCACCAGCGGCAACCACGGGTTCCTTCCCCCCACGACCGACGGCACGAAGACCGCCACGCCAGGACGCACCGGCATGCCCACCACGAACGGCGCAGCGGGCATGGGCACCACGACGACGGGCGGCGCGGCGCCTCCCCCGACGAACCCAGGTGGCGGGGTGCTGACGGTCATGCCCGCGGCCAGCCCCATCTCCCAGTCCGCCGACGGCGGGTCCGGCTCGCTTTCGGGCCAGCTGCGCGGGGTGCTCGATCCGACGTCCCTGGAGGAGATCCGCCGCCTGGAGACGCCGGGCTCCGGCCCGGCGAACCTGCAGGTGATGGAACGGGCGCTGGCGACGCTGCGCGGGCGCGCCGCGCAGCTGGCGGCCGCGTCGGCGGCGCTGCGGACCCCTGGCAGCCCTGCGCCCTGAGACACCCCCGGAACGGCAGCAAATGCCGGCCCGAGGGGGGCCTGCGGTACACTGGCGCCGCGCATGCGCCACCGACGTCGGGCGACCCTCTGCGCCGCACTCGCGGTGGCGGGCGCGGGCCTATCGTGGTGCCGGCCCGCCGTCGCTACGGATGACGAGCAGGTCAGCGGGCGCGCCGAGCTGGGCGCGGAGTACGACGACAACGTTCATCGCGCCGAGCAGATCAACGGGGACAGGGTCACGATCGCCGGCTCGGCGCTGACGCGGGCCGTGGTCGCGCTGTCCGCGGCCGCCCGGCTGGACGACCGCCAGGAGGTCGCCTTCTCCGCCCTGGGGGCCGTGAAGCTGTTCGCCGCGCCCGCTGCCCGCAACGAGAACGTCGGCGTGGTCGAGACGGCGGGCGCCTGGAACCTCCGGCTGTCCCCGCGCACGCGGATGGGGGCCGGCGCCACCTACTACGAGGCGATCCAGGCCGGCACCCCCACCGAGCGCGCGCTGACGGCCGAGCGCGACGGCGTGCTGGAGGCGCGCGACTTCCGGTCGGTGGTCCCGTCGCTGCGCGCCTCGCAGAGCGTTGGCGAGGGCTCGACGCTGGGGCTGTCAGCCGGCTACCGCTGGTTCGTGTACAAGCCGCTGCGCGACTACGACTTCCAGGCGCCGGTCGCCACGCTGGAGCACCGGTTCACGCACGAGACCCAGGATGGTGTGGCCGAGTGGGCGCTGGTCAGCGCCCTCACCGGCGAGCTGCGCCGCTTCTCGGGGCCACGCCTGCTGTCGGGCGGCGTCGACGGCTCGGGGACCCGCCACGTCGATCAGTTCCTGACCGGGCAGCTGGAGGTCACCCGCACCGGCGCCGTGCTGCTGGGCGCCGGGTACGCGCTGCAGTGGAACCGCTCGAACAGCTACGGCGAGGGGCTGCTGCGGCACATCGCCTCGCTGCGCTTCGCCGCCCCCCTGCCGCTGGGCCTGTACCTGGCGGCCCGCGGCGAGCTGGTCGTCGTCAGCTACCACGATCAGCTGCCCCTGCTGACGGACCCGGCGGGGGTCGTCAACGCCAGCATCGAGGAGGAGACGCGCAGCGAGGTGCGCGCCGAGCTGAGCCGCGATCTGGGCGCGCGGCTGCAGCTGGTCGGCCGCTACGTCTTCTACGCGAACGCCATCGGCCAGGGGCAGTACCGCCGCCAGACGGCGACGCTGTCCCTGGTGTTCTCCACGAACTGAAAAAGCGAACGGCGCGGTCCCGATCTCCGGGAGCCGCGCCGTCGCTGGAACGAGCGTGGGAGACGGGGACGGCTTACATCATGCCGCCCATGCCACCCATGCCGCCCATCCCGCCCATGTCACCGCCGCCCGCCGGGGCCGGAGGGGCCTCGGGCTTCGGGCGATCGACGATCATGGCCTCGGTCGACAGCAGCAGCGCCGACACGGACGCCGCGTTCTGCAGCGCTGAACGCACCACCTTGGTCGGGTCGATGACGCCCGCCTCGATCAGATCCTCGAACTCGTCGGTGGCCGCGTTGTAGCCGAACGCGCCCTTCCCCTCGCGGATCTTGTTGACGATGATGGCGCCTTCCTTGCCGGCGTTCTGCGCGATCTGGCGGCAGGGCTCCTCGCAGGCCCGCTTGATGATCTGGACGCCGACCTGCTCGTCCTCGCTGACGCCCTCGATCTTGTCGAGCGCCTGCAGCGCGCGGATCAGCGCGACGCCGCCGCCCGGCACGATGCCCTCTTCCACCGCGGCGTGGGTCGCGTGCAGCGCGTCCTCGACACGGGCCTTCTTCTCCTTCATCTCGGTCTCGGTGGCGGCGCCCACGCGGACCACGGCCACGCCGCCCACCAGCTTGGCCAGGCGCTCGCGCAGCTTCTCGCGGTCGTAGTCGGAGACGGTGTCCTCGACCTGGGTGCGGATCTGCTTCACCCGCGCCTCGATCTCGGCCTTCTTCCCGGCGCCGTCGACGATGGTGGTGTTCTCCTTGTCGACGGTGATGCGCTTGGCGCGGCCCAGGTCCTTCAGGGTCAGGCTCTCCAGCTTCAGGCCCAGGTCCTCGGTCACGGCCTGGCCGCCGGTCAGGACGGCGATGTCCTTCAGCATGTCCTTGCGGCGATCACCGAAGCCGGGGGGCTTCACGGCGCAGATCTGCAGCGTGCCGCGCAGCTTGTTCACCACCAGCGTGGCCAGGGCTTCGCCCTCGACGTCGGCGATGATCAGCAGCGGGCGGCCGGCGCGCGCCACCTGCTCCAGCACGGGCAGCAGGTCCTTCATGCTCGAGATGGCCTTCTCGTGGATCAGGATGAAGGCGTCCTCCAGCTTGGTCTCCATGCGCTCGGCGTCGGTCACGAAGTACGGCGACTGGTAGCCGCGGTCGAACTGCATGCCCTCGACCACGTCCAGCGTCGTCTCGATCGACTTCGCTTCCTCGATGGTGATGACGCCGTCCTTGCCCACCTTCTCCATGGCGTCGGACAGGATCTTGCCGATCGACTCGTCGCCGTTCGCGCTGATCGTGCCCACCTGCGCCACGTCCTTGTGGCCCTTGGTGGGCTTCGAGATCTTCTGCAGCGCCTCGACGATCTTGGCGACGGCCTTGTCGATGCCGCGCTTCAGGTCGATGGGGTTGTGGCCGGCGGCCACCATGCGGGCCCCCTCGCGGAAGATCGCCTGCGCCAGGACGGTCGCCGTGGTGGTGCCGTCGCCGGCCGTGTCGGAGGTCTTGGAGGCGACCTCCTTCACCATCTGCGCGCCCAGGTTGGCGAAGCGGTCCTCGATCTCGATCTCCTTGGCGACGGTCACGCCGTCCTTGGTCACCGTGGGGACGCCCCACGACTTCTCGATGACCACGTTGCGCCCGCGCGGCCCCAGCGTCGCCTTCACCGTGTCGGCGAGGATGTTGACGCCTTCCAGAATGCGGGCGCGGCCCTGCGCCTCGAACATGATTTCCTTGGCTGCCATCTGATCGTCTCCTTCTCGAGTCGTTTTCCGTCTACTTCTCGATGACGCCGAGGATCTCATCCTCGCGCAAAATGATGTGGTCGACGCCGTCGACCTTGATCTCGCTGCCGGAGTACTTCCCGAACAGCACGCGGTCGCCCTTCTTCACGTCCAGCGGGCGAACCTGGCCCTTGTCGTTGGCCTTGCCCGAGCCCACGGCGATCACCTCGCCCTCGCCCGGCTTCTCCTTGGCCGTGTCGGGAATGATGATCCCACCGCGGCTCTTCTCCTCCTCGGCGATGCGCTTCACGATGACGCGATCTTGCAGCGGACGAACCTTCATGACTGTCTCTCCTTAAAAGGGTGTCGCCCTCGCGGGCGAGCTTGGCACTCAACCAATGAGAGTGCTAGCGGCAGAGGTTAATCGCAAGTGCGCTCAAGTCAACGGGATCCCGGGGCGGCGCTGGCACTTCCGGAAAATGTCTGCCAGCGAAACAATTCGTTATCCCGCCGGAATCATTATGTTTTCTTGATCTCGTGTCGATAAATGTCATAGGTGGATCATGGAGCTCACTGGATCTTTGGAGTCATATTTCCGGGATGAAGTGGACCTGGCCTGCAAGCAGGAGGGGCTGCCGGCTGCCAGCCCCACGCAGCCCTACCTGGTCCGGTTGCTGGCGGCCTACGCGGCGCAGCCCATCGAGGACCGCCCGCTGGGCCTGCGGCTGCTGAACGCGATGGCGGCCTCGCCGCGGGAACGGCGCACCCACCTGCGCGAGATCGGTGACACGTCGCTGTTCGTGTGCGGCTTCTGGGGCGACAGCCTGGGCCGCGGGCTGGTCGACGTCGGTTACTACACGGACCTGGGCGAGATGGCCTACCGCGAGCTGGCGCACGGCACACCGGCGCCCATCCAGGTGGACGACGGGGCCCGCGTACCGGGAGTCTTCAGCGACCTGGCGCGGAACTTCTCGCGGTTCGTCGGGGTGCTGATGACCATCAGCCGCCGCACGGCCCGCGGCCGCAGCCCCGCCGACGTGGTCCGCCTGTACGAACGCTGGCTGCGCACCAAGAGCAGCTGGGCGGCGCGTCGCCTGGCCGAGGAAGGCGTGCTGCCCGGTCGCCTGGTGCCGGGGATCGCGCATTGACCGGCGGCCATCCGGACGAAGGGCATGGTCCGCGCCGCTCCGTGCTGGGGCGCCTGCAGCGCGGGCTGGAGACGCTGTATCGGATCGACACCCAGCTGTCGGTCGAGCACTTCCTGATCGGTGAGGGCGAGCGCGCGGAGGCGCGCCCCGGCCGCGCGCCGCGCGAGCAGGTGCTGGTGCGCCAGGACGGCGACGACGAGCTGGGGCTGGGTCTGTTCGTCGACGAGGGTGCGCTGTCCAACCTGGAGCGCCACGATCCCGGCCAGCGGCTGGACGAGCGCAACTTCGCCGATTTCTGCGTCGCCGTCGAAGGGGTCAGTCACTTCGTCTATCTGGCCCGCTGCGCGGCCGAGGACCGGCGCGTGTCGGCGCTGGAACTGGAGCTGCAGGCCGAGGTGGACAAGTTCGCCTGCTGCACGCTGCTGGCGGCCGAGAGCGTGGCGCCGGCCAACGACGTCGCGGGCTGGCGCCGGCGCCTGTACGACGACGTCACCTTCGCGAAGGATCTCGACGTCGACGAGCACGCCCGCTACCGCGTGGCCAACAGCGAGGCCAGCCGCTACGCGCGCACGCTGGACGCGCGCTACCTAACCAGCGGACGCGTCCCGGAGATGCTGCCGGAGCTGCGGCGCTTCTATCGCCTGGATCTCGACGGCAAGCTGGGCCACATCGCGCGCCTCGCGGCTTAGAGCGCGGGCCGCCTTCCGCAGTGGCGGCGGCGGGCTGGAGGTTTCGCGGCCCGCGCCGACCTGTCCTCGTTGCCCCGCATCCCCTCCCCGCCTGGCGCGGGGAGAGGACGAACGGCGGGCGAAGCCTCGAACGACCTCGCCAGCGAGCCGGCTTCGCCGACTCAGACCAGCTTGGCGTTGAGGACGATCTCCGCGCCCTTGAACAGCTTGCTGACCGGGCAGTTCTTCTTCGCGCCCGCCGCCAGCTCCTGGAACTTGGCGTCGTCCAGGCCCGGGACCTGCGCCTCGACGTTCAGCTCGATCTTGCCGATGTGGAACCCACCGGCCGGATCGGGCCCCATGTACGTGGTGGCCGTCGTCGAGACGCGCGTCGGCTTGTGCCCCGCCCCGGCCAGGTCGGCCGAGAACGCCATCGAGAAGCAGCCGGCGTGCGCTGCCGCCAGCAGCTCCTCTGGATTGGTGCCGGCGCCCGTCTCGAAACGGGACGCGAACGTGAACGGGCCGGTGTAGGCGCCCTTCCCCACCGTCATCGTTCCCTTGCCGCCCTTCAGATCGCCTTCCCACTGCGCAGTCGAAGTCTTCGTGATCGCCATTGTCTGATTCCTCCTGCGATGCTCCTAGCGGGCAGGTCGCTTCGCGTCAACCCAGACGGACGTTGTCGATCAGGCGCGTGCGTCCGACGAACGCGGCGACGGCCAGAACGGCGGGGCGATCCACGGTCGTCAGCGCCTGCAACGATTCCGCGTCGCGCAGCTCGACGTAGTCCAGCCGCGTGACCTGGTCCGTCAGGAGCGCGACCACGCCGTCGACCAGCCTGGCGGCGTCGCGTTCACCGGCGGCGCAGGCCGCGCGCGCCGCGAACAGCGCGCGGGAGAGGGCCGTGGCGCGCTGGCGCTCGTCCGGCAGCAGATACTTGTTCCGCGACGACATCGCCAGGCCGTCAGCCTCGCGCACGGTGGGCAGCGACACGATCTCCACGGGCATGTCCAGGTCACGGACCATCCGCCTGATGATGGCGAGCTGCTGGAAGTCCTTCTCGCCGAACACGGCCGCGTGCGGCCGCACGATGTTGAACAGCTTGCACACCACCGTGGCCACGCCCACGAAGTGACCGGGGCGGCTGCCCCCGCACAGGCCCTGCTCCAGCTGGTGGACCTGCACGGTGGTCTGATGACCGGGCGGGTACATGTTCGCCGGCGTGGGCAGGAACACCGCGTCCACGCGGTGCGCGGCCGCCTTCTGCAGATCGCCCGGCAGATCGCGCGGGTACCGGTCGAGATCCTCGCCGGGACCGAACTGCAGCGGGTTCACGAAGATCGACAGCACCACCCTGTCGCCGTGACGGTGCGCCTCGTCCATCAACGCGGTGTGGCCCGCGTGCAGGAAACCCATCGTGGGGACGAACGCGATCCGCTCACCGCGCGCCCGGGCGGCGTCGGACCAGGCGGCCATGGCCGCCGGCGTGTCCAGCGTCGGCGGCGAGGCGGCCTCGCTCATTCGAAGCTCTCGTCGTCGGTCGGGAAACGACCCTCGCGCACGTCGGCCGCGTACGCCGCGAAGGCGGTCTGGGCCGCCTCGCCCAGGTTCCCGTAGCGACGGGCGAAGCGCGGCTTCCACGCCAGCTCCAGGCCCAGCAGATCGTGCATCACCAGCACCTGGCCGTCGCAGCCGGCGCCGGCGCCGATGCCGATGGTGAGGGCACGCACCGCCTGCGTGAGCTCCGCGCCCAGCTTGCGGGGGACGCTCTCGATCACCAGCGCGTACGCGCCGGCGTCCGCCACGGCGCGCGCGTCGGCCAGGATCTTCTCGCGCTGGCTGGCCGTGCGGCCCTGCACCTTGAAGCCGCCGAAGGCGTGCACCGATTGCGGCGTCATGCCCACGTGACCCATCACCGGAACGCCAGCGGCGACCAGCCGCTGCACCAGCGGGGCCACGTCGACGCCGCCCTCGACCTTCACCGCGTGGGCTCCCCCCTCCTTGATCAGCCGGCCCGCGGCCCGCATGCCGTCCTCGACGGAGGCCTGGTAGCTCATGAAGGGCATGTCGGCCACCAGGTGCGCCCGCGCCACCCCCCGGCTGGCGGCGCGGCAGTGATAGATCATCTCGTCCAGCGTCACCGGCAAGGTCGACGAGTTGCCCTGGATCACCATGCCCAGCGAGTCACCGACCAGCACGATGTCGACCCCGGCCTGATCGGCCAGACGGGCGAACGTGGCGTCGTACGCGGTGACGGCGACCACGCGCTCCCCGCCCTTGCGCGACGCCAGCGCCAGCGCGGTCACCTTCGCCGCCGATTGAGACGGACCATCAGACATGCCGGAGATCTAGCATGCGCGGCCCGACCTCACGACGCCGGCGCCGTCAGCGGCGCGTCCAGTGATTGACGCCGGCGCGGGTGCGGCGGATGACGGCGAACAGCTCGGCGCGATGGTCCGGGTTGGCCAGGAAGTCCAGCTCCGAAACGTCGACGATCAGCAGCGGCCCCTCCTCGTAGCGGAAGAAGAACTCCGCGTAGGCGCGGGACACCTCCTCGACGTACTCGGTACGGATCGGCTTCTCCGCCGTGCGGCCGCGCCTTCGGATCCGCTCGAGCAGCACCGGCGTGGGCGCCTGCAGGTAAACGACCAGGTCGGGCGTGGCCACCCGCGGGCGAAGCATCTGGTAGATGCGTTCGTACAGCGCCAGCTCGTCGTTCGAGAGCGTGAGCGACGCGAACAGGCGGTCCTTCGCGAACAGGTAATCGGCGACGATGCCGCCACGGACGAACAGGTCGCCCTGAACCAGCTCGCCCTGCTGCTGGTAGCGCTGCAGCAGGTAGAACAGCTGCGTCGACATCGCGTTCCGGCGCGGATCCTTGTAGAAGGCGCTCAGGAAAGGGTTCTCGTCGGGCTGCTCGCAGACCAGCTGGGCGCCCAGCTCCGCCGCCAGCAGCTCGGCCAGGGTGGTCTTGCCTACCCCGATCGGACCTTCGACGGCGATATATCGCGGGCGTTCAGACACGGAAGCTACCCCGACCTATACCCCGTCCCCGCCGCGCTTTTCCAGCGCGGTCGGGACGCCGGGGAGTGGACGAGGCCCAGGACCGGCAGGGGAACCTGGAATCAGACGGTGTCGACCACGGCGTCAGGCAGCAGGTTCGCCAGCAGGTCGGCGCCCGTCGTCTGCTGGTCGGTCGTCAGCCGCAACGAGCCGCCGTCCGCCAGCGAGATCCCCGTCAGCTTGCCGGTGCCGCCGTTGTACAGACTGACCAGGTTGTCCCACTGAGACGAGACGTTGCTGGTGCTGTCGGTGATGCCGACGTTGCGAACGTGCGCGTCGGCCGCCACGGTCTGGGCATCGCCGGCGGTCGTGTCGCTGACGTCGACCTGATAGCTGCCGGCGATCGCCCCCAGCGCGCTGGCGCCGTTGGTCCAGTCACTGTCGGACAGCGCCAGGACGGGCGACGCGTCGGTCAGGGTGATCGAACCCAGCTGACCGCCCAGCCCGACCAGGTCGCCGAAGCTGGCCGAGACGTTGTCGGCGCTGTCGGCGATGCTGATGGACGACACCTCCGCCACGCTCTGCACGGCGGGCAGGTCGGACACCGCGACCCCGGTGGCCGCGATCTGATACGAGTTGGTGATGGTCCCCAGCGTATCGGCGTGGCCGAGGATCTGCGCGGACGTCAGCGACAGCGTCCCATCCTCGTTGCTGAGGGTGATGGAGCCCAGGTTGGCCGCCGCGGCCAGCGCGTCGAAGTGCGACGAGATGTTCGCGGACGTGTCCGTGACCTCCATCGAGGATACGTGGGTGTCGCTGGCCAGCGTGCCGGCGGCGGTGGCTGACACGCCGCTGAGGTCGACGGTGTACTGATGGTTCCGCACGCCGCCCAGCAGCGTCGCGGCGTTCTGGTAATCGGAGGCCGACATGGTCAGCGCCACCGAGGGATCGTCCAGGACCAGGCCGGTGACCTTCGACTGGCTCAGCAGATCCGAGAGCGAGTCCGAGATCGCCTCCGAGCTGTCCGAGACGGAGATCGCCTGCACGGCGCTGTCGGAGGCCAGGTCGTCGACCTGGCCGACCGAGGCGCCCGTGACGGCGACGCTGGGATCGCTGTCGAACTTGGCCCGCAGGTCCTGGCCGTTCAGCCAGTCGTCGACGGCCAGCTGGATGTTCCCCGAGCCGGTCTGGCTGACGCCGGTCAGCTTGTCGCCGATGTCGTTCAGGGCGTCCCACGAGCTGGAGAGGTGCGCCGCCGTGTCGGTGACGCTCAGGCTGGCGACGTTGTTGTTGTCGGCGAAGGCGGCGGCCTGCGAGGCGTTGACGTTGTCCAGCACCGCCGTGTAACCGCCCTCGATCTTGCCCAGGGTGGTCAGGTTGGCCTGGAAGTCGCTGCCGTTCATCTCCAGCGCCGTGCCGGCCGCGTCGGTGTTGGTGATGCCGGTCAGCTTGTTCCCCAGCGCGGTCAGGTCCGCCAGGTTCGCGACGATGCTGCCGCCGTCGCCGGTCACCGCCATGCTGACGATCTTGTGGTTCGACGTGGCCAGGTCGTGCGCGTCGCCGGCGTCGACGTTCGACAGCGCCAGCGTGTAGCTGCCGCCGCGGATCAGGTCCAGCACGGGCTGCGCGTCGTCCAGCTGGCTGGCGTCCAGCGCCATGGGGGTGGCGGCCGTCTGGTTGATGATGCTGTGAAGCTTGCCGCCGCTGACCATGTCCTCCAGCGAGGACAGGTTGCTGGCGATGTTGGGCGACCAGTCGGCCAGATCGATCTGCACGACGGCGTCGTCGTTGGCCAGCGTCTGCGCCTGGGCCACGGTGGCCATGTTCACCGAGAACGTCGTGCTCTGGTCGAACTTCGAGACCAGATCGTCGTGGATGCCCTGCAGGTAGTTCTGGGCGGATACGGTGACCGCGCCGTTGTCGCTGTTGCTGACCGAGTCCAGGCTGTTCCCCAGCGCCAGCAGGTCCGACCAGTGCGCGGCGATGTTGCGGCCGTTGTCCGAGACGGCCAGGCCGGCCACGTGGACGTTCCGCGCGTCGTTCACCGCCTTGGCGGCGGTGACGCCGGTCAGGTTCACGGTGTAGCCGCCGGCGATCTTCGACAGCACCGTGGCCCGCGAATCGAACTGCGTCTGGGTCAGGTTCAGCGCCGTGCCGCTGTCCGTCTGCACGATCGACGACAGCCGGCTGCCCAGGTGATTCAGGTCGTCCATCGCCGACTGGATGTTGGCGCTGGTGTCGTTGACCGTGATGGCGGCGATGCGGTGATTGGCCGTCAGGTCGGGGACGTCGGCCGTGGCCGCGCCGGTGACGGCCAGGTGGTAGGCGTTGCGCTTGATCTTGTCCAGCAAGGCATTGGTGTCGTCCGCCGCCCGCTGGAAGCTGGAGACGTCCATCGTCATGGCCTGGTTCCCCAGCGTGATGCTGCGCAGCTGGCCCGCCGTGTTCAGCGCCTGCAGCTCGTCCATGTGGGCGACGATGTTCGAGCCGTCGTCCTGGATGTCGACGACGTCGACGTGGGCGGTGGCGGCGACGCTGGTGGCGTCCGCCGCCGAGACGCCGGTGACGGCCAGGTTGTAGGTGTGCGTGCCGTCGTCGGTGAACTTGGCCAGCAGGGCGTCGCTGGCCGACAGCTGCGCCACGGTCAGGTTGATGTCCGCGGTCTGGTTCGACACCTGGATCGAGGTCAGGCTGCTGCCCAGGCTTTGCAGCGTCGACCAGTTCTTGGACAGGTTCCCGGCGGTGTCCTTGATCGACAGGCTGATGACCTTGTGGTCCGCCTGCAGCGTGTGGGCCTGGGCCGCGGACGCGTCCAGCACGGCCAGGTGATCCGAGCTGATGAACTTGTTCAGGATCGCCTTATCCGAGGAGTACTGGGCGCCCGTCACGCTGAGCGGCGTCGCCGCGTCCGTCTGCGAGATGCTCTTGATGCGCAGACCGACCTTCTGCAGGGCGTCCAGGTGGTTCTTGATGTTGTCGGTCGTGTCGACGATGGCGATCGATTTCACCTTCGCGTTCGTGCCCAGCGCCGGGTTCGCCCCCAGGCCGAGCACGTCGCTGACGGAGGCGCCGGTGATGTTCAGCGAGTAGGCGTGGTTCTTCATCGCCCCCAGCGCGGCGGCGTCGGAGCTCACCTGTCCCACCGTCATGGTCAGGGCGGTGGGGGTGCCGGCCTGCGAGATCTCCCGGATCAGGCCGCTGGTCACCAGGGCGTTCAGGTTGTCGAGGTTGCTCTGCAGGTTCACGGCCGTGTCCTGCACGCTGACCGAGGTCACGTAGCTGGCCATCGCCCCGGCGGCGGCCGCCTTCACGCCCGTCACGGCGACGGTCTGCCCGCTGCCAGCGCCCCACAGGTTCAGCAGCGACCGATCGGTCGTGTACTGCGACGAGGAGACGGTCAGGTTCTTGTTGCTGTCGCTCGCGCTCAGCGAGGTGATCTTCGAGGCGTACTTCTGCAAGGCGTCCAGGTTCTTCTGGATGTTCGCCGCCGTGTCGGAGATCGTGACCGACCCGGTGGGATTCTTGCGCAGCATCGTGAGCGCGGTCGCCGCGGTCACGCCGGTGGTTTGCGCGGAGAAACCACCGTCCCCGGAGCCGGAAAGAGACCCTATGGTGGACATCACACCTTAGGTCGACAGCTATTACAGGAACCTTGAGGGGGCAGGCCTCACCCTCGGACGGAGCGAAACGCGGCGCGAGGGGGACCCCGGCCCGGCCTCAGATGTCGAGATCCGCCTGGGCAGACCGCTCCATGATGAACTTGAAGCGGGCCTCCACGTCCTTGCCCATCAGCTCGGTCAGCACGCGGTCGGTCTCCATGCCGTCCACGATGGAGACGCGCAGGAAGCGCCGGGACGCCGGGTCGAGCGTGGTCCGCTTCAGCTCCTCGGGCTGCATCTCGCCCAGGCCCTTGAAGCGCATGGTCTCGGGGCGGGCGTTCTTGGGCAGCCCGGCGATGATCCGGTCGCGGTCCTGCTCGTCCAGCGCCCAGTACGTCTCCTTGCCGTGATCGATGCGGAACAGCGGCGGCTGGGCCAGGTAGACGTAGCCCTGCTCGATCAGCGGGCGCAGGTGCCGGTAGAAGAACGTCAGCAGCAGCGTGGCGATGTGGTGGCCGTCCGAGTCGGCGTCCATGAGCAGCACGATCTTGTGGTAGCGCAGCCGATCGACCTTGAACTCCTCGCCCACGCCGCAGCCCAGGGCCGAGACGACGTCCTGCAGCTCCTTGTTCGACAGCACCTTCTGCAAGGAGGCCTGCTCGGTGTTCAGGACCTTTCCGCGCAGCGGCAGGATGGCCTGCGTGCGCCGCTCGCGCCCCTGCTTCGCGGAGCCGCCGGCGCTGTCGCCCTCGACGATGAACAGCTCGCTCAAGGCCGGGTCGGTCGACGAGCAGTCGGCCAGCTTGCCGGGCAGGTTTAGGCGGTGCGAGACGGCCGTCTTGCGCGAGACCGCCTGCGAGGCCGCGCGCGAGGCCTCGCGGGCCCGCGCCGCCAGCACGATGCGCTCGACGATGGTGGCGCCGGCGCTGCTGTTCTCCAGCAGGAACTTCTCCAGCGCGGGGCGCATGACCGCGTCCACCTGCGACTGAACCTCGGGGCTGCCCAGCCGCTCCTTCGTCTGACCCTGGAACTGCGGCTCCTGCATGTAGATCGACAGGATCCCGACGACGCCCTCGCGGATGTCCTCGGCGGTCAGGTTCACGCCCTTGGGGGTCAGGTTGGTGGCGTCGAGAAAAGACCGCACCGCCTTGACCAGGCCGGCGCGCAGGCCTTGCTCGTGGGCGCCCCCCTGCGTGGTGGGGATGCCGTTCACGTACGAGCGGATGGTCTCGTCGGGCGCCTCGGTCCACTGCAGGGCCGCCTCCATGCGGAAGCCCTGCTCGCCGTCGCGCTGCACGTAGAAGACCTGGGGCACGGTGGGCGCCTTGCCCCGATCGGTGACCACCTTGGTCAGGAAGTCGGCGATGCCGCCCGCGTGCTCGAACACCTCGGTCGTGCCGGCCGCCTCGTCGCGGAAGGTGATCTTCAGGCCCTTGTGCAGGTAGGCCTTGGTGTCCAGGCGGAAGCGCACGATCGCGGGATCGAACGACTGCTTGCCGAAGATCTCGGGATCGGGACGGAAGTAGATGCCGGTGCCGGTCCCCCGGGCGGCGGCCCCCTTGGTGACCTTGCTGGTCGGCTTGCCGCGCTGGTAGCTCTGCTTCCACTCGGCGCCGTCGCGCTTGATGGTGGCGATCAGCTCCTCGGACAGGGCGTTCACCACCGACGAGCCGACGCCGTGCAGGCCGCCCGAGAACTGGTACTGGCCCGACGAGAACTTTCCGCCGGCGTGCAGCGTGGTCAGCACCAGCTCCAGCGCGGACTTCTTGAACTCCTTCTTGACGTCGACGGGGATGCCGCGGCCGTCGTCGATGACGGTCACCGACTTCAGGTCCTTGTGCAGCGTGACCTGGATGTGGCCGCCGTGGCCGTTGATGATCTCGTCGACCGAGTTGTCGACGATCTCCCATAGCAGGTGGTGGTAGCCCTTGCTGTCGGTGCCCCCGATGTACATGCCGGGGCGCTTGCGCACCGGCTCGAGTCCCTCGAGGACGGTGATGTTGTCTGCGGTGTACGAGGACGACGCGCTGGTCGGCATGGGCAGGCTCGAATCCGTTCAGCAGGCTGGGGGTCGAGGGGGCGGCGGGCTCGGGCGCGATCACGCGCGCGATCTTCAGGCGGCGGCCGAGCGAGTGGCCCTTCCCGCCGCGGCCCGTGACGGAGAAGCGCCCCGGACCGACCGGGATCTTCTTGCCGCCGTCGGTCTCGGCGATGAGGGCGTCCTTCTCGGACTTCTCGGTCACGGCCATGCCCAGCACCGTGTCGTCGTCGTTCAGCTTGATCAGGGTCACGCCGCGGCCGGGGTTCGCCAGCTCCGGGAGGTCGCCGGCCGGGCAGATCAGCGCCTGCGCGTCGGCGGTCACCACGGTGACCACGGACTTCGGACCGGCCACCGCCACGTTGACGATCTCGTCGCCTTCCACCGGCTTGGCGAAGCGGCGGCCCGCGCGCGTGGAGACCTCGCGGTGGGGATCCAGGCTGAAGCGCAGGCCGTAGCCCTTCTTCGTGGCCGCCAGGCACAACGTGCCGGCCGGCGCGCCCGCGGCGGTCAGCATGCGCGCCCCGATGATCCGCTCGCCGTCACGCAGATTGAACAGCTTCTGCACCGGCTCGCCGTACCCCGTCGACTGGGGCACGTCGTACGCGCGCAGCACGTAGCAGCTGCCGAAGTTCGAGAACAGCGCCAGCGACTCCTTGGTGCTGCCCCGCCCCGCCATCAGCACGGCGTCGCCCTCGCGCAGCCGCGTGGCCGACAGGTCCTTCACCTCGCGCACGCGCTTCAACCAGCCGTCGCGCGACAGGATGACGGTGACCTCCTCGTCGACGATGAACGCCTCGGCGTCGAACTCGACGTCGTCCCCGCCCCCGCCGCCGATCTTGGTGCGCCGCTTGTCGGCGAAGCGCTCGGCCACCTCGGCGATCTCGCCGCGGATGATCTTCCACAGCTTCTTCTTGTCGGCCAGGATGGCGCGGATCTCCTTGGCGCGGGCGCGCTTGGTGGCCAGCTCCTCGCGGATGGCGTCGATCTCCAGGCGGGCCAGCTTGTACAGCTTCAGCTCCAGCACGGCGTCGGCCTGCTCGTCATCCAGCTTGAACCGGGCCATCAACTTGACGGCGGCGTCGGACTTTCCGTCCGACTTGCGGATGATGCGGATGGCCTCGTCCAGGCCGTCGAAGATGATCTCGAAGCCTTCCAGGATGTGGATCCGCTTCTCCAGCTCGCGCAGCTCGAACTCGAAGCGCCGCGTGACGACGCCCTCGCGGAACTGCAGGAACTCGTGCAGGATCGCCTTCAGATCCAGGCGCGCCGGGCCCGCGATCTCGGGGTTCGCGGTGGGCACCAGGCAGGTCATGTTGACGTGGAAGCCCAGCTCCAGCGGCGTGTGCTTGTACAGGTACGACATCACCAGGGCCGCGTCGGCGCCGCTCTTCAGCTCCAGCACGATGCGCACGTCGCTGGTCGACTCGTCGCGCACGTCCAGCAGCAGGGGCAGCTTCTTGGCGATGATCACCTCGGCGATCTTCTCGACCAGCGTCGCCTTGGAGATGCCGAAGGGGATCGACGTGATGACGACGCGCTCGCCGCCCCGCTTCTCCTGCTCGGTCTTCCACTCGCCCCGGACGTAGATGCTCCCCTGCCCCGTCTCGTAGATCTCGCGCAGCTCCTTCTTCGAGTTCGTCACCAGGCCGCCCGTGGGGAAGTCGGGGCCCTTGACGTACTTCAGCAGGTCCTTCGTCTCGAGGTTGCGGTCGTCGATCAGCGCCACCGCCGCGTCGCACACCTCTTTCAGGTTGTGCGGCGGGATGTTGGTGGCCATACCCACGGCGATCCCGGTGCAGCCGTTGGCCAGCAGCTGCGGGATCTTCGCGGGCAGCACGATCGGCTCTTCCGTCGTGCCGTCGTAGTTGGGCCGGAAGTCGACCGTCCCCTGCTTGATCTCCTCCAGCAGCTCGGTGGCCAGCGGGGCCAGGCGGGCTTCAGTGTAGCGGTAGGCGGCCGCGGCATCGCCGTCCAGCGAGCCGAAGTTGCCGTGCCCATCGACCAGCCGGTAGCGCAGCGAGAAGTCCTGCGCCATGCGCACCATGGCCTCGTAGCAAGACGAGTCGCCGTGCGGGTGAAACTTGCCCAGCACCTCGCCCACGATGGTGGCGCACTTCCGGAACTTCGAGTCCGGGTACAGGTGCAGGTTGTTGTACATCGCGTACAGGATTCGCCGCTGCACCGGCTTCAGGCCGTCGCGCACGTCGGGCAGCGCCCGCGCCGTGATGACGCTGACGGCGTAGTTCAGGTACCGCCGCTGCGCCTCGTCGGCGAGCGACGTATCTGCCGGAGGAGTGGGCGGGTCGTCCCCGCCGCCGCGGCTGCCCCGCCCCTTCTTCCCGCCGGCGTCGCCGCCTTTTCCCCCACCCGCGGCCGTCTTCTCTTCGGCCTGTTTTCCTTCGAGATCGAGTTGTCTCTGCTGAGCCATTCAACGCGGTCCGCTCGCAAGGTACGGGAGCGACCGGTCAAATGCAAGAAATCGGGGGCGCACCCCCGGGCCTGCCCTGAGGCGCCCGCCCCCGGGCCGGGGCGGGGACCTGGGCCGTGGCCCACGGCAAATCGGCGCCGAGCGCGGGACCTGCGCGGCGACGTTCCCGGGGCCGCCGGGTCAGTCGTCCTCGAAAATCTGAGACTCGAGGCGAGCTTTCCGGGGATCCTCGGAAGATTCGCACGAAGGAACGCCCCGCCCCGCCCCGCGGCGCGGTCCCGATATTGCTCGGAGCCGCCACATGACCTCACAGGGGAACTTCGGTCGGGTGTTGTGTTCCGGGCTCCTCGCTCTGGCGCTGGGAAGCGGCGGATGTTCTTCCGGCGGGCACGGCAACCCGGCCGCCGGGACCGGCGGCGCCACGAACCCCGGGAGCGGCGGCGCCGGCGGCGCGACCAACCCGGCCGGGACCGGCGGCGCGACCAACCCGGTCGGCACCGGTGGCGTCCCATCCGCCGGGGGGATGGGGGGCGGCCCGCTCGGTGGTTCGCCCGGCATCGGCGGCCGAGGTTCGCATCCGAACGGGGGCGCGGCCGGCGGGCCCCCGCCGTCAGCCAG
>Ga0105240_10004218_pt1 | contig 21976 bp, 24 predicted proteins | sample KBSC54metaG_FD_80426 | JGI IMG/M metagenome (GOLD analysis project Ga0105240, IMG submission 80426) | Corn rhizosphere microbial communities from Kellogg Biological Station, Michigan, USA - KBS C5-4 metaG | ecosystem: Host-associated > Plants > Roots > Rhizosphere > Soil | place: Michigan, USA... | reverse complement strand
CGGGGTGATCTCCGGGGCGCTCTTCCTCTGTGTCGGCGTGGTCTACGACCGCATGCACACCCGCGAGATCGCCTTCTACGGCGGGCTGGCCGGCAAGATGCCCTGGTACGCGGCCGTGTTCATGCTGTTCACCATGGGCAACGTCGGCCTGCCCGGCACCAGCGGCTTCGTGGGCGAGATCCTGACCATGACTGGGGCCTACAACGTCTCGACCTGGACCGCGATCGTCGCCGCAAGCGGGGTGATCTTCTCGGCGGTCTACATGCTGACCGTGTATCGGCGAGTCGCCTTCGGCGAGGTCACCAACACCGCGCTGGCGACCATCACCGACCTGGAGACGCGCGAGGTGGTGATCTTCGCGCCGTTCGTCGTGGCCACGCTCGTCCTGGGCGTCCAGCCGGGCCTGGTGTTCCACGTCACCGAGGCGGCGACGCAACAGCTGGTCGCGGCCTATTCCGCAGCGCTGGGGCACTGAGGACGCGATGAACCTTTCCGCCGACATCGCGCTGGCGCTTCCCGAGGTCATCCTGGCCGGCTCGGCGCTGCTGCTGCTGGTCTGGGGCGCCTTCCAGGGCAAGACCAACGCCGTCTTCACCGTGGCCGCGATGGCCGCGCTCGCCGCCGCCGCGGTGGCTGCGGCGGTCTCGCCGATCGGACGGGCCTTCAACGGCGCGCTGATCTCCGACGCCGGCGCCTCGTTCGCCAAGGTGGCGATCTTCGCCGCCAGCGCCGTGGCCATCCCGCTCACCGACCGCTGGCTCGCGGCCCGCGGCCAGGCCCGGTTCGAGCTGGCGGTGCTGATCGTGCTGGCCGCGCTCGGCATGAGCATCATGGTCTCGGCCGGCGACCTGATCGCGCTCTACATCGGCATCGAGCTGCATTCGCTGGCGCTCTACATCCTGGCCGCCTTCCGGCGCGACGACGCCAAGGGCTCGGAAGCCGGGCTGAAGTACTTCGTCCTGGGCGCGCTGTCCTCCGGGCTGCTGCTCTACGGCGCCTCGCTGGTTTACGGCTTCGTGGGCAGCCTCGGCTTCGCCCAGATCGCCGCGGCCACCCATGGCGGGGCGGCGGTGGGCGTGGTGTTCGGGCTGGTGTTCCTGATCTGCGGGATCGCCTTCAAGATCTCCGCCGCGCCGTTCCACATGTGGACGCCCGACGTCTACGAGGGCGCGCCGACGCCGATCGTGGGCTTCTTCGCCGGGGCGCCCAAGCTGGCGGCCATGGTGCTGTTCGCGCGGCTGCTCACCGAAGGCTTCGGCGGCGCTTTGGACCAGTGGCGCCAAGTGCTGGTGATCGTGGCCCTGGCCTCGGTGGCGGTGGGCGCGTTCGCGGGTCTGGCGCAGAGCAACCTGAAGCGCCTGTGGGCCTATTCCTCGATCGCCAACATCGGCTACGCCCTGATCGGTCTGGCGGCCGGCGGCGAGGCCGGCGTGCAGTCGATGCTGGTGTTCATGGTGCTCTACACCATCGACGTGACCGGCTTCTTCGCCTGCCTGACGGCGCTGGAGCGCGACGGGCGGTCGATGGAGACCTTCGACGACTTCGCGGGCCTGATGCGCGAGAAGCCGGGCATGGCCCTGGCGATCACCGTGTTTTCGCTGTCGGCGCTCGGCCTGCCGCCGTTCTCCGGCTTCTGGGGCAAGTTCTTCGTGTTCAAGGCGGCGCTGGCCGGCGGGCCGCTGGCCACCTGGGCGGCGGTGATCGCCCTGGTCGGCAGCGTGGTGGCGGCGTTCTACTATCTGCGCCTGATCAAGGTGATGTGGCTGGACCCGGCCCCCGGCGCGGTGGACCCGCCCGCCGGCGGCGCGCGGGTGATCGCCTACGCCTCGGCGCTGTTCGCCTTCCCGGTGGTGATGTGGGCGCTGATGGCGCTCGACCCGCTGGCGCAGGCCGCCGCCGCGGCCCTGCTGCGGTAGCCGCCGCTGGCCGTCCCGCCGCTCGAGTTCCTGGACGAAATCGACTCCACCAACGCCGAGGCGCGTCGCCGGGCCGAGGCGGGCGCGCGCGGTCCGCTCTGGATCGCCGCGGCGCGGCAGACCGCCGGCCGCGGCCGGCGCGGACGGGCCTGGGAGACGGGGGAGGGGAACCTCGCCGCCACCTGGCTGTCGGTCACGGACGAGCCCCCCGCGCAGGCCGCCCAGGTCTCCTTCATCGCCGCCCTGGCCGTGGCGGACCTCGCCCAGGCCCACGTCCCGGCCGCGCTCGTCTCCCTGAAATGGCCCAATGATCCGCTGATCGCCGGCCGCAAGACCGCCGGCATCCTGGTGGAGTCCGGCGCGCATGCGGCAGGCGGCCTCTGGCTGGCGGTGGGCATCGGGGTGAACCTCGTGCGGGCGCCGGCCGAGACCCTCTATCCGGCGACAGCCCTGGCCGAGCACATGCGCGCGCCGCCGCCGTCGCCGCCCGAGGCTCTGGCGGAGCTGGCGACCGCGTTCGATCGCTGGCTGACGCTCTGGGAACGGTCCGGGTTCGCCCCGATCGCCGAGGCCTGGACCGCGCGCGCCCATGGCCTTGGCCAGCCCTGCACCGCCCGCCTGACGGACGAAACCGTCCAGGGCGTGGCCGAAGGGCTGGACGCGGACGGCGCGCTGAGGCTTAGGACGGCGTCGGGCGCGGTTCGGCGCATCACCGCCGGCGACGTGTTCTTTTGAGGGGGTGAGCGACATGCTGCTGGCCATCGAGCAGGGCAACACCAACACCCTCTTCGCCGTCCACGACGGCAGCTCCTGGACGGCGCAGTGGCGCGCCGCCACCGAGCCGACCCGGACCGCCGACGAATATGCGGTGTGGCTGTCGCAGCTGCTGACGATGGCGGGCCTCAGCCTCAAGGCCCTGGACGCCTGCATCATCTCGAGCGTGGTGCCGCAGTCGATCTTCAACCTGCGCAACCTGTCGCGCCGTTACCTGCACGCCGAGCCCTTGGTGGTGGGAGAGAACGTCGAGTTGGGCATCGAGGTGCGGATCGAGAAGCCGTCCGAGGCGGGGGCCGACCGGCTGGTCAACGCCATCGGCGCGCACATCGCCTACCCCGGCGACCTGATCATCGTCGATTCCGGCACCGCCACCACCTTCGACGTGGTCGGATCCGACGGGGCCTTCGAGGGCGGGGTGATCACGCCGGGCATCAACCTCTCCATGCAGGCGCTGCACGAGGCGGCGGCCAAGTTGCCGCGGGTGGCGATCCGCCGGCCGCCCGGCAACCGGGTGATCGGCGCCGGCACGGTCGAGGCGATGCAGTCCGGGGTGTTCTGGGGCTACATCGCCATGATCGAAGGGCTGGTGGGGCGCATCAAGGCGGAGTGGGGCAAGCCGATGACGGTGATCGGCACGGGCGGCATCGCCTCGCTGTTCGAGGGCGACACCGAGGCCATCGACGTGTTCGACCATGACCTGACCATCCGCGGCCTGCTCGAAATCCATCGCCGGAACACCCATCTGGCGGGCCAATGACAGTCAACTCCGACGACGAGCTCGTCTTCCTGCCGCTCGGCGGGTCGAACGAGATCGGCATGAACTTCAATCTCTACGGCTATGGCCCCCCCCACGCCCGCAAATGGATCGTGGTCGACCTGGGCGTAACCTTCGGCGACCAGACCACGCCGGGCGTCGAGATCATCCTCCCCGATCCGACCTTCATCGAGGAACATGCGAAAGACATCCTCGGCATCATCCTGACTCACGCCCACGAGGACCACATCGGGGCGGTGGCCTGGCTTTGGCCCCGGCTGAAGGCGCCCCTCTACACCACCCCGTTCACCGCCTTCCTGCTGCGCGAGAAGCTGCGCGAGCAGGACCTGGCGGACGAGGCGCGGATCACCGAGATTCCCCTGTCGGGGACCATCAAGCTGGGGCCGTTCGAGGTGACTCTGATCACCCTGACCCACTCGATCCCGGAGCCGAACGGCCTGGCCATCCGCACGCCGCTGGGCGTGGTGCTGCACACCGGCGACTGGAAGATCGACCCCGACCCGCTGCTGGGCTCGCCCACCGACCAGGACGCGATCCGCCGTCTCGGGGACGAGGGCGTGCTGGCCATGGTCTGCGATTCCACCAACGTCTTCGTGGACGGCGAGGCCGGCTCCGAGGCGGAGGTGCGCAAGACGCTGGGCGACCTGATTGGCAGCCTGAAGGGCAAGATCGCCGCCGCCTGCTTCGCCTCCAACGTGGCGCGGATGGACTCGATCATCCGGGCGGCGGAGGCCAACGGCCGGCGCGTCTGCCTGGTGGGCCGCTCGATGATCCGCATGGCGGCGGCGGCGCGCTCGGTGGGCCTGCTGGCCGATGTGCAGGGGTTCCTGCCGGACACCGAGGCCAAGCATCTGCCGGGCGACAAGGTGCTGTACCTCTGCACCGGCAGCCAGGGCGAGCCCCGCGCCGCCCTGGCGCGGGTGGCGGACGGGACCCACCCGCACCTGAAGCTTGGCGCGGGCGACAGCTGCATCTTCTCGTCACGGATCATTCCGGGAAACGAGGTGCCGATCCGCAACCTGCAGAACAACCTCGCGGACCGGGGCGTGCGTCTCTACACCGAGCGCGACCATCCGGGCATCCACGTCTCCGGCCACCCGTGCCGGGACGAGCTGAAGCGGATGTACCAGTGGGCGCGGCCGCGCATCGCCGTGCCGACCCACGGCGAGCGCCGGCATCTGCTGGAGCACGCGAACCTCGCCCGCGACCTGCAGATCGCCGAGGCCGTCGCGCCGCGCAACGGCGACATGGTGCGCCTGGCGCCCGGCCGGGCCGAGATCATCGACGAAGTCCCGTCCGGCCGGCTCTACGTGGACGCCGGCGTGGTGACGCCGGAGCACGGCGACGCGCTGCGCGAGCGCCGGCATGCGGCCTTCAACGGCATGCTGGCGGTGAGCGTCGCCCTCGACGGCCGCAACCGCATCGTCTCGGGCCCGCAGGTGCGCGCGCTCGGGCTGCCGGGCGACGCGGACTATCCGCTGGCGGAGGCGGTCGACGACCTGGCCGGCGAGGCCGAGCAGGCGCTGCGGCGGCTGGATTCCGATGCGCGGGACGACGACCACGCGGTGGAGCAGGCGCTGTCGCGGGCGGTCAAGAAGGCCGCGTTCCGGATCTGGAAGCGGCGCCCCGTGGTCGAGACGACGGTGCTGCGGATCTAGGACAAGACCCGTCGAAGCACTGGCGGCGGCTTTCACTACATCCCGGAAGCGGCGGAGCCGGTGTCCGGGATCTCCCAACGGCGAAGAGATCCCGGCTCTCCGCTTCCTGCGGCCGGGATGATATGGGCGGCTAACCCGCCGGCCTCGTCCCATCGCTGGCGGCGCGGTCCTGTTCCTCGCTGGCCTTGTGAGTCAGCTGGATGAACTCGGCGCGCAGGCCCTCGGTGTCCGCGCCGCGCGCCGACTGGGCGAGGGCGCCGATCTGCGGCCAGCCGAAGTGCTCGTCGATCCAGGGATCTCCGCGCAGACGCTGGCCGTAGCTCGCCACCGCGATGGCCCAGCGGGTGGCCTCGGGCGCGGCCTCCAGGCTGCGATAGACGTCGCCGGCCCCGATCGGCCGCTGGATCAGCCGCGAGTCGTGGCCGCGCGGCGGCTTGTAGCGGAGCTTCAGGAAGGCCAGCTCCCCGCCGGTATCGCCTTGCGGGGCGGCCGCCTCCGGCTGGTAGCGGAGCGGATCGCTGGCGCGGGCCCCGCCGACCGGGGTGATCTCGTAGAGGGCGGTCACCGAAGCCCCCGCGCCCACCTCGCCGGCGTCGACGCGGTCGTTGTTGAAGTCCTCGCGGTTCAGCATCCGGGTCTCGTAGCCGACCAGCCGGTATTCGCTGACCCGGGCGGGATTGAACTCGACCTGGATCTTCACGTCGTCGGCGATCGGGACCATGGCCCCGTCGAAGTCGTGGCGGAACAGCTTGGCCGCCTCCTGGAGGGTGTCGACGTAGGCGGCGGTCCCGTTCCCGTTCTGGGCCAGGTTCTGCATCATCACGTCGTTGTAGTTGTTGCGGCCGAAGCCGTAGACCGACAGGTAGACGCCCGACCCGCGGCGGGCCGCGACGAAATCCTTCAGGCGCTCCGGGTCGGCGATGCCGACGTTGAAGTCGCCGTCCGTCATCAGGATGACGCGGTTGGCCGCGTCCTGGCGGAAGCTCTGCTGCGCCAGCTTGTAGGCGAGCTCCAGGCCCGCGCCGCCGGCGGTCGAGCCGCCGGAATGCAGCGAGCCCAGGGCGCAGCAGATGCGCAGGCGCTGGCCGCCGCTGGTTGGGGCGAGGACCTCCCCAGCCGAGCCTGCGTAGGCGACGATGGCGACGCGGTCGCGCGGCCCGAGCTGGCCGACCAGCATGTTCAGCGACTTGATGGCCAGCGGCAGGCGGTCCTCCGGTGACATCGAGCCGGACGTATCGATCAGGAAGACCAGGTTCAGCGGCGGCTGCTGGGCGCGGGGCAGGTCGTAACCCTGGACGCCCACATGGATGATCTGCTTGCCGGGCGACCAGGGGGAGGGGGTCACGGCGGTGAACAGGCGGAACGGCGTCTCGCGGGCGGCGGGTTGCGGGTAGTGGTAGTCGAAGTAGTTGACCATCTCCTCGACGCGCACCGCATCGTGCGGCGGCGCCTGGCCGTCGTTCAGGAACCGTCGGACGTTCGAGTAGGACGCGGTGTCGACGTCGATCGAGAAGGTGGAGACCGGATCGTCGGCGACGCGGTGGATCGGGTTGGAGGCGGCGTGCGGATAGCGCTCGGTGTCCATCGCGCCAGCGGGCGGACCATTCGGGTAGCCGGTGACGGGAACGCCTTGGATGGCCTCGGTCCGCCGGCGGGCCGTCACGGTCAGCGATCCAACTGGCGGCTGTGCGGCTGCGGCCGTCTGGCCCTGGCCCGGCGCCGGGTGTTCGACGGGGGCGATGTTCAGGGCCGGCGGCGGTGGCGGCGCCGGGGGAGGGGGAGCGGGCATGTTGAGAGGCGCACCGCCCCGGGAATGCAGCGCGCCCCCGGCGCCGCGACGTGCGTAGAAGGCGCGCCCGTCGTCCGCATCCTGGCCGTAGTTCACGAAGCCCAGCCGCGCGCAGGTCGCGGCGTCGGGTGTTCCGTCGCGGATGGCGACATCGCTGCGAGGCGCAGCCGCGACCGTCGGAAGCGAAACGGAGGTTGATAGACAGGCCAGGACGGCGACGGCCAGCGTCAGGCTCCTGGGGCGCGAGTTGGTCCGCATCGGCGTCCTCCCGTCGTGTATCCCTCCGGTTGAGCTTGCATCGCAGATTAGGGCGAGATTGCGGCGACGTATCGTGAATGAAATGTAATGCCGCCAGAGACATGGCGCCCGGGCCGCGGGCTACGTCGGGGGACTCACGGACGGCGGCAACCTTGCGACGATCATGGCCAGGTCCAGGAGGTTGTAGGTGAGGAGAAGCGCGACCGAGCCGGTGAGGCCCATGCTGAACGCTGCGCGCCGAAATCCCGCGAGGTCCGCCGGCCTGATCCAGACTTCCAGCAAGGGGCCGAGCAGGTAGAGCAGGTTCGCGGCGCCCAGCACGAGCACGAACAAGCCGCCCAGTCCAAGGGTCAGAACCGTCGCGAGCCGGCCGTCCAGGGGCTGCTGGAAGACCTGATGGGCGCCCATCCAGAGGCAGTAGACCGCTAGGGCCGCACCGCACATGGCGATGTTGTAGCCAAGCCGCCGGCCCTGCCACCAGGCCCAGGCGTCGTGGGTGAGGGCCTCGTTGTTCATCTCTCGTCTCCGATGAGTTCAGCGATCTGCGCGGTCAGCGCCGGAGGCGCGCCGGTCGGAGGGATCAGCGCGCCGAATGTCCGCGTCCTGCGTCGGAAGTCCGCGACCGCAGCGGCGAAGTCGGCCGCGTCGAACTCAGGCCACATCCGGTCCGTGAACCACAGCTCCGCGAACGCGCATTCCCAGAGCATGAAGTCGGACAGGCGCTTCTCGCCGCCGGTGCGGATCAACAGGTCGACCGGACCAGCCGGATCGATCAGGTCGTCGAGGTCCTCCAGCGACACCTTCGGTCCCAGCGTCGCCGCCGCCTCGGCGATCGCTGCGCGCGAGGAATAGTCGATGGCGATCCGAAGATCGAGCCGCCGGCCCTGGGCGCTGGCCAGTTCCAACCGGGCCACCTCCCGCGCAAGGTCGGGCGGCAACCGGTCGCGGCGGCCGAGCATCGTCAGCCGCACCCCCTCCTGCACCAGCCGGGCGCCGTCGGCCTCGAGGTAGGCGCGGAACAGGTCCATCAGCGCCTCCACCTCGGAGATTGGGCGCCGCCAGTTGGCGACGGCGAAGGCGAACAGGCTGAGCGTCGTGACGCCGAGGTCGCCCGCCGCCTCGACCGTGCGTCGGACGGCGTCAGCGCCAGCCCGGTGGCCGTCCGCGCGCGTCAGCCCGTGGCGCAGGCCCCAGCGGCCATTGCCATCCATGATGATGGCCACGTGGAAGCTGTCGGAGGTGGGCGGCATGCTTTGCAACACAAAGTATCCTTTCAAAAAAAGGGGTCAGGCCGGCGCGAGGCCGGGCAGGGGGGACTCGCCCGGCGCGGCCTTGGCGGCGGCCGCTGCATCACGGACCACCTGGTCGAGCACGGCCAGGTAGCCGAGGAACCGGTCGCGGCCCTCGTCGGTGAGGCGGCACCGGGTCTGCGGGCGCTTGCGCTCGAAGCCCTTGCTCACTTCCACCAGCCCCGCTTCCTGCAGCACCTGCAGGTGGCGACTGAGGTTGCCGTCGGTGAGGCCGCAGAGCCGCCGCAGGTCGCCGAACACCAGCCCCTTGGGATGAGCGGCCAGGGACGTGAGCACACCGAGTCGCGCGCGCTCGTGGATCACCCGGTCCAGCCCCTCGTAGGCAAAGCGGCCGGCGTCAGTCATGGGACCGCTGGTCCAGGTGCAGGATGGCGGCGACCATCAGCTGGCCGACGCCGAACGGAACGCCCATCACCCACGGCGCGAAGGCGGCCGGCCCGTGGAACAGGGCCAGGCAGCCGAGGCCCGTGGTCAGGTACCAGGCGCCCACCTGCCACATCGGACTGGGCAGGAAGCGGGCCGACGCGAAGACGCCGAGCCCGAACACCACCTGCCAGAGGCCAGGCAGCATCCACAGGCTCTGCGGCGCCAGACGCCAGACGATCAGGGTCAGCAAGGCTCCAACCAGACCCGCCGGCAGGAACTGCTCCACCGCCGCCCGCAGCATCTCGTCCGCCAGGTGGGTGTGAAGGCGCCGGGAACGGCCGATCATCTCCACGGAGATGATGCCGCAGGAGGCGGCCGCCACCGCGACCCATAGGGCCAGATAGGCGTCGTTGCTGGCGGGCGGGATCAGCGTCTGGACAACGGCGGCGGCGGACCCGAGCACGCTCGTGGCGGCGAAGGTGGTCGGCCCGAAGCCGCGGAAGCGTGCTCCGCGCGCCAGCTGATCCTTGATGGCGCCAATCTCTTCCAGCGCCCGCTCCAGGTCTCGCATGCCAGCCCCAATATCTTTGCAGTGCAAAGTATACGCGGATGCAGTGCGGGTGCAAGGGGGCGGGTTGGACTGGCGGCGGACGGGCGTCGGCCTTCAACTCGAAGCGCAACAATGGTAGGCGTCGCGGATGATCGGAAAGCTGAATCACGTGGGCGTCGCGACGCCCTCCATCGAGGAGTCCTGGAAGCTGTATCGGGACGTCTTCGGCTGCACGGACATCACCGAGAAGCGCGCCCTGCCCGAGCAGGGTGTCTGGGTGAGCTTCGTCAACCTGCCCAACGCCCAGATCGAGCTGATCGAGCCCTACGGCGAGACCTCGCCGATCCTGGCCTTCCTGGCCAAAAACCCGAAGGGCGGGCAGCATCACGTCTGCTTCGAGGTGCCGGACATCATCGCCGCGCGCGACGACATGCAGGCCAAGGGGGCAACGGTGCTGAACGGCGGGCAGCCGCGAATTGGCGCGCACGGCGTGCCGGTGATCTTCGTCCATCCGAAGGACATGGGCGGGGTGCTGGTGGAGCTGATGCAGGAGCCCACCGGTCACCACTGATGGATCTGGCTACCACCTTCGCGACCTATTCCATCGTCTGGTGGGTGGTGCTGTTCACCGTCCTGCCGATGGGCGTGCAGAGCCATGCGGAGGCGGGCGTGAAGACGCCCGGCGGCGGCGACCCGGCTTCGCCGGTGAACCCCCGGCTGGGACGCAAGTTCATCACCACCACCTGGGTGTCGGCGCTGATCTACGCGCCGTTCTGGATCGCCGTGGAGTTCCACTGGATCTCGCTCGGCATGTTCCGGGACCTCTGAGGGCCGGATGAGCCAGGACACGGGCCACGCGGCCCCATTCAGCGCCTGGGAACGGGAGATCGCCGTCCGCTACCTGCGCGCCCGGCGGGTGGATGGGGGCCTGGCCCTGATCGCGGTGATCTCCTTCGTCGGCACCACCCTGGCGGTGATGGCGCTGATCGTGGTGATGGCGATCATGAACGGCTTTCGCGCCGATCTGACCCAGCTGATCCTGGGCTTCAACGGCCACGCCTATGTCGTGGGCGCCGCGGACAACGACGAGGCGCGCCGGCGACTGGTCGAACGGATCGAGACGGTTCCCTTCGTCACCCAGGCCATGCCGGTGATCGAATCCGTGGCGCTGGCGCAGAGTGACACCGCGGCCGCGCCTGCGGTTGTCAGGGGCCTGACACCCGCGGACCTGCGCGCCACGCCCATCGTCACCGGCGACGGTCATCTGAAAAAGGGCTCAATCGACAGCTTCGGGCGCGGCGAGGACGGCGGCGACCAGATCATCATGGGCGCGCGGCTTGCCGAAAGTCTTGGGGTGCGCGTCGGCGACACCGTGACCCTCACGTCCCCCGTCGGCACCGCGACCGCCATGGGCACCTTGCCGACACAGAAGGGCTACGTCGTGGCGGCCATCTTCGCGGTGGGGATGAGCCAGTACGACCAGGCCTACATCTACATGCCCCTGGACCAGGCTCAGCTGTTCTTCGGACGCGGGCGGGCGGTCGACTTCGTCGAGGTGAAGTTCAAGGACGCCGACTTGGCCCCGAAGATGAAGGGCGATCTGCAGCGGGCCGCCGGACCCGGCGTGGTGGTGACCGATTGGACCGAGAAGAACCGCGACTATTTCGGGGCGCTGGCCGTCGAGCACAACCTGATGGCCATGACCATGGGCCTGCTGGTGGTGATCGCGGGCCTGCTGATCCTCTCCGCTCTGGTCATGCTGGTGAAGAACAAGGGCCCGGACATCGCCATCCTGAAGACCATGGGCGCCAGCCAGGGATCGATCCTGCGGATCTTCCTGATGTGTGGCGCCATTCTGGGGGGCGTCGGGACGCTCTGCGGCCTCGTCTGCGGTGTGGTGTTCTGCTGGAACATCGTCGGCATCCAGGATTTCATCGACAGCACGACCCACGCCCAGGTGTTCAACCCGAGCGTCTACTTCCTCAGTCACGTTCCGCAGAAGATCGTCTGGTCCGAGGTGGCCCTCACCGTCGCCTTCTCGATCACCGTCTCGCTGCTGGCGGCGATCGTGCCGGCGTGGCTGGCCTCGCGGATCGATCCGGTGGAAGCCCTCCGCTATGAGTGAGGCCGTCCTGGCCATCCGGGGCCTGCGGCGCGAGTACGTCACCGGCGGCACCACCCTGGAGGTGCTGAAGGGCGTCGACCTCGACGTCTTTCCCGGCGAACTGGTGGGTCTGATCGGGCCGTCGGGCTCGGGCAAGTCGTCGCTGCTGCACGCCGCGGGCCTGCTCGAGCGGCCGACCGCCGGGACCGTGAGGGTCGCAGGCGAGGCGGGCTCGGAGCTGTCGGATGCGGCCCGCACGCGGATTCGCCTGCGGGCGGTGGGTTTCGTCTACCAGTTCCACCACCTGCTGCCGGAGCTCACCGCCCTCGACAATGTGTCCCTGCCGCTGATGATCGCCGGCCACCCGCGGCGGAAGGCCGATGCGCGGGCGAAGCAGCTGCTCACCACGCTGGGGCTGGGCGCGCGGTTGGAACACCAGCCCTCGCAGCTGTCGGGCGGCGAGCGCCAAAGGGTGGCGGTGGCGCGCGCCCTGGCCAACAACCCCCAGCTGCTGCTCTGCGACGAACCGACCGGCAACCTCGACCCGGCAACCTCGGTGGCGGTGTTCGAGAGCCTGCACGACCTGGCCCGGTCTCAGGGCGTGGCCGCGCTGGTGGCGACCCACAACCTGGAACTGACGCGCTACATGGACCGGGTGCTGGCCCTGAGGGACGGGCGCCTCGCGCCGCGGGAGCCGTGAGGCGCGTCACCGCCGTCGTGTTCGACGTCGGCGAGACCCTGGTCGACGAGACGCGCCACTGGGGCGACTGGGCCGACTGGCTGGGCGCGCCGCGGCTGACCTTGTTCGCCATGCTCGGCGTGGTCATCGAGCGCGGCTGGCAACATAGACAGGTGTTCGATTTGATCCGGCCCGGCTTCGACTACGCCGCCGAGCATGCGCGCCGCGAGGCCGCCGGCTGGCGCTACACGATGGAGCCCGGCGACTTCTATCCTGACGCCCTGCCGTGTCTCGTCGAGCTGCGGCGGCGCGGATACCGGGTCGGGATCGCCGGCAACCAGCCGGAGGCGGCCGCGGCGGCGTTGGCCGCGGTCGGCGTTGCGGCGGATTTCATCGCCACTTCGGCAGGGTGGGGCGTGGAAAAGCCCGACCCGGCCTTCTTCGCCAGAGTGGCCGAGGCGGCCGACGCGCCGGCCGTGGAGGTCGCCTATGTCGGCGACCGGCTGGACAACGACATCCTGCCAGCCAGGCGCGCCGGCATGCTGGCGGTGTTCCTGCGCCGCGGCCCCTGGGGGATGCTGCACGCCGGGTGGCCGCAGGCGGCGGAGGCGGACCTGCGGCTGGAGCGCCTGTCAGACCTGCCGGATGCCCTGGCCGGCTGAGGCAGGTTTCCCTTGCCGGGCGGTTTGCGCCGTCGGTAAGGGTCTCGCCGACACAAGGGGAGAGACGGATTGGGTGATCTGGCGGGCCGCGTGGCCATCGTGACCGGGGCGGCGCGCGGACTGGGCCGCGACTACGCCCGCATGCTGTCGCGCGACGGCGTCCACGTGGTGGTGGCCGACGTCAAGGGCGTGGACGCGGCTGCCGACGACGCGACCAGCGCCGGGACCCGGGCCATCGGGGTGGAGACCGACGTCACCAGCCGCGCGAGCGTCGAGGCGCTGATGGCGCGCGCCAAGGCCGAGTTCGGGCGGGTGGACATCCTGGTCAACAACGCCGGGCTGTGGCGAGGGCTGGCCCAGGCCGGCCTGCTGAACTGTCCCGACGAATTGTGGGACGCAGCCTGGGCGGTGAACGTCACAGGCACGCTGAGGTGCACCCAGGCGGCCGTGCCGCTGATGCGCGAGCGCGGCTGGGGGCGGATCATCAACGTCTCGTCCGTGGCCGCGGCAGGCCACGGCGACTCCTACGCCCTGACCAAGAACGCGGTTGAGCGGATGACCGCCGGCCTCGCCCGTGAGGTCGGCGAGTCGGGCATCACCGTGAACTGTATCGCGCCGGGGATCTCGGCGTTCGAGAACGCCAAGGGCCAGCTGCCGAACGCCGACCAGATCGTCGGCCGCCAGTCGATCAAGCGCATGGGCACGACCCGCGACCTGTACGATGCGATCGTCTACCTGTGCAGCGAGGCGGCGGCCTTCGTCACCGCCCAGACGATCCACGTCGACGGCGGCGCACTGGCGTAACACTGGTGAAGCCCACTCCCGAGCGCCTGCGGCTGGAGAGCTACCCGAACCGGGTCGAGGTTCCGGCGCGGTTCTCGGACGTGGACATGTTCCGCCACCTCAACAACGTGGCGATCGGGCAGTTCTACGAGGAGATCCGCTTCAACCTGATCGGCCGGATGCGCGAGCGGCTCGGCAAGGGCGCGGCCGGGCGGGTGATGGTGGCCAACGTCGACACCGCCTATCTGCGCGAGGGCCGCTATCCCGGGCTGGTGACGGTGGCCACCGGCATCGCGCAGCGCGGGCGCCGCTCGTTCGTGATCGGCCAGGGCCTGTTCCAGGACGGCGTCTGCTTCAGCGCGGCGGACACCACTTGCGTCTATGTGGACGCGACCGGGCCGGCGGAGCTGCCGGAGGCGTTCGATCCGATCCTCGAGGAGCTGAAGTTCGTCGACGGGCGGTGAAGCCAAAAGAATCAGGGTCATCACGGCCGTAGCCGCGCAGCGGCGGAGAGCCGGGATCTCCAGGGGATTGGCAGCGAAGGAAATCCCGGACCACGGCTTCGCCGTTTCCGGGATGACAAGACCTAAGGGCGGGCGAGCTCAGTCAACGAGCGCCTCGTATTCCTCCAGCGCCGCGACCAGGTACGCCCCGATCCGCGCCGCCTCGGGCAGCTTGGTCGGGTCGACCATGATGCCCATGTCGAGGTTCGGGCCGTTGCGGCGCGAGGTGATGTTGAGGAACCGGCCGCTGCCCAGGATCGGGGTGGGGAAGTTGGCCAGCTGCTTCAGGCCGGCCACGTAGCGGTCCCCCTCGGGGCCCGGCACGTTGGACAGGGTGACATTGCCGGGGATCACCGCCGCGCCGGTGCTGGTGCGGGCGGCGAAGCGGGCGCGCCGGTCGCGCGCGCCATAGGGCTTCTCGGGCGCGCCCAGCATGGCCTCGTCGTAGGGCGTGCGGGCCCACTCGCCCTTCATGGACTCCTGGATCGCCCGCAGCCGGGCGATCGGATCGGCGAGGTTGGTGGCGATGTGCGGGTGCAGGGCGACGATGCGGTTGCCGAACTCGCCGTGCTCTGGCCGCCGGTAGCTGCGGGCGGCGTTGATCGTCAGCGGTTCGTCCGGGAGGTCGTCGATCTCGATCAGGCGGCGGCGGATCGCCGAGGAAGCCAGCGACAGGAAGATGTCGTTGACCGTCCCGCCCAGCGCCTTCCCCACCGCCTTCACTCGCTCCAGCGCGATGGTCTGGGTGGCGTACTCACGCTCCATCGAGGTCGGGCCGGACAGCTTCAGCGTCGGGGTCGGCGAACGGGGCGGCAGCTCGCCGGACTTCAGCTTGGCGAGCGCCGCGGCCATCTCCGCCTTCTTGCGCTCACGCAGCTCCGCCTCGGCCTCGAAGCGCGCGTCCGCGGCGGCGCGCCACGCCTCGGGGGAGGGAAGGTGGGCCGCCGGATGCGGCGGCTGGTTGGGCGCGCCGTCGTCGCTGAGCCGCCCCAGGATGGTCTGGAAGCCGATGCCGTCGCTGAAGCAGTGGTGGACCTTGTAGTGCAGGGCGACGCGGTCGCCCTCCAGGTTCGGCAGGATGAAGATGCGGAACGGCGGGCGCGCGAGGTCGATCCGCTGCATGCACTGCTGGGCGATGAAGCGGCGCACGCCGGCCTCGTCCAGGCGGTCCGGGACGATCTGCAGGTGGTAGTCGACGTCGATCTCCGCCACGTCGACCCAGACGTCGGAGTCGTAGCCGTCGGGGGCCTCGCGCAGCTGCACCATCAGCGGCGTGTTGGGCAGCCGGGCCAGCAGGTGAGCGCGCAGTTTCTGCGCCAGTTCGGCGCGGTCGCCGGGCGGCGCGGCAAGGAACTGCAGCGCCCCGATGTGCATCGGGGTGGCCGGCGTGTCGGTGATGGCCATGAAGTGGTCGTCGGGCCGCATGCGGGCGAGGCCCGGGCCAAGATCGCCGGCGGTTGGCATGAAGAGGCTCCTTTCCGTCGCGGCGTCCACCCTTTAAGCGGACCCTAGAACAGCAGCCGTCCGCGTGAAAGGCGGCGAGGAGAGCGGGGCATGGGCAGGGGCTTCAAGTTTTCCATCCAGCACCCGCAGGCTCCGAGCGCCTCGGCGTGGAAGGATATCGCCAGGCGCGCCGAGGACGTCGGGTTCTACTCGCTTTCGGTTCCCGACCATCTGGGCCCCAGCCTGCCGCAGCTGGCGCCCATGGTGGCGCTGGGCGCCGCGGCGGCCGTGACCAGCCGGCTGCGGTTGGCGACGACGGTGCTGGACAACGACTTCCGCCATCCGGTCATGATGGCCAAGGAGGCCGCCACCCTGGACCTGCTGTCCGACGGGCGGTTCGACCTCGGCCTCGGCGCCGGCTGGCTGGAGGAGGACTACACCAAGACCGGCATCGCCAGCTGGGATGCGCCGCCGGTGCGGGTGAGCCGGCTGATCGAATCGATCAAGGTGCTGCGCGAGCTGTTCACCGGCGAGCCAGTGACCTTCGACGGCGAATTCTACCAGCTGCGCGACTACGTCTCGTACCCGAAGCCGCTGCAGGACCCGATCCCGCTGATGATCGGCGGGCGCGGCAAGCGGATGCTGAAGATGGCCGCGCGCGACGCCCAGATCATCAGCGTGCTGGCCAGCACAGCCGCGGGCGGCGGCGGCCAGGCCGGTTTCGAAGAACAGCTGGGCTGGATCAAGGAAGCCGGCGCGGCGCAACGCACGGACCTGATGCTGGGCGTCCGCATCCTGCCCTACGGCGAGATCGACGAGGTGACGCCGCGGCGCACCCTGGCCGAACGGCTGGCGCAGGCGCGCGGCATGACCACGGAGGAGGCGCTGGCCTCGCCGTTCTTTGCGCTCGGCGGCAAGTCGGCGGTGCGCGACCACCTGATCGAGATCAACGAGCGCTACGGCCTCACCTACTTCACCGTCAGCGACGCCATGGCCTGGCAGCTGGCGCCGGTGATCAGCGAGCTAAGCAGCTGACGCAGCGTCAGACGTTGTCCCGCGCATGGGCTGACGCTAGCATCCCGGCCGGTTCAACGAGAGGGGGCGATCATGGCTTGGAAACATGCGGCGTGGGCGGGTCTGGCGCTGCTCCTGGCAGGCTGCCTGAACCAGGCGGACAACAAGGCCGCGGACGACGCCACGACCCAGTTCTATCAACGCGTCGCCGCCAGGCAGTACGCCGCGATCTGGGATGACGCCGCGCAGGAGCTGAAGCTGGCGACTCCCAAGGATCAGTTCGTCACGATGATGCAGCACATCGACGACGTGATGGGGACCTGCCAGCCGGCGACCAAGAACGGCGCCTGGTCGAGCAACATCAACAACGGTGTGGCCATGCGCACCCAGGGCTATCAGCGGGTCTGCGCCCACGGCACCCTGACCGAAAAGGTCACCGTGGTGGTGCGCGACCACGTCGCCAAGATAGGCGGCTTCTCGTTCAACAGCCCAGGCGCCACGGCGACGAACAGCGCGATGCCGGCGACCAACACCGCCCCGGCCAACACGGCCGTGGCCAACACCGCCGAGCCGCCGCTCGACAACACCCTGGAGGCCCTGACCCACGGCCAGAACGGCAACGCGCCCTCGTCGGGCGACACCGGCGGGTCGACCAACAACGGCGGCGGCGACCGCTCGGGAGACGACTCCAGCGGCAAGGACCGGGGCTCGGACGGCGGCGGAGACCAGGGCTCCAACGGCGGCGGCGACGACAACCAGAAGCACTTCTGACGCGCACTGGGTGCGGCGGGGAGTGGCTGGCAGGAAGGCTTGCCAACTGCGTCAACCGGCGCAGTATCCGCTTCGGCGGGCGCTCGCGGATCGCTTCGCCGCAATCGGGCTTCGGCCTGGGACTCGGAGCGCGCCTTGATGATCAGCCTCACCGTCAACGGCGTCGCCAGAGAGGTCGCCTCCTCGCCCGATACCCCGCTCCTCTATGTGCTACGCAACGACCTAGGGCTGACGGGGCCGCAATTCGGCTGTGGGCTGGCGCAATGCGGGGCCTGCAGCGTCCTGGTCGACGGCCGCGAGATGCGGTCCTGCGTGACCCCGGCGTCGATGGCGGTCGGGCATGAGGTCACCACCCTCGAAGGCCTGCCGCAGCGCTGGGCGGCGAAGCATGGCGCTGCCGGCGCCGCGGGGCCGCAAGACCTGCACCCGGTGCAGCAGGCCTGGATCGAGGAGCAGACGCCACTCTGCGGCTTCTGCCAGAACGGCATGATGATCAAGGCGACCGAGCTGCTCGAGACGACGCCCGCGCCCTCCACGGACCAGATCAAGGCCGCCTTCACGACCGGGGGCCCGTCGCCGCACCTGTGCCGCTGCGGCAGCTACACCGCCATCATCGACGCGGTGCATCGCGCCGCGGCGCTGATGAAGGCGTGAGGGCACGGCCATGCTCCAGACAGCCGACCGCGACATCCATGGCGCGACGCTCTCCCGCCGATTCCTGCTGAGAGGCGCGGGCGCCCTCACCGTCGGCTTCGGCCTGGTGGGCGGCCTCGCTGGCTGCGTGAACCCGCCCGCCGCCACCGTGGCCTCGAAGCTTGCCAGTTCCTGGATCAAGGTGGGCCCCGACGGAACCGTCGCCGTCCACACCGGCAACAGCGACTTCGGCCAGGGCACGGTGTTCACCGCCTACCGCCAGATCGTCGCCGACGAGCTCTACACGACGATCGAGGCGATCACGACCGTGGTCACCGGCGACACCGACCGCACGCCGGACGGCGGCGGCTCCTACGCCCTGCTGTTCATGGGCTCCCCGAACATCCGCAAGGCCGCCGCCTACACCTACCAGGCGCTGCTCGACCTGGCGGCGCAGAAGCTGGGCGCGCCGCGGAGCGCGGTCACGGCGGAGGATGGAGTGTTTCGTGGAGGCGGCCGCTCGATCGGCTACGGCGACCTGGTCAGGGACCAGGCCCTGAGCCTGACCATCCCGGTGCAGGACATGGGACCGATGGGCCTGCGCATCTCCGGCGACCCGCCCACCAAGCCGGTCAGCGCCTACAAGTACGTCGGCCAGTCGTTCGACAACACCGCCACGGCCGCCCGGGTGACGGCGCGGGCCGACTGGATCACCGACGTGCGCCTGCCGGGCATGCTGCACGCCCGCATGGTGCGGCCGAGGACGCTGGGCTCGACCCTGGTCTCGGCCGGGACCGTGGACAAGGCCAGGTTCCCGGGCGCCCAGGTGGTGGTGAAGGGCAATCTGGTGGCGGTGGTCTCGCCCAACGAGTGGGAGGCGATCCAGGCCGCACAGTCCGTGGCCGACGGCACGCGCTGGACCGACTGGAAGGGCCTGCCCGGCCACGAGCGTCTGCCGGAGGCGCTGCGCGGCAACGACTGGGCCGCGACGCCGGTCTCGCACGAGGGCTTCTTCGGCGCACCGCCGCAGGCTGCGGACGCGCCGGACCGCGCCCGGCGCGCCATCGCCGGCGCGGCCAGGACGCTGAAGGCCAGCTACTTCATGCCCTACCTGAAGCACGCCCCGATCGGCCCGACGATCGCGGTGGCGGACGTGCGGCCGGACGGGACGACCACGGTCCACGCCCACAACCAGAACGCCCAGCTGCTGCGCCGGGCGATTGCCACCATGCTGGGGACCGCCCCGGACAATGTGGTGGTGAGGTCCTACGCCGGGCCCGGCCACTACGGCCGCTCCAACGGCGGCGTCTCGGGGGCCGAGGACGAGGCGGTGATCCTCTCCAAGGAGCTGGGCAAGCCGGTCCGGGTGCAGTGGATGCGCGACGAGGACATCCAGTGGTCGACCCAGCAGGCCGCGGCCTATTCCGACATCGAGATCGGCCTCGACGCCCAGGGCCGCATGGTGGGCTACCAGGCCGACCACTTCATGCCCGCGATGGGCGACACGCGGCCGATCGGCGCGGTGCTGGCAGGGCTGCCGACCATCCCGGCGCCCGCGCCCTCTACCGATCCGTCGGCCCCGACCGTCAACCGGCTCTGGGACGACTGGATCTATGGTTCGGTCAAGGATGTCTCCCAGACCGGCCACGGCGGCAGCCAGATCGGCCAGGCCGCCTCGCCGCTGAAGGTGGGCCTGCGCGACCAGAGCATGCGCACGCCCGGCCAGTTCCAGCAGAACTTCCCGCGCGAGGCGGCGATCAACGAGGCCGCCGCCCTGGCCGGCGCCGACCCGCTGGCCTTCCGACTGGCGCACGCCACCGACCCCAGGGTGAAGGGCGTGCTGGAGGCCGTGCGCGACGCGTCCGGCTGGCAGACCCGGCCGACGCCGGCGCACGGGGCCGGCCAGGGCGACGTGCTGCGGGGGCGCGGGGTCTCCAATCTCTACCGCGAGGCAAGCTACTGGTCTTGCGTCGCGGAGGTCGCGGTCACCCGTTCCACCGGCGTGGTGAAGGTGGAGAGGATCACCCTGGCGGTGGACCCGGGCATCGTGATCAACCCGAAGCAGCTGAAGCGGCAGGTGGAGGGCGGCGTGACCATGGGCGTCAGCCAGGCCCTGTTCGAGGAGGTGCGCTTCGACGAGAGCGGCGTCACCAGCCGCGACTGGAGCAGCTATCCGATCCTGACCATGGCCGACCTGCCGGAGATCAAGGTGGTGCTGCTGCACAAGCCCGAGATCGGCGTCTACGGCAGCGGCTCGGAAGCCGCCAACGCCCTGCCGGCCGCGGCCATCGTGGGGGCGCTGCACGATGCGACGGGCGTGTTCGCACGGAGGCTGCCGCTGACGCCGGCGTATGTGGCGCCGCTGCTCAGCACCTGAGACCCGGGCTGGCGCGGCCCTGCAGGAAGCGGGCGTGAGGATCCTTTCCAAGCTTCGCACATGGGCTGGAGCGCTGAAGCGGGACGTTGTGGCGCTTTGGCTGGCGGCTCGCGATCCACGAGTGCCCTGGTATGCGAAGGCCCTGGCAGGTGGCGTCGCCGCCTACGCCCTTTCGCCAATCGACCTGATCCCCGACTTCATTCCGGTTGTGGGGTATCTGGACGATCTGATTCTCGTTCCGCTTGGAGTGGGCTTGGTCGTGAGGATGATCCCGGCGCCCGTCATGGCGGATTTGCGAGTGCGGGCGAAGGGCATCGCCGCTCGGCCTCGGAGCCTGGGCGCTGCCGTGCTGATTGTCGCGATCTGGTTGGCCCTCACGGCCCTCACCGCCTTCCTGGCGTGGCCTGTCGTCAGGCGCTGGACTTCAAACTGAGACCGCCCCGCCGCTGCCGGACGGCGCTTGACGGCCAGAACAAAACATGAAAGAGAACAAAACAGGCACAGTTTGAGGTTCTCCCCATGTTTCGCATCGCCCGTGAAGGTCTGGCCCTTGCCTCGGTGGCGGGGTTCGTCTGGATGGTCTGCAATTTCGCGCAGGTCGCCGTCGGGTGAGTCGTCGGCCGGCGCGCGCCTGATGGACGGGTGAAGGAGCGTCGATGACCGGTCTTGGCGAGGGGTTCGTCCACCTTCGGACCCGCTCGGCCTATTCGCTGCTGGAAGGCGCCGTGAAGGCCGACAAGATCGGCGTGCTGGCGGCCGACGCCGGCATGCCGGCAGTGGCCTTGACCGACCGGGCCAACCTGTTCGGCGCGCTGGAGTTCTGCGTGGCGGCCAAGGACGCCGGGGTGCAGCCCATCGTCGGCTGCGCGCTGCCAGTGGCCGGGATCGGGGAGGGGCCGCCCGAGCGCTGGGCGCGGATCCCCACCATAGTGGTGCTGGCCCAGAGCGAGGCCGGCTACCGCAGCCTGACGGAACTCTCCAGCGCCGCCTTCCTCGATGTGGCGCCCACCGACCAGCCGCACGTGACGTGGTCGAAGGTGATCGAACACGCCGAGGGTTTGATCCTGCTCTCCGGCGGGGCGGACGGTCCGGTCGATCCGCTGTTCGCGGGCGGCCGCGTCGCCGACGGGGCGGCGGCCCTGGCCGAGATGCATCGGGTGTTTGGCGACCGCTTCTATGTGGAGCTGCAGCGCCACGGCCTGGCCGTGCAGGCGGCGGCCGAGCCGGGGCTTGTGGGCTGGGCCTACGACAACGACGTCCCGCTGGTGGCGACCAACGACGCCTACTTCGCCAAGGCCGCCATGCACCGGGCGCACGACGCGCTGATCTGCATCTCGGACGGCGCCTTCCTGGGCCAGGACGAGCGGCGCCGCGTCAGTCCCGAGCACTGGTTCAAGGGCGCGGCGGACATGCGCCGGCTGTTCGCCGACCTTCCGGAGGCCTGCGACAACACCCTCGAGATCGCCCGCCGCTGCGCCTTCATGGTCAAGAAGCGCGACCCGGTGCTGCCGAGGTTTGCCACCGTCGGCGGGCGCAGCGAGGACGAGGAGCTGGCGGCCCAGGCCCGCGACGGGCTGCGCGCCCGGCTGGCGGCCATCAAGGAGCCGG
>Ga0105240_10004213_pt1 | contig 21996 bp, 16 predicted proteins | sample KBSC54metaG_FD_80426 | JGI IMG/M metagenome (GOLD analysis project Ga0105240, IMG submission 80426) | Corn rhizosphere microbial communities from Kellogg Biological Station, Michigan, USA - KBS C5-4 metaG | ecosystem: Host-associated > Plants > Roots > Rhizosphere > Soil | place: Michigan, USA... | reverse complement strand
TGTTTGATCACGGTTTTGCTGATGAGCCCCCGGGTTTGCTCCGTATCCGGCACATGCAGGGTAATAATATCTGCTTCGGAAACCAGGTCTTTCAGGCTTTTTCTGCTTTCTGCATTTCCCAGCGGAAGTTTCGTAACGATATCATGGAAGATCACTTTCATGCCCATGGCTTCGGCCAGCACGCTCACCTGGGTTCCGATATTCCCGTAACCGATGATCCCCATTGTCTTGCCCCGGAGTTCATAACTTCCTTTGGATTCCTTCAGCCAGATTCCCGCGTGGGCGGCTTTGCTTTTGTCGGGTATCCTGCGGATCAGCAATACCGATGCGCCGATAACCAGTTCGGCCACAGAACGAGTGTTAGAGTAAGGCGCATTAAAGACCGCTATCCCGTGCTTTGTCGCGTTTTTCAGGTCAACCTGGTTAACCCCGATACAGAAACAACCTATGGCCTGTAATTTATGAGCTGCTTCCAGCACCTTCGGGGTAATCCGGGTCTTGGACCGGATGCCCAGCAGGTGCACATCCTGGATTTCGCGGATCAGTTCTTCTTCGGGTAAAGCCTTGGTAAGTTTTTTAACAGAAGTATAACCTGCGCCGGAAAAGTGCTTCACTGCTGCATCGCTGATGTTTTCCAGAAATAAAATCTTAATCTTCTCTTTGGGATAGCTGGTAATTTTTTTGTCGCCCATAATCTAAATACGTGTTTTTGCGTTATTTCCCTGAAAGGAGCTGCAAAATTCCCATTTAAAAAGGAAACGGAAAAACAAAACTCGTTTCCGGAGGTATAAATGTCATAATATTTTATTTTTGCAATTCGAAACCAATAAAATTAGATACCTGTTGAAAACCTTATGTTGCGCCCTGCTGGCCGCTTCTTTTCTCGTTTGTTGCGGTCAGACGCCCTCCGCCAAAGGAGTGGTGAAAAAGCAGGATACCTTACTCCTTGCGGCTAAAAATCCGGCCCCCGCGGAGCTTCCGGCGGATGAATACCGTCATTTCAATACGGTTTCCAGACATTTTTTTGATTCCCTGTTCCGGCATGGCTTCAACGGGGGAATACTTGTTGCCCGGGACGGGGAAGTTGTTTATGAACGGTACAGCGGATTCCGGAACTGCCGGAGCAAAAAGGATTCCGTGAATGCACATACGGCTTTTCACCTGGCTTCCGTTTCAAAAACCTTTACCGCCATGGCTGTTCTGAAGCTTTGGGAAGAAGGGAAACTGGATATCCACGACGATATTTCAAAATATCTTACCGGCTTTCCCCCCGGTATCAGCATCAAAAATCTGTTAAGCCAGCGCAGCGGGCTGATGAACTACGTTCATTTCATGGACAACTCAGGCTGGGATAAAAGAAAATTTCTCACCAACGCCGACCTCTTAGCCTATATCATTCAGCACAAAGACCAGGTTCAGCATATGTCCGCCGGAAAACATTTTGAATATTCCAACACCAATTATGCTTTCCTGGCCCTGATCATAGAGAAAGTATCCGGACAGTCCTATTCCGATTTCATTACAAAAACTTTTTTTGAGCCGCTGCAAATGCACGATAGTTATGTATTCAGCCTGCAGGACACCGGCAAAGCGACCCATTCCTATAAAATCAACGGCAGACCCTATCCGCTGGAATACCTCGATGTGGTTTACGGTGATAAAAATATATACAGTACGCCCGAGGACATGCTGAAATGGGATGCGGCCCTGCGCGGAGGTGTTTTGTTTAAGCAGTCCACACTGGACAGCGCCTATACTCCCTATAGCCTGGAAAAACCCGGAAAACGCAATTACGGACTGGGCTGGAGAATGATCGTGTACCCCGGCGGGAAAAAATTAATTTACCATAATGGCTGGTGGCACGGAAACCGCACCGTCTTCATCCGGATGATGGAAGAAAATGCAACCATCATTGCCCTCTGCAATAACGATAATAAACGGGTTTATTCTTCCAAAAATCTCTGTCCCGTATTCGGCAGTTATCAGCAGGATCATGAAGGTCCCGAGGAAGCGGAAACCGATCCCGAAGGCCGCGGCGGAGAAAAGCGATAGCTCCTCAAATCCGGAATGGCCGACTTCTTCCTACCTTCAGATCATGAAAGATTTTGCCTCTTTTGTAAGCGGTATACGACAGAGCTACAGCCTGACCGATCTGAAATCTGCCCGGTCAATGTATAAACCGCGGGATCCCTTCTCCAACAAAGGAAATTTCGGGCATGTACTGCTGCTTGCCGGCAGTTTCGGAAAAATCGGCGCGGCCGTGATGGCGGCAAAAGCCTGTTTATCCGCCGGGGCCGGACTGCTTACTACCCATCTTCCCTCCTGCGGATACGGCATTATGCAAACCGCCCTGCCGGAAGCCATGGTTACGGTTGATCCTGACCCCGATCAGCTGTCAACTGTTCCGGAAGATCTCAGTCCTTACCGGGTGATTGCAACCGGACCCGGAATCGGAACCGGCAGGCCCACACAGGAGATGATCAAAAGACTGCTTAAAAATTTTCCGCATCCCCTCGTGCTGGACGCAGATGCATTGAATATTATCAGCCGGGATAAAAAATTGCTCCGGAAAATTCCGCCCCATTCCATACTGACCCCGCATCCCAAAGAATTCGACCGTTTATTTGGTCCTGCGGAAACAGGACTCCACCGGTTTGAACTGGCTCGGAAAAATGCTGCAGAATTTCAGCTGATCCTGGTTTTGAAAGGACATTATACCGGAATTTTTTGTCCCGACGGATCTCTTTTTTTTAATACCAGCGGAAATGCCGGCATGGCTAAGGGCGGCAGTGGAGATGTGTTGACCGGAATGGTTGCCGCCATGCTTGCCCAGTCCTATTCCCCGCCTGAAGCGGCAAGGCTGGCCGTTTTCCTCCACGGCCTTGCAGGAGATATCGCCGCTGAACTTTTTTCAGCGGAAGCGATGCTGCCGACAGATTTGATTGGCTGTATAGGAAAAGCGTTTGCTAAATTAAAAGAGATTCAGGATTGAGTCTCCACGATATTCTATTTAATATCACTAATAATCGCCGGTACCAGTTCAAAATCCGTCGACTTGTCCAAAAACCTGTCGGCGCCCAGGGTCTTACATAATTTTTTGTAGTAAGAACCGGATTGATTGGTGAGCATGATAACAAAGGTTTCGGGACTCTGTGCTTTGGTCATCTCCAGCAAATCGATTCCCGAACCGTCTGACAAATTAATATCCAGCACCAGAATATCCGGAACAAGGTGCCGGAGAAATTGCTTCGCTTCAAACACCGATCCGCAGCAAAACAGGGAATGTATCTTCAGGTCGCTAAGCATAGCCATTAACCGCTCTACGATCAGCGGAGAATCGTCTACCAGAAGTACTTTTTTGGAGGTCACCTGCAAGTTAATTAGTCAATTAAATTTACAATGATGCGGGATAGGGGAATATCGTATAACTAATTAGTTTCCTGTAGCAGTTTGAACCGGGTCCTGTAGTAATTCTACTACAAGACTCAGACAAGCTTATTTTCGATAGCATAAAGAATGAGTTCTGCATTTGTTTTGAGCCCCATCTTCGACATGATCCGGGAACGGTAGGTACTGATAGTGGTTACGCTCAGCGAAAGTTTGGATGCAATATCCGATACAGCCTGCCCTCCCGCAATCAGTTTCAAAACCTCAAATTCCCGGTCCGAAAGATATTCATGCGATAATTTATTCAGGTCCTGATCCAGCGAGTTGGCCAGCTTTTCCGCAATATTGGGCGTTATATATTTTTTACCCAGCATAACCCGGTTTACGGCCGCTACCAGCTGTTCCGGCGCCGAATCCTTATTCAGGTAACCGGAGGCTCCTGATTTCAGTACCCGCAGGGCATACTGTTCTTCCGGATGAACGCTGAGCATCAGCACCGGCAATTTGGGATATTGCTGTTTGATTTGCTGTAATACTTCCAGGCCACTTCTTCCGGGCATGGAGATATCGGAAATGACCACGTCCCAGTTTTGCGCAAATACTTTTTTCAGCAGGCTTTCCGCGTCTGTCACTTCTTCAATTATGGCGGAAGGAAATGCCTCAAGCAAAATCTGTTTTAACCCCTTTCTTACCACCGTGTGATCGTCAGCTATGAGAAATCTATGCATCATTCGTTTAATTAATCAGCCTATAATATTATAGGGTACGGTTACAAAAACAGATGTACCCTTACCCTGCCTGCTTTCTATCTGAAATTTCCCGCCCATCATCAATGCCCTTTCCTTCATTCCCAGCAGGCCCAGTGTTTTTTGATTACCGGATTTTTCTGATTGAAATCCCTTCCCGTTATCTTCAATGCTCAGGAGTATGTTTTCTGCTTCCTGGTTTAATGCAATACTGATTTTGGAGGCGAAGGCATGGCGCGCGATATTGGTCAGCGACTCCTGGCAAATCCTGAAAAGCCCGATGGAGACACCCGCCGGAAAATTTGCCTGGTCCAGGTCTGAACTAAAATGGGTGGGGATGGAAAACCTTTTCTGAAATTCTTCGGCCTGCCATTCTATTGCCGGAACCAGTCCGAGATCATCCAGAATGCCCGGACGAAGTTCTGTCGCGATCCTCCGGATGGTTTTAATTGTATCATCCAGCAGGGAAAGAGAATTGGCAATTCTTTCGCTGATGAATTCATCCTGCGGGTTCATCTTTCGCGACAACCAGGAGAGGTCCATTTTTAAACTGGTGAGCTGTTGCCCCAGCTCATCGTGTATTTCCCTTGCAATCCATGCTCTTTCCTCCTCGCGAACATCCTGCAGATGCGAAGCGAGGCCCCGGATCTCATCATAAGATCTTTTCAGTTTGTCAGCCGTTTTGAATTGTTCGGTAATGTCGTTTGACAGAACCAGGCGCACGGGCTTTCCATCTGACGAAAAGTCGAACACGCTGATTTCGGTTTGAATCAGCTCTCCTCCTTTTTTCCGGTGTCTCCAAAGCCCTCTGTTGCTAACCCCCTGAATCCTCAGCCGCATATCCTCCAAAAAACGCCGCTCTTCCTCTGCGGGTCTCATTTTGCGGGTATCCAGCAACATAAATTCCTCTTTTGAATAACCATAATGCCGCAGCGCAGCGTTATTCACGTCGATGATCCGGTAATTTTCCAGCGACAGCACCCACATGGGCATCGGATTGTTGTCGAACAACATTTTGTATTTTCTCTCCGACTCGTTCGCTGCCAGCTTTTGCAAACCGGTATCTCCGGATTTCTCATCAAGGGGAAAGCGTTTATTGTAAACGATCCGGCAAATGATAAAGCCAACGGAAAAACCGATACTCAATAAAAAAAAGATGATAAAGATCCATTCAATCAGCCGCAGGTTTCCCGGGAACAACTGGAAGGCCAGGAAGATTTTTCGCCAGATAAGGTTCTGCATATTATTCAATGCACATTAAAAATAAAATAAATTGCAACTGACCGGTTTGAGATCCCCGACAATTTACTCTATTTTATACGCATGGCAAACCTTTCGGATACAGAAAAGACCGCGGGTGCGGTCTGATAAGTGGAACCTCTTAGCCGGTTACAGGCTATAGCTGACGTACCCGTTTTTTGAATTCAGCAGATTGACCAGGGAGATCGAATTTTTTACGTGCAGTTTTCTCAGAATATTATGCCGGTGTACTTCAACCGTCTTAATCGAGATATTGAGTTTATCAGCGATTTCTTTTGAACGAAGTCCCTGGCGGATGCACTGTGATATCTGGATCTCTTTATTGGTCAGGGATTCCACGCAGGTATAATCATCGTCCGGCCTTAATTTCATATCAAACCCCTTACTGCGGATTTCTTCGCACACAAAGAGATCACCGTTATGAACGGCTATAATGGCTTCGTACATTTCTTCGCGGCCTGAATTTTTGGTTACATAACCCTTTGCGCCTGCAGCCAGCATTTTCTTCACAAAAAGGATCTCGGAATAAAAGGATAAGCCGATCACCCGGGAATCCGGAGAAACCATTGCAAATTTGGCGGTTGCCTCAAAACCGTTGAGCGGCGTCATGTTAATATCCATCAGGATCACATCCGGCTTTTCTTCTTCAGCGAGTCGCACGGCTTCTGCGGAATCGCTGCAGGAAGCCACTACGCTGAACCGGCCATCATTATTCAGGATGAATGTCCAGGTTTCCCGGATCAGTTTGTGGTCTTCAGCGATCAGGATTCGAATTTTTTCCATTGTTTTGGGTTATCATCAATAATGACAGCAAGATAGTTAGGGTTCAGCGGAAGGGAAATAGAACAAAACCCCTATTTGAACGGTAAAACTTTCTATTTTGCTGTAGAATATAAACTACGTGTAAACACTAAAAAGATTGACCCCGTAATAAACATTTCCTTATGCTGTTTGAATCCCTGAGAATCAGAGGTATCGTGTTCAAAAACCGGATAGCCATCTCACCGATGTGTCAGTATTCTTCCGTGGATGGCTTTGCCGGCGACTGGCACCTGGTTCACCTCGGAAGCCGCGCCACGGGCGGCGCTGCCCTGATTATGCAGGAAGCTACGGCAGTGAGTGCACGCGGCCGGATCTCTCCGGATGATATGGGATTATGGAAGGATGAACAGGTGGAACCTTTAAAAAGGATTACGCGTTTTGTAAGCGAACAGGGCGCCATACCCGGGATTCAACTCGCCCATGCAGGCCGGAAAGCCAGCAGTTCCGCCCCCTGGAAAGGGGGAAAATCGCTTTCCATTCCGGAGGGAGGATGGAGAACCGAAGCCCCCTCTCCCGTCCCTTACCGGGAATCGGATACTATTCCGGAATCTTTATCCGCCGGCGCTATTGCAGGAATCATCCAGGATTTCAGGTCGGCGGCAGCCCGTGCGCTGAAAGCCGGATTTCAGGTATTGGAAATTCATGCAGCTCACGGTTATCTCTTTCATGAATTTCTATCTCCTTTAAGTAATCTGCGCAGGGACGAATATGGCGGCAGTTTTGAGAATCGTTCCCGTTTGCTTCGCGAAACAGTTACTGCCGTCAGAACAGTCTGGCCCGGGCAGCTCCCGTTATTTGTGCGGATTTCAGCAACGGACTGGGCTGAGAACGGATGGAATCCGGATGATTCGGTAAGGCTTTCTGCTATATTAAAAGAACTTGGGGTTGACCTTATCGATACATCATCCGGCGGGTTGGTTCATTATCAGAAAATCCCGCTGGGCCCCGGCTACCAGGTTCCTTTCGCAGAGAGAATCCGGAAGGAGGCCGGCATCCTTACTGCTGCGGTTGGCCTGATCACAAAAGCCGGCCAGGCAGAAGAGATCATCAGCTCCGGAAAAGCCGATCTGATCCTGATCGCCAGGGAGTCTTTGCGAAATCCGAATTTCCCACTGACTGCAGCCCGGGAACTGAGTACAGATATCAGCTGGCCGGTGCAATACGAACGGGCTAAATTAAAATAGGAAAGCCGTGTACCCATTCACTGCCGGGCACAAAAAAGTCCCGGCGGAAACCGGGACCAGTAAGATTGGCCATTGATTTTTCAGAGACTGGATTTAAACTTCGGAAATGGAACGGTTTTGGACCTCGGTTTCGGGTATTTTCATAAGGATCAATGAACTCAATGGCCAGGTTTTCACGGGGTTGGATTATCTTTTACGGGTTAGCATCAGCATTTGCTGTGGTTTCAGAGCTAAGGGTTATAAAGGGTATAGGGTTAGGGATTTTTTCACAGGTCGGGACAGGATCAGGGATTATCAAAGTCTGTTATTTTTCGTCGCTATCATGATACAAAGTAAAGCCAGTGGCGGCGGGCGAAAAATAGAACCTTCTATTCTCTTTTTATCGTTCGTTTAACAAATGCATGTAGTGGCTATACTACAAGCAGGGTGAGGAAGGCAGCACAAAGGAAAAAACGCTTCCTTTTCCCGGTTTGCTTTCTATGCGGAGAGATCCGCCGTTCCGGGCAATGAATTCCTTGCAAAGCATCAGGCCGAGACCTGTGCCGCTTTCTTTTGCGGTACCATTTGTACTGTAATAATTATTCTGGCAGATGCTGTTAATAGATTCTTCATCCATACCAACTCCGTTGTCTTTAACAGAAACCCTGCAAAAAGATTCCTCGGGTTTGAGCTGGATACTTATTTTACCATTGACAGGGGTAAATTTAATCGCATTGGAAACCAGGTTCCTTAATATCAGTTTCACCATGTCCTTGTCGGCGTAGGCTCCGCTGTGTTTTGGTATCGTACAGCTGATCGAAATATTTTTGGAGGAAGCCTGCAACTGCTGCACATTGATCACTTCCTCGGCAATCGTGTGCATATCCAGAGGCTGCGGATAAATACCGGCCGCGTTCATCTGGCTTTTTACCCAGTGCAGGAGATTCTCCATGAGCCCGGTGGTATAGTTCAGATCGGTAACCACATCGGGAATAATGGACTTAATTTCGTCCCCGCTCATATCGGATTGCTGCATGCTGCCAAAAAGATTTCGCAAGGCATACATGGGTGTTTTCAAATCGTGCGAGATCACGGAAAACAATTTATTCTTTAAAGAATTCAGTTCACTCAGTTCCGCCGCTTTTTCTTCAATTTCTTTTTTCTGTTTTTCTATTTTATCATTGGTATCCTGCAGTGCTTTGTTGGTTCCCAGTATTCCGATCTGGTAAAGATTGCTTTCTTTTTTGATCAGAAACAAGGCATAAAATATGAACAGGATCGCGGTAATCTGATTAAAAAGATATAAGACCGGGTTTGCCGAATGCAGCTGGTAATTATAATGATTGTTTAATACAACCAGCACGAAATAACTCACCATCGACAGACCGACACAGAATAACATCTGACTGATCAGGGGAAGAAAGAATACGGCCAGGATGCCATTCAGGATAAAATAGAGTTCGACCCCCAGATTCATTCCACTCATATAAACAATGGAGGTGACGAGGGGATACAGAATAAAATAAGTAATCATGCCAGCTTCGTAGCGGGAATAAAAATTCAGGCAAAGAACCAGGAGGCTGACCCATGCCGGCAGGCTGGCCATCAAAAAAGACCCCAGCGGAAATTTATTATTCCCCAAAAAGCAGAGCAGGGGAACGATGATCCCTGTGAGAAACTGAAAAAAGTTAAGTTGGTTAAATACACTCAGTTTCCCTTTCTCCAGCTCGTCCATCGTCTTGGTAAATCCGAGGGACCGGATCTCTTCCAGAAACTGGGCCGATTTGTGCGAAAGTTTCTCGACACCGGAGCTTAATGCTGTGTTCCGTGTCTGCAGTGAAAGCCAGGGCAGGTTTTTCTTCACCCAGTTTCGTGATCTGCCAAAAGCTGGCAATATCAATTTCTCCTGAATAGCATCGAAAGTGCCGGAAATTTTCATGCAATATTGGCTTAAGAGAACGCGGGTTACAAGGATCAGAAACAAATTAAGAATTAATTGTCAGAATCACAAGACTGGTTGATGGTTGATGGTTGACGGAAAATCGTGGATGGTAGATGGTGGATGGTAGATGGTACCTGATCGATGGCCAGATCCGGTAGATTAAGAATAAGAAGAAAATAAATAAAAAGAGCACCTGAAGGTGCTCTTAATTCTCATTGGTTTGAGGAACTATATAAGCTAAGAAACTGCTATCCACGATCCACTATCTACCATCCACGAAAAATAAATAATCTACCCCATTATCGCACCGCCACCGCCGCCTTCTCCTTCTTCTTTGCCTTCTTCAATGCGGCTTCAATGCCCTTGCTGAGGTTGTCATACGTCGGCTTGCCGCTAAAGGGCTCGCCATTGATGAAGAATGCGGGAACCGTGGTTACTCCTTTTTGAATTCCTTCCCGGAGATCCCCCTGTACCTGCCAGCCGTATGTGGCATTGACCAGGTGGTCCAGAAATTTTTTATTGGAAATGCCTGCTTCCCGGGAATGCAGCTTCAGGCTGGTGGTTCCCAGGTTGTGCCGGTTATGGAATAAGATATTATGCATTTCCCAGAACTTTCCTTCCTGCGCGGCGGCAACGGAGGCTTCCCCGGCCTTCAGACTACGCTGGTGAATTTTGGTCAGTGGGAAATGCCGGAAATTGAATCGCACTTTTCCTTCATATTCTTCCATGATTTTTTTAACGACCTCATGCGCCCTGGCACAATCCTCGTTTTCGTATTCTCCGAATTCCACCAGGGTTACCGGAGCCGTTTTCGGACCTACAAATACGTCCCTGGGCTCAATGATCTCGATGATTTCTTTCTTAAAAGCCATGATTTATATTCCTTTTGGTTTTTTAATTCCTGTTTTTTGTTCTTTACTATAACAGCGATCGACTCCGAAAGTTGAAAAAAAAGCCTCTTAACCAGACGGATTGGCAGGAGGCGGCTAAAAGTAGGTATTTTCCCCCGAAATTCTTACTTATTTTACGGTCTTCCGGAAGGACAATAAATTAGTTAACAACTTATTAAGGTGTTGCCCCGGATTTCACCTGTTCCTCATGGGTATTCCGGAATACCACCAGGCCGTCAAATACATCCACCAGCACCGGGTTATCGTGGTCAATATTTCCTGATAGAATCTTTTTACTCAACGGATTAACTATTTCTTTCTGTATTAATCTCTTCAGCGGACGGGCCCCGAACTGGGGGTCAAATCCATTTTCGGCGAGATAATCGACCGCATAGTCACTAAACCGGAGATCTATTCCGTTTTTGACCAGCATCCGGGAAAGGTTATCCAGCTGGATCCGGATAATGCCCCGGATTTCATTTTTCAGCAGGGGCTGGAACATGATCACTTCATCGATCCGGTTCAAAAACTCCGGACGGATAGTCTGCCTTAACAGATTCATCACTTCCACCCGGGTCTGCTCCACTACCTGCTCCTTGTTGGCTTCGGTAATATCTTCAAAAGCAGTCTGAATGATCTGACTGCCCATATTACTGGTCATAATGATGATGGTATTCTTAAAATTCACCGTTCTTCCCTTATTGTCTGTCAGCCTCCCATCATCCAGTACCTGAAGTAAAATGTTAAATACATCCGGATGGGCTTTTTCAATCTCATCCAATAGTATAACACTATAGGGCTTGCGGCGGACGGCTTCCGTCAGTTGTCCCCCTTCATCATAACCGACATATCCCGGCGGTGCACCTATCAGGCGGCTCACGGTATGCTTTTCCTGGTATTCACTCATATCGATCCGGGTAAGCATCCCCTCATCATCGAACAGATATTCGGCAAGCGCCTTGGCCAGTTCTGTTTTACCCACGCCGGTTGTGCCGAGAAAAATAAAGGATCCGATCGGTCTTCTTGGATCCTGCAATCCCGCCCGGCTGCGGCGGATGGCATCCGATACCGCAGCGATGGCTTCATCCTGGCCCACTACGCGTTTGTGCAGTTCATCTTCGAGGTTCAGCAGTTTTTCTTTTTCGCTCTGCATCATTTTCGAAACGGGAATACCGGTTGCCTTGGCAACAGATTCCGCGATATCCTCTGCGTCCACTTCTTCCTTCAGCAGTCTTTTCTCAGTGCTGTTGCTGAGCTGCGCGGAATAATCCGTAACGATTTGTTCCTGTTCCTTTATTTTACCGTAGCGTATTTCGGCCACTTTCCCGTAGTCCCCTTCCCTTTCCGCTTTCTCTGCTGCCAGCTTCAGGGATTCGATCTGCGCCTTGGCATTCTGGACTTTTTCCACCAGTTCCTTTTCCTGTTTCCACTTGGACATCAGGGTATCTTTCGTCACACTGAGATTTCCGATTTCCGCACTGAGGGTCCGGAGCTTTTCATCATCGTTCTCGCGTTTGATGGCTTCCCTTTCAATTTCAAGCTGCCGGATCTGGCGTTCCAGCTGATCCAGCTCTTCGGGCATGGAATTCATTTCCAGTCGCAGTTTGGCGGCGCTTTCGTCGATCAGGTCAATGGCCTTATCCGGGAGAAAGCGATCGGTGATGTAGCGGTTCGACAATTCAACCGCGGCAATAATGGCTTCGTCTTTAATCCGCACATGATGATAGGTTTCGTACCGGTCCTTCAGTCCTCTCAAAATGGAGATGGCATCTTCCTCATTGGGTTCACCAATCATCACTTTCTGGAAACGCCGTTCCAGGGCTTTATCCTTCTCAAAAAATTTCTGATATTCATTCAGCGTGGTGGCCCCGATGGCGCGGAGTTCCCCGCGCGCCAGTGCGGGTTTCAGGATATTGGCTGCATCCATGGCGCCTTCTCCCCCGCCGGCACCCACCAGTGTATGGATCTCGTCGATAAATAAAATGATCTGTCCGTCGCTGGAAGATACTTCCTTCACTACCGCCTTCAGCCTTTCTTCAAATTCACCTTTGTATTTGGCGCCCGCAATGAGCTGACCCATATCCAGCGCGTAAATGGTTTTGGATTTCAGATTCTCCGGCACGTCGCCGTTTACAATGCGGTGCGCAAGGCCTTCTGCGATGGCTGTTTTACCCACGCCCGGCTCTCCGACCAGGATCGGGTTATTTTTACTCCGGCGGGAAAGGATATGCAGGGTCCTCCGGATTTCCTCGTCCCTTCCGATCACGGGATCCAGTTTTCCCTGGCGGGCAAGTTCATTCAGGTTCTTTGCATATTTGTTCAGTGCATTAAACTGCGTTTCCTGGGTATTGGAAGAAACGGTAGCTCCTTTGCGCAGTTCTTTGATGGCACTGATCAGGCCTTTTTCCGTAAGCCCGGCATTCTTCAGTAATTTTGCGGTATCGTCATTGCCCTGTAAAATGGCCAGCACCAGGTGTTCCGGCGTGATGAATTCATCATCGAATTGTTTCAGCACGGCTCCGGCCCGCAATACCACATTGTTGGCTTCGCGGCTGAGGGACTGTGCAGGATCTGTTCCGGAAACTTTCGGGAGCTTTCCGATCAGGTCATTTAATTTTGATTCCAGCAGATTGATGGTCACGTTATTTTTCTTCAGCAGATAATCCACGGGGGATTCCTCCTGATCAAGCAACGCTTTCATGAGGTGTTCCGTTTCAATGGCAGGATTCTGTGCATTGAATGCAAGCTGCTGCGCCTGCTGGAGGGACTCAGAAGCTTTTATCGTAAAGTTGTTTAAATTCATTGTATCGGTATTTTAAAATCAGATATCATGTTCCAAATTGCAAACCAAGTCCAAATCCCTGAAACTCTGTCAGATAAACTAAGATTATCATGCCTTCGCTTCAGTTTCCTCGCGGGTTCGCTGTTATTCTGGCTGGTCTCTTTTTCCCAGTCATCCAAAACCCTGCCGTCCACATCCCCCCAGACGGATGATTTTCTGAAGACCAATCAGAAATTACTGGGAACCAACCTGGTTGTGTTAGCTTATAAAAATGGCAAAGTCGTTTATAAAAAGGAAATGGAAAAAGAAGTTGGCGATTTTAACGGGCGCTTACAGGTTCCTGCCGGACTGGCCAGTCAGTGGCTCACGGCCGCCGCCGTCATGGCCTATGTGGATGCCGGAAAAATTTCCCTGGATGACAAGGTGAGTAAGTACATCCCCATTTTCGCAAAATACATGAAGAGTTATATTACGATCCGGAATTGCCTCAGTTTTACATCCGGTATAAAAGGCGATCCGCCCGGTCCTTTGAAACTATTTCAGAAAAGCAAATATCCCGATCTCGAAACGGAGGTCAATGCCTTTGCTTCGAAAAGGGAAATTGAAACGAACCCGGGAACCGAAGTATATTTCAGCCAGATCGGTCCGGATATAGCCGCCCGCGTACTCGAAGTGGTAACCCGCAAAACCTTTGACCGGATCGTGCAGGAAAAAATTCTCCGTCCCTGCAAAATGCGGGGAACCAGTTTTTTCAACGAGAGCGGCGGAGCCATTAACGCTTCCGACGGAGCGACCACCACGCCCAATGACTTCATCAATTTTCTGGGCATGCTGCTGAACAACGGAAGCTGTGAAGGCAAGACCGTGCTAAGCGAAAAAGCCATCCGGGAAATGGAAAGCATGCAGTTCCCGGCCCTGCCCGTGAAATATGTTCCGAAGGAAGCAACAGGTTTTAAAACCGGTCTGGGCTGCTGGATCAGTACTGACGGCAAAGAAGTAACCAGCCTGAACGAGAGCGGATTCTGGCCTTATATTGACCGTTGCCGGCACTATGCTGCCATTATTGCTCCGAAAAGCAGGATCAGCGATCCTAAACCAGAACTATATGCGCAGTTAAAGGAAAAGCTGGATGCATCGTTTGGAGATGCGTGCAAATAATCAGATATACTGGTTGATGATATTCTCCAGCCATTCCTGCTTCCCGCTGATCTGCCTGGGTTCGCCATTGACACTGGCAAAATTGCGCAGGTCTTCCAGCGTCAGCTTTCCTTCTTCATATTCTTTTCCTTTCCCGGAATCGAAGGACGCATATCTTTCCTTCCGGAATTTTTTATAGGGAGAATGCTGCAGAATTTTATCTGCGGTTATTACCGCCCTCGCGAATGTATCCATGCCGCCGATATGTGCCAGGAAAAGATCTTCCGGGTCTGTTGAGTTCCTTCTTGTTTTGGCGTCGAAGTTCACCCCGCCCCCGCCGAGTCCGCCGGCTTCCAGGATCACCAGCATGGATTCGATCAGTTCATTCAGCTGCGTGGGGAACTGATCGGTATCCCATCCGTTCTGCGCGTCGCCGCGGTTGGCATCAATGCTCCCCAGCATGCCGGCATCGGCAGCCACCTGGAGCTCATGCTGAAAAGTATGTCCCGCCAGGGTCGCATGATTCACTTCAATATTGATCTTAAAATCCTTATCCAGTCCGAACTGCCGGAGAAAACCAATCACCGTTGCACAGTCGTAGTCGTACTGGTGTTTGGTGGGTTCGCAGGGTTTTGGCTCAATAAAAAATGTTCCCTTGAAACCCTGCTTTCTCGCATAATCACGCGCCATACCCAGGAAGCGGCCGAGGTGTTCCACTTCGCGTTTCATATTCGTATTCAGGAGCGACATATACCCTTCTCTTCCACCCCAGAATACATAATTCTCCCCGCCCAGGGCGATCGTGGCGTCCAGCGCATTCTTTACCTGCAGGCCGGCATACGCCAACGCCGCGAAATCGGGATTGGTGGCTGCGCCGTTCATGTAACGGGGATCGGAGAATACATTGGCTGTTCCCCAAAGCAGTTTCACGCCGCTGGCAGTTTGTTTTTCTTTGGCATAAGCGACCAGGGTTTGCAACCTCTTTTCATATTCTGCGGAAGAAGATCCTTCATCCACCAGGTCGATATCATGAAAGCAATAATACGGAGCCCCAAGCTTTGTAATGAATTCAAAGGCAGCATCCATCTTGTCTTTTGCTGCCTGCACGGCGTCGGATGACTGATTCCACGGAAATTGTTTCGTGCCCGGGCCGAAAGGATCGTTTCCTGTATTACAGAAGCTGTGCCAGTAAGCCACAGCAAACTTTACATGATCTTTTAACTTTTTACCAGCTATGATTTTGTTTTCATCATACCATTTGAATGCAAGGGGATTGTCTGATTCGCGCCCTTCAAACCTGATCGGTCCGATACCAGGGAAAAATTCCCGGCTGCCTTTAATAATATTCATGTCGGTCTTATTTTAATAATTTGGATAATCCTTCCTTCCATTTTTGATATACCTCACGGATGATTTCAGCTTCCTTTATTTGCGGATCCAATTGTTTTACGATCTCCATTCCGCGGAAGCAGGACTTGAGATCAGCGTAGCAGCCTGCTCCAAAACCGGCGCCGCGGGCGGCGCCCAACGCACCATCGGTATTGTATAATTCTACCGTGCATCCACTGAGGTTGGCAAATGTCTGCGCAAACAACTTACTCAGGAACATATTTGCAAAACCGGCACGCACCCGCTTCAGCTGCAATCCCATGGGCTGCATGATCTCCGTTCCATAGATCAGTGAAAAGACAATTCCCTCCTGTGCAGCCCTGGCAACCTGATTCCGGCTATGCCGGTTGAAATCAATTCCCTGAACCATCGCGCCTGGGTTTTTATTTTCCAGTATGCGCTCCGCCCCATTTCCAAAGGGGTAACAAAAAACGCCTGCTGATCCGGGCTCCGCTTTTTCTGCTGCCGCATTGACTTCTTCATAAGCTGCATTGTCGAAAAAATTCTTCCGCAGCCAGCTGTTCAGGATCCCGGTACCATTCAGACACATCAGGATTCCATACCGTGGGGCTTCGGGCAGGTGGTTTACATGAACGAAAGGATTTACCCGCGACCTGGAATCAAATGCCGCCTTTCCCGTAACCCCATAAACCACACCGGAGGTTCCGGCTGTCGCCGCTATTTCGCCCGGCTCCAGAACGTTTAGTGAAAATGCATTGTTGGGCTGGTCACCGGCCCGGTAACAAACCGGAGTACCCGCCGCAATATCAAGCAATGCGGCCGCTTCGGCATTCAGCGTTCCCTGGTTCCCAAATGTAGGGACCACCGGCGCCAGCAGTTCGCTGTTAATTCCATAATAATCCAGCAGCGACTGAGCTATCCGGTTCTCTTTATAATCCCAGAAAATGCCTTCAGATAATCCGGAAATCGTAGTGACGGCAGTTCCGGTCAGCTTTAGCGCAATAAAATCTCCGGGCAGGCAAATGCAATAAATTTTTTTATAGATCTCCGGCTCATTTTCTTTAACCCATTTCAATTTGGAAGCGGTGAAATTTCCCGGCGAATTCAGAAAATGTTCCAGGCAAAAGGAATGACCCAATTGCTCAAAAGCCTGATTGCCGTATGGCACGGCGCGACTGTCGCACCAGATAATGGCAGGACGTAAAGGCCGGAGATCTTTCCCCAGGCAAACCAGTCCGTGCATCTGGTACGAAATACCGATAGCCCCGATTTCGGTTTTAGAAAATGCGTGTTTCTTCCGGAGCAGGTTTGTAGCCTGAATCAATTCGCGCCACCATTGTTCCGGATCCTGTTCGGCAAATCCGGCCTGGGGGGCCTGAATAGCCATTTCGGTTGCCGGTGAAAATGCCGCAGCCAGCGGTTTCCCGCTTTCTGCTTCCAGTAGAGCTGCTTTTACGGACGATGAACCGATATCAAATCCCAGGAAATATTTCACAGGTAAAAAATGTGGGCCGTAAGATAATTATTATTACCCACTCCGTAACAATGTAACTTGTTACATTTGAGAACAATCCATTAAAAATGCTGGAATCGAAATATCAACGCCTGGCGCCCGTAAGCGTATACCGGAAACGCCTGCGGAAAAGCCTGTTTACCGGAATCCTTATTTTATTTATCTGCCTCTTTATCGGCATTCTGGGATACCATTTCGCGGCCGGCATTCCCTGGCTGGATGCATTACACAATGCTTCGATGATTCTGAGCGGCATGGGGCCGGTGGTGGAGATCAAATCAACCGGAGGAAAATGGTTCTCCTCTTTTTACGCGCTTTTCAGCGGGGTGGTTTTTATTACCAATATCGGGCTCATGCTAACGCCTTCCATCCACCGCTTTTTTCACAAGATGCACCTGAAGACGGAAGATGATAAGTAGTAAGTTATTTCATTTTCTTAAATACGATCTGTTCATTTTCTTTCTTCACCACATACCCGAAGAAATCCCGGAGGGTGGAATAATCTTCCGTCGGGAAAAAAGCCCGGTTGAGCTTTAAACGCACCCGCATCTGGATGTTGCTTTCATTTTTCTGGATAAGGTATTCAAACATCCCATCCGTTCCATTATAAGCCACGCGGGCCGATTTGGGCAATTCGTCCACCTGGAAGCCTTTGGGAATATCCATGCTCAATACATAGGTTTCATCCATTTTATAGGGCATTTCCACAGGATAATGCCTCTCCAGTGATTTAAACGGATTGGTTTTCTGCAGGTCCGCCATCATGGGATTAAAATAGATAATATCGGAGGTCAGCAGGTTTTTTAAATCAAAATCGTAATGAATCGCAACCGGATAATCGAACTTTGTCAGGGAATCGATTTCCGGATGATCAAGGCTCAGGTCGCTGCCATAGCTAGTCTGGATTTTTTTAAAATAATCCTTTTCAGAGGTTTTTTTAATATCCTCGCGTACTGAATAGGATTCCTGATTTCCCAGTGTTGTCTGAAAGCTGCCGGTCAGATTCCCTTTGTCATCGTCAATAATAAATACCGTTGTCAGTTTGCTTTCCGAAATGGAATCCGGGGAAAGGTCAATAAGATAGGGCTTGTCCTTATTAATCGTTCTTGCCTGCCCATTGTAACAATCCAGCACCATTTTTCCAAAGCCATTACAGGGCTGACTGGCATCCAGCTTATAGGTGATATTCCCGGAATGCGCGATACAGATAACATAATTAAATTGATCAATCAGCGGATAAGACTGGTCGGCAAAGCCATTATCCCGGGTGCTCAGGATGGCCGGATCAGCGGAAATATCCTCATGCCGCAGCATCGCGGTTAATAATAAATTGATTTCGGCCACGTTTCCGGCTCTCTTCTTAAATACGTCTTTCAGGGAAGATTTTACATACAACGCATCATGGTCGGTGCAGCTGAAATTATCCCGCACGAAACAATAGATCTTTTTTATCTTTTCCTCATTGGTTACACAACCTGCCGTAATATTTTTCAAATCTTCAGTCATCCAATGGTTATCGCGATCAAGAGCCAGTCCAAAATCGTCCCTCTGCAACAGTTTTTCGCAGGCAACAAACCAGGTGGACAGGAAATTATGCCTTTCCGATTGTTCATTCCACTGGCGATAATGCAATTGAAATGAAACGCGGCTCATATAATTCCTGACCGTTGTGGTAAAGGCTTCCTGCTTCAGAACTGGGACGTTTTTCTTCACCCACCTTTGCTGAACGGAATTGCCGGAAACATGATAAACATCGTCGGAGGAAGCACCACCGCTGACGCGGATCGTGAAACTCTGGAACACTTCCTTTGTTGTATTGACATCAAAATGATCGTCTCCCTGTAAATGCATTACGTAATGTAAAGACGGGGGAATAGTTACTTCATATTCGCTCCATAAACAGGGATAAATGCCCTGAAAATTCCAGGATTTCAGATCCATATAAAATGGAGACCGGATGGTATAACTCAGGTCATAAACAGATCCCTCTTTCAAAGCGGGCATTGTGAACTTAACATGACTATTATTCCTATCGAACTGCTCCGTAAATACCTGTTTATCGTCCAGTTTGGTCTCTGTTACCTGGCCATTCTCCATATTAAAAGTGGCCCCCCTGAGATTTGAGATTTTTTCGATGTCCCCATGCATGTCATTATAAAGCCTGATGCTATTCTCAGCAATATCAAACCCATTCTTATTTAATATTTTCACCCGCATGAATCGCGTAAAGACCATCGAAAAATCGCCTTTCGAATTACCTTCAAAATGGGTATCCCCGATATCCGCAATGATCACGGCGCTGGCGCCGGAATCATATTTTTCCCCTGCAAGATCGAAATCGGCGGGCGTTATTTTACCAAATCTGATATCTGACTCTTCTTCCTTACCGGCCTTCTCTGCTTTTTTTTTCTGGGCCGACAGGCTGAGTTGTAATATAACAGTACAAAGAAGCAAAAAGAACAGATTTTTACTTTTCATGTTTATCAGTTTAAGGTTACAGGTTGGGTTATTGCGGTATGTTCCTTGTCAGCTCTTTTTTACCAGTACGATTTTTCCGTGGTCCGATTTATAAATTTCATCATAAAATTTAACCACTTCGGAATAATCCGAACCCGGAAACCGGCCCCGGTAACGCTCGAATTTTCTATAGTAAACGATCTTTTCGCCGTCAATTTTCAGATGGGTTTCATATGCGCCAAACTTGCTCTGCAACATCAGGTCCTCCGGTATTGACTCAGGTTCGTAACCGGCCGGAACGGCTATCTGAATGGAATCAACATGGCAATATTCATCTTTGAAATCAATATCGAAAATCCGGTGATCGTCCGCCGTCAGCTTTACCGTTGTCCGGGTTAGAACGTCGGGATTCAGAAATATCCGTTTCCCGCTCACCTGCGCATAATCCGTGACTGCGATTTGAAGCGATTCCCGGATTACCGGCAACCGGTTGCTGTAGTCTTCTTCATAGTTGAACAATGTCACATCGTATGTAGGCAAATCAAATTTACCCTTCAGCCATCGTTGCTGTTCTTCTTTGGAATAATGATGTATGATGCCCTCAATCTCATCCTGGCATGCGGCCCGGTAAGAAGTTTTGCTATCGATGGTCAACTTGCCATCTCCACTCAGCGAAGCAGTTATTTTCCGGATCTGTTTATTATCGGGCAGCAGGTATGCGGGCGTATGAACAAGTGTTCCTCCGTCATCATCCACCAGCAGACCGTAACGGTTGGCGGTAAAGGAACTTAGATAACCTGCGGGAAGATACTGATCTGTACATTCCAGCCAGATGGAATCCTTACCTAAGGGAACACAGCAAATGATATGATTAAAGGGATCGTTCGTAAAGTCCTTCACAAAATCCCTTGTTTCTGTTCCACCATGAATAATAACAGGATGACCTTTTATACCGGCCTCTTTCAGAAGAGCCACCATGAAATTCGATAATGCCTTACAATCCCCATACTTATTGTGCGCCACATAAGTTGCATCAAAAGTCTGCCAGCCGCCAATGCCCAGTTGAAATCCGACGTAATGGGTGTTCTTCTGTAAATAATCATAGAGGACAGCCACCTTCTTTCTCTTGTCAGAAATGGCATCGGTGAGTTCATGAACTTTCCGTTTTACTTCATCAGGAAGCAGATCACGGCCTTTTTGCAGATCAGCATAGAATTTTGCAAATCCCGTCCAGGTTGTCATATTCCCTTTATATCCTTCCTGTTCTATCTCTGAAGCTCCTACCATCAGGTAAGGGCTATAGCGGATCCAGGGGGCGGAAAAAGGTATTTCTTCAAAAGCCGGCAGGTTTCGAATCTCCCAGCTGTATGTTTTCCGGTTATTTTTTTCAGATATTTGGGGATCAATCTTCGCGTTCAGCAGTTTAAAGCGAACGTTATAGTCACTGGGGGCCGTGATGGTATATACACTCCGCTCAACTGAGGATTCAATGGAGGGCTGCGGATTCCAGCCTTCAATACCGATAAATCCGTTTATATCTTCCTCTTCGTCAAACACAACTGTATAGGGATAGCTATGCCAGGATAATGTTCCGCGTTTATACCGAACGTCATTCACAAAGGATGAACCGTCGTTATACGGATGATCCAACATGTCCTTTTTCTTAAAATGTTTCAACTCTTTTCCATTAGCATCGTACAGATAGCCGCTCACGCTGCCAATGTTTTTAAATTTATCATAAACAATAATAAAATCGGCGTAGTCATCTCCTTTCTCATTCAGTATGGTGCACACCAGGTGCCGGTGAATGGAAGCCTTCTCCGGTGATTTGATTTCCAGTGTCTTTTCCTCAAGCCGGATCACCACATTGGCATTGCTTTTTAAGACATCCGGAACAGATGAGGCATTAAATGACTGTGCATTCGTGGCAATCAAAATAAACAGCCCAACAAAAACGCAGAATAAATTTTTCATGACGTGTGAGCATTTTCCTGAAAATTATCTCTGACATTTCCCGCACGGGAACCTGTCCAGGCATATAACCTTAAATCAGGTATTTTCTGTACAGAGCGGTAACTTTGGCCTGATGAACAGGAACCTGGCTCATTTAGCCAGCGGGGAGTTCTCATTGAATTCAGGGGTGTGTTATAGTTTAATTAACGTTCTAAAAATAGAAAAATTATTGTGGGATAAGCACCATTTGGGGGTTTCCGATGAAGAATATTTCTGAAAATACGAAGTTTATCCGCTCGCTGGCCACCGCCGCCGGGTTTGAACATTGCGGAATTACGGCCGCTGTGCCGCTGGACGAGGATGCGCGAAAGCTGGAACAATGGCTTCACCACGGTATGCATGGCAGCATGCACTACATGGAAAAACATTTCGATCTAAGAGTTAACCCTTATAAGCTTTTACCCGGGGCAAAGTCCGTGATCTGTTTTCTGATGAATTATTACCCTCCGGCAAAACAGGATCCCACTGCTCCCAAAATTTCCAGGTATGCTTATGGTAAGGATTATCATGAGGTGATCCGCCCGAAACTGAATT
>Ga0105240_10004210_pt1 | contig 21997 bp, 16 predicted proteins | sample KBSC54metaG_FD_80426 | JGI IMG/M metagenome (GOLD analysis project Ga0105240, IMG submission 80426) | Corn rhizosphere microbial communities from Kellogg Biological Station, Michigan, USA - KBS C5-4 metaG | ecosystem: Host-associated > Plants > Roots > Rhizosphere > Soil | place: Michigan, USA... | reverse complement strand
GAAGGTGTTCAGTTCAGCCGGCGTGAAGTGCGTGAGCATACCGGCTGGGGGTCGACGCAGGTGCGGCTGCATCTCGACCGGCTGCAGGAGATGGAGTATCTGATGGTGCATCACGGCGGGCGCGGGCAGACGTTTTTGTATGAGTACGACGCGAACCTGGCGGGGCTGGAAGGGCGGGTGGCGGGGGCAAAGCGGGGCCAAAACGGGGGGATGGTGGAGGGTTCGCGGGTCGCTGGAACCCCTGTGAACATTGTTCCAAACGGCGTTTCTCACGGTGTTGGTGAAAAACACGCCTATGCGGTGTCGTGATGGCGAAAGTCGTACGTAAGCGTAAGCCGGCCGAAGTTCCGTCCACAGTGCTGGCGTCATTGCTGGAAAAATACTTTGAGTATTTGCGGGCCCGGAACTACTCGGAGTTCACGATCAAAACGAATCGCGCGCAGGTGGGCGCGTTCCTGGGCTGGTGTGAAGAGCGCGGCATCACGGAGCCGGTGGAAGTGACGCGGACGGTGCTCGAAAGCTATCAGCGCTACATGTTTCACCGGCGCAAAAAGAACGGTGATCCGATGAGTTTTACGAATCAGCGGGACCGTGTGGCGACGCTGCGGACGTGGTTTCGGTGGCTGGCGCGGAGTCGTTTCATTCTGCATAATCCGGCGTCGGAACTGGAGTTGCCGCGGGCCGGGCTGCGGTTGCCGAAAGCGATTCTGACGGCTGAGGAAGCGGAGCGGATACTGGCGATTCCGGACATCCACGATGCGCTGGGGCTGCGTGATCGGGCGATTCTGGAGACGCTGTATTCGACGGGCATGCGGCGGATGGAGTTGGTGAATCTGAAGGTGTGGGACGTGGACGTGAACCGGGCGACCGTGAACATTCGCCAGGGCAAGGGCGGGAAGGATCGGTTTCTTCCGTTGGGCGATCGGGCGGCGGCGTGGGTGGGGAAGTATATCGAAGAGGCGAGGCCGCAGCTGGTGACGGAGCCGGACGATAAGGTGGTGTTTCTGTCGAATGCCGGCGAGATGTTTTCGCTCGATTATCTGACGGAGATGGTGGGCGGGTATGTGAAGGCGGCGGAGATTGGGAAGGCGGGCGCGTGCCATCTGTTCCGGCATACGATGGCGACGCTGATGCTGGAGGGCGGGGCGGATATCCGGTTCATCCAGGCGATGCTGGGGCATACGAATCTGACGACGACGCAGATTTACACGCATGTGGCGGTGAAGCAGTTGCAGGAGATTCATCGGGCTACACATCCGGCGAAGTTGAACAAACAGGAATAGCTGTGGCCGGCGCGGAGGCTGTCAAGGCCGCGCAGAGCGCGCCCGGAGGGCCTGGGGCCTTGACAGGCGAGCACCGGGAGAGACGCTTGAGGGCGGCGGGGTGCATAAACCTATGCACCCCTGCCACGCGGCGAGCGGGAGAAGGGTTTGGGAGGGGGAACCCCCTCCCATTTTTTGTGCCTGCGGGAATCGTACAATCGTGAGCATGAGCGCGGCTGATTCGGAGGGCCAGGCGGAGTTTTATTTAGCCGCCGGGGTGTGCTTGCAGCTAAGCGAAAAACCGCGTCGGGGGTCCGCGATGCCGACGACGGTTTTGCATCGGGGTTTCGCGCAGGTTAACTCCATAACTGCGACCGGGTTGGAGGCCTTCGCGTACGATTTTTGCAGAGGACCCCGTATAAGGACCTATAACCGGGATTCGTTTACGGGTCTGGATTATGCCGATCAGCGGTTCTATGCGAGTAGCTATGGAAGATTCAATACGCCGGATCCGTATCAAGCCAGTGGGGGGCCGAGTGATCCCGGGAGTTGGAATCGATATTCATACGTCGGAGGAGATCCGGTAAATTTCCGAGATCCAATGGGACTATTTAAGTGCTTGGACTGTAGCAGTGGAGGCAGCAGTGCGGGTGGTAATGGAAGTCGGGAGGCGCTGGGAGGGGAAGCCGGGAGGCCCGAAATCGATGAGTCCGAAGGGGAACATGAGATGCCCGTCACCGTGGGCGACCCCCCTTGTGGTGCGGACAACCCCGGCGGCGTTCAATTGACTGCCATGCAGAATTCGTTACTCGGGGGAGCTTCTTTCCAATCCTTGAGTACCGCCCAGCAGCAGGTGTTTCTGACGATTACGGCGGATGCTGCACAACTTGGCCTTAATTTGAGTGGATATACCTTCGGTTCGATCTCAATTGCCGGGGTTTCCGGCGCCACGCAAACAGAGTTCAACCTCACGGCGGCGAACGGAAACTCCTCGTTAAACAGTCTTACGAGCAGCTTCGGAGAATCCTTCTCTCCTGCTGGCAGCGATCCCATGCACGGGGTATACAATGTCGGGAATTGGCGTCAAAACGTAGCGCAGTGGTCAACACAGATTACGTCGGCTGCCAACGGGAACATTCAGATTGACATCGACCCGTTCAACCCGAATAAGGGTGGAATTGGGGCATGGTTTGGGCATGCTAGCGATGTTGTCTGGAACACGCTCACTCGAAGTGACACGAGCTACACCAGGGCTGCTGCTGCATTGCAGGCACGTTCTCCCGGACTGAAGGTATTCAAGTGTCCTTGAAAGCACAGTCAGGTCCCTTAATACTGCGACGCCGATTTCTTACGGGCCTCGCGAGTAGTGGAGGTTTGATGATTGGCCAGCAACTGTTCGCGCAAGCCGGTGCCCCTAGCGTAGGGACCAGAACCGAGCTCGCAACAGACATTAGGGATGCGCGTCTACTCGATGTGTCACCCGACGGCAAGAGACTCTGCCTCTGTTCTTCAAGGCGACCGCTTTCATCGGCTGTTTTTGTCAGCCCCGGCAATCGGGCGTACAGGAGCGAACCGGGTGAGGCGTCGCTCCATGTCGTGGACATAGAGTCAGGAAGCACTGTTTATTCAAAACAAATTAGTGGCGGTATTGGAACCGCCGGGTTTTTCAGCGGAGGTAAGAGGCTTTATTTTGAGACATCCTTCCCCGGTGTTACAACGTATAGGCAGATAATACTGGACTTGCCGACCGGTGTTTTGACCGAACGTTCGGCCGTCCGCAATGGTAATAAAAACAATTACGAGTACACAGCACTCGATGATAACGCGCTACTCGGGATAGAAGTTTCGCCCAATCCGTATCTGATACAGTCACTGCTGCGTGTAGGATCGGATGATCTTCATGAGATAGCTCGCGTTCCGTACGCTCCCACCGACGTTAGGGGACCCGGCAATCGTGACACGAGTCCCGTTATTTCCTCGGATAGAAAGAAAGTTGCTTACGGAGTAAGCTCGTCGCTCGTCGTTCGCCGAACCAATAATTTAGAACTGATTTGGGCCACTCCGATCGAGCCCGGTTATTTTGGCATCCGGCGCCTGTCGCTCACACCGGACGGCAGCATTGTTGCGGTCTCAGTCGTTGACACCACAGCATACGAGCACCAGCGCAAGTATTACATCAGTATCTGTGATTCTGAAAAGCGCGTTCAAATTGCCCGCTTGCCGGTGAATGGTTCTGAAGGAATAGGCATCTCGCCAAACGGTCAAATATTGGCAGTGGGCAAACGAATCATTGAGGGGCGCGATATTCGATTGGGGATCGAATTGTGCCAAGTCGGGAGCGGCAAGATGATCGCACAGAGTGAACACGACCGCATACCGCCCGGGCGTTACCAGAGCCTTGTTGCGTCTTTCGATGTAGATGGAGTTCGATTTACTTCCGATGGAAAGTACTTGATTACTTCCGGCAATAACCACGTGAAGTTATGGAACGCCCATTCCCTCACGAACTGAGATAGACGAACACGCCTGATTTCAAGTTCGCCGGATTACATCAAATTGGTTTTCACGATCCGGCGCTTCCGACGACAGCACGATGACGGTGAGTGCGGATGCAGCGACGAACTACGCCGCTCCGCAGTCGGTTTCAACCCAGAGCTATAGCGAGACGATCAGCTACAACTCGTGGCTCGGGGTCACAGGCACAACAGGCCTGAACGGCGAGCAGCTTTCGATCACATGCGACTCCTATGGCCGGCCGTCGGCCGGCACCTCACCGTTTGGAGCGGTCACGGCGTACGTTTACAACGACGGATCTCCGGGGCAGCAGATCAAAACCGGCCCGGACGGATATACAAGGACGACGGTTGACGGTCTGGGGCGCCCTGTAAAGGTGGAACGCGGGCTGAATTCGGCGGCATTCAATCGGTGGAAGACACGTGTCAGCGGGTGACCTACGCGTATGACGCCAACGTGATTAATTCGGCCTTTTCGCAGCATGTGGCGGGGCGGCGGGCGACGGCGCAGTACTCGGTGTGTATGGCGGGGCATCCGGCAAACCTGGACCGTTAAGCGGCCAATCGGCGCAGCAGGAGGGTCTTACCTCCTCAATTTTTAACAGGGCAGACGCAAGCGGAAGCGGGCGCCGTGGCGAAGGGAATTCGGTGGTCCAGGATCGGGCTCTTCTATCCACAGATCTCCACCGTGATCGAGCACCGTTTGTCGGGAAAGCGCAAGCCCGAGGCCGAGGCCGTTTCTCGCGGAGGATACGAATGGCTGGAAGAGGCGGTCGCGCACGGTGGCCGGAATGCCGGGGCCAGTGTCGTCCACGCGCACGAGAACAATCTGGCCCCTGCGTTCGGCCGAAATCTCAATCGAGCCTCCGCCGGGCATCGCTTCGATCGCGTTCCCGATGAGATTCAGGAATACGCGCTCCATCCGGGCAGGTTCCACGGGAAGCTCAATGGAGGGGTCGACTGACGTGTGGATTTCAACTCCGCTCTCCGAAGCAGCGGTGGCCTGCGTTTCCACAGCGGCGCCGACCAGTTCACTCAACCGGCAGTGCTCGGGCGCCTGAATGCGGCCACGCGAGACGTCCACCAGTTCCTGAAGCATGCTTTGAATCACGCGCGAAGAGCGGTAGATATTTCCGGCGAGCCGTTGCAATTGAGCGGGGCTCAGGTTGCCATCCATCATCATTTCGGCTCCGCCATAGATTGCCGCGAGCGGGTTACGGAGGTCATGCACGATGGAACTGGAGAGCCGGCCGATGGTGGAGATGCGCTCCTGGCGAATAAGTTCCTGGCGCGCACCCTGAATCGACTCGCACATGGCATTGAAGGTTCGAGCGAGGCGACCGAGTTCGTCGTTGCCACCTTCGGGGACGCGCGTATCGTATTCCTGTTCGGCGATGCGCGCGGCCGCCTGATCCATCTCGCGGATGGGCTGGAGGAGGCGCCTCGCGAGGAACATACTGACAAAGATCCCGGCGACGATGGCGGCGGCCCACGTGAAGAAGAGCTTCGTTTCGAGAGCCATCAGATCATGCCGGATTTTGTCGAAATTATGAACGATAAGAAGGTCGCCGGCCTGGGCGCCGGAGATTTCCCGAAGAGGGCTGCCGAGCACGGCGAACTGGCGCCCCGGCAGATCGAGAAGTTGCAGTCCCGCGCCGCGCCGATACTGGCGTGCGACGGCCCGCGTCTCGTCAGAGGTCAAGGTGGAAGCGACGGGACTGCCGGCTTCGAGAAACACGAAATCGCTACCGCCGGTGCGGCTCTTCAGATCGCGGGCGACGTCCTGATCCACAGGGAAGCCGGCGACCAGCACGTTGAGCAGGCCTGGGCCGGTTTGCGTCTGAACATAAACCGGGGTGACGACGAGTTCGAACAGGCCGTCGGGCTGAAGCGCGAAGCCTTCCGATTGGGCGGGAAAACGGGTGAGGGCATCGCGAACCACGTCCATGCGCCGACCGGGTCGCTGTTGGCCGCCAAGTGAGGCGATTACTTCTCCGCGAGGGCTGGTAACCACGAACAGGGCACTGGACTGGGAAACCTTAGACCATATTTCGGCGGCGGTGTCCTGAATGGTGGCGCGGTCATTCGTCTGGAACGCGGCGCGCACATCCGACATGGTGCTCAGCACCAGGCTGACGGAGCGAAGCATGTCGGCGCGCGCCTGCCAGAGGGCCTCATAGGCGCGAAAGGTTCCGCGCAGTTCCGTTTCGAGATTCTGGGAAAGCGCGGTGCGGGTTTGATCCTGCACGAAGTAACCCGCGACGAGCAGCAGCACTGTAATGGCGATGGATGTGGAAAGGCCGATCTTCCATAAAAGGGAGAGGTTGAACCGGCGTTTTAGGTAGACTACTTTGCCTTTCACGTTAATTCCGGACACCTGGATAGACGCTCTTGTCGTCGGGTTGCGGCGCGTAGTCCGTGCCGTATTTGTTTTTGTGAGGCGAGAGGAGGAAGCCCGCTTCAGAAACGGCGATGGGCGGCAGCGCAGCGGGCTGATCGCTCACGGCAATCCGTTGCGTGAGAGTTTGCAGGGTTTGTTCGGTAGCGCGCTCATGGAAGACGCTCAGTTCATATGCGCCGGGCGGGACGTCGAGGCGGAACGACCCATCTTTCGCGGTGGTGGTGAACCACGGCGTAGGCAGAACGAGCACGACCGCGCTCATGGAAGGATGTATGTTGCAGAAGATGCGAACTACTCCGGGGCGGGTGAAATGCACGGATCGCGACGTACCGGGCGGATAGAGGCCCACGTCGAAGATCTGACCGTTATAGCTGGAAAAAGCGTTGTGGAAAATCAAGTCGGCGTTCGGGAAATCGACGTATGAGCCGGTTTCGACCGGCAAGACGTGGGGGGTGAACATTTTACCCTTCTGCAGCATTATGACGTGCTTCGAAGGGGCAGTTGGCGTCGGCTGATTCAAGGGGCGGAGCGAAACGACGATACCGGAATAGTCCTTGTGCTTGTTCACGGACGCCACGCGTGAATCGCGCAATTGCACGGTGCCCGTTACGGTGGCCGCGTGGATGATGCCGCAGGTTGAAACCGCGAGGCTAAAAAAGGTAAGCGAGCGCCAGATCATAGTGGTTGTTGAGTCTTGTGCCTGACACGGTGTAGGCGGTGCGATTTTGTGAAGCTTCAAAGGCGGCCAGAACGTTGGGCGCCAACTTATAGACGATGTTGCCGGCGTAAATCAGGTTGCGGCGGACGTTGTTGGCGAGAAGGTCGGATGCCCGGTCGCTTTCCAGGCCGCCGTAGAAATGAATGGAGACGCGCCTTACCGGGAAGAAGGAGATCTGACTCCACGATCCCGTGGAGTGTACGGGGATGACGCGACCGGAAGGCAGCAGGGTAAGTCCCTGGCGCAGGCTTCCGAGCCCTGCCGCGTTTTCACCTTTGAAGAATGCCCCGGTGAATTCAAAGAATTCGGAAGGTTTCACCAGCCAATCTAGGGTGGCCAGTTTTGAGGGCGCGGACTGGCCCAGAATATGGGACTGGGCGAAATGGAAACCCGGCGCGATCTCATAACGCCGATGTTCGGTTCCGTGGTAGAAATTGAAGCGTCCTTCATAGGCGGGGCGCGATCTTTCGAGACTGGCCGCGGCAGCGATGCCGGCCGTGGCTGGCGCAACTTCGGTGCTTTCGTAAACGCCCACTTCCGCGCGCAGGCCGGAATCCCTCCAGAAGCCGGAGCCGAGCGAGGTGAAGGGAATGCGTTGCTCCAGGCGAACTTGCGGATTCCAGCTCCACAGATTCCCCGCGCCGGTGAGCGGGGCGAGGCCAACCTGTGCAAGGGACATCGGTTCGCGCGGTGAGACGATGGGCTTGTCTTGCCCGGCGACGATGGTGGTGTTGTTCCAGGTAAGAGCGAGCGTGGCGAGCCGCAACCGAAACAGATTGTTGTTGGGCGCGGGGGTTCCGGCCCAGAAGTCCATATAGACAGAACCGCTGGAAGTTCCGCCGCCCGGAAGGTCGGGGCCGTTGAATTTCAGCCCAAGAACGGTTTGTCGGAAACCAGCGCCGGTATTGGCGGCGGCCGGGGTTAGCTGCGAAGTCACCGGATCCTGTAGAGCGCCTCCGTACCTGCCGTTGCGGAACGCATTGAAGAGAACCATGCCGGTAAGGGAGACGGGCACGCGCTGACTGGTTTCGACCTTTGATTGTGCCAGGTCGGCGGTTCGGCTCTCCTGCACGGCGAGACGTTCTTCGATGGATGCCTGAGGCGGTGCGGCGCCCGGCGGACCGGCTTCGGGTGGAGTGACGGTGCCCGCCAGTTCGCTTCGGAGTTGCCGGATCTGTGACAGCAGTTCCTGATTTTGTTTTTCAAGCCGGTCGAGCCGGTCCAGAACCTTTTGCATGTCAGGCGCGGGTTGGCAAAGAGTGAGGGCGGGAAAAGCCAGTGTAAAGAAAACGCTTACGGTCAGCCTTGTGAACATAGCAACTGTTCCAGTTTACGGCGTACGGCGGACGGGGAGTACGGTTTAGCGAAGAACGCGTTTGCCCCTTGTTCAAGGGCGCGCGCGGGCAGACGGGGGTCACTGTCGCCGCTGATGAGAAGAATCGGAAGGCGGGCAAAGCGGGGTTCGGCGCGAAGTTGGCGGATGAGATCGAAACCATCGGGTGAATTGCCGGGGACACGGTGGATGTTCAGATCGGTTACGAGAGCGGCAACCTGATGACCGTTATTTCGAAGCGCTTCCATGGCTGCTATGGCGCTTCGCATGACACGCGTTTCGAAGCCCGGCAGAGATTCGAGCGCGATTTCAAGCGTTTCGGCGCAGGGTTCGCTGTCTTCGACGATCAGAACCAGTCGCGACATGTTGAAATCCGTCATGGCAGGAACCGATAGCCCACCTTGTGCAGCGTGATGAAATGTCGGGGGACATTCGCGTCGGACTCCAGTTTCTGCCTCAGGCGCACAACGTGGGCGTCGACAGTGCGGGTGTTCGGAAACGACTCGTAGCCCCAGACAGAATTGAGAATCATATCGCGGGAAAGCGGCCGATCGGGGTTCTGGAGGAAGAAAGTCAACAGATTGTACTCGGCGGGGGTGAACTTGATTTCGTGTCCCCGCCGAGTGACGATGCGGCGCTCGAGATCCACTTCAACATCGGCAAACGAAAGGATTTTGTGCGGCTCGGAGGGCGACCGGCGTAAAACTGCCCGGACTCTCGCCAGCAGTTCGCGGGTTCCGAAGGGCTTCACGATGTAGTCGTCGGCCCCGATCTCGAGCAGAAGCACTTTATCGATCTCCTCGCCGACCGCGCTCAAGACAATGATAGGGGTTTGGACGCCGGAGGTGCGGAGCCGCTTGCAGACCTCGACGCCGCTGATGTCGGGCAGGCGAAGGTCGGTCACAATCAGATCGGGCTTGGCGAGGATTGCCTGGTCGAGCCCGGTCTTTCCATCGGCCGCGAGAATAGCGCGAAACCCTTCTCTTTCGAAGAGAACTCCGATCGTATCGCGAAGGCTGTCGTCGTCATCGATAACGAGAATTGTTTGCATCAGCACCGCGATTTTAGCGCGGACGGGGTGGGCGGATGTGGCGTCGCCAGGCCGGGAGCGTCGAATTTACAACTCTTTTACGGTCCGCTACAGGCCGGCCAGTCTGGTGAGGACGTAATCGACGATGGTCAGGAGGATGGAGCCGAGCACGGCGGTCATGCAGCCGTTGACGCGGAAACCGGGGACCATTTCCGAGGCGAGCTTGAGCATTAGGCCGTTAATCAGGAAATAGACGATACCGAGGGACAGGATGATAAACGGCAGCAAGACGATCTTAAGTATGAAGCCGAGGACCGCGGTGACGAGGCCGATTACGATGGCCGCAATCAGGGCGGGCACGAAGCCATCCACGCGAATTCCGGGGAGGATTTGGGCGACGATGAGCAGCGAAACAGCTTTGAAGATCCAATGGAGGAGCAGATGCCGCACTGGTCGATGATAGCGAATTCCATTTGGCGATGCGGGGACGATAGTGGGCGAGTAACGATGAACCGCACTATGCAGATTGGCGGCTGGCAGGGCGAATCGTTGGGCTCTCCGCCCTGCCGCCGATTAGTCAGGCCATGACTTTGAGGAACGCCGCCTGGAACTTCTTCATTTCGTCGGCTGTGCCGACGGTTACGCGAACGTGGTTTGGCCAAACCGGCCAGACGCGGCCGATGTAGACTTTTTCCTTGCGCATGGCGGTCAGGATGTTGCCGCCGGGCTGTTTCACGTCGATCATAAAGCAGTTCGAGACCGAGGGAATGTAGCTGAAATTGTGCTTCTCGAGGAAGCCGAAGGTCTCTTCGCGGACGTGTCCGATGAGCTTGCGGCGCTCGGGAACAAGGCCAGGCTCCGAAAGGCTTGCGGTGGCGGCGGCCATGCCGGTGATGGGAAGCATGCCGGCGCTGAAGCCGGCCAGTTTTTCGATGAGGTCCGGGCGAGCGATAGCGGCGCCCGCGCGGAGGCCAGCCATGCCGTAGATCTTTGAGAAGGTGCGAAGAATTACGACGTCTTTATCCTGAACTACAAGGTCGGTGCAGAAAGGCGCTTCGGAGATGTGGGTATAGGCCTCATCGATCATGACGATGGAACCCTTCGGTTTATTGGCGACGAGCCACTCGATGTCGGATTTCGGAGTCAGGGTGCCTGTGGGGTTGTTCGGGTTGCAGATGTAGAACAGGCCGGCATTCGGACCGCCCGCCGCGAGCATGGCTTTCACGTCGTGCTTGTAATCGGAGGTCAGCGGCACGAGCTCTGTTTTGGCGCCGATGAAGTTGGCTGCGCGACCGGCGGCTTCATAACCAGGGTCCCCTATTACGAGGGGCTTTTCCGGAGAAGTGAAGGCGAGCACAGCCTGATGGAGGGGTGCGCTGGAACCCGCGTAGATACGGACGTAATCGACCGATTTCAAACCTTCCTGCTCTTTTAGCAATTTGGCAACTTTGTCGGTTTCGCCGAACATATAACGACCGCCGGATGCGACGATCTTCGCGGCGGCTTCGCGGGCGGCCATTGAGGGCCCAAGCGGATTTTCGTTCGCGTTTATTAAGACGGCGTCAGGCGGCACGTTGTCGACTTTGGAAAACTGCGCGAGGGCGCTTTCGTTATAGAAGGGCAGCGAAGCACCCGCAGTCACCATTGCGGCGATCTTGCCGAGGTTACGGCGGGTGAAGCCGCGTTTCAGAAATTCTGTTTGTTGTTGTGTGCTGACGATCACCGAGTGTCTCCTTCGCACGATCATACTGCGTACCAAGATTGTAATGGTTTTTCTTCTGACGTGGAGAGGTGGGGAAAAGATGTGGCCGCGAATGGGCGCCGATTTGCACGGATAAGGTCAAAAGCAGATCAAAGAGCGATTGGTATGAGTCTTTTTGGTTATTTTGAACGACGGGTTGAGGAGACTCGGATAGAGCCATTTGGGCATCGGACAGGGACGAAGATTCTCAGTTTGTATGGGGCGACCGACCCGATTGCGCGATTCATTTCCGCCCTTGAATGCGCCCCCGTTACTCTGCCAGTTCGAGTTCGATTTTCTTTTTTTCGGCGTCGAGTTTGGTGATACGGAAACTGCGGACCTGGCCGGTCTTCGGAACTTCGCGCTTTGGACTCGATTCGCCGCCGCTCGCCGCCCCTGCTCCGCCACCCTTCCATTTACTGGCCAGCATAGAAGACAAAGCCGAAACGTCCACTGACGATTGACGCTGCTCCTGCTTTTGCTCAGCCTGCGCTACGTTGAAGTGCGACTGCACACCTTCGCCGAGTTCCACTGTTACGCGGTTACCCTTGACGTCCGCGACTCTACCGGTGACCACTTCGCCCTCTTTGTGCTCGGCGATGTATTCGTCAATTGAAGTCGGCTGGAGTTGCTTCAGACCCAGGCGGAGGCGGCGTTTCTCGCGATCGTTTTCAAGGACGATGGCCCGAACCACCTGGCCGACCTTCAGCTCATCTTGCGGGTGGTTGATGCGCTTCTCATGTACGATGTCGCCGACATGAATCATGCCTTCGACATCCTCGGTGATTTGGACGAATGCCCCGAACTGCTTGAGCTGTGTGACAGGGCCTTCCACAATGGAGTTCACCGGATATTTCTTTTCAACCTCTTCCCATGGGTCGCCAAGGGCTTGCTTGAGACCCAGGGAAATGCGCTTATCGGCGGGATTCACGCCGAGAACCACCACTTCCACAGTGTCGCCAGGCTTGAGAAGATCTCCGGGCTTGCGAACCTTTTTCGACCATGACATCTCCGACAGGTGGACCAAGCCGTCGAGTCCAGGTTCCAGTTCCACGAATGCGCCGAAATCGGTCACGCGGGCAACCGAGCCTTTGACCCGGTCTCCAACGTGATACTTATCGGCAGCAGTGGTCCACGGATCTGGCGCCAGTTGCTTGAGACCGAGAGAAACACGTTTCTTTCCGGCATCTACCTTCAGGATTTTGACGTCGAGTTCCTGACCGATGGTGAGGACGTCGGCTGGCTTATTGACACGCCCGTGGGAGATATCCGCAACGTGGAGCATGCCGTCAACGCCGCCGATGTCGATAAAAGCGCCGTAATCGAGCAGGCTGCGCACTGTGCCATGCACGACGGCGCCCACCTGCAACTCACCGAAACGGGATTCCTTAGCTTTGGCGCGCTCTTCTTCGAGCACGACGCGGCGATCTACCACGATGTCTTCTTTTTCGGTGTCGAGCTTAATGATGCGGCAGGCGATTTCCTGGCCGACCAGCGTCTGCATTTCAGGCACGTCGCGCGCCCCGCTGCGGGATGCGGGCATGAAGGCTCTCATGCCGATATCGACTGAGATTCCGCCCTTAATCACCTGCGTAACTGTGCCGGAAATGGTCTGTTTTTCGTCGAATGCCTTTTGCAGGCCGGACCAGTCTTTAGGCCGTTCGACTTTGATGACCGAAAGCTCGATAAAGCCTTCCTCGGTACGACCTTTGATGCTGACCTGGACGACATCGCCCGGTTTCAGCTCTATGAGGCCTTTCTCATCACGCAATTCGGACGCGGGCAGCACGCCTTCGATTTTCTGGCCAACGTCGAAGAACACCTGATCGGGCGTGACCTTTACGACGGTGGCTTCGACGCCCTTTCCGCCGGATGGCTCATGGGTCTGAGTTTTCGCGTGCGCGTGGGCATGAGTCTGCGCGTGACTCTGTTCAAACTGGTTGAGGATGTCGCCGAAAGAACCCTCCGCTTCAGGCGGAGTCTGCCCTTCCTGTTCGCGTACGTCTTCCTCGCGAAGCGACGTAATGGAATTGGACATGGGGATTACGTTTCACCATTGTGGCACATGGCAATCGCAGCGTTGTTGAATCACGTGTGGGGCGAAGTTTCGCGGACAGCAGGGCGGCCGCTAAAGTTCGCCACACTCAATTCCGTGGCCATACTGCCCGGACCCCAAGGCTCGCATTTAGAGCCAAAATCGGACGGCAGTTAACCGGTAAGCGATTTGTTGCGCGCGCATCGGATCGACAGGTCAATGGAAAGCGGTTCATGCAGGTTCGGCGACCGGATTTGCATGGGTGATGCTGGTGGGGGAGACCTCTTTGCGAATGCCTTCCGGAACGCACGATACACTTAAGTAAGTGCTGCATACGATCGCGCCGTCCGTGCCCGCAAGGCCGAACTGGCTACGCGCGCCCGCTCCGGTTGGCCGTAATTATCAAGACCTGAAGAAGCTGATTACAGACCTGAAGCTGCATACGGTATGTGAGAGCGCCGCCTGCCCGAATGTGGGCGAGTGCTGGAACCGGCGTACTGCGACGTTCATGATTCTCGGCAATGTTTGCACGCGGCGCTGCGGGTTTTGCGCGGTTCAAAAAGGCGGCCCCCTGCCAGTGGATTTCGATGAGCCCAGGCGCGTGGCAGAGGCTGTGGCCGCGATGGGCCTGAGCTATGCGGTGGTGACCAGTGTGAATCGTGACGACCGCAAGGATGGCGGCGCTGAGCTTTTCGCGCGAACTATTGAGGCCATTCGCGAGCGTGTTCCGGGTTGCCGGGTGGAAGTACTCGTGCCTGATTTCCAGGGCAGCCGGGATGCGATGAAAACGGTGATGGATGCGCGCCCCGACGTGCTGAATCACAACACGGAAACCGTTCCGCGGCTGTATCGGCAAGTTCGTTTGGGCGCCCGTTACGAGCGCTCTTTGGAAATGCTTTCGTGGGCGAAGGGATTAAGCCCTCAAACGCCGGTGAAATCGGGACTCATGCTCGGCCTGGGCGAACTTCAGGAAGAAATTCTGCAAGTGATGCAAGACCTGCGCGATCACGATGTGGATATCCTCACGCTTGGACAGTACCTGCGCCCTTCGCCGAAGCATTTGCCTATCGTGCGATATGTCCCGCCTGAGGAGTTTCGCGAGCTGAAAATCGCCGGCGAGAAGATAGGTTTCGCTCACGTGGAGGCGGGTCCGCTGGTGAGAAGTTCTTACCACGCGGACGATTCGCACGCCGCCGCGAACTGTTGAAATTCCGACCTTTAGCACGCATTCGAGAGTTTTCGTTGCTTGCGGGGTTTGAATTTCTGAGGTGGCACCGTGTTCAGAATCAAAATTTTGCCGGGCTGGCGATCGCAATCGGTTTGGCGAACGCACAAACGGCGCCGCGGCCAAGTACTCCTGAAGCGATTATTCGATCCACCACGCGGCTAATCCAGGTTAACGTGATCGTTCACGACAGGCACGGGCAGCCGGTTCGGGGACTCACGAAAGACGAATTTGTCGTGATGGATAATGGCAAGCCGCAAAGGCTGTCCGTCTTTTCCATGGACTCGAATGCGGTGCTTCCGCAAGCCGCCCGGCTGGCGCCCAACGTGTTCACCAATCAACTGCAGCAGAAGAGCGCCGTACCCTCCAGCGTGACCGTAATACTGATTGATGAACTGAATACGAGGATTCACGATCAGATCTTCGCGAAGCAGCAGGTTATTAAGTATTTGAAGACGATTCATCCGGAAGACCATGTTGCGATTTATGCGCTGGGGAGAGGTCTTCGGGTTCTGCACGATTTCACCACCGATTCGACCGATTTACTGCGGCATCTCGAGAAGTACACGGGTGCCGCGCTTCCGGAAATAACGGCTGAGCCGAGTTCATTCGACGGTGATTCCGACGGAGTGCGGTTAGACGAGTGGATGCGGGGCGGTGGCGCAAGCAAGCAGGAAACCGACTTCTACATGGTGAATCGTGTTGAAGGGACGCTGCACGCCATCGAATTCATTGCCAATCATATGGCGAGCCTTCCCGGCAGGAAGAATCTCATCTGGGTGTCCGGTGGTTTTCCGCTGCAGGTTGGGTTCGAGAGTGCGGAGGCGTGGCGTGACCCGGCGCGCGAGCATCGGGCGTTTGGCCCGGAAGTGGAACGAACAGTTCGCGCCTTGAACGATGGGAATGTGGCGATCTATCCGGTGGACGCGCGCGGCCTCGTGACCGACGCTCGCTTCAGCGCCGAGAACAAGAAAATCGATTTGTCGCCGAAATTGTCGATGGGCCCTGTGGTGGAGCATCAGCAAACGATGTCCGTATTAGCGGACCGGACGGGCGGGCACGCTTACTTCAACACCAATGACCTCGCCACGGCGATCCGCAACGCCGTGGACGATTCGGCGCTTACTTACACGCTGGGCTTTTATCCGGGTGATGACGCGAACGATGGAAAATTCCACAAGCTTCAGGTGAAGATTGCCGGCCACGACGGGCTGAACGTGCGCTATCGAAAAGGCTATTTCGACCTGGAAGAAAAACCGCGGGACGTGAAGGCGCGGCGGATTGAACTGCGCGACGCTGTTTGGAGCCCGATGGATTCGTCGGCGCTGGGGTTGCTGGCGCAGGTAGCTCCGCCCGATCCAAAGCACCCGAACGATTTGAACGTGTATCTTCGCATCGATCCAAAGGGTGTTGGCCTTACGCAGAACGGGAACCATCACGACGGGGCGGTGGATATTCTGTTCATTCAGCGAAATGAGCAGGGCAAGCAATTCACGGGCGAAGACGATACTTTAACGCTGACACTGCTTGATTCCACTTATGGAAAGATCGAGAAAGAGGGGATGATTTATCGCAAGCTGGTGCCTCGCGTTTCACAGGCCACACAACTGCGGATTGTAGTGCGCGACGCATCTTCGGGAACGCTGGGATCGGTTACAATTCCGTTTAGCCAGTTAAAGCTTTAGGCTGCGGCAACCTGAGCCGCTTCGGCGTCCATCTCCGCGCCGGAAATGGCAAGGTCCACTCCTTCCCAGCGGGCTACTACGGCTGTTGCTAAACAATTCCCGAGCAGGTTGACCGATGTGCGGGCCATATCCATCAGGGTGTCGACGCCGAGGATCACGGCGACACCTTCGACGGGAAGATTGAAGGTGGCGAGCGTCCCCGCCAATATAACGAGCGAGGCCCGCGGGACACCCGCAACACCTTTACTGGTGAGCATCAGCGTCAGGAGCATTACCACCTGGGTTCCAAACGGAAGGCTCACGCCGGCGGCCTGCGCGACGAACATTGCGGCGAGTGAGAGGTAGAGAGTCGATCCGTCGAGGTTGAAGCTGTAGCCGGTAGGCAACACGAAAGAGACGATGTGCTTGGGAACGCCAAACCGTTCCATGTTCTTCAGGGCGATTGGCAGGGCGGATTCGCTTGACGCGGTTGAAAACGCGAGCAGGAATGGCTCACGCACGTACTTGAGGAAGCGTTGTAAAGGAATGCGGCAAATTGCCGTGACGGCGCCCAGCACGACCACCACGAAAAAGATCTCGGCGGCATAGAGTGTTCCCACAAGTTTGCCGAGGTTGACCATTACTCCGAGGCCTTTTTCGCCAATAGTGGCAGACATTGCGCCGAAAACGCCTAATGGCGCGAAAAGCATGACGTAGGCGGTGTATTTGAACATCACTTCCGACAGGGACTCGCAGAATTCCACGACCGGTCGCGCTTTCAGCCCTACCGTCGCGCAGGCTGCGCCGAAGATGAAAGCGAAAACGACGATCTGCAAAACCTCGCCCTTCGCCATGGAGTCAATGATGCTGGTTGGAAAGGTATGTTCCAGAATCTGCGCCAGACTCGCGCTTTGGGCAACGACGCCGGAGCCTGTGCCTTTCTGTAATTGCACGCCAACACCGGGCTTCACCAGGTTTACCGCGCCCAGGCCGACAAACAAGGCAACAGTCGTGACGATTTCAAAATAGAGAATCGCTTTCCCGCCGATGCGGCCCATTGTTTTGACATTGCCCGTACCGGCGATTCCGCAGACTAACGTGCCGAACAGAAGAGGGGCGATGATCGATTTGATCAGCCGCAGGAAGATGGTTCCCAGAATGGCCATCTGTTTGGCGGGACCGGGCAGAACGGCTCCGAATGCGATACCGGCGACGAGGGCGATGAGAATCCAGGCTGTTAAGGACGGCCGTTTCATACGGTTTTGCTCCATGCGATTAGCAGATCAATTATGCCAGCAGGGCAAAGGGCAGCCGACAAGGCTCCCGTACGCCTAAAAGTTTGGCGTGTTCTCTGTGGCTCGTCAAGGCTGACCCTCTGCCGCTGACCCTCTGCCGGGACTGCTGAGGTATCCCTTTGCAACGATTGGGGGAATGGACGCTCACCGACGCAAACGTTACGGTACTGGTTTCTACTCCTCGTCTTGCAGAGGCGACGTTTGCATAGGAGAAGCCGGACTCCGCAAATGCAAAACCCCGCCTGGAGCGGAGTCTGCATATTCTACCAGGGTAGAAAGGGGGGATCTGAATATGATCCTTCTGGTGTTGTTCGTGGGTCTGCTTATCAGGCTGCGACGGCTCGGCGTCAAAATCGATTTCTGGACCTGACCCTAAACCGACGGGGGCTGGCGGTTCGCAGCCGCTGGCCTCCTCAAGATCAAATTAACACAAAATGATGGTTTGGAGAACGCAAGATTTTGAGAGATTCATTGACCGCGAATGTAAGGCCAAAAAGCAGCGCAGGTTCCGGCCCACACAGCAGGCGGGCGAAACAATTTCCGATATAAAAAACCAGGCTGCCCCTGTACAGCCTGGCTCTTCGAGGGCGCTCGGATTGACCCCTGAGGCACTCTCGCCTAACAGTTTGCGCCCAAATTTGGCGGCGGGAGGTATACGTCGTGTAAAAAAACTGTAAAAGCTGGCCGTGGGCATTTCAGGTGGAAGCGCCAACCAGGGCGCCTCGCCGGAGGAGTTCTTTCGCATTATCCGGTGTGACGGGGTAAGAGAGCAGATTTCCCTGCGCGACATCGAACCCGATTTTCCGCACGAGAGCGAACTGCGATTGGGTTTCCACACCTTCCGCAACGACCCGCAGCGAAAGGGTTTTGGCAAGTTTCACCATGCCTTCCACAAGCGGCAGGCTGCTGGGTGAAGCGTCGAGGTCCCGGACAAATACCTGATCGATTTTCACAACGTCAACCGGCAACTGGTGAAGATATTGCATGGGTGAGTAACCGGTGCCAAAGTCGTCGAGCGCTACTTTGATACCGCGGGCGCGGATCCGGTTGAGAAGTCCGGCGGAGTCGCCGGTATCTTTCACCAGCGCGGTTTCGGTCAGCTCGAGTTCAAGCCGCGCCGGGTCGATTGCCGTTCGGCGAATGACTTCCATGACGTAGTCTTCGAAGCCGGGGTGCGCCAATTGCATAACCGAGACGTTCACCGAAATTCGGATTCCGGAATAGCCGGAGTCATGCCATTCCTTGACTTGGCGGCATGCCTCATAAAGCACCCAGGCGCCGATATCGATGATGAGGCCGCTTTCTTCAGCGATGGGAATGAACTCCCCCGGCGTGATCTCCAGTTCAGAGCCCTGGATGCGCAGCAGCGCTTCGAAACCTTCCAACCGGCCATCGAGCGTGTATTGCGGCTGGTAGCGCAAGCGGAATCCGCCGTTCTTAAGAGCCTCGCGTAAGCGATCTTCGATGTTCTGTGGACGCGAAGCGGCTTCGGTCATACCGGGTTCGAACAACTGAACCTGATTTTTGCCCGCGCCCTTTGCGCGGTACATGGCGGCATCGGCCGCCGCCATCAGCGAGGCCGCATCCTCGGCATCGTCGGGGAACACGGCGATCCCGATGCTCATGGTGGCAAACACATTTTTGCCCTCAATACGGAACGGCGCTTCGACGGCGCGAAGCAGATCCCAACCGCGAATCTCAGCCTCTTTTCTGTCGGATAAACCCGGGACCAGCACAATGAACTCATCGCCGCCGATGCGTGCGATGGTTTCGCTTGCCACCAGGCCGCCACTCAAACGTACCGCGATTTGCTTGAGGAACAAGTCGCCGGTTTGGTGTCCCCACGTATCGTTGATGCGTTTGAAGCGATCCAGATCGATAAACAACACCGCGGCATGAGTGTTCTTTTTCCCGGCGGTCAACAGTTCACGGCTCAGGCGTTCGCCGAACAGCAGCCGGTTGGGAAGGCCTGTAAGCACATCGTGGCGATACTGATGCGAGAGTTCGCGGGTGCGTTCGGCTACCGCATCTTCGAGCGCGTGTCGAATGGCAACCTCGCGCGCGGTCCTGCGTCTCAGAAAAACGCCGCCGCAAAGCAGGCTCAGCGCCAGGCAACCCCAAAGGAACGAGCGAGTCCTCCACCAGGGGGCAAGGATGCGGAACTTCAGGGTGGCCGAGGTTTCGCTCCATGCACTTTTCGAATCGCGCCCCTGCACTTCGAGCCGGTATTCGCCGGGCGGGAGTGCGGGAAATTGCAGTTCGCGATCCGGGGTCTCCTTCCAGGCGGTGACCAGAGGCGTGAGCCGATAACGAAAAATAAGATCGCGATCCCTCCCAAAGCGAAGGGCCGTGAACCGGGCCACTAATGGATCGGAGGAGTAGTCGAGCGTCAGGTCGCTGTTCGGGTCGATGTCCAATTTGCCCGCGCGTACGCTGGTGAAAACGGTTCGCGGAGGACCTGGCTGCACGGGGTTGACCCTTGGGAGGAATCGGGACAAGCCGCCGCTGGTGCCGATCCAAATATGGCCATCTGGCTCGGCAGCGAAGGAGTGCAGATCGCAATCATCCCAGATCAGACCGTCATGGTGGTCGTAACGTTCCCAATGGTTGGTGATTGGGTTGAGAAATTGAACGCCCAGATTGGTTCCCGCCCAAAGCCCGTCTTTCTTGTCGAAACCAAGGAAATAAGTGATGTTGATGGCGGTTCCGGCCGGCGGATCGAAATGCGTCATGACCGCGCGACCGTTTTCGAGCCGCAGGCGCGTGATGGAGCCGACGAGCCGATAACCGATCCATATCGATGGATTCGCCCCACCGGCGGGGTCGAACGCCAGAGATATGACCGCGTCGGAGCGAAGGCCGTCGCTCTTGCCAATCTTTCGCCAATTCCCCGTTCCGGTGTTCTGAGTCCGCTCCCACAGACCGGATTTTGTTCCCGCCCAAATATCGCCATTGGGTGTTTGAATGAGTTGCCAGCATCGCTCAGAAGCGACGCCGTCCACATGGTGAAAAATACCCGAGCGGCGGTCGCTGACAAAGATACCGTTCTCGGTTCCCGCCCAGACGTTTTGATCGCGATCGATCAAAATCGCGTTCGGCGAGTTTGCGTCAAGACCCGCCTCCTTGCCGAACCATTTCACCTGTTGAGTGACAGGATCAAAGCGGGCGATACCGTGGCTATCGATGCCGAGCCACAGTTTTCCGTCGGCGGACCTCTGGACGGCGTGAACGGGCACCCGGCCAAAGGCGTTGACCGGCTTCCATGACCATTCGAATTCGCCCATCTGGCCGCGAAAAAAGCCAGCCTCCGTGCCTGCCCAAAGAACATCGTGCTGCCCGGCAGCCGTACCACCGCGGTTGACCGAAGTCCTTGCGCTGGTGTCGGGCAGAATCTCGTAGACGGTTTCGCCGGTGAGGCCGCTCTGGGCTGAAAAGCTTTCCCATTCGCTGTAGCCGAGCCATTTCGCCAGGCCCCGACCTGCGAGGCCGAGCCAGACGGCGCCCTCACGATCCTGCAGCACCGAGTAAACCGGGGGCAACAAACCGGCCGAGCGACCCGCCATGTGGAAGCGGGAGCCCTGTCTGATAGCCAAACCTTCCGTGGTGGGCACCAACAACCGCCCGTCAGAATCTATTCGGGGCGTGCTGCCTGGGCCGCTGGATGGCAGAGCGGGGTCGGCGTCTTCAAAGCGCGCCGCGCCGTTCCTGCGTACCAGCAGGCGCCGATTCTGAGTGACCCAGAGATTGCCTTCGCGATCCGTGAGAATTGCCTGAATACGAAAGGCTTTAAGTCCGGAATTTTCACCGAACGCACGGATCCGATCGGCATCGGAACTACAAAGGGAATTATCGCAGCCCCACCAGAGGGTGTGGCCCTCCACATAGACGGTCTGAACAATATTCCTAATGGAACCGGGCGGCGCCGGGCCAGGGTGAAGCGCAATGTTGCCGGTGCTGCTCGCGGTGGCGAACAGGAGGCCTTTGTCGGTGCCGATCCAGGTACGGCTGCCATCGAGAAGGATGCTGTTGTAGCCATTCACCTTCGCGTTATCCGGGAGCGGGATGTTTTCAAACTTTTCGCCGCGAAGGCGAAACAAACCTACCTGGTTCCCCACGAGAACAGCGCCATCCGGCCCTTCACCGATGGAAGCCGTCACGCTCGGCGGCAGACCCTGGGCGGGGGTAAACTCCCGAAAGCGGACGCCCTCGTAGCGGAAGACACCGTTCTCAGTTACCACCCAAATAAATCCGGTGCGGTCCTGAAACACGGTTTTGACGGCGAGATTCGTCAGGCCCTGTTCGACGCCGAAGTATTGAAATGAGTACTGTTGCGCCGACGCGACGGGGCACAGAAGCCCAAGCAGCGATAGAGAAAGCGCACAGATGCGAGACTGCAGGGTGCTTCTCATGTTTGAAGTCGCACTTCCCACTTTGTTGAAGCCCTGATTCTAACCCACCTGCGGCCTCAGTTGAGTCTCCACAGGCGAAAGCCGTTCACTTCGCCCATCTGTGTAATGCCCCAATACGGCGCATTGGCACGAAGATCGTCGGCTCCGTAAAAGGTGTCGGGCATTAGAATCCAGTGGATGTTGAGGCGCTTCAGTTCGTCGCGCACTTCCATCCGAAGCGTGGCGCGGGGTGGCTCCCGCACGTCGGTTTCGCGCGACCGGAGAGATGTCCATTTGCCATCCACCCAAGCCTCTGGCTGAAGTGCGATCCAGCGCTGATCTTCGCTTTGGGCGATTAGAACGCGATTTACGGATGACGGTGTTCCGAAGCT
>Ga0105240_10004209_pt1 | contig 21998 bp, 21 predicted proteins | sample KBSC54metaG_FD_80426 | JGI IMG/M metagenome (GOLD analysis project Ga0105240, IMG submission 80426) | Corn rhizosphere microbial communities from Kellogg Biological Station, Michigan, USA - KBS C5-4 metaG | ecosystem: Host-associated > Plants > Roots > Rhizosphere > Soil | place: Michigan, USA... | reverse complement strand
TCCGCTGCTGCCGCCCGATCCGTGGGAGACCGTCGCTGGAGTGCGCGTAGGACATGGTCCGCTGCTGCCGCCCGATCCGTGGGAGACCGTCGCTGGAGTGCGCGTAGGACATGGTCCGCTGCTCCCGCCCGACCCGTGGGAAACGAGTTTTGTGACCGCGTAAATTGTAAATTGTTGTAAAGTGCACCGCCTGACGTAGAATCGTATGAGTGTCAGTGCGTGTTGCCATCGAAGCGATCACGACCATCATCTGGCTCCCGCTTGAGCTCATGGTGATTGCGACGCTGCTGCGCGGCCAGTACCGGCGTTTTCCGTTCATACTGGCCTTCGTGGTGGCGGAGTTCTTCGCGGTGGCGGCGGAGGTCCCGGCCTATTGGGCCGTCTACCACAACGTCAAAAACGCCACCGGTCAAAGATCGTGGATCTGGAGCTTCGATGAAGTTCTTCTACAGGCCCTCATTTACGCGGTAGTCATTAGTCTCATTTACCAGGCAACTGCCCGCCTCGAGTCCCGCCGTTTGGTCGCGACCTCAGTCATCCTGGGCGCCGTCGTGTTTGCCGCCGGTTCATTTCTGATTCATTTCAGCACGGACGCCCCGTCCCTTGGCACGTGGGTAACACCGTGGATGCGTGACTTAAATCTGAGCACGGCTGTGCTGGACCTGGGCCTTTGGACCTTGCTCATCTCGGCAAGAAAAAAAGATTCAGCACTGCTGCTCATTAGCGGCGGTTTGGGTATCCGTTTCACAGGCGAAGCCATCGGCGGATCGCTGCGGCAGATTGCGCTGCGCGAGCATAAGCTGGGAGCGGTATCGCTGGCGAAGGGGCTTTCGCTGTCCGGGAGTATCGCGGTTGCGGTGGTGGATCTGCTTTGCCTGTTTATCTGGTGGCGGGCGCTGCGGCACGCTGCTCCGGTAACCGTGGCGGAAAAAAAGATAGGGAGCCACAGCGCGAACGCCGGCTCCCCCTCTGAAACAGACTCCCTGTTGTCTTAACTGGCCTAGTGCTTGTCGGTTGTGCGATTGGCTGAGTCGGACGTATCCAGGCTCGAGGCCAAGGCATCGGCGCTAAACACTTTCACTTCGACGCGGCGATTGTGAGCGCGGGCTTCGCGGCCGCGACCTTCGTCCGCCGGCTTCTCATCGGCCAGACCGACCATGTGAATGCGATAGATCGGAATGTCGTGCTTGGCTACGAGATACTCCACCACGGCGTCAGCGCGCTTGCGGCTGAGCGTTTCGTTGTACTGGCGGGTGCCCGTCTTGTCGGTGTAGCCCTCGACGGCGATAAAGAAGCGCTTATCGGATTGCATGTCGGTAGCGAGTTTGTCCAAATCTGCCTTCGAAGCCTGATCCAGCTTGTATTGGTTGAACTTGAACGGAACCGTGGCCGACGTCTGCAGTTTGTAGTCATCCAGATTGGCGACGACGTTCCGAAGGTCGGTCATGACGCGATCGGCTTTGGAATCGGCCTGGTTGGCTTTGTTCATCGCATCCGATGCATGCTGGTCAGCCGTCGAGGCATGCTGGTCGGCGCTGTTCGCCTTCTCCTGCGCAGCGCTGATGCCGTTCTGCGCTCTTTGGTCGACGTCCTTCACCTGAGTTTGGGTGTTTTGGATCTGTTGACCGTTTTGGGTTGTCTGCTCGCCCACCTGATCTACTTTTGCCTGAATGGGAGCAGTGGTATTGCGGACATATTTCTTAGTAGCGCAGCCACCCGCTAGCAATGCGCCCGATACGATGCACGTGGTCAGGAAAGCTTTCATAGTTTCAAGAACCTCGTCTCGTCTTAAGCAATCCACGCGCCGTTGTCCTCAGGCCACGATTTTTGCGCGGGATACTAGCATACCTGCGCGCCGTCCACTGAGAAATGTGATGTAAGCTTTACGCGGAAGTAAGCTTTTTACCAAAACGTCATGACAAATGTACGCGAAGACGCTTGAAAGACCTATAACCCCATTAAAGATCTTTTATTCTCTTCGAAAGTTTGCGTGTCGGGCGTTTTGCGGCAGCGCGGGTTGATTGTTGTTGAAGTCGAAATCCCGGAAGGTCCCACGAAAGGTTTTCATAGATGGCTCCTTCAGGGTCATAGTCCAGAGGCCAAAAACGGTTCTTGCTCATAATTGGATTCCTGTTATTGCTCAGGCGGGAATAACACCTTCATTATACCACCTGCCCCCGTCCTTTCACTTCCGCGTAAGCAACTGGAAACAGAAGACTTATTTTTTGTTTGCAGCGAGCTTTTCAGTCCAGTTCGTCACCGTGATCAGTGATGAATTGGACCACTCGACGGGCAGATTTACCAGGAAGCGCTGGCCGTCGGGCGTGACGTCGTACAGATTCCAGCGCTTGGCCACCGTATGAGTCTGGAAGAGCCGCGCCGGTGCATCGAAGGCGAACTCGCCTTCGGACTTGTGAACCTGCGCCGACATCAGGGTGCCTGTACTTGTGATGTAGAAAAGTTCCGATCCGTCGGCGCGCCAGTGAGGGAGCCCGCCGCCATCATGGGAAATTTGCCATTGCTTTTTCTGACCCGGAGTACCACCCTGCCAAGGCTGCACAACCACCTCGTACCTTCCCGAGATGTCGGTCTGAACGGCGAGCCACTTGCGATCAGGCGAGAGGGCGGCGTAGCTCTCGGCGTGAATTGTATTGAGGATGGAATTGGCGCGGCGATCCCACAAGCTGGCGGCCCACAGATCGTCGGCAGTGTCCGCGGTGTGTTCGACAAACAGCAGCCACTTTCCATCGCGCGACCAGTCGACGGGAAACTTGGTGAAGCTGCTGGCGTGCACCAGTTCGGGTTTGGCCACTCCGTTCACGGGCTTCACGTACAGGTCCTCGATGCCGTCGTGCGTGGCGCTGAAGGCGAGGCGCGACCCGTCGGGCGACCAGACCGGCGCATCTACATTGGCGTTCAGCACGGAATCGAAAAGCGCAGGCGGACCCGAATTTCCGAAGATCCAAATTTTGACGGCGCTATCCTGGTCCTTTCTCGCAGCGGCGGCGCGCACGCCGTCGGGAGCGATACGCGGCATGGCCCAGCCGCCGTTATCGCTGGCGGTGGCGAGTGTCTTGCCGCCGCGATCCAGCCATACCAGATGCCGCGACGCCTTGCCGACCGCCTGATAGACAAGAATGCCGTTCCCCGATACCGAGATCGGCGCCAGCGAAAGCGTCTCAATCGCGCCGATATCGGTGGCCAGCACGGTGGCTTCGCCCTCCACCTGCAGCTTGGAATCATTGAAAGGTTGCACCATCAGGTCGCGGTCGCGCATGTAGAGCAGGTACCCGGGCGAGTAGACGGCATTCGTCGTGGAGCGCAGCAGAAATCGGGTGCGCGATCCGTCGGACGCCGCGGCGTACACGCCGGTGGTCTCTGGCTTATCGGTGGATCCGAAATAGATGAAGTTGCGCCCATCGGGTAAGAATTGCGGCCACAGATCGGCGGCCTTGCCTTTGTCGCGCTGGAGCTTGAGCACGGGCGCGAAATCGCCGCCCTTGCTCGACACGCGATAGATTCCGTCGGACAGATTCGGCGCGAACAAGATGCTGCCGTCGCGGCTCCAGGTTCCGCCGCCGGGTTCGAAATCGGCAGCGTAGAGCAACTCGGGCTTGGCATCCGCGGAGTCGGGCCGGACGCGAACTTTCATCAGCGCATTGTGGGCGAAGAAGCCGAGGTACTGGCCGTCGGGCGACCAGAACGGAGCGATGCCGCCTTCGGTGCCCGGTATAACGCGCGCCGGGACCTCGTCGAATGTGCGCAGCCATAGCATGCGCTGTCCGTCGGATCCGACGGCGGAGAATGCGAGCGACGAGCCATCGGGCGCCACTGCCGGGGTGCCCGGATAACTGGTGTGATCCGGCGCGGCTTCGGCGAATTTTCGGACCGGCGCGGCCTGCTGGCGCAGATACAGTACCGCGGCCGCCGCGGTGGCGGCGAGCGCCAGGCCGGCGAGTCCGATGATCAGCCACGTTCGCGCCAGGTTGCGCGGCGGAGATTGCAATTCAGGCGTGGGAGCTTCGTGAATTGCGGGAGCGGCCGGTCGAACCGTCACATGCGGCAGCTTCCGCCGCGCCAGCTTCAGTTCGATGACAGCGTTCTGCACGCGCTGCCGCCGCTGCGCGGGATCCTGGCGCATGCAATCGGCGATAATTGGTGCGAGGGGCGAAGCGGGCGCCGGGGCCATTTCGCGCAGGATCGCGCCATAGGAGAAGACATCGCTGCGCCAGTCCGGCGCGTCTCTGCGGATCTGTTCGGGAGAGCGATACGGCAGTGCGTGCTCGCGCCCCGCGGCGTCACACTCCAGAATGCGCACATCGTCGCCGCCCACCGCGATCACGTGCGGCGAGAGGCAGGCATGCACCTGACCTTGCGCGTGCAGGCGGCTCAGGGCCGCGCCGATGGCGGCGCCGAGTTGCAGCGCATCGCTGTCGGACAGAGGTCCGCGCGCCAATCGGTCTGCCAGGAGTTCGCCCTGAACGGATTCTTTGCTGAGGAAGTCCAACACGCTTTCGGCCAGTACACGCACGACGCGTGCAAACCGAATTTTACTATCGTGACGCTACGATCACAAAGTTCTAGCCGTACTGACCGCTCTGCGGTCATGCAACTCGTGGTCGTCAGGGAGCGATCGGCGCGAGCTCAGTATCCGACCAGCTTGCGGCCATGCGACCAAAGTTCGCCGGCTTCTTCCACGACCTTCCTGCTCTCTTCGTATATGGTCTTGATGCGGTCGACGATGTCGCGAGTGGACTCGGCCAGATCGTCGGAACGCGAGGCTACGCGCTGGGTGAGATCCTTCGCGGAGTCCCAACGAGTGCGCTTTCTACGCGACAATGCAATGCCGATGCCCAGCGCCGCGCCCACTGCGATTCCCACGAAAAGTTTGGTCTTGTTATCGTCCCAGCCGTCGTTCTCGAATCCCATGTTTTCGTCTCCCAATTCCAGTGTAGTGGCGCGGTGGAGAAAGCAGTTTGCAGCGCGTCGCCGGTGCGTGACAGAGAGTACGGGATTTTCTTCGCACCGGGTGCTATTATCACGAATTGCCCCACCCTATTGACACCGGCGGTGGCGCATGTACAATCCAATTTGGTTCTAATTTAAACAACGGAAGTGGCGCAAAATGCTTAAAGCGAGGAAAGCCCGTCCAGTAGCTTCGGGGGAGTCGCAGGGATTCAACAGCAGTGATGTCGCTCGCATTTGCGGCGTGAGCCTTCGGCAGTTGCAGTGGTGGGATGAGCGAAAGGTGGTTTCCCCCCGCCAGGACGGGCACAAGCGCGTTTACATGCCCGAAGAAGTGGTGGAAATTTCGGTAATCGCGGAACTGCGCCGAAAGGGATTTTCGCTGCAGAAGATTCGCCGCGTGCTGCGTTTCCTGCAGAAGGACATGGGCAAGCGCTTGAGCGAAGCACTGGCCGCTTCCTCGGACATCCATTTGCTGACGGACGGGAAATCCATCTACCTGGAAGAAACGCCGAATCGCATTATCGATCTTCTGAAGAACGCGCGCCAGCCGATGTTTCTGGTCTGCGTGACGGATCAGGTGAAGCGCCTCACTGCCGCCGCGGAACGTAAGCCCGCCCGCAGCGAATCCGGCAACGGCTTCCGCAAAGCGCGGGCTGTGTAGGTTCACGCAAAGCCGCGAAGGCGCCGCCGAACTCAATGCGCGCCTATAGACTGAGGCCCGTGGCCTTTACTTGAAAAAGAATCCGCTCTGCCTCGGAATAGCGAAAATGCGTTTTCATCCATTCCGCAGTATCAGCGCAGACCCACTCCACACACTCAAGGAGTTCCGGCAGAGTGATGAAATCGTGGCCGGCATACAGTCTCTCGGACGACGTCAAGACGGGCTCGTGATGTGAGATGCGCTTAGCGCGTGGTGCGCGCGCGTTACGTATCATCATTTCGATTCCGTGCAGCAGGCCGTAGACTACCTCTGAGAGCTGTACGTTGTACTCATACAGATGCAGTGCTTGATGAACATCCTGGCGAGTTGCCCTGAGATAACGAGTTACACGCTCCTTCGTAACTGTTCTTTCGATACTGACGAGGAAGTGAGCGCTATACGCACGAACGGGATTCATGTTGGGCCGAGGTTCTAAAGACCTCTCCCTTTGTTTTTTGCCGCTCAGTACTTCGGAATCTTGGCGCCTTTAGGCATCGCGTGGCGGTAGAGTTCGATCGTCAGCAGGACGAAAAATGCGAGTCCGATGGCGATGTAGGACCACGGCGCGAGATCGTTCAGCGTCATGACGAAGCTGTTGTAGAACTTGATCACGTTGCCACGTAATCCGGGCGAGATGATCAGGAAGCCTCCCGTCATGCTGCCGATGGTTAGCGTGCGAAGCATCTACTTGCATCTATCATGGCGCGTTTCGTCCCTGCCTTCCAGTACTGCAAGTACCACGCTAAAACCGCTGATTTAAGGGACTTGCCTGTTATCCGTACCTACTGTCTTGAGGAATTCTTCGGCCACGACGACGGCTGACCGGTGCTCGCCATCGACGGCGTGATTCAGCTTGCGCATCACCGCGTCGGTGAACTTGCCCGATAGCTCTTCGAGCGCCGCGCGCAGCGAGGGAAAGCGCGCGAGGGTGTCCTGGCGGACCACGACCGCGCAATCGTAGGGCGGAAAATAATGGCGATCGTCCTGCAGGATCGTGACATCGCGGACCGCGGCCAGTCCGTCCGTGGAATTGGCCGCGATCATGTCTACCCTGTGGCTGTCGAGTGCGGCATACAGCAGACCGAGATCCATATTCAGCGGAGTCCCCTCGGTGCGCAGGTTGTAGGTCTTCAGGAGTCCATCGAGACCGTCGGCACGGGAGGCGAATTCGGGGCCGGCGCCCAATCGCCATGACTGCGCCTGTGCCGCCTGAGAGAGCGTCGAGATGCCGGCGCGGCGTGCGTCCTCGCCGCGGATAATCATCGCGAACGTATCGACGAAGCCCAGCGGTTTGAGCCACTCGAGATGCCATTGGCGACGGTAGGCCTCCGACACTGTGGCCAGCACGGCTGCCGGATCGTACGCAGGCGGCCGCTTGAGAATTGCCGTCAGCGCTGTCCCGGTGTATTCGGGGTACAGGTCGACATCGCCTTTTACGAGTGCTTCGTGCGTGAGCAGCGTGCCGCCGAGATTGAGGCGCCGATCGACCGCCACATTCAGGCGGCGCTCGATCTGTTGCGCCAGAATCTCTCCCAGCACGACCTGCTCGGTGAAGTTCTTGGACGCCACCGTGATATGCGGCGGACGCGAGCAACCGGCGCATACCAGCAGCATCAGCCCGGCGACAATCTTCGTTCCATCCATTCCAGTCCTTCGTCGGCGACGAGAGCCATCAGCGCCGCGGGCACCGCGCCCGCCAGCACCGTGGGAGTGTCGACCATGGCGATGCCGCGGAAAATGAAGACGCCGAGTCCGCCGCCGCCGATGGCAGCCGCTATCGTAGCAGTTCCGATGGTAGCCACCGTCGCGATGCGCAGTCCGGCGACGATGGAGGGCACAGCCAGCGGCAGTTCCACTTGCCAGAGCACCTGCCGGGGCGTCATCCCCATGGCCAGTGCCGATTCGCGCACCGCGGCGTCCACCCCCACGATGCCGATCAGCGTGTTCCGCAGGATGGGCAGCAGCGCATACAGGCAGAGCGCGATGATGGCAGTGCGCTTGCCGATCCCGATGAACGGCAGCAGGAATCCGAACAGCGCCAGGCTGGGAATGGTCTGGGCAAGGTTGGCGAAGCCCATCACCCAGCGCCGGATTCCGGCGCGCCGCGCCAGCGCCACCCCGGCGGGAAGTCCGGCGGTAGCGGCGACCGCGATGGTGATGAGCACCAACTCGGCGTGCTCCAGCGAAAGCCAGAAGATTTCCGATGCCAGGCGGCTGTTCATGACGCCTCGCCCTGCAGGGTGGCCAGGAAGGCGCGGGCTTCGGCCGATTGCGCGGCGCGAAATTCGTCGGGCGTGAAAACCTCCAGCGCCCCATTGGTGAACAGGCCGATGCGGGACGCCAGGGCCAGCGCCTCGCGAACGTCGTGGGTCACGAACAGGGCGGCCTTGCGGACGGTGCGGCGCAGTTCCAGAAACTGGCGCTGCAGGTCGAAGCGGGTGATCGGGTCGAGCGCGGCGAACGGCTCGTCCATGAGCAGCAGCGGCGGATCGGCGGCCAAGGCGCGAGCAATCCCGACACGCTGCTTCTGGCCTCCGGAGAGCTGGCGCGGATAGCGCAGGCGGAATTCGGCGGGCGGGAGTCCTACCATGTCGAGCAGCATTTCCACCCGGTGGCGGGTGGCGTCGGCCTGCCAGTTCTCAAGTTTCGGCACCAGCCCGACGTTGGCTTCCACCGTCCAGTGGGGGAACAGGCCGGAGTCCTGGATCACGTATCCCATCCGCCGGCGTAGTTGGATGGCGTCCCACGCGCCGGAATCCTTGCCCTCGAACCGAATGGCCCCGGCGGAGGGCTGAAGGAGCCGATTTACCATCTTCAGGAGTGTAGTTTTTCCCGATCCGCTCCTGCCCAGCAGGACCAGCGTCTCGCTTTCGGCCACACTGAGGCTGACGTCACGCAAAATCGGCCGGCCGTCGATTGCGTAAGACAGATTCTGAATCTCCAGGATGGCGGCCATGCTCTGTAAGGTATAGCAAAACCAAAGGCCATTCCGCGCGTCAAAGAAAGCAACGGGCGCCGGTGCTATGATAATTCAAAGGAAGGGAACCCAACGAATTCCGCCTCCGTCAGTAACAGTAATGGCGGATCTTGCCCGCATCCCATTGCTTCCGTGGGCTCCCGCGACCGCTCCGTACACATCGACCCTGTGGTAAACCCATGAAAAAGAGAACTCTGCTAGTCCTAGCTTTCGCCGCCGCCATGACTGTACTGGCGCCGTGGTACGGACCCGTCATCCGAGCCCGTGCGGCTTCAAACGGTCCGGACGACCTCGAAGGCGGGATGAAGTCCGTGGCCTCGGCCTACGCACTCATCGAAAAGAATTTCGCCGATCCGGTCTCTTCCGAGAAGGCTTTTTACCAGGGCGCGATTCCGGGCATGCTGCACACCCTCGATCCGCACTCGAACTTCGTGGATCCGGCGGACTACAAGGAGATGCAGCGCAAACAGCGTGCGGCATACTTCGGCGTCGGTATGGAAATCGTGCAGGACACCAGCGACGGCGACAAGGTCGTAGTGATGCGGCCGTTCGTTGGTTCGCCGGCATGGAAGGCCGACCTGCGCCGCGGCGATGTGATCAAAGCGGTCGATGGGCACGATACCACCGGGATGAAGTCGCCGGAAGTAGCCGACCTGTTGCGCGGACAGCGCGGAACCCAGGTGCGGGTCACGGTGAAGCGCGAAGGCGCTCCGGATTACATTTCCGCGGAAGTGACGCGCGGTGAAATCGAAACCAGCATCGTGGACGCGTTCTGGGTCAAACCGAATATCGCGTTCCTGCGGTTGGACAGCTTCGAAGCGCAGAATGTCAGCCGCGATATCGAGGCCGACATGCGCAAACTCGGTGAGCAGAATGTGCAGGGCATGATCATCGACCTCCGTGGCAATCCCGGCGGTTTGGTGAACGAAGCGGTGCGCGTGGCCGGGCGCTTCCTGCGTGACGGTCAGATCGTGGTTTCGCACCACGGCCGTGCGGAGCAGGAGCAGGTATTCCGGGCTCAGGCAGTAGCTGCGGCACAGAAATATCCCATCGTAGTGCTGGTGGACGGCGGATCGGCGTCGGCATCGGAAATCGTTTCGGGCGCGCTGCAGGATCACGATCGCGCCTGGGTGATGGGTTCGACCACGTTCGGCAAGGGCCTGGTGCAGGCGCAATTCCCGCTGCAGGAAGGCGCGCTGCTCTTGACCATCGCGCACTATTACACGCCCAGCGGCCGCTTGATCCAGCGCGATTACAGCAACCGCTCGTTCTTCGACTACTACTATTCCAAGCGCAATGACGCGCCGGATGCCCAAGCCGAAATCAAGGCCACCGACGCGGGCCGCAAGGTGTACGGAGGCGGCGGAATCACGCCGGACGAGAAATACGCCTCGGCACGGCTCAGCCTGCTGCAGCGCCGCGTCTCCCACCTGTACACGCTGACCACGTACCACTACGGCAACGTGTTCTTCGCCGGCCAGAAGCCCACCCTGCCGCAGGGCTGGCAGCCCAGCGACGCCGACATGGCGAAGTTCGAAGCTTGGCTGAAGACGCAGCCGAACGTCTCGTTCACGGACGAGGAATTCCAGCAGAACAAGGCATTCATCCGCGGCGAACTGCGGTACGAACTGTACTTCCGCGCTTTCGACAAACAGACCGCCGATCGTGCCATGTGGATGGACGATCCGGAAGTGAAGAAGGGCATCGAGAGCCTGCCGAAGGCACAATCGCTGGTGCAGCAGGTGCAGAAAGTAATGGCCCAGCGCGAAGCTCCCAAGGGCTAATGCGCGGGCTGCTTCTCGCGTTCCTCATGGCTGCGCCCTTAGCGGCGCAGTCGCCTAATTACGAAGTCTACGCGATCCGCTACGCCACGATTCCAGACTTTCAGGTATCGGGTCTGGTAGCGGGGGCCGATAAGGACCGCAAGCTCGACATCGCCATGCTGGTCTGGCTGGTGCGCGCGCCGGGGCGCAACATCCTGGTAGACGCGGGCTTCTATCGCGAACAGTTTTTCAAGCAGTGGCACGTCACGGGTTTCGTGAAGCCCTCGGAAGCCATCGGCCGCCTGGGGCTCAAACCCGAAGACATCACCGACGTCGTTATCACTCACATGCATTGGGACCACGCCGACGGGCTGGATCTCTTTCCTAAGGCGAAAATCTGGGTGCAGAAGGACGAGTTAGAGTATTACGCCGGCCAGGGCTGGCAGTCGCGCCGGACGCACGGCGGCATTGATCCCGACGACGTGATCGCCGCGGTGAAGCTCAACCTGCAGGGACGTGTCGGCCTGGTGCAGGGCGACGCTCAGGAAATTCTGCCAGGAATATCCTGTTTCACCGGAGGCAAGCACACGTACGCTTCGCAGTTCGTCACAGTGAAAACCGCGGGCGGCACCGTGGTGCTGGCCAGCGACAATATGTACTTGTACGAGAATCTCGACAAGCACGTGCCGATCGCCGCCACAGTGGATGCGGAGAGCAATCTGCGCGCGCAGGATCGCATGCGCCAGCTTGCGGGTAAGCCGGAACTCATCATTCCGGGCCACGATCCGGCAGTGATGACGCGCTTTCCGAATCCTCAACCGGGCGTCGCGAAAATTCAATAGATGCGCCCTAGTCCCATCAGGTTAGGGAGCGCGATTAGTACGCTTTAAGACAGAGTCGCGCTTTTGTACCATGACTGCCGCGGGACTTCACGAGTACTTTCAAGCTGTTCGTTCTATTGGTTTTAGCGGTGCCGCATGTGAACATGAGTTCGCTGATCAAACTTATGGCGAAACTTATCACCCGCACAGATCGTTTTCTTGTCTACTCGGCCGCTCTTGTTCTCATGGGCGCGATGAATTTAGCACACGCGGACAGCGTGACCTTCACTATTGGCCCGCAGCCGACTTCGATTCCGACGGTAGGCGGGGAAGCGGCTGGCCCGTATCCTGGGCAGTTGCAAGGCTCCGACATCGGCCAGTTTCTTTGTTTGGACGGCAACGTTGTCACGTTCTGGGGAAGCGTGATTACCGGAACGGAAGCGCACCCGCAGACTGAACAGGAAGACGAAGCGGCTTTTCTAGGTTCGCTGCTGTTGCACGACGCCTCGCAGGCGGGCGTGATCCTGAATTCGCTCAGCAACCCGAACCCCGACCCGACATATACGCAGGCGTTCATGAATAGCTACTCGGGTCCCATCACGTACGCAGTCTGGCAGATCTTCGGAACTTTGACGGCCACACAGACTGCCAATAAACCGGCGGCCACGCAGAGTTTTGTCGACCTGGCGGAAACCGCCTACAACAACATCTTCAACAACCCGAACAGCGCGTTGTATGCGGAAGGCCAGAGCTTCCTGCAGAGCGTCTGGATTTTCCGTCCGGTACCCGCAGGCAGCAATCAGCGATTCATCACCGCCGTTGGTGATGAGCTGCTATTTCCGCCGAAAGGTCCGGATGGACCGGTGGCGCCGGAACCCGGTACGCTGCCACTACTCGCGGGCGGAGGACTATTGGTGTTGATTGGCATGCGGCGACGCGTAGCGTAGGCCTACGCTACTCCACCGTTGCGAGTTCGCGCCACTGGCGGCCCTGCGATTCGGCGACTCCGCTGTGCGTGACGTATCCGTTGTATGTGTTGACCCCGTCGCGCAAGGCCTGATGCCGTTCGCAGGCGCCTTCCAGCCCGTGGTTGGCCAGTTCCAAAAGGTACGGGAAGGTGGCGTTCGTGAGTGCGAACGTTGAGGTGTGGGGCACCGCGGCCGGCATGTTCGATACGCAATAGTGAAGCACGCCATCGACGAAGTAGACGGGCTCGGTGTGCGTGGTCGCATGCGATGTCTCGAAACAGCCGCCCTGGTCGATGGCCACGTCCACGACCACCGCGCCGCGTTTCATGTTGGCGATCATTTCGCGCTTTACGAGCTTGGGCGCCGACGCGCCGGGAATCAGGACCGCGCCCACCACCAGGTCGGCCGTCTTCAAATTCTCACCGATGGTCCACGCGTTCGATGCCAGCGTGACTACCTGCCCGCCGAAGATATCGTCGAGTTCGCGCAAGCGATTCAGGCTGCGGTCGATCATCACGACGTGCGCGCCCAACCCCAAAGCCATCTTGGCCGCATTCGTGCCCACGATGCCGCCGCCCAGAATCACGACATTCGCGGGGGCCACGCCAGGCACGCCGCCCAGCAGAATGCCACGGCCGCCGCTCGGCTTTTCCAGATACTGCGCGCCGACCTGCACGGACATGCGCCCGGCGACCTCGCTCATGGGGGTCAGCAGGGGCAGGGAATTGTCAGCCTCGCGAATAGTCTCATACGCCACACCGTTCACGTGCGCGTCCAGCAGGCGATCCGTCAGCTCCGGCAGCGGAGCCAGGTGCAGGTAGGTAAAAAGAATCAGGCCGGGGCGGAAAAAGGGATACTCGGCCCTCTGCGGTTCTTTGACTTTTACCACCAGGTCGGCCTTGCTCCAGACCTCTTCGGCGGTGTTCAGGATATGCGCGCCCGCTAGCATGTATTCGCGATCCGTCAGCGAACTGCCTTCGCCGGCGAGGGTTTCGACCAGGACTTCGTGGCCCGCCTCACGCAAAGCGGTGACGCCGCTCGGCACCAGCCCTACGCGCGTCTCGTGGTCTTTTACTTCTTTGGGTACACCGATGATCATGAACCGTCCTCTGCCAGATAGATTAACACCACGCGTTCGTGGGAGGACGGTCCCGGCCGATCACTTTTTCGCTTGCGTAACACCATCGGTCCCGGCGAGCCGGTCCGTGATGCGCAGGATCGCCGCGGCTGCCATGGTCTGCACGGCATGCCGATCATCCTCCAGCAGAAGCTGCAATTTCGGGATCGAGCCGGCGTTTCCGCGCAGCGCCAGACCGTGCGCGGCGGCGGCGCGGACGCCCCAACTGGAATCCGAAAGCGCCCATTCCAGGAGCGTGATCGCGTACGGGTTGGGATCCTTGGCCAGGTAGGTCGCGGCGACAGCGCGGCTGGAGGAGCCCTTCTCTTTGAACGCCTCTTTGGCCGCCGTGATGCCGTAGCCCGCGGGCGGGAACAACGCTCCGCCGGCGTCCTCCATACCTTCGAGGATCAGGCCCTGCGGATGCTTGAGCCGCTTGCGCGCGTCGCGGACGCCATTGGCGACGAAACCCGGCGTGTCCGTCCGATCGCCTGCGATCATTGCGACAAACATGTCGCGGCCGCCGGAGTCGCCCATCTCCGAGAGCGACTTGGCGGCGGCGAACGCCACCTCGCCTTTATCGCTGATGGCGTCACGGAGCGAGCCTATGGCTTGGCGAGCCTTCATCTCGCCCAGTGCGGTTGCCGCGACGGCACGCATTTGCGGGTCCTTGTCCTGCAGCGCGTCGACGAGTGTCTTCACGGCCTTTTCGTTGCCCGGGTCGACGGCTCCGAGTGCCCGCAACGCCTCCCGTTTGTGATCCTGGTTTCCGTTTAGCGACTTTTGCAGCGTATACCACGCGGCGTCGGCCGGAGAGGCGGCCCGTATGGAAAATGCCGGAACAAGCGCGGTGAGTGCAAGAACAGCAACGTATCGCGACATGGCATAAGCAACAATGCACGTAGCGCGCCTCGGGACGGTGCAGCACAATCGCAGGCCGGATGCTATGCTCCAGTGATATGCGCATCCAGGCGGCAACTATCGGGGTGGCCGCCGCGTTCCTTTGCTTCATCGGTTGCGGATCGATGCCTGCCGCAAAAACCGGCGCGGCTTCGGTGATCGGAACGTGGCTGGTTAAGAGCCCCGAGGCGCCGTTTCCATACCACATGTTCGTCTTCCATTCAGATGGCACGATGCTGCAGTCCAACCCAGACGCCGGAGATCCGAATACCAGCGATAGCAATGGAATCGGAGTGTGGAACTCGGTTGGCGGGCAGATCAAAGGCAAGTTCGTTGAGGTGACGGCCGACCGCACGACTCGGCGCTTCGTCAGCCGCGGTGAGGTTTCCTTCTTGCTCCGCGTGACCGGAGATGCTCTGAGCGGCACTGCGAGCGCGATCTTCTACGACGAAGACGGGCGGCAAACGAAAGGACCACTAGCCGCAACGCTTGAAGGCCGGCGCGTTGTCCCATAGCGCTTATCCAACGCTGTCGGAAGCGGCCTTCCAGATCTGTCCGAGCACGCGCACCGCATTGCCGCCGAGAATCGACTGGATATCGGAGTCGCTGTACCCGCGCGAGATCAGGCCCTCGGTCAGGTCGAACATGCGCTTGGAGTGGTCGAGTCCGTTGGTGGCGACGTGCTCGGTCTTATCGACGTGGTACTTATAACGGTCGAAATTCGGCTGGCCTTCGGGACGGAATCCGCCGCCGATCGGGTTAGCGTTGCCGACCACGTCGAGGTCGCTGCCGACCGCCAGATATTCCACGCCCACCAGTTTGCGGACGTGATCGAAATGCTCGAGCACATTGGCGATGCCGACCGGTTCGTCGCCCCGGACCATGAAGCGGATGAAAGCAATTCCCATGACGCCGCCGGTCTTGGCCATTTTGCGGATGGCCTCATCGGTTTTCGCGCGCATGTGGCCGGCGATGACGGAGCGGCACGTGGCATGAGTGAAGACCACAGGGCGGGTCGCGGCCTCCAGCGCGTCGAGCGTCGTCTGGTCGGCGCAGTGCGAGACATCGACCGCCATCCCGACTTTCTCCATGCGCTTCATGATGGAGAGGCCGAAGACTGACAAGCCGCCGTCGCGCTGTTCCAGGAAGCCGTTGCCGATGCGGTTATTGAAATTGTAGGTGAGCTGCGAGAGGCGCTGGCCGAGGCCGAAGAATTCGTCGACATCGGCGGGTGTGCGGAAGTGGAGCGAATCCTGCATTGTGAGCAGCACGCCAACCTTGCGGCCCGCGTGGGCGCGCGCGATGTCCTGCACGGTGTCGATACGCAGCAGCAGGTCGGGATGCGCGGCCAGGAAGCCGTTCCAGTGCGCGAAAAAGCTGAGGCCGTCCTGGTAATTCGAGGCGGAGTGGCCGAGCGAGAAGACGTTGATGCCGGACTGCTGGTAGACCTCGGCGTCGGACGCGGTGAATGAGTCAGGCTGGGCCAGCCAGCGATCGATCTTCGGCGGCTTTTCGGCGAAGTCCTGGAACCGGAACTGGTTCAGCAGATCGACCGTGGGAGTCTCGGAGATCAGGCGGATCGCGCGCGCCGAGTACTCGGTCCTGGATTGCGCGAAGAGAGGAAAGCGTCCGCGAAGGATGGCCGGTGCTCCGGCAAGTGCCGCCCAGCGGAGCGCGGAGCGTCGGGTAACGGTCGGCATGATTTCGATCAGTATAGCGGAAAGAGGATCGAGTGGCGCGGGGCAGTTCAGCGGGCAGTTCAGCGGCGCGCGGGACTCGCAAGCTCCGTGACCACGGCCTGCATTGCCCAGGTGAATCGCGCCAAGCGGTCGTAGTCAATACGATCCGGGGTGTCTTCGTCCGCATGGTAATTCGGGTTTCTGTACGGCGCCGTATCCGTGATTTCGATTGCTGAAAAACCCTGCTTCCAGAAAGACCAATGGTCGGACCAGCCTGCTCCCGGAACTGCGTTCGGCACCGCCGCTCCAATCGAGGGTAACGCTGCCGCGCGGCGAAACGTGCCGAGCGCGTTATGAACGAGCGAACGTGAGGTCACGTTGCCGACGAACGCCACGAAATCTCCTCTTGATGGATAAAGCAAACCCAACCCCGCGGGATATCGCTGGCTGTTCGGAAGATTGGAATAGTATCCGACGGACTCAATGCTCAACATCGCTGCGACGCGATCCCCGTGTTCGCGACACTGCTTCGCGTAGACCACGCTACCCATATCGGCGGTCCAAAAATACGGCGGCTCTTCATTTGTAAATGCGACGAATCGCAACGTGCGGGCGGGTTGTGTTCGCGCGAAGCGGCGGGCCAGAGCGAGCATGACGGCTACGCCGGTTGCATTGTCATCGGCGCCCGGACTCCCTGGAACCGTATCGTAATGCGCTCCGACGATCACCACCTCGCCGACACGATCAGTGCCGTGAACCTCGGCTTCGATATTCCGGCACTCCTTTCCCGCAGCGGTGTACCACTGTGAGGCCGGTCGATACCCGGCAGCATTCATAGCATTGCAAATGAATTCGGCAGCCTGATCCAGTTGGTCGGACTTGTGCGGCACGTTCCTCTCGCCAATCGTCTTAGCGAGAACACCGATATCACTCCGCACCTCGCGTTCGACATCAACCTCGTCAGCGTTCAGTGCTCTCTGCCGCACGCCGATAAATCCGGGCGTCCAGAGCATCCACCACCATGCGGCCAGGACGATCGTTCCGTAGAAAAGGATGCGGCTCGCGATCGCCTTCAGGATTTTGACGGACCACACACGTGATTGACGCGCTGAGTCGGGAATTCGCCGAGGCTGTCTACTTCATTTCCTCAACGCCGCGGATGATATCGCGGGCCTCGGATTCGAATCTACGGGGCACGCGGACGTTCCACCAGCCGAGGAAGTTGCCGCTCTCCTGGCGGGCGGGAACGTTTTGATCCATTACAAAGAATGGGATCCCTGCCTCGTCGAGTAAGTTCTTTGCAAGTCCAATGGCGATTGGATCGCTAAGGCCGGTTCGAATCAGGATATCGAGGTCGGTGTCTTCGGTATAGTTTGCCATCTCATGCGCTTCTTTCGATGAGCGACGGCTCAAGTCTCAGACATCTCCATGTTACCGTACCAGCTATTTCTTTCGACGTGCTACCAGGCGAACCCGCCGGGTCTGCGAGATCGCGCCCGGGGTGAGGGCGTCGTTAGCGATTTCCGCGGCTTCCTGCTGATGGCGCTTGGCCGACCCGCTGGCCGGACTGGCGCTCTCGGGCCGCCCGACGTAGCGGAGTTCGCGTCGCGTGTTGTCCAGCAGTGGCTGGATGCATTCGCGGATGGTGCGCCATGCGCCCATATTGCGCGGCTCTTCCTGCGCCCACACGACCTCGGCGGAGGCGGCGTAGCGGGCCAGAATATCGCGGGCCTGGTTGGCATCGAACGGATACAACTGTTCGACGCGGACGAGCGCGACGTGATCGGCCTTGCGTTCTTCGCGTGCGGCCAGCAGGTCGTAATACAGCTTGCCGGAGCAGAAGACCACGCGCGACACCGCCGGGGCGTCGGTCACGAACTGGTCGTCCATGATCTCGCGGAATCCGCCGTGGGTGAAGTCCTCGAAAGAGGAGACGGCGCGGTGATGGCGCAGCAGGCTCTTGGGCGTGAAGATCACGAGCGGCTTGCGCGTGCCGCGACGGTCGGGTCCGCCGTACATCTGCCGCCGCAGCACGTGGAAATACTGTGCCGGCGTGGTCACGTTGCAGACGTTCATGTTGTTCTCGGCGCAAAGCGTGAGGAACCGTTCGATGCGCGCGCTGGAATGCTCGGGACCCTGCCCTTCATAGCCGTGCGGTAGGAGCATCACGAGGCCGCTGGGCTGTCCCCACTTCTGCTCGGACGAGGCGATGAACTGGTCGATGATGATCTGTGCGCCGTTCGCGAAATCGCCGAACTGAGCTTCCCAGATGACCAGCGACGTCGGATCGGCCAGGCTATAGCCGAACTCGAAACCGAGCACGGCGTATTCGCTGAGCGAGCTGTCGAGCACGTCGAAGTTCGCCTGGTCGGGCGAGATGTGCTCCATCGGAACGTAGCGATGGCCCGTCTCGGAATCGTAGAACGCCAGGTGTCGCTGGCTAAACGTGCCGCGACCGGAATCCTGTCCGCTGAGCCGCACGGGCGTTCCTTCGAGTACGAGCGTACCGAATGCCAGCGCCTCGCCGAATGCCCAGTCGATGGGCGTTTGCTTGGCGATCGCGTCCCGCCGCTTCTCGACGAAGCCGCGCAGCTTCGGGTGCAGGTGGAAGTTCTCGGGGAACTGCGTAGTACCGCGGATCACGCGCTCGAGCACCGGCTGGTTTACGGCCGTGCGCGGACAGACGTTGCCGAAATCGTCCATCGTCACCGCGCTCAGTTCCTGCAGCTCGTACCGTTCCGCGCGCTGTTTCACGGCGTCGTGAGCTTCGCCGAGGCGGCGCGAAACTTCCTTGCGCATCGCATCGACTTCGGCTGCGGTGACCACGCCCTCGCGCACCAACCGCTCGGAGTAGATGACGCTGACCGCGGGATGCTCCTTGATCTTGCGATACATGAGCGGCTGGGTGTAGCTCGGGTCGTCGCCTTCGTTGTGGCCGTGGCGGCGATAGCAGATCATGTCGATGACGACGTCTTTTTTAAACCGCTGGCGATAATCGAACGCGATCTGCACGACGCGGATGGCGGCGTCGGGATCGTCCCCGTTCACGTGGAAAATGGGCGCCTGCACGCCGCGCGCGACGTCGGTGGAGTACGGCGTCGAGCGCGATTCGTCCGGGTCCGTCGTGAAGCCGATCTGGTTGTTGATGATGACGTGGACGGTGCCGCCCGTCGAGTAGCCCTCGAGCTGCGAAAGGTTAAGCGTCTCGGCCACGACTCCCTGTCCGGCGAAGGCCGCGTCGCCGTGCACCAGGACGGGGATGACGCGCTCGCGCGCCGTGTCGCCGAGCCGATCCTGCTTGGGGCGGACAATGCCTTCGACCACCGGGTCGACAGCTTCCAGATGGCTGGGATTGGGTGAGAGCGATACCACCAGTTCGCGGCCGCTCTCCATCGTGCGCGTGGTGGTGGCGCCGAGGTGGTACTTCACGTCGCCCGAGCCCTGCGTGCTGCCCGGATCGATTTCGCCTTCGAACTCGCTGAAGATCTGTTTGACGTCCTTGCCCACCACGTTCGCCAGAATGTTCAGGCGGCCGCGGTGCGCCATGCCCATCACGACTTCGTGGACGTTGTTCGCGGCCGCGCGCTCCAGGATTTCTTCCAGGATGGCCAGCGCGGTCTCGCCGCCTTCGAGCGCGAACCGCTTCTGTCCGACGAAGCGCGAGTGCAGGAAGTGCTCGAACTCTTCCGCCAGCACGATGTGTTTCAGGATGCGCCGCCGCGTCACGGGTTCGAGCGGCCACTGGTTCGCGTCCGGCTCCATGCGGCGCTGCAGCCATTGCTTCTGCTCGGGCACCTGGATGTTCATGTACTCGCAGCCGATCTTGCCGCAGTACGTCTGGCGCAGCGTTTCGAGAATCTCGCGCAGGGTGGCGACAGGCCGCGATCCGCCTTCGCCGATCGCTTCGCCCAGACTGCCGGTGAGGAATTCGCGGTCGAGATCCCAGATGGTGAGGCCGTAGGTCTCCGGGTCGAGCTCGGGATGTTGGCTGGGTTCGTGCCCCAGAGGGTCGAGGTCCGCGATCAGATGGCCGCGCACGCGGTAGGCGTTGATCAACTGCATGATCCCCGCTTCTTTTGCGATCTCGGCGGTGCGCGCGCTGGTCATGCCCGGGAGCAGCGGCTTGCGGTCGGTCTCCCAATGCACGGGCTGGTGCGGCATGCGGAGGTGATCGAAAATCTCCTCGTAGAAGCCGTCCTTGCCGTCGAGCAGTTCCTGCACGCGCCCCAGGAATGCGCCCGATTCCGCACCCTGAATGATGCGATGGTCGTACGTGCAACTCAAGGTCATCACCTTGCTGATGCCCAGGATGGCGCGCGTTTCTTCGGCAGTGCCGCGATACTCGGCCGGATAGTCGATCGCGCCGGCCGCGATGATCGCGCCCTGTCCGGTCATGAGCCGCGGATTCGAGGACATCGTGCCAACCGTGCCGGGGTTAGTCAGTGAAATCGTGGTGCCCTGGAAATCCGGGGGCGTCAGTTTGCCAGTGCGCGCGCGGGCCACCAGGCCGTCAAACGCCGTGAGGTATTCCTGGAACGTGATGCCGCCGGCATTCTTGATGTTGGGCACCATGAGGACGCGCGAACCGTCCTTGCCGGCGACGTCCACGGCCACACCCAGATTGACCTGCGGGCGAACGACGCGGAAGGGCTGGCCGTCCTTCTCCGCGTAGGCGTAGTTCAGGCCGGGGATTTCGTCGAGCGCCTTCACCACGGCCCAGCCGATGATGTGGGTGTACGAAACCTTGTTTTTGCCGATCAGCGTGCGGTGCTGGTTGATGATGCGCCGGTTCTCGTCCATCACCTTGACCGCGATCGAGCGCTGCGAGGTGGCCAGCGGAATCGCGAGGCTGGCGGCCATGTTCTCGGCGATCTTACCGGCGACGCCGCGCAATGGCTGGAGTTGATCGCCCGATTGCGGTTCCGGTTGCGGCGCCGCCGCGGCCTGTTTGGTGGCCGGCGTGGCGGGCACCGGGATCGTGCCGTTGGCCTTCTCGAAGACGGTTTTCCAGCTTTCGTCGACGGCCGAGCGGTCATGCAGATACTGTTGATATAGCTCGTCTTCGAGCCAGCTATTGATTCCCATTTCAGGATCGGATTGCAAAGGCATTTTGCGAGGAAAGTGCTTTCTCTTCTATGATACCGTGAGTGATCCTCACAGAGCGCCTGCTCCTCAGGCCATGGAGACAGGCGGATCGGGAGCCATTTTATCGGATGAATTCCGACCCCGCCGTGATGCGCTATTTTCCGGCGCGGCTCACGCGCGAGGAGAGCGACGCGGCGGTAGATCGGATCAAGGAGATGTTGGCCCGTCGCGGGTTTACGCTGTACGCCGCGGAATTTCGCGACACGGCAGACTTCATTGGATTTATTGGACTCTGGGTGCCCAGTTTCATGGACGTAGTGGAGATCGGGTGGCGCCTGGCTCCGGCGTGGTGGAATCGCGGACTGGCAACCGAAGGCTCACGCGCCGTGCTGCGGCACGCGTTTGCGGACCTGGGGCTGGACGAGGTCGTGGCCTTCACCGTTCCAGCGAATTTCCCCTCGCGGCGCGTGATGGAGAAAATCGGGATGACGCACGATCCGTCCCGCGATTTCGACCATCCGAAGATTGCGGCAGGCCACCCGCTCCGGCGTCATCTGCTGTATCGAATCGGGCGGGAGGCTTAGCATGGCGCGTTGGTTTCTTCTCCTGGCTCTGGGCGCGAGCGCGTTCGGACAAACTTACGAGGTCGGACTGAATGTGCAGGTGAGTGCCGCGCTTCCGGCGGTGCGCCATTATGAGACCTATGTCGCCGCCGATCGGAAGGATGCGCGTCATCTGATCGCATGTGCATATGTGGTGCGACCTGGAAATCAGGTGGACACGGTCTTCTACGTATCGTTCGACCGGGGCAAGTCGTGGACGAACACGCTGACCGTACCGGTGGCGGTCGATCCGTCTTGCGCGATCGGACGCGACGGCGCGGCATTCGCGGCGAGCGTCCACGACCTCGCCGACGAGAAGGGCACGCCGGTCCTGAACGTGTACCGGTCGGGCGACGGAGGGCGGACGTGGCAAGCCTCGCGGGTAAGTGTCGACGCGCCGCCGATCGATCGCGCTTAC
>Ga0105240_10004207_pt1 | contig 22002 bp, 17 predicted proteins | sample KBSC54metaG_FD_80426 | JGI IMG/M metagenome (GOLD analysis project Ga0105240, IMG submission 80426) | Corn rhizosphere microbial communities from Kellogg Biological Station, Michigan, USA - KBS C5-4 metaG | ecosystem: Host-associated > Plants > Roots > Rhizosphere > Soil | place: Michigan, USA... | reverse complement strand
TTGCGCTCCCTGCTGGCACAGAGTTTCGAGCTGGACTCGGACGAGATCAAGATTCTCCACTGGGCCCGGTTGCACTGATTATCCCCTAGCGGACTTCCTTCCCTTCATCGAAAGTCCGCATTTACGAACCCCAGGGCGTCAAAACCCTGGGGTTTTTTTATTGGCGAAAATGGCCGCAGGCCATTTTCGCGGCATCAGCGTGAGTGCCTTCGTTGGGCGGCCGGCAAAAAGCGTGGTTTTTGCCGGCGAGGTATCGTTGGGGGCCATTTTCGCGGCATCAGCGTGAGTGCCTTCGTTGGGCGGCCGGCAAAAGGCGTGGCTTTTGCCGGCGAGGTATCGTTGAGGCAGCGTGGGCCGCAGGCGGCTTCGTTTGTCGCTGGTTGCTGCCGCTGGGCGCGGGCCGCCGATTTGGCCGCGGTGCCTTCGTTTACCGCTTCCGTTTCTTTATCGCTAGCTCGCGCAGGCGGTCATTTCGTGCGCAGCGCGCGGCTGATCATCGTGTCGTTCAGGCTCAGGCCGGGCAGGACTTCGCGGGTGTTCTTCAGGCCCTCGCGCAGGAAGCGTGCGAACGCATCGGCGGGTACGGGTTTGCTGCAGAAGTATCCCTGGTATTGATCGCAGCCGAGCCGGCGCAGGAAGTCCAGTTGCTCCTCCGTCTCCACGCCCTCGGCGATCACCTTCAGATGCAGGCTGTGCGCCAGCGACACGATGGCGCGCACGATCTGCGCATCATCGCGGCTGGTGGTGACTTCCTGGATGAAGGAGTGATCGATCTTGAGCTTGTCGAGCGGCAGGCGCCGCAGGTAGCTCAAGCTCGAGTAGCCGGTGCCGAAGTCATCGACCGAAATGCGCACCCCGAGTCCGGACAGACTGCGGAGGATTTCGATCGAAGTCTCCGCGTCGTGCATAACCGCGCTCTCGGTCAGCTCCAGCTCGAGGAAGCGGGGCTCGAGGCCTGCCTCATGCAACGCGCCACGGACTACTTCGAGGAGATTCTTCTGGCGGAACTGCTGCGCCGACAGGTTCACGGCCACTCGTATCGGGCCGACGCCGGTCATCTGCCATGCTCGCGCCTGCCGGCACGCTTCGCGCAGCACCCATTCCCCAATCGGGACGATCAAGCCGGTCTCTTCGGCCACGGGGATGAAGCCGCTGGGCGCGATGAGACCGCGCTTCGGGTCGCGCCAGCGAATCAGCGCCTCGGCGCTGTCGACACGGCCGGACTCCACGTCAACCTTCGGCTGGTAGTGCAACTCGAACTCATTCCGTGAGATCGCGCGGCGCAAGCCGTTCTCCAGCTCCAGGCGCTCGCGTGCAAACGTATTCATCGTCGAGGTGAAGAACTGGAAGCCGCTGCGGCCGTTCTTCTTTGCGTGGTACATCGCTGCGTCCGCGTGCTGCAGCAGCGTCTCCGCGTCCCTGCCGTCGTCCGGGAAGACGCTGATGCCGATGCTCGCAGAGACATGGACCTCCAGGCCCGCAAGGGCGACCGGCCGGCCGATGTCCGCGAGCACGCTGCTGGCGATCGACTCCGCATCGTGCAGTCCGCCGATCTCATTGATCAGGATGACGAACTCATCCCCTGCCAGGCGCGCCAGCGTGTCGGTTCTGCGCAGCCGTGCCGCCAGTCGCCGCGCGGCTTCCTTCAACAGCTCGTCTCCGGAAAGGTGTCCGAGGGAGTCGTTGATGGATTTGAAGCGATCCAGGTCCATCACCATGACGGCAAAGCGCCGCTGGTGCCGTTCGGCGTTGGCGATCGCCTGATCCAGCCGATCGGCGAGCAGCAGGCGGTTCGGCAGGCCGGTCAGGGTGTCGTGGGTGGCGACGTGCTGCAGCTGCGCGTTGGCTTGCTCCAGCTGCTCGTTGTGCCTGCGGGTCTTCGACTCCAGGTGCGCGTCGTAGACCAGCAGGATCGTGGTGATCGACAGCAGTGCGAATGCCAGGACCCCGACCGTCGTGGCGAGCCACAGGCTGTTCATTCCGGCGGTGCCGGTGCAGTAGGAATCGGCGCCGAAGCGCGAGGCAGCCATGGCGGTGTAGTGCATTCCGCTGATGGCGAACCCCATGACGAAGCCCGCGCCGACGCGGGCCAGCGCCATCTGCACGGAGCGGCCGCTGCGCAGATGGACGAACATCCACAAGGCAACGAACGAGGCGACGATGGAGATGGCGATCGAGGCCGCCAGCAGCCCGGGCTCGTAGCGGACCATGGGTGCGATCTGGATCGCCGCCATGCCGCAGTAGTGCATGGCCGAAATGCCGATGCCCATGATGACGGCCCCGACGCTCAGCCGCAGCAAGTCGACCTCCGGGCGGCTGGCGAGAGCGAGCGCAAAGCCGGACACGGCGATCGCGATTACCAGCGAGGTGACGGTGATCGGAATGCTGTAAGCGAGCGGGATAGGCAGCGAGAAAGCCAGCATGCCGATAAAGTGCATGGACCAAATCCCAGAGCCCATGGCGACAGCGCCGCCAGCGGCCCAGAGGTGGGCCGAGGGACCGTTCGCGCGCGCCACGCGGGATGCGAGGTTCAGCGCGGTGTACGAGACGAACACCGCGACGGCGACCGACAGAAGTACGAGCCAGTAGTTGTAAGTGCCGGTCACGATTGAAAAAGCTCCCCTGCGCGAGACCCTGGCCAGGACCCCGGCCATGTTGCAGGTATCGGCCGCAGGGCGGCTTCTCTTGAGATGAGCGCCCGGCAAGTGTGATCCGGTACCGCTGGCCGGAAGCCCATGTGACAATCCCTGTCTATTGCAGGCGATTTGACATAGGGAGAGACCCTCGATGAATTCACGGTCCCTTCGCTGGCTTGCGGCCCTCGCCGCCGCAATCGTGTGCCTGGGCCTCGGCGGCTGCGGCTACAACAACCTGCAGCGCCAGGACGAGAACGTGAAGGCCGCCTGGTCGGAGGTGGTCAACCAATATCAGCGCCGCGCGGATCTGGTTCCGAACCTGGTGAACACCGTGAAGGGCTTCGCTCAGCAGGAGCAGCAGGTGTTGATCGGAGTTACGGAGGCGCGCGCCAAGGTGGGCTCGATCCAGGTGAGCGCCGACGTGCTCAACAACCCGGAGGCGTTTGCGAAATTCCAGGCGGCGCAGAATCAGCTCACCCAGTCGCTGAAGAGCCTGCTGGCGGTCTCGGAGCGCTATCCGGACCTGAAGTCGAACGAGAACTTCCGCGATCTGCAGGTGCAGCTGGAGGGCACGGAGAATCGCATCACCGTGGCGCGCAACCGCTATATCGACGCGGTCCGCCAATACAACATCAACGTGCGCAGCTTTCCGACCAATCTCACCGCGAAGATGTTCGACTTCCAGGTGAAGCCGAATTTCACGGTCGCGGACGAGTCGGCGATCGCTACTGCGCCGACGGTGGATTTCGGCGGCGCCAGGCCGACCGGCGGCCCGGTCAGCGGGCCCGCGGCCGCGCCGGCAACTCCGGCGCCGGCCGGCACGCCGCCGCCGGCACGTTCGCCGGTCGAGCCTGCACCGACCACCCGATGAGCCGCAGCCGCGGGTGGCGGGCCAATCTGGCCTGGAGCCTGCTGGCGCTGCTAGGGGCATCGCTGTGCCCCGCGCAGTCGCTGCAACCGATTCCGAAGCTCGAGGCGCGTGTCACCGATCTGACCGGGACGCTGACGGCTGCCCAGCTGTCCATGCTCGAAGAGAAGCTGCAGGACCTGGAGTCGCGCAAGGGATCGCAGCTGGCGGTTCTCATGGTGCCCACGACCCGACCGGAGGAGATCGAGCAGTACGGGATCCGCGTGTTCGACCAATGGAAAGTGGGCCGCAAGGGCATCGATGACGGCGCACTGCTGATCATCGCCAAGGAGGACCGCACGATGCGGATCGAAGTGGGTCGGGGTCTGGAGGGCGCGCTGACGGATCTCACTTCCAGCCGCATCATTTCCGAGACCATCACCCCGCTGTTCCGGCAGGGCGATTTCTACGCGGGTATCAACGCCGGGCTCGATCAGATGATTCGCGTCGTCGACGGTGAGCCGCTTCCCCCGCCCGATCGGCGCTGGCAAGGGCGCCCGCAGGGCCTGGGCGCCTGGCTGCCGTTCCTGTTCCTGGGCGTCTTGATTGGCGCTCCGCTGCTGCGGACGCTGTTCGGGCGCGCTCTCGGGTCGATTCTCACCGGTGGGGTGACCGGAGCGCTCCTGTGGTTCGCCGGTCAGGCGTTGCTGGTCGCAGTGCTCGTCGGCGCCATCGCGCTGATGGTCTCACTGGCCGGCTTCGCGGGACCGCGTGGCTGGTCCAGTTACCCGCGCTCGGGTGGCTGGGGCGGTGGCCTGGGAGGCTTGGGCGGGGGCTTTGGCGGAGGGGGTTCCGGCGGCGGAGGTTTTGGCGGGGGATTCGGCGGCGGGGGCGGGACGGGGGCCGGCGGCGGCGCCTCGGGCCGCTGGTAGCAGATCTATGAGCGCCGGCCGGCTGTTGCGCCATCTGTTCGCCACACGCTGGGGCACACGGTGGCGGTTCCCCCCGGCGACGCTCGCGGCCATCGAGAAAGCCATTCGCGAGGCGGAAGCACAGCATGGCGGGGAGATTCGCTTCGCCATCGAGACGGCGCTCGACCTGCCTGAGCTATGGCACGCCCTGGCACCGCGCCGGCGCGCGACGCGGGTGTTCGGTCAGCTCGGGGTCTGGGACACGGCGCAGAACAACGGTGTGCTCATCTACGTGCTGCTGGCCGACCGCATCGTGGAGATCGTTGCCGACAGAGGCATCGCCGCGTTCGTTCAGCAGTCGGAGTGGGACGCGATTTGCAGGGAGATCGAGCGCCAGTTCCGCGCCGGTCGCTTCATGGAAGGTTCAGTCGCGGCCGTGCAATCTGTGGGGCGGCTGCTTGCCCGGCACTTCCCGGCGCAGCGCCCGGGCGAGGACGAGCTGCCCAACCAGCCGGTCCTCCTGTAGTTTGATCGCGAAGGCGGCTGCGGGCCCGAAACGGCCCAGCGCTTTTGCCGGCCCAGGGGATGGTCGCGCGTCATCGAGCGCGGTCTTGCGGCAGGTACGATGTCATATATTCTTTCGCCTATGAATCTTGAACGCCCCACGATCTGGGCTGCCCTCGTGGCGGCCCTCTGCGCTGTTGCGCTCAGCGGTTGCACCCTGTTCAAGCCCCAGCCCAAGGCAGCGCCTCCGCCTCCGCCGCCTACGCCCGCTCCCGTGATACCGCCGCCTGTGCAGACGGAGCGGTTCGAGCTCGCGCCCGGCCAGGACATCGTCGGCCAGGTGCAGGTCACGACGGTCGGGAAGGACGACACGCTCACCGACATCGCGCGCCGCTTCAATGTGGGCTACGAAGAAATCGTGCGCGCCAATCCGGGAGTCGACCCGTGGTTGCCCGGAGCCGGTCGCAAAGTCGTACTGCCAACGCAGTTCATTCTGCCGAACGCACCACGGGAAGGCGTCGTGATCAACATTCCGGCGATGCGGCTGTTCTATTTCCCTCCGCACAAGGCCGGAGAGCCGCAGGTGGTGATCACTCACCCGATCGGCATCGGCAAAGTAGGTTGGTCCACGCCTGAAGGCGTGACGAAGATCGTGCGGCGGCAGAAGGATCCGACCTGGACCGTTCCGGTGTCCGTCCTCAAGGAACACCGCGAGAACGGCGAGGAGCTGCAGCGTGTGATCGGCCCTGGCCCGGACAACCCCCTGGGGCGACATGCCTTCTATCTGCAGTGGCCCAGCTACCTGATACACGGCACGAACAAGCCGGCCGGCGTGGGTCTGCGCTCCAGTCACGGCTGCATCCGCCTGTTCCCCGAAGACATCGCGCAACTCTTCGACATGGTGCCCATCGGAACAAAAGTGCGCGTCGTCAATCAGCCGTTCGTGTTCGGCTGGCGCGACGATAAGCTTTACATGCAACCCCTGGATGTCCTCGCGGACGACACTCGCGACTGGAAGAAGGCGCCACGGAAGCTGCTGAGCAAGTCGCTGGCTTCCACGCTGCAGAAGGATCTCAAGGCGCACAACGAGCAGGTCAACTGGGACGTCGTGTCCGCGCTGTCGAAGTCGCCTCGCGGCTTGCCAGTGCCGATCTCAGCCCCTATAGCCACGGCGCAGATCTCAACGCCTACCGCTACCGCGACCGCAGCAACGCCCCTGGCCGCCAGCGCCGAGCAGATCGTGGCGTCGGCGAGCGTGGTTCGCAACGAGCTCCCAGAGGGCTCCACCTGGGATGGCAAGACGGATCTGCCGATGGATCAGGCCACCTTCAATCAGATGCTTTCGGAGATCGAGCCGGGATCCAACGGTGCCGCGCCCGCGGCGACGGCTTCGCCGGCCAGCGCCAAGGTGCCTGCGCAGGCGCAGAGCGCGACGCCGGTCAAGTCGACTGCGAAGACAGGCACTTGAGCGCTGATGCAGCGCCGTAATGAATCTTGCGGGCGCGCCGCGCAGAGCTGAGATCGCAACGATGCCCGCGCTATCGGAATGGCTGCAGTTGATGCTCGCGGAGATCTCCCGCAAAAGGGACGACGCCGAGCGTGCCCGCGAAGAGGAAGCCGAGCGGTCTCGTGACGTGGGCAGCGTACCGATGATTTCCACTCCGCTCCCGCCGCTTGCGTCGGCTGAGTCGAGCCGCCACGACGGCGCCGAGCGTGCCCGCAACGAGACTGCCAAGCCCCGCTGAGGATCTTCGCACCGTCGCCAATTGACGACGCGCCGCCGACCGCCCTGTGTTAGAGTCCCGCACAGGCGATCGACAGCAAATGGCCGTGAGGCCGCGAAGAAAAACCAGTGGCTGAGAGCCGAATCTCCGGCGCCGGCGGCGTAGAACTCGCAGAACAGGGCGGAGCGCAGCGTGCGATCGCACGCGCATCCACCGCTACGGCAGCCTTCGTCGGGCGAACTCTAAAGGGCCCCGTCAATCATCCGGTGCTCATCGGCAGCTTCGCGGAGTTCCAGCACCATTTCGGCGGTTTGTGGCAGCCCGCCGCGCTGTCCTACGCGATCGAGCAGTTCTTCGAGAATGGCGGATCGAAGGCTTATGTCGTGCGCGTCGTGAATGGCGCACGGCCGCCGACGATCTCGTTGCGCTCGTCGGCGGGTCTGCTGACGCTGGTCGGCCTCAATCCCGGCTCACGCGAGTATCTGCGCGCCTCCGTCGACTACGACGGCATTGCCGAGAATGAGCCGGACCGGTTCAACCTCGTCGTCCAGCGAGTGCGCTCGGCAGGCTCGGAGCTGATTCAGGACCAGGAGATTTTCCGTCGCATTTCCGTCCTGCAGGAGTCCGGTCGCTGGGTACCGGACGTGCTGGCAGAGTCCCGACTGGTGCGTGTCGTCGGGGCGCCGCCGGCGCAGCGGCCTGAGCGCTCCGCGGGTGGACCCGGCGGTGGTGCCATCGGTTATGCCGGTTCCAATCCTGACGGTGACGATGGTGGCCCGATCACCGACTACGACGTCATCGGCTCGGCGAGCGATCGCACCGGCATGTTTGCGTTACCGGCGGATTTCAATTTTCTGTGCATTCCGCCGCTGGCCCGGGAGCAGGACGTCGGCTCGAGCACCTTGCTGGTCGCCGCAAGATTCTGTCGCGAGCGCCACGCGATGCTGATCGTCGACCCGCCCATGAGTTGGGTGTCCTCGCGCACGGCCCTCGATGCGATGCGCACATGGCCGTTCCGCAGCGATAACTCGGTAATGTATTTCCCGCGGGTGCAGGCCTTCGACCGCCTGCGGGGCAAGGTAGAGACATTCGCCTCGTGCGGCGCCGCGGCGGGGATGATCGCGCGCTGCGATGAGACCTGGCCGGTGTGGGCCGCAGCCGAGACGGACGACGCGGTATTGCGGCCGGGTTTGCGGCCCGCCGTGCCGGTGTCCGAAGCCGAACGCATGCGCCTCGTGCAGACCGGCATCAATGTTCTGGCTTCCGTGCGATCGACCTATCGAGGCGGAGTGAGCCCGAGGACGCTGGCGGCCGGGGGCCGCGGGACCTCCGATTGGAAGTACCTGTCCGCGCGCCGCCTGGCTTTGTTCGTGGCCTCGAGTATCGAGCAGGGGACTCGGTGGGTGCTCATGGAGCCGAATACGCAAGCCACGTGGGAGAAGGCACGCACGCAGGTGGCTGCATTCTTGCAGTCGCTCGCCGATGGGGGGGCTTTCGGCGGCCAGGCCGCGGGTGAGAGCCACTTGGTCATCTGTGACGAGCGCATCAACCGCGCGGAGACCATCGCCGAGGGCAAGCTCAACATTCTGTTCGGCTTTGCGACCAGCAAGCCCGGTGAGTTCGATACCTGGCTGGTTACGCACCAGGCCGCCGGCAGTCGCGCCCGCCCGGTGTCAGTCAATCGCCTGACCACCTCGCGACAACGCGTGGGGTGGGAGATCGAGACCTCCATCCTGAGAAAGCTATCCGGCCACTGACGGCCGAGGAGTCCTCGCCCGCCGCTGTCCCCTCGATCAGGCGGGTCCCTTGGCAGAGACGTTGATACTGATGACGGCGCGCACGACCTCGGCGCCATTATCATCCACGACACTTATGGGAACACCGACGTTCTGAGTGTCGCTCCACTCCGTCTTGTCCAGTCGTGCCGTGGCCGTCACGCCAGTATGCGCGCGGCGGAGGTATTCGATTGTCATACCACGTGTGACCCATGTGAGAGTGGGTGGGATCGTGACCTCGGCCACCATGCCCGCGGCCAGCTCGCACAAGTTGGTGAGGCACTGCACCGAGCCTTGCGCGTCGCGGACCGGCTTGCGATTGGCCATGGCTACCTTGCAGAGCGCGGGCCGTAACTCGATGAAGCGTGGCTTGAGTGCACGTACGTGGGGTGCGCGGCGACACACCCTCCGGCCGAACAGCCAGCGGCCGAAGCGGGAGCCCGAGCGTTTCTGCCATGAGCGGAGGGTGGCGCCGACGGCATTGGTATGTGTCATGGTGAGCCAATCCATCTGCTGACGGGTGGCGATGGGATCCGCGGCGATGACGAAGCTCCTGCGAAGGCATTGCCTTCGATGACTTGACGGTCAGCGGCGTGTGGCGGCACACATTCTTCAGTTGCGCCGCCGGATGACCTCCCGGAATTTATGCGAGCCGGTGTCTACACTCAAGCCGTATTGGACGCTCGCCACGCCAGGCTCGCAGAAAGAGCGAAAAAACGGGAAAATCGCTAAAGGCATTTGGCTTTGGCCTTGCACTGACGGCACACTGGGTACCCGATGAATGCGCTGCCAATCCTCCTGCACCCCGTTCCGAGGGCACTCTGCACCCCAGCACTGCGCCCGCCGGAGCAGCACTGATGGATGAGCCACCGGTGCCCACGCGGTACGTCGTGTTCTCCCACGGCCAGGAGAGCGGACCCTGGGGCAAGAAAATCTCCGCGCTGGCCGAGGTGGCGCGCAGCGAGGGCTACGAAGCGCATTCGGTAGACTATCGAGGGATCGAGGAGCCGCGTGCCCGCGTGGCGAAGCTGGTGGATTTCTGCAAGGAGCTGGCGGGTGACCTGGTCCTGGTCGGCTCGAGCATGGGGGGCTACGTCTCGGTGGCCTCCGCTTCGCTGCTGCATGCCCGGGGGGTCTTTCTGATGGCGCCCGCGCTGTACGTGGAGGGGTTGCCGGAGCTGCGCGCCGGGCTGCTCGACTGTCCGACGACCGTCGTGCACGGCTGGCGTGACGATGTCATCCCGTTCGATCACAGCGTGCGCTTCGCCGAGACCTACCATGCCGCCCTGCACGTGCTGGAAAGCGATCACCGGCTGCACAATCAGGTCCGTGTGATCCAGTATCTGTTCGAATATTTCCTCATCGCCCTCGACTTGCCCGCCACCGCGTTCGAGTAGGCGCGATGCGCGCATCATTCACCTAAATGAACTGGCTGTTGCGCCGGCTACTCGCCCTGTGGGTGCGCTTCAGGGCTCGTCCCGAGGATGCCGTGGCGCGCCTGCACGCGCGCACCAACCCCATCTGCTACGTGCTCGAGACGCGCAGCGCGGCCGATCTGGCGATCCTGCAGAACGCCTGCGTGCAACTGCGGCTGGCGCGGCCGGCGAAGCGGCTGGTCGCCGAGTCGAAGGAGCTGCGATCCTTCTTCTACCTGAGCCGGCCGCGTGGCTTCTGGGGCGAGCGCCTGGATCGCCGGCCTCCCCCGCAGCTGCGGCAGATCATCGAAGTGCTGCGCGCGCACCCGCAGAAGGACATCGACCTGGTGCCGGTCGCCGTGTACTGGGGACGGGCACCGCAGAAGGAGGGCTCCTGGTTCCGTCTGCTGCTGGTGGAGGACTGGGCCCTGGCCAGCCGAGCCCGCAAGTTTCTACAGGTGTTGTTCAACGGCCGCGACACGATCATCGAGTTCGACCAGCCTTTTTCTCTGCGGGCATTGCTTGGAGAGACCTCCGGATCCGAAGGCCGCCGTGTGGCACGCACGTTGCGGACTTTGTATGCCAAGACACGTGCCGCACGCATCGGCCCTGACCTGTCGCATCGCCGAACGCTCGTCGCCCGCGTCCTGCGCGCGCGCGCGGTGCGAGCCGCCGTCGCGCAGGAGATGCGGGAAAAAAAGCTGACGCGTCACCAGGCCCTGCTGCAGGCGATGTCCTACGCGGAGGAGATCGCGGCAAACTATTCCCCGTCCTTCGTGCGCTTCATGGAGCACGCGCTCACCTGGTTGTGGAATCGACTGTACGACGGGGTGGCGTTCGGCCATGTCGAGACGCTGCAGCGCGTGGCCGAGGACAACGAGATCGTCTACGTCCCCTGCCACCGCAGCCACATGGACTACCTGTTGCTGAACTATGCGATCTATGTGAACGGTTACGCCATCCCGCACATCGCCGCCGGCATCAATCTCAATATCCCGGTCGTGGGCCGGTTTCTGCGCAAGGGGGGCGCGTTCTTCATCCGGCGCAGCTTCCGCGGCAATGGGCTCTATGCAGTCGTCTTCATGAGCTATCTCGCGGCGATCCTGGAGCGCGGACACTCCATCGAGTTCTTCATCGAGGGAGGGCGTAGCCGTACGGGACGTCTGTTGCAGCCCAAGACCGGCATGCTCGCCATGACAGTGCGCAGCTTCCTGCGCGATCCGTCGCGGCCCATCGTGTTCCTGCCCGTGTACTTCGGGTACGAGCGCATCGTCGAAGGTCGCACCTACATTGGCGAGCTCTCCGGCAAGCCGAAGGAGAAGGAGAGCGTCCTCGGGCTGCTGCGCACGCTGCGACGCCTGCGCGGGCGCTTCGGCCAGGTGCACGTGAACCTGGGAGAGCCGATTGCTCTCGCGGACGTCCTCGACAGGCATGAGCCTCAATGGCGCACGTACGCCGGTACGGACGATCTGCGTGTTCCCTGGCTCAATCCCGTCGTCGACGACCTGGCGGCCACGCTGATGCGGAACATCAACTCGGCAGCCGCGGTTACGCCAATCAATCTGCTGGCGATGACGCTTCTGGCGACCCCGCGTCAGGCGCTGCCCGAAGTCGATCTGGTGCGGCAGCTCGATCTATATCGGCAGATGCTGCACGGCGTGGCTTACAGCGACAGGATCGTGGTCACGCCACTGTCCGGCGCGGATATGCTCGCCTACGGCGATAACATGCAGATGCTTTCGCGCGAGAAGCATCCGTTGGGGGACATCGTGCGGATGAGCGATGAGGCGGCGATGCTGGCCACCTACTACCGCAACAACATCCTGCATCTGTTCGCTCTGCCGTCACTGGTCGCCTGCGCGTTCGTCGGCAACGCCATGGTTCGGACCGAGGACCTGCAACGGCTCGCATGGCGTATCTTTCCCTATATCGCCGCGGAGCTGTTCCTGCACTGGCATGAGAGCGAGCTCGCGGGGGTGGTCGATCGTGTACTGGCCTGTCTCGAGCAGCAGGGTTTGATCGAGGCGAACCCGACTCGCACGGAATGGCGGCGTCCGCCGCCCAGCTCGGTCGAGGCCATGCAGTTGTCGTTGCTGGCACAGGCGACGATCCAGACCATCGAGCGCTACTACCTGGCGATTGCGCTGCTGGTGAAGGGCGGCAGCGGCCAGATCACCCAGGCCGACCTGGAGCAGCGCTGTCAGCTCACCGCCCAGCGCATGGGCCTGCTCTACGGCCTCAACTCGCCGGAGTTCTTCGATCGCACCCTGTTCGAGAACTTCATCGACCTGCTGCGCGAGCGCCGGGTGATCCGCATGGCCAACGGCGGCCGGCTGGAGTTCGATGGGGTGCTGCTGCGCGTGGCGGAGGATGCGCAATTCGTCCTGAGCGAGCAGATCCGCCACAGCATCCTTCAAGTCACCCATTCCTAGCCGGCGAGTCCGCGTGCCACCTTGCCGCCCTGCGGCGGCGGGACGTAGACTCGGTAAGCGCGGCTCCCCGGGGGGACTATGAGAACAGGTACGTTGGGTCGTCGCTGTGCGGTCTCCGCGAGCCCCATGACGTGGGCCGGCCCGAAATGGGCCAGTAAGTCGGCAATGGCAGCCCTCATGTGCTTCGGCTGGTGCACGAGCGTGCATGCGATCGGCTTCCAGCTCGCCTCGGGTGACATTACCGGCAGCTGGGATACGACGATCAGCTACGGGCAGGCGTGGCGCGTCTCGGGCCGGGACTGTCGTCTCATCGGCATCGCCGACGGCGGCTGCGGCTTCTCGCCCAACATCGACGACGGCGATCTCAACTACGGCCAGGGGAGCTTCAGCCGGGCCTTGAAGGCCGTCACCGAGCTGTCCCTCAACTACAAGGACAAAGCCGGGCTGTTCGTGCGGGGTGACGGCCTGTACGACTTCGCGGTGATGGGCGAGAAGACCGAGCGCACACCCCTGACACACGACGCCAAGGGGCTGGTGGGCAGCTATACGCGCCTGCTGGACGCCTTCGGCTTTCTGCGCTTCGATCTGGGCTCCATGCCCTCCGAGCTGCGCCTGGGGCGCCAGGTGGTGAGCTGGGGTGAGAGCACGTTCATCCAGAATGGCCTGAACGAGGTCAATCACTACGACGTGTCTGCCTTGCGCGTGCCGGGCTCGGAGCTGAAGGAAGCGCTGCTCCCGGATGAGATGGCGGTGTTCAACGTGCGCTTCAACCAGACCGTCAGCGCGCAGTTCCTGTATCTGTTCCAGTGGCACGAGACCAAGCCGGAGCCGGACGGCTCCTACTTCAGCACCAACGATTTCGGCACTCCCGCCGGTAGCAAGGTGATCCTGGGCTTCGGGGAGTTCTCCGACCAGGGCGTGGACTTCCGTCCGCTCGGCGGCCCGTTCATCCCGAACTTCCAGGCCGTCGGCAGGCTGCCCGACCGCACTCCCAGCGACGGCGGCCAGTTCGGCTTCAATTTCAAGTTCTATCTGCCGGACCTCGGGCAGGGTACCGAGCTTGGACTGTACTTCCTCAACTATCACAGCCGCCTGCCCGTGGTGTCGGCGATGACCGGCACCCAGGCCGGGGTCGGCAACGCTTTTGGCGCGGCGAGCGCGGTGGGCGCGGCTGCTCAGGGGTTGGCCGCCGGACTGCCGTTTGCGGCGGCCGTTGCCACCGGCGCCGCTGTTGGATCACAGCGTGCCGCCCAGGTAGGGGGCAACCTCAGTGCCGCCACTGCCCGGCAGTACGCGACCGTCGGGGCGAACACATTGCTGGCCGGCGGCAACCTCACGACGCAGGCGACCAACATCGCCGAGCACGAGTACGCGCAGACGGCGGGCTACTTCGAGGAGTTCCCCGAGAACATCAAGATGATCGGCGCCTCCTTCAACACCCAGGTGCAGAAGACCGGCACCGCCTTGCAGGGAGAGCTCACCTATCGACACAACGTGCCGCTGCAGCTGGATGACGTGGAGATCCTGTATGCGGCCCTGACGCCCTTCGAGCAGGGGCTCGCACAGCTGACGGGCGAGACGCTGCCGCCGGTGTGCCTGCCGGGCGCCGCAGCGACGCTCAGCCGTTGCGATCAGCTCGGGATCTTCGGCCCCGGTCAGATGATCCGCGGCTGGAAAGAGCACGACATGTATCAGGCGCAGTTCACCGCGACCCAGACGGTGGCCAATATCCTGAAGGCCTCGCAGCTGGTGCTGGTGTTCGAAAGTGCCGTCGACTACGTCCCGGGGCTGGAGAACAAGCTCTCGGGCGGGCCCAACGCCCAGGGAGTGCGCTACGACGGGCCGGGCACCGACGTGAGCGGCAATCCGAATCTGGCGGGTTTCCAGTTCGGCCAGGTCGACCCGGGCAAGCGCTTTCCCACCACCACTTCCTGGGGCTACGTGCTGGCCGGCCGTCTGGAGTACAACAACGTCATCGGCGCCTGGAGCGTGCTGCCGAACTTCACGTGGCAGCACGACGTCAACGGCACCTCGCCCGGACCCGGCGGCAACTTCATCCAGGGCCGCCATGCGCTCACCCTCGGAGTCGGCGCCAACTATCAGTCGAAATGGGAGGTGGCCGTGTCCTACACCCAGTTCGGAGGCGCCGGGCAATACAATCTGCTGAACGACCGCGACTTCGTGTCGGCCAGCGTCAAATATTCATTCTGAACGAGGGCTCGCCGCCATGTGGAAGAAGACGCTCGTGTTGGCAGCCGCGTCGCTGTTGTCCGCCTGCCTCGTGGCTGCGCCGTCGCGGGCGGCGATCAGCGCCGAGGAAGCAGCGCATCTGGGCAAGGACCTCACTCCGCTGGGCGCGCAAGCCGCCGGCAATGCCGATGGCAGCATCCCGCCGTGGACCGGTGGATTGAAATCCCCCGCCGATGCGGGTTTCCCGAACTACAAGACCGGCGAGCATCACCCCGATCCGTATGCGAACGACAAGCCGCTGTACACGATCACGGCGGCCAACATGGGACAGTACGCCAGCAAGCTGACCGAGGGTCACAAGCTGCTGCTGCAGACCTACAAAGACTACAAGATGATCGTGTACCCGACGCACCGCAGCGCCGCGGTTCCGCAGCGCATCTACGATGCGACCAGGCGCATCGCCACGACGGCGAATCTCGCTCCTGGCGGCAACGGCGTGACGGGCGCCGTCGAGGGCATTCCGTTCCCGATTCCCAAGCAGGGCGTCGAGGTGTTCTGGAATCACGTGCTGCGCTACCGCGCCACCGCCGCGGCGCGCGTCATTGGTCAGGCTCCAGTGACCGCCAGCGGGAGCTACAACCTGGTGGAGTTCAAGGACGAGTTCCTGTTCCAGTATGCGGTGCCCGGCCTGACGGAGTCCGCACTCAACAACATCATCGCCTACTTCACGCAGGAGACGACCAAGCCCCCCCGGCTCGCGGGCGAGATCCTGCTCGTGCACGAGACGCTGGACCAGTCGAAGGAGAACCGCAGGGCGTGGGTCTACAACCCAGGCCAGCGCCGCGTGCGCCGCGCGCCCAATGTGGCCTTCGACAATCCGGGGACCAACGCCGATGACCTGCGCACCTCCGACCAGTTCGACATGTACAACGGGAGCCCGGAGCGTTACAACTGGAAGCTGCTCGGCAAGCGGGAAATGATCGTCCCCTACAACTCGTACAGATTGCAGAGCAACACGCTCAAATACACCGACATCCTCAAGAAGAACCACATCAACCAGGACCTCGCGCGCTACGAGCTGCACCGCGTGTGGGTGGTCGACTCGACGCTCAAGCCCGGCACCCGCCATCTCTACAGCCGCCGCACGCTGTACGTGGATGAAGATTCCTGGCAGATCCTGGCCGTGGACTGCTATGACAGCCGCGGCAAGCTGTACCGCGTGCAGGAAGGGCACGTCATCAACTACTACGATGTGCCGACCCTGTGGACGACGCTGGAGCTGGTGATGGATCTGTCGAACGGCCGCTACCTGGCGCTCGGACTGCAGAACGAGGAGCCCAGGTCGTACGACTTCACGATCAAGCGCACCCCGGCGGACTATCAGCCCAGCGTGCTGCTGATGCGCGGCGTCCGCTAGCACGCTGGAGACAGCGGAACGGCGAATGCGACTCGCAGCCTTCGGCCTCGCGCTGCTCGGCGGCACTGTGACGGTCGCCATGGGAGTGCGTGCCGCGGGCGCGGGCGCTCCCGGCGCAGGCGCTCCCATCGATGTGGCCGAGTTGCCTTCCGAGCCTGCGCGTCTCGCCTCCGTATCCCTGCTGCTCGATCTGGCGAACGCCGGTCCCAGGCTGGTGGCCGTCGGCGAGCGGGGGCACGTGCTGCTCAGCGACGACGCGGGCCGCCACTGGATCCAGACCCGGACGCCGACCCAGGCCTTGCTGACCGGTGTGTGCTTCGCGGATGCGCGGCATGGCATTGCGGTCGGCCACGACGAGATCATTCTCGCCAGCGCAGACGGCGGGTATTCCTGGCAGCGCACACACTTCGCGCCCCAGGCCCAGCAGCCGCTGCTGGATGTGTGGTGCGGGCCGGACGGCCGGGCGATTGCGGTCGGCGCGTACGGCGTGTACATGCTCAGCACCGACTACGGCGCCAGTTGGGCGGAGCACAAGCTCGAGCCCACGAACGAGCAGCCAGGCAAGGGCGCAACGACGGGCGGCGCGGGCGCCAAGTCCGGCAAGGGCGCAACGACGGGCGCCGCGGGCGCCAAGTCCGGCAAGGGCGCAACGACGGGCGCCAGGAGCGCCACGCCCGGCAGTGCTGCAGGGGTGGCCCCGGCTGACCTGCCAGACGAGATCGGCGGCGGCTATCACCTCAACGCGATCGCCGCCGATGAGCAGCTGCGCCTCTACATCGCCGCGGAAGCGGGACATCTGTACCGGTCCGACGATCGCGGCGCGACCTGGATCACGCTCCCTTCGCCCTACGAGGGGTCCCTGTTCGGTGTCCTGCCGCTTCCCGGTGGCGCAGTGCTTGCCTACGGACTGCGCGGCAATCTGTTCAGATCCGCCGACGCCGGTGCGAGCTGGCAGCGGATCCCGACCGACACGAAGGCGACACTCGATGGCGGCGCGGCGCTGGGGAACGGCCGGGTCGTGGTCGTCGGGTTGTCCGGAGTATTGCTGTTCAGCCGCGACGGCGGATCGAGCTTCTCGCTCCTGCAACAGGACGATCGCAAAGGCCTGGCCGCCGTGCGCGCAGTGCCCGGCGACACACTCGTCACCGTGGGTGAGGTGGGTGTGAAGCTGATCGCGGATCCGCGCTCTTGAACGCCGCACGAGTCGATCAGAGCTTCGGGCGGACTTGCATCGAGTGGCTCGAGCGCGCGTTGTTCGGTCATCGCATGCCGATTCTGGTGATGTTTGCGGTCGTCACTATGGTGATGCTCGCGGTCGCGTGGCGCGGCTTGCGCATTGACGCGTCCTTCACAAAGCAGTTGCCGCGCCAGCACGAGTACATGCGCACCTACCTCGACGAGGACGTCGCCGAGTTCCGCGGCGCCAACCGCGTGCTGATCGCCCTCATCGCCACGGACGGCAACATGTTCAAGCCCGAATTCTTCGCCGCGCTGCGCAAGGCGACCGACGAAGTCATCGTGATGGACGGCATCGATCGCGGCCGGGTGCAGTCGCTGTTCACGCCCAATGTGCGCTACCTCGAGGTCGTCGAGGACGGCATCGAGGCGGGCAACGTCATCCCGGCGGATTTCTCTCCAACGCCCGCGGCGATGGCCCAGGTGCGCGGCAACATCCTCAAGGCCGGCATCGTGGGCCGGCTCGTCGCGAATGACTTCTCCGGCGCCCTCGTGAGCGCCACGGTGCTCGAGCAGGATGCCAACGGCCGCCCCGTGGACCCGATCCGGATCGCGCACGAGCTGGAGGCGAAAGTCCGCAACGTCATCCAGAGTCCGCGCTACCCCGGCATCGAAGTGCACATCATCGGCTTCGCCAAGGTGATGGGCGATATTGCCGACGGCGCACTGTCGGTGGTCTTGTTCGCGGTCATCACGCTCGTGCTCACGTTGCTCGCGGTCTGGCTGTACTGCCAGTCGTTCCGTGTGGCGCTGGTGCCCGTGGCGTGCTCGGTGATTGCCGTCGTGTGGCAGCTCGGGACGCTGGTGTTGCTCGGCTACGGCATCGACCCGCTGGGCCTGCTGGTGCCGTTCCTCATTTTCGCGATCGGTGTGAGCCACGGGGTGCAGAAAATCAGCGCCGTCAGCGACGCGGCGCTGGCCGGGCTCGACAGCATGGACGCCGCGCGACGCACCTTCCGTCAACTGCTGATGCCGGCGATCATCGCGCTGCTCGCCGATCTGGTCGGATTCATCACCATTCTCATGATTCCCGTCCAGGTCATCCGCGAGATGGCGATCACGGCGAGCATCGGCGTGGCGATCGTGATTCTGACGGATCTCGTGCTGCTTCCGGTGCTGGTTTCGTTCGTGGCATTCGACGAGCGCTACCACGCTCGGGTCGAGCGCCGCCGCCGCAGGCTAGCCGGCGTCTGGAGCCGGTTGGCCCACGTCACGGACAGGGGCCCCGCCGCGCTCATCATCGCGATCGCAGCGGTGCTCGCCGTTCTAGGGTGGTGGAAGGGGCGCGAGACCCCGATCGGCGATACCCAGGCCGGCGTGCCCGAGCTGCGCCCGCACTCGCGCTACAACCTCGACAGCGATGTGATCACCTCGAAGTTCTCCATCGGAGTCGATGTACTCACGGTGATCGTGCGCTCGAAGGAGCCGGTGTGTGTCAGCCACGATCTGATGACCGAAGTCGACCGTTTCGCCGGGCACATGCAGAACGTCATCGGAGTCTCCGACGTCATCACGTTGCCGTTCTATGCGAAGGAGGCGAGCGCCGGCTGGAATGAAGGCAGCCTCAAATGGCGCAGCATTCCGCGCGAGCAGACGCAGCTCACCCAATCCACCCGCTACATCGAGACGAGCACCGGCCTGCTGAACGAGGAATGCACCCTCGTGCCGGTGATGCTGTTCCTGGCCGATCATCGGGCCGGCACCATCGAGCGCGTCGTGGCGGCCGTCAAACAGTGGCGGACCCGCAATCCCGTGCCCGGCGCACAGTTCGAGCTCGCCACCGGCAACATCGGCGCGATGGCGGCGACCAACGAGACCGTCGAGCGCAAGGAGCTCTGGATTCTCGCTGGCGTGTTTGCCGCGGTTACGCTGATGTGCCTGCTCACCTTCCGCTCGTTGCTCGGCACGGTGCTGGTGGTCGCGCCGCTGGCGCTGGTGTCGGTTCTGGTCTACGCCGTCATGGCCCTGGTCGGCATCGGCCTGAAGGTGACGACCCTGCCGATGGTCGCGCTCGGCGCCGGCATCGGCGTCGATTACGGGATCTATCTGTTCAGCCGCATGCAGGAGTTCCTCTCCCAGGGTCTGCCGGTGAAGACCGCTTATGAGCGCACGCTGGGAGTGACGGGCGCCAGCATCATCTTCACCGGCGTGACGCTCGCGATCGGCGTCGCGACGTGGGTGTTCTCGCCGCTGAAGTTTCAGGCGGACATCGGGATCATGCTCACCTTCATGTTTCTGGTGAACATGCTGGGCGCGGTCGTGCTGTTGCCGGCGCTGGCGGCGTGGCTCGTCACAGACCCTGCCTCAGCGCCCGCGCCCGGCTAGCCGAAGTACCCGAAGCCGCGGGCCATCAAGGGCGCGCAGAGCAGGATTCCCAGCACCGCCGTCAGCTCGAGCATCAGGCACATGCGCGCGCGCTTGCGCTGCGAATCGGACACTTCCGGCACGACCGCGCTGTGCAAGGGCTTTCGCCACGAGAGATAGAGGACTGTCGGATAGATCGAGATCAGCGCGGCGATCACGAACAGGCTGAGCTTGGCCACAAAGAACGCATCGTGGAAGTAGTACGCGGCACCCTTCTCGTAGAAGAACACGCGCAACAAACCGACGATCAGCAGGGCCGTGGCCGAAATGCCGAACAGCGTGTCCGTGACGATGATGCGGCGCGCCTGGATCGCGGTCAGCGGCGGTTTGAACAGGGCCACTTCAACGCCCAGAGTCGTCACTAAGGTGAACGCCGCAACGTGATGCAGAAAGGCCATGATGGCGGGCAGGTACATGAAAGACTCCCTCAGTCATCCCAACGGACACTCTTGCGGAGCTGCTTGGTCTGCCGATTGCGGGACTTGCCCTCCAGGCGGCGCTCGCGCGCGGCGCGCGTGGGCTTGGTCGCCCGGCGCACCTTGGGAGCCGGCAGCGCCCGGTTGATGAGGTCCGACAACCGCTCGAGCGCCTCGCGGCGGTTGTGCTCCTGGGTGCGGTGGTTGCGGGCAATGATCAGGATGGCGCCGTCGTCGGTCAGGCGGCGACCCGCCAGCGCGCGCAGGCGCATCTTGACACCCTCGTCCAGCGTCGTGTTGGCATGCAGAGCGAAGCGCAACTGCACCGCGGAAGCGACTTTGTTGACGTTCTGGCCGCCCGGACCGCTGGCGCGCACGAACGACAGCGCCAGCTCGCTGTCGGGAATGACTACCTCAGCTGAGATCTCCAGGGGCGGCATGGAGGAACACGGCGGTGCGCCGGGGGCGCTAATCCTCGCCGTCCTCCTCCTCCGGTTCCAGTGCCCGCCGCGCTTCCGGCGTGGATTTGCGTTCCCGGGAAATGGCCTCGCTGCGCACGAGCGGTGTATTGGGGTTGCGGTCCAACATGCGCAGCTCGCGCTGCGCCACCGGGATCTTCACGCCGTTCTCGCGGAAGATCCGGTAGATCGCGCGATTGACGTCCGAGCGCACGTTGTTGACCCCATTCATGGGGTCGGCGATCCAGAAGCGCACTTCCAGGCGCATGCCGTAATCCTCGAACGCCATCAGGCGTGTCACGGGCGGCGGATCGCGCAGGATGCGGGGATGGTGCTCCGCGGCGGAGAACAGCAGCTTGAGGGCGATCTCCGGATCGTCGTCGTAGCTGACGATCACGGGCAGGCGGAGGCGCACGCGCCGGTCGGAATAGCTCCAGTTGATCACCGAATTGGTGATGAGGTTCTGATTCGGAACCAGCGTCTCCACCCCGTCCCGGTCGCGGACCACGACGTAGCGCCCGCGCAGCTCCTGGACCCAGCCGAAGTTCTCGGTACTGGTGCCTGTATGGCCGGTGAAGCTGATGACGTCCCCGGGTTTGATGGATTTATCCATCAGCAGCACGAACCCGCTGACAAAGTTGCTGGCAATCGCCTGCAGGCCGAACCCCAGGCCGATGCCGATGGCGCCGGTGAGGACGTTCAGAGTGGTGACGTCCACGCCCGCAGAGTTGATGCCGAGCAACAGGCCCAGGCCCACGAGCAGGAAGTAGGTGAACTTCGAGATGCCGATCCGTGTCGAGACGGCAAGCTGCTCCAGCCGCATCACACGCCGCTCGAAGGCGCGCGAGATCAAGCTGGTGATGATCACGAAGGCGGTGACGATCACGAGCCCCTTCAGCACCGCCCAGAGCGTGAATTGGGATCTCCCGGGAATGAGGTTGATGCGGTTGAGGGTCGTCTCGATGGTCTCGAGCCATCCCACGAGCGAGAACGACATCACCAGCCACAGAACGAAGGTGATGCGCGACTCCCAGGTGCGCATCCAGGAATCCGGTCCCAACATCAGGCGCAGCAGGTAGACGCCCAGTCGGATCAGCACCAGCGCGGTGGTCAGCTGCAGCGCGGTGTCAACGGCTGCCGTGTGGGAGCCGATGGCTGTGAGGATGCCGCGCACGATCAGCAACACCGTGAGCGCGACCAGGAAAGGCACGACGATCACCGTGCCTTCCATCGCCTGCGATTGCCAGGAGGTCTGACGCGATTGGGGCGGATGGTTCTTGAGCCAGCTGCGCACGAACTGGGCACCCGCCAGGGCCACGAGGCCCGCGACCACTATCGCGATCACCTGGGCCAGAACCTCAGGCGAGGTGATCCTGTAAAACACGTCCTTGAGAGCGCTTTGTGCGTTCACGGACTGCGAGGGGGGCACTAGGCGTTCAGGTCCGGGATCAACTGGCTCTCCAGGCGAGTGATCTGGTCCTTCAACATGAGCTTGCGCTTTTTGAGTCTTTTCAGCTGCAGCTCGTTGGTGTGGATGTCGAGCGTCAGGCGGGAGATGACATCGTCCAGGTCGCGATGCTCAATGCGCAGCTGGCGCAACTTCTCCACGTTGCGGAACAGCTCGCGATCGACGTTGTCTTCGATTTCCGCCACGGCTCTACCAGGGCTTTTCGGACG
>Ga0105240_10004206_pt1 | contig 22005 bp, 20 predicted proteins | sample KBSC54metaG_FD_80426 | JGI IMG/M metagenome (GOLD analysis project Ga0105240, IMG submission 80426) | Corn rhizosphere microbial communities from Kellogg Biological Station, Michigan, USA - KBS C5-4 metaG | ecosystem: Host-associated > Plants > Roots > Rhizosphere > Soil | place: Michigan, USA... | reverse complement strand
TTTCAATATGCATTTGGGAGAAACCTGGCGCTAAAAAACAATTGTTCCTTAAAACTTAACCTCTCCTTTTTTGAAAAAAGCGACTCACGCACATTTAGCTTAGAGCATTTTTCGGCAGTATTTGATTCAGCAGCCCCAGGTGAAATAGAACAAATAATACAAAAGCAGTCTTCAAAATTAAACGAATTAAAGCGAAAGGTATTAAAAAGCCGCCCTTACGTTATCTACGAGAAAACCCTTGAGTTTGATCCGCAAAATCTGGAAACCCAGCAAGATGTCTATGTAGACGGGTATTGGCAATCCGAAAAATATTTTTTGGGCTCATCGGAACAAATAAGGAAAGATTTTAAAATTAAAACCGCGCCCTCGGCAAAAAACGCTGCGATGTTGAGTAAAATACAATCTGTAAATGCGGTCAGCCTTCATGTACGGCGGGGGGATTTCCTAGATAATGAGCTCAACAAGATTCATGGCACCTGCTCAATTGAATACTACGAAAGGGCGGCAGATTTAATTTCGAAGCAAACCACAAATCCTGTTTTTTTTATTTTCTCAGACGATTTAAACTGGGCCCGGGAAAACATAAAGTTACAGCAAGACCTAGTTGTGGTAGACATCAATGATGACAAGGCCGCACACGAAGATCTGAGGTTAATGTCTGGCTGCAGACACCATATCGTAGCCAATAGTTCATTCAGCTGGTGGGGCGCGTGGTTGAACCCGCGTCCCGACAAGATCGTCGTAGCTCCCAAAAAATGGTTTAACGATCCCGAACTGAACAGACAATCACGAACCATTGTTCCTGAATCATGGATAAGGTTATAGCTACGCCAATTATCAGTGTAATAATGCCCGTCTACAACTGCGATGCATTTATTGCTGAAGCTATAGAAAGTATACTTAATCAGACCTTTCACGAATTTGAACTAATCATCATAGACGATTGCTCGAACGACAACACACTGAAAATAATCGAGGATTTCCGCGACCAAAGGATCCGGCTGATTAAGAAGAAAAAAAACACCGGATATATAGACAGTCTCAATACAGCCATCAAAATTTCGAAGGGAAAGTTTTTGGCCCGAATGGATGGAGATGACATAAGCGTTTCTGACCGCCTTGCCAAGCAAGTGGAATTCCTAAACAGTAATCCGGATGTTGTACTTTGCGGCAGCTGGTATCAATTGTTACATTCTGGACAAACCATTAGCAACCCAGTCGAAAGCGATGACATCAAAATTGCGTTGCTGGATTATTGCGCGCTTGGTCACCCTACCATCATGATGCGCAAAGACTTCATAGTGTGCCATAATTTATTCTATAAGCCGGAATACCGGCCTGCTGAGGACTATGAACTTTGGACACGAATCTCTGCTATCGGAAAGATGGCCAATATTCCGCAAGTTCTGCTCCACTACCGTTCTCACGAGCGACAGGTGTCGGTTAGCGAAAGAACGAATCAATTGGATCATTCGCTGACGTGTAAAATAAGGATGCTTTGCCAGCCTCTGGCAGAGATCGCAGCGACTGATTTGAAATCAGCTGAATTGATAGCAGCGCAAGAAAGGTTAGACGAGGTATTGCGCTTGGCCGAAGTGGTTGACTGGTTGGATAGGGTAAATATGGACAATGCCGCTACCCTTTTCTTCCCAGTCGAGAAATTCAGTGCATATATTCATCAAAAAAAAGCCACCTTCGTTCGCAGTTTCTATCTGAATACTACACCTTACAATCCATCGGTGCTGTTTTACTTTTTGAAAGCCGGCAAAAAGTTTAGTTCTTACTTTCAAAGAATGGAGCGGATTAAACTGGCGTTAAAATGCCTGTTTTTCTGGAAACCAGGACTCTCTAACAAATGAGGAAGGAAGTTATTATCTGTAAACTGTTTGAATTCGGCGGCAGCAATGCTCATCTGAAAACGCTGCTTCACTATTTAGGACCAGATCAGGCGATTTTGATAGTAGAAGACGAAAGTGAGTTAAAATACTTGAACAAGATCGGGGCCTCCGGCAAAGTACAAGTCCGGGTCTTCAAAGACTTACATCCCTATGCGCATCTGTCTTATCACTCGAATCTTTCAAATGCGAAAGAGACATTGATCATCCTGCGTTCTCTTGTCCGGATTTTGCTGTTTTGCATCTGCAACCGTGCCCGCGGACTTACTATCAGCACGACAGAGCCTGAAAAATATCTGTATTTATTCTGGATACCTTTTATCAAGTTACGCTATATTGTTCATTCAACGCCACAGTCCAGGTTCACCGACCTCACGTCATTGACTTGCAATCGCCGACTATCCAACCGAAGACATATCATTACTGTGTCAAAGGCAAATAAAAGCGCGCTTTGCGCGGCCTGGCGGATTAAAGGACTGAAAGCCGGGTTTGTCTGTGTAATTTATAACTGCGTCACCGAAGACAGAATCGGAAATAAAAACGCTCATGGCTCCGCTAGTCCGGTAAGAAATATCCTTACCATGGGGCATGTCATTTCTTATAAGAACCCGCAAGTATGGGTAAAAGTGGCAAAGACGATGACGGAGCGGCTCAAAGACCTACAGTTTACATGGCTTGGAAACGGGCCGTTACTGGAAGAAATGAGAAAAGAAGCCGAAGGTTTCAACATTTATTTTACCGGCATGATCGAAGATCCTAGCCCCTATTTGGAAAGTGCAGCGGTCTACTACCAACCAAGCTTACATGAAACTCATGGTATCGCGGTTATAGAGGCCATGTCTCATCATTTGCCCTGCGTCGTTTCGCAGACGGGCGGGTTGCCGGAGTCTGTCGAAAACAATTTTAACGGCTTATTAGTGCCGCCTGAAGACGTCGACCAGCACATCGCCGCGATTGAAAGACTGATAACCGATCAGGCTTTGGCAACGGAATATGGGATGAACGGTTACGAAAAATATAAGACTCTGTTCAGTTTTGAAAAATTTAAATCTGAAATGGACAAGATCTATTTGAGCTGATGGAAGAACAACCGGAAAGCGGCATTTCAGTCCTTATTTGCTGTTACAATAGCAGCGAGCGCCTGCCTAAAACGCTAAAGCACTTAGCCTTACAGGAGGTCCCCTCCCACGTTAACTGGGAAATTATTTTGATTGACAACGCTTCAACCGACGGCACTGCAACAGTAGCTGAACGGGAATGGGCACAATATGGCATACAAAATATTAACTTTACTGTGCTGTCTGAATATACTCCCGGAAAGAACTACGCTTTTAATACCGGCCTTCATGCGGCCAGGTTTGAATATATACTCACCTGCGATGACGACAATTGGTTAAATCCCGATTACATAGCACTTGCATACGAGATCATGAAAGCAGATGCTCAAGTCGCTGCCTTGGGGGGATGCGGAATATTTGAACCCGAACTTCCCCTCACCCCCGAAATCGAGCAGCTGTCGCATTATTTTGTCAACGGACCACAAACCTGGGTCAGTACAGAGCATTGGGTTTACGGAGCAGGCTCAGTTTACAGAAAAAGCATATTGACCGATCTTATCGCTAGCGGATGGCAACAGATTACAACGGGACGAAAAGGTAAAAGCCTGGTTTGTGGCGAAGACGTCGAAATATGCTTTATGTTCTATTTGACCGGCCACAAGATCATTGCAGATGATAATTTACAGTTCAGACACTTTGTTCCTTTAAAAAGGCAAAAAATCGCATACATCATTGACCTGACTTTTTGGTTGAGCTATTCTCACGTATTGATGAACAGCTACTATCCTATTTTGAATGATGACAAAAGACCGATAGGGGAAATTATCAATAAATGGCTTTGGGGCGCAACTAAAAGCCATCTGAAGAATCTTGTTCGCTTAGCTTTAAAAAAAATCAAAGTATGGGAAAAGCAAAGCCTGGAAGAGAGGCTATCATTCAATCGCACCCATGGGACCTGGTATGCGCTATTTAAGAACAGGAAAAGAATCATCGACCATCATAAGCAGACCAAGGCTCTCATTTTGAGCAAAAACATGTCAACAGCATGCACAACAACTTAGCACCGGTCATCCTTTTTATCTATAACCGGCCCGAGCATACGCGAAGGACGCTGGAGGCTTTAAGCCGGAATATTTTTGCGGATAGTACAGTTTTATACGTTTTTGCGGATGGGCCCAAAGAAAATGCCGCTGCGGCAGATTTAGATTTGATAAACCAAGCCCGGAAAGTAGTCCGTGAAAAGCAGTGGTGTAAGGAGGTCCATCTTATCGCCAGGGAAAAAAATATGAACCTGGAGGAAAATGTTATTGATGGCATAACCACGGTAATCAACCGTCACGGAAAAACTATCATATTGGAAGACGACCTGGTCACTTCACCATATTTCCTGCAGTACTGCAATGAAGGCCTTAGCTTATACGAGAGCGCAAAGCAAATTTTTTCAATCAACGCCTGTACCTTCCCTGTTGATTTTGGGACAGCACCGGAAACATTTTTGTGCCCCATCGCGACCCATTCGTCGGGCTGGGCAACCTGGGCAGACCGATGGACTTTATTCGAATCAAACCCCGCCTATGTGAATGATATCGATACCGATCCTTTTCTTACAAGCCGATTCAATGTTGGGGCGCAAGATAAAATGATGCTGCTCAAGCAGATGAATACCTGGGATATCAGGTGGTATTATACGGCTTTTATAAGGAATGGGCTCGGCGTGTTTCCAACGAAATCGCTGATTCTGAATATAGGTTTTGACGGCAGCGGTACACATAAAGGCGGAGAAGAGCTTGTCCACGAGCTTTACAACGAGCCTATACCAGTAATTTACCAGGATCGTATCAATTTGAGGCACTATTCAAAGATGCTGAACTGCGTAAAGCCCTACAAAGTGTCAACGTGGCAAAATATAAAGGATCATGTCAAGAGGATATTGCATTTAAGCAAGTTTAGGAAAGCTTAATTAACGCTCATGCTGAAAAAAATTAAAAGCCTGATTAATATCCAACGATCGTTGCCTCGCCAGTTGTCAAAATTGGAGAATGCGATCGCAGAACAAAAGATACTGTCAGCCAAGTCCCTTGTCAACACTTTTGACTATTCGTTAGACCTGCCTATTGCCAGTTATGAATTCAAGGTATTTTCGCAGTGGGGGGACGATGGCATTATCCAATACCTTGTTAGCCGGATAGATATACCTAATAAGACTTTCATCGAATTCGGGGTGGAAAATTATACCGAGTCGAATACCAGGTTCTTACTGATAAATAACAATTGGAGTGGCCTTGTCATAGATGGTTCATCATCGAATATCGAACAGATCAAGCATTCAGAATTGTATTGGAAATACGATATTAAGGCTTTAAACGCTTTTATCACCCGTGAAAATATTAACGAGCTGATTTTGTCCAGTGATTTTGCAAAAGATGTTGGGATCTTAAGTATCGATATCGACGGCAACGATTATTGGGTATGGCATGCAATTACGGTCATAGATCCCGTGATAGTAATCATAGAGTATAATAGCATTTTTGGCCCGGACAGGCCCTGGACAGTTCCGTATGGGCCTGATTTTTATCGAACAGCTGCTCACTATTCCAATTTATATTTCGGCTCGTCCTTGTTGTCGCTGTGTGATCTGGCCGAAAAAAAAGGATATTTTTTTGTTGGTTGCAGCAGCTCGGGTAATAACGCCTATTTCATCAGAAAAGACAAGATCGGCATGGTTAAAAAGCAGGAGCCGCACACTGGCTTTGTACTTTCGAAGTTTAAGGAATCAAGAAGTGCGGATGGCGGATTAACCTATATTTCCGGCGAAACACGGCTTGCGACACTAAAGGGAATGCCTGTGTTCAATACCCGTACCCTTCAAACGGAAATTATTGAATGAAAAAGCTGCGATCAAAAATTAGATTTTTAATTATCCGGGTGATTGCCCCGTTTATGATCGATGTCGTCGGAAGGCTTCTACCCAGGCACAAAAAAACTTTATTGGTCGTAAAAACCGACGGCATTGGCGACTATATCCTGTTTAGAAATTTCCTAAGATCAATTAGAAAATCTGACGTGTTCCGAGACTGGAAGATTCACCTGTTGGCAAATGCGGCCAGCAAAGAGTTAGTGCTTAAGCTGGATTCAGATATCGTCGACCAGTTTTTCTGGTACAGTGACGACTACTTCATGAAATGGAATCTGATCAAATTGCTAACTGCGCTTCAACGCCTGAGACCCGAAACGATCCTTTACTCCAATTATTCTCGTCGGTATACGCTCGACTGGCTAATTCGTCATGTTAGAGCAAGTCATAAAATAGCCGTTGACGGCGATACGATTAACGAGACTACCGATGAAAAGTCGAAGGGTAATAGATATTACTCAAAACTGATACAGGCGGATGCCCGTCCGATGCACGAGTTTGATCGTAACAAAAGTATTATCGAAATGGTAACTGGTGAAAACGCCTGCATCGCGGCGCCGTTTATCGAAAAGGAGAAATTGAATATTAGCCCCAATAACAGCGTGGTTATCTTCACCGGCGCAAGTACCCCGCAGAAAACCTGGCCCCTGGCCAATTTCCATTGCCTATGCAAAAAATTAACATCCGAGTTTGCGTTGAATATCATTATCGTTGATGGCAAGGAAGACCTCAAAGGATTCGCTGAGCTGACGGTGGGGCTACCAGAAGGTAGAGTCCAGGTACTACGGGGCCTGGGTCTTGTCGCGCTGTGTGAACTGATCGGGGGCTCCAAATTAGTACTCTCGGGCGATACAATGGCAATACATATCGCGGCCGCGTTATCTATTCCGGCAGTCTGCATAGCAAAAGGTGATCTTTACGGAAGATTTATTCCTTATCCGAGAATCGTTGCCGAAAGGATGCAATGTGTATTTCCTAACAGATTTGAAGAGGAAACATTCAATTACGGCAGGTATTCGACATTTAATATAGTCGATGTAAGCCCGGAAAGGGTTTATCGCGCAGTTGAAAAGACCTTAACAATGGCCGAAGTGAAATCATGAAACTTCCTGACCTGAAGCAATATCGTTCAAACTACCAAGCAGCGGGAATATCACTTCCATTACCGGTCGTGCCTTCAAGGGAAGGCGGGCTTTTTGCTGAATTACCAAATTGCCCCTCGGACAGCTCGGGGTGGCCCTGGACAGAGCAAACGGACCCTAAGATTTACAGCGCCCGTGATACATGGCCAAAGCTGACGATCGTAACTCCGTCCTTTAACCAGGGCCAATTTATTGAACAAACAATCAGGTCCATACTTCTACAGAATTATCCGAATCTTGAATTTATTGTAATAGATGGGGGAAGCACGGATGAGACTATTGATATTCTGGAAAAATACAGTCGCTGGATCAGCTACTGGCAATCTGAAAAAGACAATGGGCAAAGTCAGGCGATCAACTTTGGCTTCAGCCTGGCTTCCGGCAACTACTTTGCCTGGCTCAACAGTGACGACTATTATTTAAAGGAGGTCTTCGCCCGGGTAGTCGACGCTTTCCTCAAAACCGGCTCAAAGTTTATTTATGGGTATTGTTTTAATTACTACCTGGACAGCAAAAAATACGAATTGGTTAGAATATTGCCATTTCGAGATTTTTTCATCAAAATTCCAGGCTTGCTTCAGCCGTCTACATTCTGGAGCGCCCAAATACATCAGCCGGTTTGGGAAGAGTTGCATTGTTCACTAGATTTTGAACTGTGGCTGCGCCTGGTAAAAGGAAACAAAAGGCGGCTGATCAGACAGCCTTTAAGCGTCGCCAATGTACATGGAGATGCAAAAACCCACGATCCAAGAATGAAAGCAAAGTGGGATGAAGATCATTTGAAGATATGGTCCGATGAGGCACACGGCAGGGTATATGAATGGAAAAGAATCATGCTTTTAAACCGGATCCGAAGAAAAATTTATAAGCTGCTAGGGTTAATCTAAAGAAACCGAACTAAATTCGTATTAACATTGCTGTTTAATTCACTTCTTTTTGTAGTATTCTTTTTCATCGTTACATCGCTTTATTATTTATTGCCATCAAAGATCAGGTGGATATGGTTGCTGGCTGCCAGCTGCTATTTCTATATGTATTTCAAACCGGAATATATCCTGATCATACTCTTCACGATCATTGTCGATTATATCGCCGGGTTACTCATTGAAAAAACATCTGGTCGAAAAAGGAAGCTTTTCTTACTGTTAAGCATTGTCGTCAATGTGGGGGTGCTGGCATTTTACAAATACTTTAATTTTTTTGCTGAAAATATCGATTTACTACTTGGATACACCCATGCGCCGAAGATCCCGTTGATCGACTTCATTTTGCCTATCGGGCTTTCCTTCCACACCTTCCAGGCGATGAGCTATACGATAGAAGTTTATCGAGGTAATCAGAAAGCTGAGAGGCACTTCGGCATCTATGCTTTGTACGTCATGTTTTACCCGCAAATGGTGGCTGGACCGATCGAACGGCCGCAGCATATATTGCCTCAATTGCACAGCAAGATCAGATTCAGCAGTAAGAATCTCAATACGGGTATTTTCCTGATGATCGTCGGCCTGTTCAAAAAAATGGTCATCGCGGACCGGCTTGGGCTTTACGTTGACCCCGTTTTTTCCAATCCGCATGTGCATTCGTCGCTAGACCTGTTGTTGGCTACTTATTTCTTTGCCTTCCAGATCTACTGCGATTTCAGCGGCTATTCGGACATCGCTGTCGGGGCGGCTTTGACTTTAGGCATCGAGTTGATGAGGAACTTCAATATGCCCTATATCTCTCAAAATGTTTCAGAATTCTGGCACCGGTGGCATATTTCTCTGTCGACGTGGTTCAGGGACTATGTTTATATTCCGTTGGGAGGGAGTCACGTATCGTTTCCGAAGACATGCCGGAACTTGCTCATCGTATTCCTGGTCAGCGGAATGTGGCATGGCGCCAACTGGAAATACCTGATCTGGGGCCTGGTCCACAGCTGTTTCATCATATTGTACCTGACTTTTAAGAAAAACAAATTATTACCTGACCGTTATAAGTTCATCAATTGGCTGGTGACGTTTAACCTTGTATGCCTGGCCTGGGTGTTCTTTAGGGCGGAAACGGTCGCCGACGCATGGTATATTTTGGGGCGCATATGTGCGGTTAAAAACTTTTCTTATACCGCTGGCGCATTAATGAGCGGTCGTGAGATTGTGTTTTGCATAGCTATCATTGGAGCGTTGGTAGCAGGCGAACGCTATCTGCGCGACTTGAGAGATTTTTCCGTGATTAAGAAGACTTCCCTTGCTGCGACGCTGCTTGTCATTTGTTACTTCTTGGGGATATTTAACGAAGCTCAATTCATTTATTTCCAGTTTTGATGCAAAAGTTCACTTGCGCGCTAATTTCCGTTTTGAGCGCTACGCTATTGCTGGCAGCGATGGATCAAACCTTCATAGGCGGTCTCAAGTTCAACCGGTATTATGACCATTTGGACCTTCGTCAGATGGACCGGAATTCGTGGTACCACCGGTTGCTGATCCGCTCTGACAAATGGCGTTATGGGGACCTTTACGGCTTGTGTTATCTGCCAGAGTATAAATTTAAACTGGAACCGTTTAAGAAATATCCGAAGGCAAGCGGAAAATCCGTCACGAACAGGGTACTCTATGTCATTGGAGACAGCTTTTTGGCTGACAAAACCCTTAATGGTGCCTTTGATGGATTTGACGATGTCAAATTCCTTGACCGCAGGTTCCCTTTCGGCCCCATCGTGCTGGACAGCACCAAACAAAACTACTTGGTCATGGAATTTGGTGAATGGGGTCTGGTAGGTTATAATATTGACAAAACCTTTCAGACCATGTGGAGCAAAGGATATCTGAAAGTCAAAGTGAATTTTAACACCACCGCAGCCCGGAAGCCCACCGTTTACAATCTCCCAAATACATTCTGGGACAGGCTAAACAATACGCTTTTCAATAAAAACCTGAGCCGGAACCTAGAAACGCTGCTTTTTGACGATAAACTGTTTACGCCGGCAAAAGAGCTGAAAGCCGAACTCAACTACAAGCTCTTTGACCGGGTGGACAAGGGCGTCGCGGTCAGTACCGACAAAAAAAGGCTGCTGGTAAATAGCACCGTCGACACAACTTCTATCCTTTCGGATTTTCGTAATATCTCGGATAAAGAGATCGGCACACTAATCAATAACCTTGATGCAGCGAATCATTATTATCGTTCGATAGGGTTCAAAAAAGTTATTTTAACCATAGTTCCGAATGCGGTTTCTGTTTATGATCAACATCGGTTGCCATATAACAGGCTTCTCGAACGGGTTGAACGAGACAACCGTTTCACGGTTGTAGATGTATATAAGCAATTTAAGGATGCTCCGGTCAACTTGTATTACCGGAGCGACACGCACTGGAACCCCGAAGGTCTCGATCTCTGGGTCAAAGCAATGAATAAAAGTATGGAGAGCTGGTGGTAACGATGAAGGCGGTTATCAAAAGGATCCTGGGGCAAAAGAGCACGTCCCGATTAAGAAAGTGGTTTCCTTCCGATGTTCAAAAAAGGGCGGAGATTCAGGAAATCGCGCGAAAGGCTGCATTTTATGAGTCATTTGTCAAAAAAGGATCCGTCTGTTTTGACGTCGGAGCAAACACGGGCAACAGGATCGCACCACTTTTACAGATTGGTGCTATAGTCATTGCTGTGGAGCCTCAGGACAAATGCTTCCGCCATTTAAAACGGAAATTTGGCAATACAATCATACTTGTAAAAAATGGGCTGGGTGAGACTAACGGTATAAAAGAATTCCATATTTCGGAGGACTCCACGTTATCTTCATTTTCAGATAACTGGATCAGCTCGGTAACAGGAACTGATCGTTTCAAGGGAAAAAGCTGGGTTAAAACCGTAAAGGTCGCGATGACAACTGCGGATGAATTAATTAAAAAATACGGCAAGCCGGATTTTATCAAGATCGATGTTGAGGGATATGAACTGGAAGTGTTAAAAGGATTAACCGAGCCAATCGAGATGATTAGCTTTGAATATACAGTGCCCGAACAACCGGATCGGGCACTGATGTGCCTGGATCAAATCGAAAAACACAACCCGCAAATCGAATGTAACTTTAGCATTGGCGAAGACCTGGTTTGGGCTATCCCGAGATGGGTATCCGCCAGCGAGATGCGTGCGTTGATCCTATCGCAGGCGTTTCAAGAAACGAGCTTTGGTGATATCTATGTAAGGACGAAGTCAAATGAGCAGTCACGATAAGCTTTTTTTTTCCATTGTTATTCCAGTCTATAACAGCGCTGGCACGCTTGCCGAAAATTTAAAAAGTATTGCTGACCAAAGCTATGTGGATTTCGAGATTGTTTTTGTCGACGGCGGCTCAACAGATGAGACGCTAAAAATTATTCACCATTTCGAGATTGAAAAAGGACATATACGGACCAGACTGCTTTCGGAACCGGACAAAGGCATTTATGACGCGATGAACAAGGGCCTGGACCTTGCGCAGGGAGAATGGGTGTACTTCATGGGATGTGACGACAGGTTCTGCTCACTTTCCATACTTGCCCAGGTGGCCTCCGAAATAGCAAATGAAGATCTCGATCTGGTCTATGGGAACGTGGAGGGGGCTGTCAGTGGGATCAGATACATTTACAATACCCTATCAAAGGTTCTGTCGGTTGGCATACATCATCAAAGCGTTTTTTACCGCCGTTCTTTATTCAATGAACTGGGCAAATATGATTTGCGGTTCAAGATCGCTTCGGATTATCATTTTACCCTTAAGGTATTTCTCAGCAATCGTTATAAAACTAAATATATCGACTTGGACATTGCCTACTATGGCGAAGACGGCTACAGCTCAAGACATTTTGACTACAAGCTGTTCAGCGGTCATTACCGGCTGTTGGCAAAGGCGCATCAGATCGGAGAACTGGAGGATCAACAAAAATGCCTGAATGATTCAGTTTATTATTGCCTGCACCTGGCTCTTCGGAAGCGAAGCCTCCCTACCGCCTGGTCGAATTTGTTATACTATATTTTTACCGCAAAACACTTGAGTCTGCTCGATAAGATAAAGACCGTTTATGCCATGCTGGCCCGAACTTTAAGGCCTTACCGGCAAGATGGGTTATAAACCTGGAACATTTTGCTTACCACACTCAAAACCATCACTTCGACATTAAGAAACATCTTAAAATATGGGACGCCCTCTTATATCATTTGCTTCGGCGATTCTTTGGGCGACAACCTGTTGATTACTACCCTTTGCGAGGCCTTGTTGCAACATCGTCCAAATAATATTTGGGTCAAATGTGATCATGCTTTCCTATTTGAGAATAACCCTGGAGTAAAGCTGGTATTGCCCTTCAACACCTTACTGTCTACCGCCGTGCTGAATATCTTCAAAGCTAAAACGGTCTACTTGAAGTACACGACTTATTCCCCGACAACGGATAGGGATGAGGCCCCGGAAAAACATATCGTCTTGAAAATGGCTGACGCTTTGGGGTTCAAGGGTGAACTCACCAATAAGCCTGCGCTTTACCTGACTCCCGATGAAGAAAGAAAGGGATACATAGCCTCAAAGCAAATTGTAATAGCAACATCCACTACCGGAGCTAAATTTCCAATGAAAAACAAGGAATGGATCGTGGAGCGCTATCAGGAGATTGTTGACCGGTTTTCAGATTCTTACCAATTCATTCAGCTGGGCGCAAAGGATGATTTTCCCCTGGGCAAGGTTATGGACCTCAGGGGCAAAACCACGGTTAGGGAAAGCGCCGCGATATTGAAGAATTCTCTGATGATGATCACCCATGTGGGCTTTTTGATGCACCTGGCCAGGGCAGTAGATTGCCGGGCGGTGATCATCTACGGTGGCCGGGAAAAGCCGGAGCAATCGGGTTATGCTTGTTTTGAGAACCTTTACACGGACATCGGATGTTCCCCCTGCTGGCTGCATAACCGGTGTGACTTTGCAAGGCGGTGCATGATGCAAATATCAACCGATATGGTCGCGCAAGCAATGCTGAATCAACTTGGGCTTTATCACGTACCGCTAACAGCAGACAAATTGTTCAATGTTTAAACTATCTGTCATCATCCCAACGTACAACCCCAACCTCAGGCGGCTGAACCAGGCTATAGAAGGGCTTAAAACGCAGACGCTGCCTGTTCACCAATGGGAGTTAATTATCATTGACAATAATTCATCTGTCGGTTTTATGGATCAATTGAGCCTGAACTGGCAGCCCAATTTTAGATTGATCCGTGAGCCAAAGCAGGGACTGACCTTCGCGCGGGTTTGCGGCTTTAAGGCTGCAGCAGCAGATGTGATCGTACTGGTGGATGACGATAACATATTAGCTGAGGATTATTTAACAAATGTAACGAAGATATTTGAAACCAGACCAGCCATCGGCGCAATCGGCGGAAAATCGGTTCCATTATTTGAGTCGGCGCCACCAGACTGGTTGGCAGAATTTTATGGCAACCTGGCGCTCAGGGACTTCGGCGACGGTGTGATCATTGACCGATGGAACGGCACCTATCCACTTGTTGCACCCATTGGTGCGGGCATAGGCCTGAGAAAAGAGGCGCTGAAACGCTATCTCAGGAGGGTTGATACCGAAAAAAATGCGATCCCGGACAGGCAGGGTAAATCGCTGGGTTCGGGAGGAGATAACGATATTGTCCTTGAGATCCTTAAGTCCGGGTGGCAGGTTGGGTATTTTCCAAGCCTCAGCCTGCAACACATTATTCCTTATGAACGTATTCAGCCGGCGTACCTTGCACGACTGATTAATCAAACGAACCGATCCTGGATCGCTGTGCTCGAATATCACGGTATCAATCCATGGAAAAAGATCCCGCGCTGGAGCGTTCCGTTGAGAAAGGTTAAGGCATGGTTCACTTACGCGGCATGGAAAAGCCACTCAAACCGCATTCGCTGGAGCGGGGCATGCGGCACTTACGACGGTTTATCTGAAGGATGAATTTTGAAACAACCTATAAAGCCCCAAAACCCATCAAACATGAATGATCAGAAAAACGCTTTCGACCTCTTGAGACTATTGCTCGCTGCCTGCGTTCTGATCACGCACGGATTGCTTATCGGAGGGTACCGGTTAATGGACCCCCTTGATTACTTTTCAAAAGGCCAGACAAACCTGGCTGAGTTCGGAGTAATGGGTTTCTTTGCGCTCAGTGGCTACCTGATAGCTGCCAGCTTCGAACGTGCCGATAATATTTTTATCTATGCCGGTCACAGGGCCCTCCGAATTTTACCCGGTTTCTGGGTATGCCTGTTGCTAACAGCATTTATTTTTGCCCCGGCGATCTACGTGTTGAGCGGCCGATCGCTTCACGACTTTAACTTTACTGGCAATGCTTCATCGCTGAGTTTCGTATTGAACAATATCGGCCTGAACATTCGTCAATGGGGCATTAAAAGAGTGTTAGATGGTGCTGCCGACCAGGAGTCACTAAACGGCAGCTTATGGAGCCTATACCCCGAAATACAGTGCTATGCCTTTACGCTTGTAGCGGGCTTGGCTGGGCTTTTCAACAAAAACAGGTTCCTCTATTTGGTTGTGGCAGTGACGTTTTTGGTTTTTTTTGCCGTAGGCTTTAATTTTTCGGGCAATTACGGCCCGATTATATTTGTACGCTCGCCGGCGATGAAATTATATACCGCCTATATTGTCGGAACACTGGTACTGGTCTTTCGTGATCAACTGCTGCTGGATAAAAGAGGAACGATGTTCACATGTGTATTCACGCTGCTACTTTTAAAATTCGGAGGGTTCAGACTGATATCGCCGCTGCTGATAGCGATAGTACTGATCAACCTGTTCCAGCGGTTTGAAATTAAAATGAGATATGATATTTCCTATGGCGTGTATATATATGGGTTCATCGTTACGCAACTGCTATACGCATGGATCGGAAGCCGGTTACCATTTTTACTATTCATCGTCTTAGCCCTAGTGAGTTCGGCTCTTATGGGGCTTTTAAGTTTTTTGTTTGTCGAGCGTCCCTTTATGAACGCGCGGAAAACATTGGACGGCTGTTTGCGGTCGAAAATGTATAATTGGAAGTAGACAAATGTCAGCGTTAGGAAAACTGGTATACAAACTTTATTACGGGCCCAGAAATAAGCGGGCATTTATCAAAAAGTTCGGCGGTAGCCGAAATTATTCACAAATGCTTAAAGCTGAGCAGGCCATGAAATCTTACGCATTAAATGACCTGAAAATCGATGCTGAACTTAGTTCGTCGGGAAAATTCAAAATCAATTTTCTGACTGGTGACAGGTTCATCCATCAAACACTTTTCTGCACCTACAGCTTTTTAAAATATCTTGAAGAACATGAGACCGCCGATTTTTCGGTAAACTACTACGATGACGGAACCCTGGGAACCTCACTAATCACCGTTTTGAAGAAAAGGTTCCCACAGATCAGGATCATCACCTCCGGGGAGACAGAAAGGGTTTTAACCGAGCATTTACCGAAGCCTAAATACCCTTACTTGAACAAAAATGTTGAGATGTTCCCTTTGTTTAAAAAATTGATCTACCCGAACCTCGGAAGCGGCGGGCTGTTAACTTTTTTTGATTCCGATATGCTTTTCCTGGACCGGCCAGCCGAATTCCTGGACTGGCTATTTGGGGTAGACACCAGCACGGACAAAGCATTCTGTATACAAGATGTCCAGCGAAGCTATGGATATACGGACGCGGAGATTCTGCGGCTCTGGCCGAAAGCCATTCGCCATGACATCAATTCGGGAATGTACACCTTGCATTCGAACAACATTGATTGGGGATTGATTGAGGAGCTTGCAAAACAGTTCGAAAAGAACTACGGGCCACACTACTATATGGAACAGCTGATCACCGCAATCCTTTTAGAAAGATCAGGAAACCTCTTTGCTGCGCCAAGATCAAAGTATATTGTTTTTCCGACCTACGAACAGATCCAACACCAAACCGGAACCCTTCATCACTATGTCAACGAATCCAAAGAGTTCTATTTTAAAGAAGGTTGGAAACGGCAAATATGATCTGTAGCGCTATCTACTGTTATGAAGGTTGTGAAAGAACTTAAAATAGATTTTACAGATTTCTGGCCCGGCTTTGTCAAAACCGATAATTTTTTTTACAAGCTGTTGAGTGAAAAATACACATTGGCCATTTCCGATCAACCGGATATATTATTTTATTCTGTCTATGGCAATGCGCATGTCAATTACCGGTGTACGAAAGTTTTATTTACCGGTGAAGCCGTGCGCCCGGACTTTATACTTTGCGATTTTGCGTTTAGTTACGACTACCCTGTCAGCAAAAAGAACTATCGTTTGCCGCTTTATGCATTATATGGCGATGTCACGACTTTAGTCAAAAGGAAAGTCAATGCCCCTGAATTGTTAAAAGAGAAAACCAAATTTTGTTGTTTTATTGTTTCAAATGGAAACTGTGATGCCCGCAATAATTTTTTTGTTGAACTATCCAAGTATAAGCGTGTAGACTCTGGCGGTCAGATTTTTAATAATATTGGCCGCCTGGTAAGTAATAAACTAGAATTCATTAAGGACTATAAATTCGTAATTGCCTTTGAGAACAGGGTTTATCCAGGATATACGTCCGAAAAGATTTTTGAACCCCTGACTCAAAACTGTATTCCGGTGTATTGGGGCAATCCGCTCGTATATAATGATTTTAACACAGACTGTTTCGTAAACTGCCACGATTTTAAAACATTTGACGAAGTAATTTTACGTATCAAAGAAATCGACAACGACGATGAACTTTACATGAAATACGTTAGCGCCCCTGCTTTCAATGATGATCAGCTGAATGAATATGTTAAAAAGGAGAACATCGTCCGACGGCTTGATGAGATCGTCGCCCATCATTTTAATGGAAAATGGAAATTTCTACCTTTAGTCAGGCCATATTACTTTAAGGGGCTAATGAAGTCCAGACGTCTTGTTAATGGTTTTTCCACAATAAAAAAATGGTCAGCAGCAAAATGACAGTGACCCGTCGCAATATTACGCAGTGGCATGTTTGGTTATGATGCAAAAAGATCAATCCATGGAAAATAGTCCGCTAGTATCTGTATGCATGCCTGCATTTAATGCCGAAAAATATATAGGGGAGACTATTGAATCTGTCCTGAACCAAACGTACCGGAATATTGAACTAATAATTGCAGATGACGGATCTAAGGATGATACCCTTTCAATTGTCGAAGGAAAATTCAGGGATGAACGAATCATTTTGTGCAAGCAGACAAACAGTGGGGCTGCAGCTGCCAGGAATTTAGCGTTCATGCAATCACAAGGAATGTTCGTTAAGTTTCTTGACGCAGATGATCTGATTAGCGCAAACACCATAGAAAACCAGGTGAACGCCGCCATCCGTCATCCCGGAGCGCTTATTTCGGGTAAGTGGGGCAGGTTTTATCATGACGATCTCCTTACTTTTAAGCTAAGCCCCGAATCCTGCTGGAGGGATATGGACCCCCAGTCCTGGCTGGTGGATTCGTGGACAACAGGTCAGTCCATGACTCAACCCGGGATTTTTTTGATCCCCCGGAGCATTATCGAAAAAGTGGGTCTATGGGATGAAAAGTTGTCATTGATTGATGATATGGACTTTTTTACCAGGGCCATCTTGGGGGGAACAAAGGTTGTATTTGAGCCGGAATCGATCCTGTACTATCGTTCCGGCCTTGCGGGAAGTTTATCCGGACAGAAGTCCTATGCGGCCTATCAGTCTGCTTTTCGGGCAATCGAGCAGTCAACGGAGAATTTACTAGCCATTAGCCATTCCCAAAAAGTAAAAACCGCCAGTGCCAACCTGTGGCAGTCGTTTGTACATGAGGTGTATCCACTTCATCCTGAACTATACTCAGTGGCGGAGCGCCGGATAAAGGAACTTGGTGGAGCTTCTGTAGAATATCGATGCGGGCCAGCCACTCAGCTACTGGTCAGCCTGGTTGGCTGGAAGCTGACCAAAAGAATAAAGATGAACCCTTGGATCAGCAGATTCAGCGTAAAAAGGTCGCGAGTTTTGAATGGCAAGATGTAAGATATTTCTGTTTACTTACAATAGAAATGACCTGTTATCGCGGGCCGTGACGCACCTTATTGAACAGACTTTCAGCGACTGGACGTGCGAAGTCCATAATGACGACCCTGCAAATTCCTTTCCCGCTGACTATGTCCGGTCACTAAATGATCCTCGGTTTATTATGATAAATCATAAAACCAACCTTGGCGGGACCGCAAGCTTTAACCTCGCATTCACACCTTGCGACGAGGATTATATAAGCATTCTTGAGGAAGACAATTGGTGGGAGCCAACTTTTTTGCACGAGATGATCTCCATTATGGACGGCAATCCCGCAATTAACATCGCCTGGAGCAATATGTTCGTTTGGAAAGAAAATGTCGGCTCATGGGAAAATATGCATAAAACGATCTGGCCAGAGGCCGAAAATGATCAAATATTCAGGTGGCCGGATTGCAGACAGGCTTTGGGCGCACTTCATTCGACCGGGGCGATGATATACAGGGGTAAAAACGCAGGGAATTATATTATCCCGGATCGATGTGAACTCAGTGTTATCGAAAGCGCAAGAGAGCGAACATTTGAATATCCAATTTATATGCTGAGCAAACCATTAGCTAACTTTTCGCTGACTTTGCAAACTAACCGTTCGAAAGACCCTATCGTTTGGACTGGCAGCCAGGTCATGTTGCTTGCGAGCTTTATACAGGGATCAAACGATAAAATAAAGACCTTCCGTGACACATTGTCTTTTTACAGGACAAATAAACCCAATCCCGTTTCGGCTTTCTTTTTGGCACTCATTTTTTATACTAAAAACTTCTCTCTTTTAAGATATTTTCATTTAAGGGATTGGCTTGCCTTTGGCCGCTGGTATTTTAAAAACATCTTTAACTTTCACCGCTTGCGGAAATACCTGGCCAAAAATCGGGAGGTTTACAACTTCTTGATGAAAAATACCGTTAAGCAGAATCAAATGAAAGCTGATCAGCAATAAACCGTTGAACAAGATAGTCATACTTACACAATCTCATCTTTGCCGGAATCCGCGCGTATTGAAGGAAGCAAGGACATTAAGCAGCAACGGATATGAAGTTCACATCTTAAATGCGGTTTTTTCTCTGGAGCTTCTTAAGATCGATTCCGGGCTGATCGATGAATATCCTTTGATCCGCGTACATCACGTTTCCGATCTGACCAGGCTCAATCTTAATGCGTTTATCGACCGTTTTCTTTTCATGGCCGGACGTCTAATCGTCAAATATTTAAAAATCGACACCCCCCTGGCGCTTGGCTATGCTCCTTACAGGTACCTTAGAAAAGCCAAAGCGTTCCGTCCAAATCTCTACATTTGCCACCAGGAACTCGCGACGTTCATTGGCACCAGGTTGTTAAGTGCAGAACGCAAAGTCGCATTTGACTTCGAGGATTGGTATTCAGCAGACCTGCTTGCTGAAGCCAGGCGCCAGCGCCCCATTAGTTTATTGAGGCGTGCCGAAAATTTCGCTTTAAATTACGGAACATTCTGTACGACCACCTCGGCCGCCCTTGCACGGCGACTGGCCGAGGTATATACATCGCCTGAACCAAAGGTGATCTATAACGCTTTTCCCAAACAAGTGGCGATTGAAAAGAAAAAAAGGCTTTCGAAAGTATTAAAGCTTTTCTGGTTTTCCCAAACGATCGGCCCTGGAAGAGGGCTGGAAAAATTTTTAACTCATTTATGCCTGATACAACTTTCCATAGAGGTGCATTTGCTGGGATATATCAGTGACGAGTACGTAGCCCTCTTGAAGCGAAAAATACCTGCTCAGCATAGTATTCATTTTCATAAATCGGTCGCCGAGCCGGAGCTCGCCGCAGTAGTCGCCGGATTTGACGTCGGTCTTGCACTTGAGCAGGATGAGCCGCCAAGCCGGGACCTTACGATCACCAATAAATTTTTTCAATATTTGCATTCTGGGTTGCCGGTTATAGCTACCGAAACATCAGGGCAAAAGGAAATATTCAATCAATTTGCATTTGGCTTTATGATACCCTTAAAGGCAAGCCCTGGTGACATTAAAGGGCTGGAGCATTGGTTAAGAGACCCGTCAGCAATTGAAGATGCGAGAAAAATTGCCGCAAAAGCAGCTGATTTTTACTCCTGGGAAAATGAGTCAAAAAAACTGTTAGACCTAGTTAGTCATGTTGTCTGCCCAAAAAGTTAGTTTACAAATCAATCTTGCCCCTGGCGATTACCGGCATGCAAGGCTCATCCTTCCGCACCAGCTGAAGGTGCTGTCTGGACAAGTCGATGAAATTATACTGACCGTTGATACCCGTTCGGGTAGCGGCCGTTTTGCTGACGGTTGGACTAAGTACGAGGATCTGCTATATGCTTTCCTCGAGAACGAGATCAAACCAAAATACCCGGTGCAAATACTGCCCGTAAACTACAGCCAGTCGGTAAAGGCACAAATTGCACGGTATTTTTTCGGAAGAAGAAGTATCCCGGATAAGGATTTTAGAGGCGGCCCCTTCTATGCCTATTTTTTTGGCCTCTACTACGCATCGAACGACCTGGTCCTGCACCTTGATTCTGACATATTTTTAGGAGGTGCCAGCCAAATATGGATCGCCGAAGCGAAGGCTTTTTTCAAAACATATAAGGGCTGTCTGGTGATTTCACCTCACCCCGGGCCGCCGCATCCCTCTGGCGAACTCATTGATCAAACGGTCGTCAAACAGATAAAGCCTTACACCTATGAATTGAGCGGTATGAGCACTCGCATTTTCATGATCGATAAGTCCGCATTCAACGCCAGTAAACTGAACTTGCAAAAACCAGCACCCAGAGGCCAGCTTAAAGCCTTGGTTCAAGGCCACCCCAATGCCGCGTTACCAGAAATACTGATCAGGGATTTTATGCAGATGAACAACTTTAAGAGGATTGATTTTCTTGGCGAAGGCAAGGGCCTGTGGTCTTTACATCCCCCGTTTCGAACAAAATCATTCTACGAAAACCTGGAAAAAATAATAAAGCGGATAGAAACGAACACCCTCCCAGAAAGTCAGCTGGGGTTCTATGATGTCGTCGATGAGCTTTGCGATTGGCAGGAGGGTTGGGATAACTTAAAGAAGAACCGTTGGTGGAAGGGCATTCTCAGAACTAAGTAAACATATCGGTGTAATAGCAAGTCCCGTGAGAAAGGTTCTGATCATTTCCCCCTATTTCCCGCCTTCCAACGCCGCCGATATGCAGCGCGTCCGAATGAGTCTACCCTATTTTCGGGAATTTGGATGGGATGCCGAGATCGTCATTGTTGCAGCGGAATACTCAGAACTGCCAAAAGACAACCTGCTTATGAAAAACATTCCTCACGGGATAAGAATCCATAACGTCAGGGCCTTAGAAAAAAAATGGACATCAAAGATTGGCCTCGGCAGCCTGGGCCTGCGCTCATTCCTGGCATACCATAACTTGGTGAACAAATTGCTCAAGCAAAATCATTACGACCTAATTTATTTTTCCACGACCCAATTCCCTGTTTGCGCTTTGGGTGCCTTCTGGAAGAAGAAATTCAATATCCCGTACGTTATCGACATGCAGGACCCATGGTATACGGGCAATTACTATCCTAATAGGCCTAGGAGTGAACGGCCACCGAAATATAGAACGGTGTATGCTATACACAAATTCCTTGAGCGCATTGCGATGAAACGAGTCGGCGGCTTGATCAGTGTTTCGCAAAGCTATCTTAATGCTCTCAAACAAACATACGCGCCTGTAACGAATATCCCGGCAGAAGTAATAACATTTGGTGCGTTTGAGCAGGATATCCGGATAGCGGAACAATACTGCGATGCTTTTGAAAAGTTACTTGATTCGGCAACAATTAACCTGGTTTATGTCGGCCGGGGCGGTAACGACATGTACCCAGCAATCGGAAAGCTTTTTGCAGCTTTTAAAAAGGGGCGACTG
>Ga0105240_10004204_pt1 | contig 22015 bp, 16 predicted proteins | sample KBSC54metaG_FD_80426 | JGI IMG/M metagenome (GOLD analysis project Ga0105240, IMG submission 80426) | Corn rhizosphere microbial communities from Kellogg Biological Station, Michigan, USA - KBS C5-4 metaG | ecosystem: Host-associated > Plants > Roots > Rhizosphere > Soil | place: Michigan, USA... | reverse complement strand
GCAACAATGCGTCGATCAGCTCACCACCACACTCTGGCGTCTCAACCGTCTCCAGAATGCCGAAGCTCAAATCTGGGAGGCCGCCATGGAAAATGGAGCCACTCTGGGCAATGTCCTCGAAACTAAATCCCCCCTCCTCGACCGCGTCGGTCGCATGATCCATCGCCTCGAGACCTCCATCCGCCAGATCACCAAAGAACTCCAACGCCTCCAGGCCGCCCGCGTCAAAGCCCAGCGTGCCGCCTGCATACCCCCTCGAACCTACCCGACGGAACAAAGCCAATTCCTCTCGGACATCGGCCGCCGCGACCCGGATTTTGACGATTTAGAGGAGTAGCCGGCCCTCGCAACCGTGGCCCTCCCCCGTAACCGCTGCTGATCTTTGACAACCGAACCCCCACTTTCGCCATGCGTGTGCCAGCCCGCTAAACTCCTGACTCCTGACTTCTGATCCCTGACTCCGCGGCTAGCACCGCGAGCCGCCCGGAAGTGCTAAACTGAATCGAAGTTGTACTTGCACGTCTTTTGAATTCCGCTGGACCGGCTTTCGAGTCTTCGATTCCTCGCCTGTACCACCGTCATCAATTGATACGTTTGCGCAACATTTGTAGAAGTAAAAGGAGTCGTTTTGAAAGAAACAGGAACAGTGAAGTGGTTTAACGCCGCGAAGGGATTTGGATTTATCCAGCGAGAGAATGGAGAAGATGTCTTCGTGCACTTCTCCGCGATCGCGGCCAGTGGATACCGCTCGCTCGATGAGGGCGCGCGCGTTTCCTTTGAAGTGAAGAAGGGTCCGAAAGGACTGCAAGCCGAGGACGTGAATCTCGTTTAAGTTTTTCGACGAGTGAAGCATTGAGGGCAGGCGGGTAACCGCCTGCCCTACTCATTTTAGGGGACCAGTACCACCGGAGCCTGCCAGAACGCTGCCTTCTGACTGGTCGGATCCAGCACCGTTACCTGGCAGTCGTACTTGCCGGGTTGTAGTTTGTTCAAAGCCAGACTGAAGCGCAGCGGCACTGCCTTCGATTTGGGATCCATGCCTTCCGTAACGGGCAACGGCGGAGTTTCAAACGCCTTGTTCTGCCCGCGATAGAAAGTCACAAAAGCAATCAGCGGCTGCGTCGTCGTCTGCCCGCGCTCGTACGCCTGCAGGTACACGTACATGTCCTTGCTCGTGCTGAATACGCGCGTGACGCTCGGCACCAGCTTCAGTCCGTTCTCAACCAGCGGATCCACCGGCGGCAGTTTGTCTTTGCTGTTCACGTTGAACAGGGCATCGCGGACGTCCATGCGCTGGCCGCTCAGTACCACGCTGCTGATCGGCACGCGCTTCAGTTCCTTGTTCAGATTCGGAACCAGGAACTTCGTCATGAAGGTCCCGATGCGCCCCGTTTCGTCGTCGCGAGCCAGCACCTTGATCGTGTAAGTCCCGGGCAGAATCGTGAAGCCCGTCGCGTATTGAATCGGCTGCTTCGCAAGCTGCGCCGCGGTTTCTCCGCTCAGCTTGATATCGACCTTGTCGCGGACGTTCGTCACCGTTACGCCGTATTCGTCCTTCACCTCGCCGATGAAGTCGATCACGGTGTGCTCGGCGCCGCGCCGCCGTGCCAGCGCCAACTCTCGACCCGGAATCTTCATCGCCACCGGCACGAAGTATTCGGCCGAGTTCAATTGGAAGTAGTTCAGCTCCATCGCGATCGTCAGTTCCGTGATCGGGTCTTGCAGCATCAGCGCGTCGGCCAGTTGCCGCTCCTTGTCGACCGTGTTGAATTTGGAGAACTGCTTGTTGGCGTAATAGCCCACGCGATAGGCCAGCTTCGCCGTCGGATCGCCGTTGTACGTGATCTTGATTTTGCGGAATTTTCCGTCGAGAGCGCTGTTCGTCGAGTAGTAGCCGACAATGTAATAGCTCTCGATCGACTTCTCGGCATTCACCACGCCCTGCGCCAGATCGTTGTTGTCGAGCAGCGCTTTGCCGCCCGTGTCCGCCGCCAGCGCGTACAGCGTATCCTGCGAGCGCTGGAAGTTGCCGACCCGCGCCATCGCGGACGCGCCCGAGTACATCCCCTGCCCGCCCGGCGATCCCTGCGTCGCATCGCCCAGCGGAGCCGATGCGACCAGGCCTCGAGCATCCACCGTGTAGAAGGAAACGTTCGAGCGGATGGCCGCGTTGGTGGTCGCCATCAACTGCGCCTGGTTGTCGATTCCGTTCAACCGCAACCCGCTGGCATAGTACACCAGCACTTTCTTCTCATTAAGCTGGCCCAGCATCTTGACGGCGGTCTGCAATGCCGCAAGCTGCCGGTCGGTGTTGAAGATGTTGAATTCGCTGTCGTCTTCACCGAAGGCGCTGCCAGTATCGGCGGCGCTGTCGTCGGCGGCGCCCGTGTCCAGGCCCTGGTCCTCGCCGATGAACAGCTTGTCGAGCACTTTCAGCAGCGCGTCCTTATCGTCGGTGAAGTCCTGCAGCACGTGCAGCCGGTCGGAGAAGGACATCAGCGCCATCAGATCGGCCGGCGACATCTGCTTCTTGATGAACTTCACGGCCGAATCCATGGCCCTGTACTGATCGGCCGGAGGCATCGCGCCCATGTCGAAGTACAGCACGATCAGCCTGCGATCTTTATACCGGATGCTCCCCGGAGTTTCGGGCTGGATCTGAAACTGCGTTACCGAGTCGACCTTCGCCTTGCCGGGTTCCGCCGGAGCCGCCACCGTGGCCGCCCTCTGTTGCAGGCCCGGCCCTTCCGGCTCGAGTAGTTCCTGGTATTCGCTGAAGGCCACCGGTTGCGCCACGTTGTCTTCCGTGATGGTGAAATCTTTCGCGGTGAGTCCCTTGATCGGCTTGCCGCTCTTGTCGGTAACCGTCACTGCTTCGACCACCAGTTGGGCGTTGGCCGTGAATTTTACGGGTCCGTCGGCCGGGGTCTGCGCGGCTTGTTGAGGAGCCGCGGGCTTTTGCGGCTGTTGCGCCGCAGCCAGAACGATGATCAGAAAAATGGAAACAGGTAACTTCATGTTAGAACCTCCACCGCAGGGTCAAAGTCACCTGGCGCATCGCCAGGGGCTGGTTGGGCAAGCCGAATTGTTGGCTGGAAGCATTCGTGTTCCAGCTCGGATACGTCACGTGGTTCAGCGCGTTCGTTGCATCCAGGCGGACGTCGATAACGTCCTCAAAGGTCCGCTGCATCGAAGCGTTCATGGCAAACTGGGCCGGCCCGATGATCGAATTGCGGCCCGCGTTGCCCCACTGTCCGGGAAGCGGCGCAATGTACGCCCCCGGGTTGAGGAACCGGCCCGCCGGCGCATCGTAAGCGTCCAGCCCCGTGTATTCCGGCCGGACGGGGCCGCTGATCGCGGTGCCCGGAAGCACACCCGCACCCCACGACGGACTCGCCGGTTTACCCGTACCCGCCGTCAGGTTGGTCAGGATGGTCCAGCGCTTCAACGCCACGCCGCGCCACCCGCTCAACAGCGTTCCGCCCTTCAGGCCGACGCCGCTGGTGTACTGCATGTTGAACGTCATCAGATGCCGCTGGTCGAACGGCGAGTAGCCGCGCTCGGCCGAGAGGTTGAGCCAGTTCTGCGCCACCACCGATCCGCCGCCGCCGCGCCCGCCCAGGGCCGCGTTGTCCAGCGCCTTCGAGAACGTGTAGTTCACGCTCGCCGAGATGCCGTTGTGGAACCGGCGCTGCAGTTGTACCTGTCCGGCTTCCCGCGTGGAGTTGCCATTGGACGTCATGTAATAGAAGTTAGTCGGGCAGGACTGACAGGGATTCACCGCGCCGGCCGGATACGTGTTCGGCACGAACACCTGTACCGCGCGTGTGCCCTTGATTCCCAGATAGGTCACGGTCAGCACGTTCCCGCCCGGCAGGTCGCGCTGCGCCGATATCTGCCAGTTCTGCGAGTAGCCGACGCGGAAGTCCGGGTCGACCGCAAACGTGTTCGGTGTCAAAGCGGCCGGGCTGTTGAATGCCGTCGCCATGGCCAGCGGGTTGCTCGCCGTGCCCGCCAGGTTCAGCGTCCGCGAGAACGGCGACTGCTGCGCCATTTGATTGACGATCGACTGGTACACCGACGTGTCGTAGTACACGCCATAGCCCGCTCGCACCACCAGCGACGACCCGAAGATCGGATGCCACGCCAGGGCCACGCGAGGCTCGAAGCCATGCTTGTCCGGTTTCACCAGCGAATCCGCATACGATTTTCCGGTCAGCGGACCGGTGGGACTCTGGCCCGTCACGGGCGCTACCGCCGAATAGAAGCCGTTCACGTCCAGGTTGGCCAGGCGGCCGTATTTCTCGACTACCGGCGAGCCGTATTCCCACCGCATTCCGTAATTCAAGCTCAGCGACGGCCCGATTCTCCAATCGTCCGTCACGAACGCGTCATACGACGAGCTGCGGAAGTACTTATCGGCGTTGCCCACCGCCAGAGTCACGATGTCGGGACGCCCCAGCAGGAAGTCGGCGAAATCGAACCCGGTGTTCGGAACAGCCACGCCGTTGACGAATTGCTGCGTGGCCGCGCCCGTGAAGTTGAAGCTGCCGCGGCCGTTCTGCTGCGACAACGGGTTCGAGTCGATCCGCCGGAAGTCGCCGCCGAACTGCAGGTTGTGCGGCCGCCGGATCCACAGCATGTTGTACCCAACAGCCTGCGTCTGGTTGCGCGTGAAATTCTGGTTCGCGTCGTTGATGCCTTGGATTCCGCTGCCGCCGCTGAATCCGAGCGACGGCGGTCCCCAGTTGTTCGGACTCTGGTCGTTGCCCGTGATTCCCAGTTCCGCCGAGAGGTTCTCCGAGTTGGCAAAGTACGGCGTGGTCCGCGTGCTTTGCCGGCTATACGTATAGTTCAGGTTCCCGTTGATCCGCTGGTTGAACATGTGACGGTAGCTCAGGTTCGCCTGCTGTCCGAACGACTCGGTCGGATCGATGAAACCGAAAATGTTGGGGTTGTCTCCATCCGAGCGTTGGAATCCGTAGCTGCCGTTGATGAAGTTCTTGCGATTCAGATTGCGATTGAAGCGGATCTGGGCGGCGTCCGAGTTGCTGATCGTGCTCAGCGGCGCCTGGTAGTTGTAGCCGAGCGGGCTGAAGAAGTTCGGGTTCGGATACAACGCCAACAGCTTCTGCGCTGCCGTGCTGATGCGGTTCGCCGGAATCACGTTTCCCGGGAAGGGCGCCCCCGTAGTCGGGTCGTAAATGGTCAGCGGCTGGCCCAGCAGATTGGTGGCTTGGGAGAAGTCGCCGCCGCGCTCCGCCGCAGTCGGCATGTTGACCGTCTGGTTGTTCGCATTGCGGCTGCGGCTGCCCTGGTAATTCAGGAAGATCTGGCCGTTGCTCTTCAGCACGTGCGGGATGTACAGCGGACCGCCGAAACTCCCGCCGAAGCGCAGGTTGTTGTACGCCGGCTGCGGCGTATTCTGCCCCGTGAGCGAGTAGGTATGGGCGTTCAGCGCCGAGTTGCTGAACACGGCATTCACGTCGCGGCGGTACAGTGCGCCCGGGCCGCGCCGCGCATTGCCAATCACTCTGCGCTCGATGCCGTTGCTGACGCTGCCGTTCACCACCATGGAGTCAGACGCCGTCGAACTGGGGGCGTCTCCCGATGCCGCGGCGCCGATCCCGCTATCTGCCGGAGGAGCAGGCGCTCCGCCGCCCGCCGCATTCACGTCCGCCCGCTGGAAGCCGTTCGTCGCATTCGCCGCCGTGGCCGGCCCCGCCTTGGCGTTCTTGGAATTCTTGGCGTTCTTGCCTTTGTCTTTTCCGCCGCCATTCGCAGCCTGCTCGGCGCCCGCGATCGAAGGCTTGGGCGGCGCGCCCGCAACTGGGGTCGCGGTGGCCGTAGTCGGAGCCACCGTGGGCGGCGTACTGGGCTGAGTAGGCGGCGGCGCATTGGCCTTGATCTCGTCGAACGAGAGCAGTTTCATCTCCCACTCGGGACTCGGCGCGCCGGGGGCGATCGCCACTTCCTGCTTCACGGGTGCGAAGCAGAGCATCTCCACCTGCAGCGACCACGTCCCGTCCGGCACGTCGGCGAACGAGTAGATGCCAGCCCCGTCGCTGACCGCCGTCAGTTTCTTATCGCCCTGCGTCAGGGTGACAGTCGCGCCGGGAAGCGGCAGTCCGCCGAACTTCACCACGCCGTGATGTTCCGCCGCGGCCATCGGGAAAGCAGCCAGACACGCCAGCGCCCCGCAGACAAGATAATTCCGAATCCGATTCCACATGAGAGTATTGCTCCGAGTTTGTACAGCCATAAATATCATTTAGTTTTCCGACGGGATCTTTTCCACGTGATCGATCACGAGGATTTCGAGCGGCGCCTTTTTCGGCTCCAGCTTCAAGCCCCATTGTTCCTGGATCGCCGTCAGCAGCGGTGGGTAGACTTCCTTCTTGGCGCCATCTTCCTTCAGCGGCTCCGCGTTCTCCGGAGTGAAGTTCAGGACGAGATTGTAAACGCCCGGAAGTTCGGTCATATCCACGACGGGCCGGTCCATCTGCCGCGCCAGCCAACCGGCGACCGCCGCCATCGAACAGCGCTCGCACTTCAAGTACCCCCGGCTGCTGTTCATGTTGTTGCCGCCTTCGTCCTTCACGGGCTCGGTCTTCAGCCCGCCTTTTCCGGCAACCAGCCCGTAAACCGGGAAGACTTTCGTATCTTTATGCGCCTCCAGCTTGAAACGGTCGGCCAGCATGCTGCGCATCATCAGCGGGAAGTCTTCCTCTTTGCCCCCCGCCGGCGGCTTGGCCGCAATGTCGAACCGTTCGTCCTGCAGCCACTCCGGACCCGAAATCTGGTAATCCAGCATTCGATACGCCCGCATGATGAAGTTCTTGAGGCTGACGTTCGTGCCGGTGAGGACACCGTTGTGGGTGTTGCTGCTGGAACTGCCGCTGCCGGATTTGTTGGGTTTGATCGAGACGACGTCGAACGACGGGGTCTGGCCAAAAGCGCAGCATGCCAAAACGAACGCGAAACTGGCATGGAGATGCTTTCGATTCATTGGATCCTTTCCCGTTATGACGCTTTTGACGCCGTTCGGTTAACCTTTGCTCCTAGTTTTCTGTTGGTATCTTTTCAATGCGATCTATTACAACGTGATCCAGCGGGAGTTTCTTCGCCTCCAGCTTCAACCCCAGTTGCTGTTGGACCGCCGAGTAGATCGTCGCGCCCGAACCCGTGTCCGACGCCGAAGGCATCCGCACTTCGCCGCCCCCGCCGCCGCCGGGCGGAGGACCCATCATCATCGGGCCTTCAGCCGATTCCGGGGCAAAGTCCAAGGTCAAGTCGTAGATTCCTTTTAGCCCGGTCTCATCGATCACCGGCTTTCCGGTCAGATTCGACAGCATGTTCGCTAGCGAGTCCATATTCGTCTTCTTCGCTTCGAAGTGTCCCGGCATCATGCGCATCATGCCGCCGCGTCCCGGCCCCGGACCGCGTCCCGGACCCTCTCCGCGCCCGCCCGCACCCGGCGGGGGAGCTGGAGGCGGCGGCGCGGAACGCATCTGGATGTCGCCGCCGCGTCCTGGCATGGCCATTGGCGCGAACCCCGAATTGTCATTGGGGTCCGATTCCTTCACTTTCGGACCGCCTTTGGCCACCGTCAGCGCATAAGCCGCATGCTCTTTCGTCTCGTGGTGGAAGGTCATTTTGAAACGATCGGCCAGCAGTTTCTGCAGCATCAGGCGGAACTGTTCGCGGCTGGTATCGGCCGGGATCTTGGCCGTGACGTCGAAGCGTTCAGTGTTCAGCCAGTCCGGCCCTTGAAGCTGGTATTCCTTTAAGTTGAATGCGTTAGTCAGCATGTTGCGCAGGCTGACGTTCTGCCAGTCGAGCCGGCCGGGATCATCGGAACCCGGGCCGCCGCGCGTCCGGACCATCATCATGTTGCCGGCCGGCGGAGGCGCCGGCTTGATGGACGCGACCTCGAATTCAGGGATGGTCTCCTTCTGTGCGGATGCCCCCATGGCCAGGAGCGCCGCCAGGCTCGCCTGGGCGAATATAGCTCTCTTCAATGCAATTTCCTCCGCTCGTTCAGGGCCGTTTGTGTATATGACGAGAAAACAGCCAAAAGCGTTCGAATTTCCTAGAAATGGATAACGACTCCTGCCGGAAATTTGTGACAACCCGGCGGATCTTAGCCGCCCGCGCCCTTGCGGCCCAGTTCTTTCAGCGTTTTTTCGATTTCCTGAATATCACTTAAAGTGAGCCGTCCGGTGTCGACTAAATGGCACATGAGTGGCTGAGTACTCCCACCGAAGAAGCTCAGTAAGTCGTCGATCAGCCTGCTTTGCGCCGCCTGTCGGGAAACCGCCGCTTCGAAAATATGAGCGTTGCTGATCTTTTTGACCCGCCGCAGCGCCTTTTTCGCTTCCATGCGGTAAACGGTTGTCTGAATCGTCGTATACGCCGGGCGATGCCGCTCCGGGAATAGCTCCTGAATCTCTCGAATGGACAGCGCGCCCTTACTCCACAGCGCGTCCATGATCTGCATTTCCAACTTGCTCAGTTTAGGTTGGGCCATGCGAAACACCTACTCGTGTTTGCAATCCTACTACACGAGTTTGTTTCGAGCAAGCGTTTGATATCCACGCTGTGCCGGCCAAGGTCCAGGAAGGTGTTGAGGTGATCGTAGAGCAGGACCATCGCCCCGTCGCTGTCATCAAGGCGCCAAAAGGACCGGGCCGAAAAATCGGCGAGTGCATTGCTTTGGCAAAGGGATATCAAGAGAAACTCGGCTACGCACCGGTTCCTGACCCCGATTTCGCCAGGGACGTGCAAGCGGCCGTCGATGCGCGCCGCGAGCCATTGAATCCGCCGGCATGGGACTAGTCCTCGACTCCGGAGTGCTCATTGCCGCTGAGCGTGACGCCAAGCCCGTAACTGAGTTGCTGGCGACACTAGATCGCGAGTTCGGCGAGACCGAGATTGTGTTGTCCTCAATCACCGTGATCGAGTTAGAGCACGGCTTGCATCGCGCCCAGACAGAGCAGCAGGCCAGGAACCGGCGCGAGTGCCTGGATACCGTTTTTCGCGCCATTCCCATAGCACCGTTTACCAGGCAGATGGCCCAGATTGCCGCTAAGCTCGACTCGGACGTCCGGAGGCTGGCTGTTGCAGGCCCAACCTCCCCTGTTTTCACCAAACGGGACCTCAAGAGCTTAATGGCGTTATACTGGCGCTGCCAATGCAAAAGCAACAAAAAACAGGCTTCGCGCTGTCCGTTGTCACCACCGTTTTCTTCATGTGGGGATTTGTCACCGTCCTCAATGACATCCTGGTACCGCACTTAAAAGCCTTGTTCGACCTGAATTACACGCAGACGATGCTGATTCAGTTCACCTTCTTTTCGGCCTACTTTCTGATGGCCACCCCTTCGTCGCGTATCCTGGCCCACATCGGTTACCAGATGTCGATCGTGCTCGGTCTGGCGGTGATGGGCCTGGGCGCGCTGATGTTCCTGCCGGCGGCGTCGTACGCGTCGTACCCCTTCTTTCTGGCCGCATTGTGGGTGTTGGCCTCGGGCATCACGCTGCTGCAAGTGGCGGCGAACCCCTATGTGGCGCAGCTCGGACCGCCTGAAAAAGGCTCCAGCCGCCTCAATCTCGCGCAGGCCTTCAACTCCCTGGGCACGACCATCGCGCCGTATCTCGGCGGCGTGCTGATTTTGTCGGAAACGGCCAAGACGGCATCGGCCGACGCGGTCAAGCTGCCGTATCTGGGCATCGCAGTGACTCTCTTCCTGCTGGCCGCGGCGATTTCGCGCTTCAAACTGCCGGCGCTCCCGGATATCGAGGAAGGGCACGCCATCCGTCCCGGCGACAGCATCTGGAAGCACCGCCACCTCGTCCTCGGAGCGGTCGCAATCTTCCTCTATGTCGGTGCAGAGGTATCGATCGGCAGCTTCCTGGTCAACTACTTCTCGCAGCCTTACATCGGCGGATTGACCGAGCGCGCGGCCGCCGGCTATGTATCGTTCTACTGGGGCGGCGCCATGATCGGCCGCTTCATCGGCTCCGCCGTACTCCGCAAAGCATCTCCCGGTAAGGTTCTCGGAGCCGCGGCACTGGTCGCGTCCGCCCTGGTTTGGACCACGGTCGCCACCAGCGGCGGCATCGCCATGTGGAGCGTCATCCTAGTAGGCATGTTCAACTCCGTGATGTTCCCGACCATCTTCACGCTCGGCATCGCCGATCTGGGCCACCTCACCGCGAAAGGTTCGGGCCTGCTGATCATGGCCATCGTCGGCGGCGCGCTCCTGCCCGTCCTCCAGGGAGTGCTGGCCGATTCTATAGGAATTCACATGGCCTTCATCATGCCGGCGATCTGTTACCTGTACATCGTGTTCTACGGGTTCAATGGATCGCGCGTGCTAAGGCCAGCGAACGCGTAAAAATGAAAAACGGAAACATGATGAAAAGCTCGATCGTAGCCGCGCTTGGCGGGCTACTGTTCGGGTTCGATACGGCCGTCATCGCCGGAGCAACCGGGGCTCTGACGGCCCTCTATTCCCTCACGCCGTTCACGTTGGGACTCACCGTTTCCTCGGCTCTCTTTGGAACGATTATCGGCGCGTTGTTCGGCGGCATCCCGGGCGACAAGTACGGCCGCCGCGCCAGCCTGCGCATCACCGCCGTGCTGTACCTGATCTCGGCCATCGGATGCGCCTTTGCCTTCAACTGGTACGCGTTCATCCTTGCCCGCTTCATCGGCGGACTGGGGATCGGCGCGTCGTCCGTCCTCGGTCCCATGTACATCGCCGAAATCGCGCCCCCGAAAAAGCGCGGCCGCATGGTCGGCTTCTTCCAATTCAATATCGTCTTCGGCATTCTGGTAGCGTATTTCTCCAACTACCTGGTCGGCACCATGGGCTTCGGCGCCGATGAATGGCGCTGGAAACTCGGCATTCCCGCCATCCCCGCCGCCATCTTCCTGATGCTTCTATTTTCGATTCCCGAGAGTCCGCGCTGGCTGGCGCGTCAAGGCCGTCTGGCCGAGGCCGAGACCGTCCTGCGCGAGGGTGGCGACGAGAATTACAAGTCCGATCTGGCCGAAATTAAAGCATCGCTGGATACGACCCACGGCGGCAGTACCGAGCCCCTCTTCCAACACAAGTACCGCTTCCCCATTTTTCTGGCGATTTCGATCGGCATGTTCAATCAGTTCTCCGGGATCAATGCCATCCTGTATTACTCCAACGACATCTTCGCCAAGGCCGGATTCACGAAGGTCTCGGCCGATCTCCAATCCGTGGCGGTGGGCGCGACCAACCTGCTGTTTACCATGATCGCGATGAGCCTGATCGACAAGTTGGGCCGCAAGAAACTGCTGTTGATCGGCGCGGTGGGGACCGCGGTGGCCCTCGCCGGTGTGGCCGCCATTTTCCTGACGAACACGCATCACGAACTGCTGGTCTGGTGCCTGGCCGGATTCATCGCCTTCTTCGCGTTTTCCCAGGGCGCCGTGATCTGGGTGTACTTAAGCGAAGTATTTCCGACGCGTGTCCGCGCCAAGGGACAAAGCCTCGGCAGCTTCACGCACTGGATCATGAACGCCGCGATCTCTTTCATCTTTCCGTGGCTGGCGGCCAAATCCGGCGGCGTGCCGTTCGTGTTCTTCGCCGTCATGATGGCCGTCCAGTTCTTCGTCGTTCTGCTTTTCTATCCCGAGACTGCCGGACGTTCGCTCGAAGAGATGCAGAAGAACCTGGGGATCGAATAGTTATGTCTGGAATGACAATTGGAGTGGACATCGGCGGCACCAAAGTGGCCGCGGGATTGGTCGATGCCGCCGGGCGGATCACACACAAATCGCGCGTCCCGATGGTTTCGACGGGCGATGGCGCCGCCGGCCTGTCGTGCGTCGAGAGCGCCATTCAAGCCATCTTCGCCGAAGTCCCGACGGCCCGCGCGGCGGTCACCGGAATCGGAATCTGCGCACCGGGGCCGCTCGACCCCACTACCGGCGTGATCCTGAATCCGCCCAACGTGCAATGCTGGCGCGATTATCCGCTGGCCGCTGAAGTTGAACGGATCTTCGCCGTGCCCGCGCGAGTCGATAACGACGCCAATGCCGCCTGTCTGGCAGAGGCCCGTTGGGGCGCCGGAGCCGGATACCGCAACGTATTCTTCGCCATCCTGGGCACCGGAATCGGCACCGGCATTGTCTTCGAGGGCAAGATCTACCACGGCCGGACGGGCAGCGCCGCCGAAGGCGGCCACGTGACCATCGACTACCAAGGTCCGCGCTGCGGCTGCGGCAAGCACGGCTGCATCGAAGCCTATGCCTCCGGGCCGAACATCGCGCGCCGCACGCGCGAACGGCTGAGCAGCGGAGAGCCGTCCGCGATTCTACAGTTGGCCGGCAGCGTGGACGCGGTCCGCACGGAGCATGTCGGCGAGGCGTTCCGCGCGGGCGACCCCCTAGCCACGCAGATCCTCACGGAGACGTCACATCTGTTAACGATCTGGCTGGGGACCATCGTCGACATCCTCGAACCGGATGTGATGGTGATCGGGGGCGGTGTCGCCGAATTGATGAGTTCCTTCTTCCCCGCCATGAGCGCCGGACTGAAGGAGTGGGCCATCAACCAGAGGGCCGGTGAGATTCCCTTGGTGCTGGCGCGATACGGCTCGGATGCCGGAATTGCGGGCGCCGCCGCTTTGTGCGCTTGAGCGGCAAGTTTGTGCGGCTAAATACAATCGTGATACCCTGGTACTCGAATTATCCACAAGGTTTCCGGGGAATCATTGTTTCAGTTTCCAGGCGCATTCTCTTTCTCTGCTTGTCTCCTCTTTTGTGCCGTTGCTGGCCGCACGGCGGATTCCACGACGACTATCCAGGGCGCTCGCGGGCTGGTTGTCTCTTTAGATGACAGCGGAGATTACGCCATCGACCTGCCGAATCCAGCCTGGCATTTTGCCGGCACTGTCGAACATCCGATCTCGAACGTCCTCATCACCACGGGATTGGATGAAGTCGGACCGTTCAACGAGGTGGCGTTCGACTTCACGGCAACGGTAGTACGCCACGCCGCCATTCGTACTTACGCCAACCGCACCGCAGTGCTCTTTACGCTCGGCTATCCCAACGGCGGCACGAACTTCTGTTTCCCGTCGTTCGCGGACTACCCCACCGGATTGAGGCACATCGCTTTCAGCGGCACATTCGCGCCGCCGACGTTTAGCAATTTGCCCGAGGAGAGTCCCTGGGCCTTCTTCGATGCCAAGGCCAATACGTTCATCCTCTCGCCCGCATCGGATTTTATGGCCGCCACGCTTTCGAAAAGCTCCAGTGGCGCTCTGGAGAGCGGATTCGGCTGGCAGATCAACTCGGTTCCGCGGGGCCTCGCGCACAAGACGTTGTTGGTCATCGACACCGGCATCAACCGCGCCTTTTCCACATGGGGCAACATGCTGACGGCCACCCAGGGCAAAGTGAGACCGGCGAACGACAGCGATGCCACGCTGAACCGGTTGGGCTACTGGACCGACAACGGCGCCTCGTATTACTACCATATGGAAGGCCGTCTGTCGTACGTCGATACCCTGGCGGCCGCGAAAGCGGAGTTCGACAAGTTCGGCATCGGCCTGGGATACCTGCAACTGGATAGCTGGTTCTACCCCAAGGGTCCGCAAGCGCAGTGGAGCGATGCGGTCGACGGTTTGTACCAATATGCCGCCGATTCCGCGCTCTTCGGCTCCAGTCTGGCGGGTTTTCAGCAGCGCCTCGGCATCCCGCTGGCGACGCACGCCCGCTGGATCGATAAGAGCAGTCCTTATCGCCAGCAATACGCCATATCGGGGAACGTCTCCACGGATCCGGGCTACTGGGACATGGTGGCCTCGTACCTCAAGAGCGCCGGAGTGACCACGTACGAGCAGGACTGGCTGTCCGGTCCCGCCGTTCCCGAGTTCAACCTCGCGGATCCCGAGGCCTTCCTCGGAAACATGGCTTATGCGATGAGCGAGGCCGGCCTGACGATCCAATACTGCATGCCCACCACGCGTCACGTCCTGCAGAGCACGAAATACAGCAACGTCACCAGCATCCGCGGGGCAAACGATCGCTTCAATCCGGATAAGTGGACGGACTTCCTCTATTCGTCACGCCTGATCGGCGCGGCGGGAGCGTGGCCATTCGCCGACGTGTTGATGAGCGGCGAGACTTCGAACCTGCTGCTTTCGACGTTGTCGGCTGGTCCGATCGGCCTGGGCGACAAGATCGGCACTCTGAATGCGGCCAACGTGCTCCGTGCCGTGCGTGCGGACGGCGTGATCGTGAAGCCGGATGTGCCCATCGTTCCGCTGGATTCGGTCTACCTCGCCGATGCGGAATCGTCGAAAACCGCGCCCATGCTGGCGGCGACTCACACCGCTTTCGGCAGAATGCGCGCGCATTACGTGTTTGCGTATCCGCAGTCCGCGGGCAACAACCAGTTCAGCTTTTCCCTGTCGGATCTGGGTTCCAACAGCCCCGCATATTTGTATGACTATTTCGCTGATGCCGGGCGCGTGATTCAGCCCGGCGATGTCGTCAACGAGACCATCACGGGTCAAGCCATGTACCTGATCGCCGCTCCCATTGGCAGATCGGGCATGGCGGTGATCGGAGATGCCGGCCAGTTCGTCACTCTCGGCAGGAAGCGCATCGTCTCGCTGACCGACGATGGAGTCATCCACCTGACGGTGGCATTTGCAAAAGGCGAAACACACCGCACGATCATCGGCTACGCACCCTCGACGCCCACGGTGACCGCCAGCAACGGCGCCGCCGGACCCGTCACATACGACCCCGCCACCGGCCGCTTCCAACTCGCGGTCCAGCCCGGTGCCGACGGCGCCGCCGCTCTTCAGATCGTGGCTTCTTCCATCCGTTCCCCCGCCCACCCGCGCCCGAGAAGATAGGTCATCTCCTCGCTTTTCGCTCATTCACGCCAAGACGCAAAGCCGCGAAGCCGCAAAGAGAACTCCCGCCCGCTGACTCCTGACTCCTGACTTCTGTCTCCTGACTTCTGTCTCCTCACTCCTCCCTTCCAGCTATAATCATTGCCAATGCGAAAGCTCGTCTTCCTGTTCGCCATCCCCTGTCTGTGCGCGGCCGACGATTTCACGGTGTACGAACTGCTCGCTCCGTCCACGCACTCCTTCGACATCATCTACGACGTCACGCAAACGCGCGAGGGCGCTCCCTACTTTTACAACCCCATCCGGCAGGGCTCCGTCGCGACGAACGAGCGCGCCATCGACCTCGCGACCGGGAAGGCGCTGGAACTCGCCGTAGTCGATGGCAAGACGGCGAAAGCTGCCGGCGGCGTGGGCGCGCGCACGGCCGACGACGCCCAGTATCTGCGCGTCAAACTGCTGCGTCCCGTGCCCAAGGGCGCCGAGACCCGCATCCGTATTTACAAGACCTATACCGACCCGCCCTCCTATTACGAGAAGGACGACGGCTTTGTCTTCGACCGCCCGCTTGGCATTAAGCGCAACGTCGTGGTGCTGCCCAAAGCCTACGAACTGACGGGCTCGGCATCGCCCGCGATCGTTTCCACTGACCCCGATGGCCGCCTCCGCCTCAGCTTTCTGAACGACCGCAACGATCAACTCCCGGTCCGCATTCAAGCGAGGAAAGTGAAATGAAGCGACTCCTGCTGCTCGTCCCCGCTCTGCTCGCCGCCCAATCGTCCTTCCATCGCGCCGTAGAGGACCTCGAAATTCGCTACTGGCTGCTCGATCCCGCCGGCCACCAGTTCCGCATCTCGCACGATTTCACCATCACGCGCGTGGGTCAGAAGTCCGTCCACAGCTTCGTGCGTAAGGGCAGCACCGTGGCGCCCGATTCGAAGATGTTCAATCTCGACACCGGCGAACCGCTCCCCACCCACACCGTGACGGGCAAGAGCGTCAACGCGCTCGGCTATTATCCGACCCCGACCGATCCCGAGTCTGTCGTCGTGCAGGGCGACCTGCCCAAAGCCGTCAGCGAAAACGAATCCGTGCGCATCCGCGTCGAGGAAACCTATACCGATCCCGTCGGCTACACCGTCAAGAACGGCGAGATCGAGTGGACCCGCACCCTCGGCCGTCCGCTAAACTACGTCAGTCTGCCCGACGGCTGGACGCTCACCAGCGTCAACACTCCGGCGATCGTCACGCTCGATCCGCAGGGCCGCACGATGCTGCGGTTCGCGAATATCCGCAACGATCAATTGTCCGTAACGATACGCGCGCGGAAGCGGTAATTCAGACCTGATATCATAAGGGTTTAAGTCCCAAACCCGAGGAGACCCCATGGCCGACGAACTCAACCGTCGCGATTTTTTGAAGGCCGCTGCCATTGCTGCAGGTCCGGCCGTTATCTCTGGCCGCGCCGCCAATGAAAAGATCAACATTGGTTGGATAGGCGTCGGTACCCGCGGATATGCGTCCTTGGATTGGATGCATACGGCCGCTCCCAACGATGTCGAGATCACGGCGATCGCAGACACGTACGAAGGCTACATCGCGCGTGCCAAAGATCGCATGAAGACGGTCTGGGGCAGCACTCCGAAGGCATACAAAGATTACAACGACCTGCTGGCCGACAAGTCGATCGACGCGGTCTTCATCATGACCCCCGAGCATCTGCACCACAATATGGTGCTCGCGGCAATCAAGGCGGGGAAGCACATTTACACCGAGAAGCCGCTGGCCCACACCATCGAAGAAGGGTGGGACATCGTACACGCGGCCGAGAAGACCGACAAGGTGATCCAGGTCGGCACGCAGAATCGCAGTTCGACCATCTACAAGAAGGCCAAGGAACTGATCAAGCAGGGCATGATCGGCGACGTGCATTACGCGCGCGCCTTCTGGTATCGCAATTCGCTCAACGACAATCCGGCATGGCGCTACGTGATCCCGCCCGAAGCGACGCCGCAGAATACCGATTGGAACCGCTTCCTCGGGCCCGCGCCGAAACGCGCCTGGAGTCCGGAGCGCTACTTCCAGTGGCGCCTGTATTGGGATTATTCGGGCGGCATCTCGACCGACCTGCTGGTGCACCAGACGGACATCATCAACTTCATGCTCGACAAGACCACGCCTAAGAGTTGCGTGGCCACAGGCGGGATCTATCGCTGGAAGGACGACCGCGACACGCCCGACACTTTCAGCGCGATCTACGAGTATCCCGACAACTTCCACATCAATTACAGCTGCTACTTCGGCAACGACCATTACGGGTACGGCGAGCAGATCTGCGGCAACGAAGGCACGATCGAAGTCATGAATCGCAAGGACATGTACTTCACCCCGGAGACCTTCAACGGCAAGGCCCCCGCCCACATCGCCTCGCGCAAGCCGATCCACCTCAACGGCAAGGAAGATTTCAACGAAGGTGACGGCGCCATCAACCATTTCAAGAATTTCCTGGAATCGGTAAAGGGCAAGGAAAAGCCGATCGCGCCGCCTACGGTGGGACAGCAGGCGGCCATCAGCGGCCACATGGCCACCGTCAGCTACAAGAGCCAGAAGAAAGTCCTCTGGGACGATCAGAGCAATAAGTATCACTTCGCATAACGGTCCCCGCTGGATCATCAGTCCCGCCGTCGACTTGCTGCTGATCATCGGCAGCGCCGCGGCGGGATACGTGTATCTGCTGCTGTACGCGGGCCTGCACGTGCCGATCACCTATCTCTGGTGGTTCTGGAGCGTGGGCTTCGATGGCACCCACATCTTCGCCACGGCGTCGCGCACGTACTTCGATCGCGAGGCGCGGGCTCGCAACGCCGGCCTGTTCTACGGCAGCCTGCTGTTCTTTTTCGCGCTCGGTCCGGTGATGGTGCTGGCCGGATGGAAGGCGTGGCTGTACCTGCTGGTCGGCGTCTGGGCCTACTATCACGTGATCAGGCAGCACTACGGCTTCATGGTGCTGTACAAGGTAAAGAATCGCGATCTGGCGCCCGTCGATAATTTGCTGGATCGCGTGTTTCTCGGCGTGACAATGGTGCTGCCGCCCTTCCACCGGTTTTTCATCCATCATCCGGAAGAACTGGGGATTCCGTTCAGCTTCCCCCGGCTGGATTTGCCCGTGTGGCTGCTGCTCGGCACGACGGTGCTGGTGTACGTCGTGCGGCAATTTCGGCGCGACGCGTTCGACGTCCCCAAGTATCTGCTGTTCGCCGCGGTGATTCCGCTGCACTGGCTGACTTTCGCTTACATGAGTTGGCAGGCGGCGGTGCCGACCGTGACGATCGTGCACAACCTGCAGTATCACGCGCTCGTCTGGTTCCACAATCGCAATCGGTACGCCGGGCGCGAGGATCACGGCCGTATCCCCGCGGCAGTCAGTCGCAGTCTGCTGATGTACGCCGCGGCCGGCCTGCTCTTCAGCGCGCTTTATCGCATTCCGGGATTTCAACTCGGCAAGATCTCCGACCTCGCCTTCGGCCTCTTCTGCGGCTTCGGCCTCACCCACTACTACCTCGACAGCCGCATCTGGCGCGTCCGTCACGACCCTGGCTTAAGGGAGGCGCTGCAGCTAATCCCCAACCCCCAGGTCCCAACCCCCAACCCCGCCTTGTGTCCCGCTGTTACACTGAGGGTTTCCAGCGACTTATCGTGACGGCCGTCGAATTTCAAGGTGTTTCCAAGAGCTACGCGATCTACGATGCCCCGGGCGATCGCCTGAAGGAATTGCTATCCTTCCATCGCCTCACGCGCCACCGCGATTTCTGGGCGCTGCACGATCTCTCCTTCGAGGTGAAGCGCGGCGAGACCTTCTGTATTGTCGGCGAGAACGGCTCCGGCAAGAGCACCATGCTGCAGATGATCGCCGGGATCCTGCCCGCCACCAGCGGCACACTGAAGGTCAACGGCCGCGTCTCCGCGCTGCTCGAACTGGGCGCCGGCTTCAACATGGAATTCAGCGGGCGCGACAACGTCTACCTCAACGGCTCGATCCTGGGGCTCACCACCCGTCAGATCGACGCGCGTTACAAGGACATCGAAAACTTCGCCGAGATCGGCGACTTCATCAATCAGCCGGTGAAGACGTACTCGAGCGGCATGGTCGTCCGTCTGGCATTCGCTGTCGCCATCAATGTCGACCCCGAGATTCTGCTCGTCGACGAAGCCCTGGCGGTCGGCGACATTTATTTCCGCCAGCGCTGCATGCGCAAGGTCCACGAACTGCGCTCCCGCGGCATCACGATCCTGTTCGTCTCGCATGCCGTCAGCGACGTGAAGGCGATCGGCGACCGCGCCCTCTGGCTCGACCACGGCCGCGTGCGCGATATCGGCGAACCCGATCGCGTCATCTCCAGGTACCTGGCCGCGATGACCGAGAAGGATTCGACCTACCTGCGGGCTCGCGCCGTGGATGCGCCAACCGCCCGCACCGGTCCCGTGCGCGCTCCCGAAATCGTCGAGACCATCCCCAACATCGATCACCGCTTCGGGGATGGCCGCGCCGAGATCCTGGGCATCGCCATCCTGGACGAGCAGGCCCGTCCGGTGCACATGCTGGAGCCCAACTCGCGCATCGTGGTCCGCATCAGCGTGCGCGCGAAGGACGATCTGGCGCTTCCCATGGTCGGGTTCATGCTGCGCAATCAGCTCGGCATGGATTTCTCCGGCACGAATACCGCGCGCGAAGGCCACGAGTTGCCGCCGATGCATGCTGGCGACATCACCACGGTCGACTTTCACCTGGACCTTCCCGAACTGTACCCGGCCTCGTTTTCCTTTTCCCCGGCGATCGCCGACGGCCCGCTCGACGGCTATGCCATGTGCGACTGGATCGACAACGCGGTGGCGCTGCAGATGAGCCGCCAGACCGACCAGATCTATGGATACATGCATCTGCCGTGCCGCGTGGAAGTGAATGCGCGCATGGCGGGCGCGCCCGAAATGGAGAAGCACTTTGGCTGAATTCACGGGCGAAAGGCTGATTCCCGGCCAGGTAGATGTCGATCTGCTCAACGAGCATGTGGCGCGATACGCGTTTGCGGCGCGCTTGGCTCGCGGCAAGCGTGTGCTTGATGCCGGATGCGGCGCGGGCTATGGGTCGGCCGAACTGGCGCGGTCGGGACTCAACGTCACGGGCATCGACGTGGCGCCCGAAGCCGTCGACTTCGCGCGCGAGAATTACCAGAGCGGGAATTTGAATTTCCAGCAGGCATCGTGCCTCGCTCTGCCGTTTGCCGACGGCGTCTTCGACCTGGTGGTTGGCTTCGAGGTCATCGAGCACCTGGAGGATTGGCGCGGCTTCCTCGCCGAAGTACAGCGGGTGCTCGCGCCGACGGGCCAGTTCATCGTATCGACTCCCAATAAGCTCTACTACACGGAGTCGCGCGGAGAGCAGGGCGCGAATCCCTTCCACGTCCACGAGTTCGAGTTTGAGGAATTCCGCCAGGAGTTGCTGGCCGTCTTCCCGCATGTTTCGATGTTCCTGGAAAATCACGTCGAGGGCGTGACGTTTCAGCCGCACGAAGAGGGTCATACCGTTGAGGTGCGGGTGGACGCGGGCGATCCCGCTCCCGACGAATCGCACTTTTTCGTGGCGGTGTGCGCGCGCCGTCCGCAGATGGGGAATCCGACCTTTGTCTATGTCCCGCGCGCGGGCAACGTGCTGCGCGAACGCGAGCGGCATATCGGACTCCTCGAAAAAGAGCTCGTCACGAAAGATGAGTGGCTTTCGAAACTGCAGGCCGATATCGCCGAGTTCGATCGCGAGCATCAGAAACTGCTCGAAATGTTCCGCGTGCAGAAGGCGGAACTGGAGCGAAGCAACGCGTGGGCTGAGCAGTTGGATGCCGACGTGAAAGAGCGCTGTGCGCGCGTCGATGCGCTGCAACTGGAACTCGCCGCCGAACAGGAGTCGGCGCGCCTGATGGCGGAAGAGTATGCGGCCAAGGTCCGCAATCTCGAAGAGGATATCCGCGCGAAAACGAAGTGGGCGAAGGACGTGGAAACTGCTTTGACCGCGGATGTCGAGAAGCAGACAGCCGAACTGGTGAAGGCCGTGGCAGCGCTGCACGCCACCGAAAAGGAATTGCACGAGCGGAGCGAGTGGGCGCTCCGGCTGCAGGACGAAGCCGGTCAGTTGGCCGCGCAGGTGGCCCTGTTCCGCCAGTCGCGTTGGGTGAAACTGGGCCGCAAGGTTGGGCTGGGTCCGGTTTTGCCCACCAGTTAACATGGCGCTGCTGAAGCGATTCATTCGGGCGCTGCCCCTGCTGCTCTTATCGCCGCTGCTGCTCGCCGCGAGCGTCCTCGCGTTGGCCATTTCCGACCTGCTGCCGAAGCGGAAAATCGCCGCGGCGAAGTCGCGCGCCGGCCGTCCGCGATCCGCTTCCGTCGTCATCCCCAACTGGAATGGCCGCGATCTGCTGGACAAGTACCTGCCCTCGATCGTGATCGCCTTGGCCGGCAATCCCGACAACGAGATCGTCGTGGTCGACAACGGCTCCGAGGACGGCAGCGCCGATTTCGTCCGCAAGAATTTCCCGCAGGTCACGCTGGTCGCCCTGGAGAAAAATCTGGGCTTCGGCGGCGGTTCCAACGCCGGATTCCGCGCCGCGAAAAACGAGATCGTCGTCCTGCTGAACAGCGATATGCGCGTGGCGCCCGATTTTCTCGCGCCCCTGCTGGAAGGCTTCGACGATCCCGATGTCTTCGCCGTCTCGTGCCAGATTTTCTTCAGCGACGCTACCAGGAAGCGCGAGGAAACGGGCCTGACGCAAGGCTGGTGGCAGGACGGCAGCCTGCGCGTTCGCCATCGCCTCGACGACGAAGTCCGCGATCTCTTTCCCTGCTTCTACGGCGGCGGCGGGTCGTGCGCTTTCGACCGCGACAAATTCCTCGAGCTGGGCGGCTTCGATGAACTGCTGGCGCCCTTCTATCTGGAGGACACCGACCTCGGCTACATGGCCTGGAAGCGCGGTTGGAAGGTGCTGTACCAGCCCCGCAGCATCGTTTATCATGAGCATCGGGGCACCATCGGCAAGCGCTTCCGCGAGGAGCGGATACAG
>Ga0105240_10004203_pt1 | contig 22025 bp, 17 predicted proteins | sample KBSC54metaG_FD_80426 | JGI IMG/M metagenome (GOLD analysis project Ga0105240, IMG submission 80426) | Corn rhizosphere microbial communities from Kellogg Biological Station, Michigan, USA - KBS C5-4 metaG | ecosystem: Host-associated > Plants > Roots > Rhizosphere > Soil | place: Michigan, USA... | reverse complement strand
GAAGGTGCCGCGCTTTTCGGTCACCGCGAGCGAATGAATCAGCGCGGTGCCGGTGAGCCACGGCATGAACGATGCGTTCTCGACCGGATCCCAGAACCACCAACCGCCCCATCCGAGCACGTAATACGCCCAGAAGCTGCCGAGGCAGATGCCGCACGTGAGGAAACACCACGCGGCAGTGGTCCATGGCCGCGACCAGCGCGCCCATGCCGCGTCGAGACGGCCTTCGAGCAGCGCGGCGACGGCGAACGCGAACGCGACGGAAAAGCCGACGTAGCCGGTGTAGAGGATCGGCGGATGGAACACCATTCCAGGATCCTGCAGGAGCGGGTTCAGGTCGCGGCCGTCGGCAGCCGCGGGCAGCAGGCGCAGGAACGGATTCGACGTGAACAGCACGAACAGCAGCAGCCCGGCGTTGATCAAGCCCATCACGCCGAGCGCACGCGCAGCCAGCGCGCGCGGCAACGTCCGGCTCTTCAACGCGACGGCGCCGGTCCAGCCCGACATCACCAGCGTCCACAGCAGGATCGAGCCTTCGTGGGATCCCCACGTCGCGGCGATCCGGTAGTGGAGCGGCAATTCCGAATTCGAGTTGCTGGCTACGTTGACGACGCTGAAGTCGTTGGCGACGAACGAAGCGCCGAGGCACCCGAATGCGAGGGCGACGAACAGGAACTGCGCGAATGCCGCCGGACGCGACTGCCGCATCAGCATCGCGTCGTTGCGCGCGGCGCCGACCATCGGCAGGATGCCGAGCGCGAGCGCGGAAGTCAGCGCGAGGATCAGCGCAATCTGTCCGATCTCGGGAATCATGATTCGCGTCGTCCCCGCGCACGCGGGGACCCAGCGTCTCTTGCCGAGCGCCACGGGGTCCCCGCATACGCGAGGACGACATCCGTTACATGCGTTGTCATTTTTGCACCTGCTGGAACTGCGAAGGGGCGCCGACCGGATGTCCGGCCTTGCGCAACGCTTCGGCAGCCTCCGGCGGCATGTAGTTCTCGTCGTGCTTGGCCAGCACTTCGGTGGCGACGAACCCGCCGTCCTCGCCCAGATGGCCCTGCGCGACGACGCCGCGCCCTTCCTTGAACAGATCGGGCAGGATTCCGGAATAGCGGACCGGAATCGACTTCTCCTTGTCGGTGACGATGAACGTGACGCCCAGTCCGTCCGGAATCCGCTTGACGCTCTTGTCCTCGACCAGCCCGCCGAGCCGGAAATTACGGCTCTTCGGCGCCTCGCCGTTGGCGATCTGCGTCGGCGTATAAAAGAACACCAGGTTGCTCTGGAATGCATTGAGCACCAGCGCGGCAGCGATGCCGAGCGCGCCGAGACCGGCAACGATCCAGATGAAGCGGCGGTGGCGGGCTTTCATCGCGCGCCGTCCGCTTCGATGCTGTCGCCGAGCTGGCGCAGCGCCCGCGCGCGCCTGGCCGCGAGCAATGCCGATTCGATCGCCAGCGCGGCCGCAGCCACGAGGTACGAGCCCCAGATGTAGAAACCATAACCGTTGAACTGCCACCATTCCATCACAATGTTCCCTGCCGCTTCAATGCCCGCAGCCAGTCGCTGCCTGACTCGCGCTCCACGATAATACAGCGCACACGCCGCAGCGCCGCGGCGATCGCATAGGCCCAGAACGCCAGCATCATCGCGAACAGCGCCACCAGCATCGGCTGCGCGATCTTCGGCGCGGCGCTAACGGTGATCGACGCGCCCTGGTGCAGCGTGTTCCACCAGCGCACCGAAAAATAGATGATCGGCACGTTGATGACGCCGACCAGCGCCAGCAACGCGCCGGCGCGATCGGCGCGGCGCGGGTCCTCGATCGCCTGGGTCAACGCCAGGAAGCCGCCGTAGAGGAAGAGCAGGATCAGCTCGGACGTGATCCGCGCGTCCCACACCCAGTACGTGCCCCACGTCGGCTTGCCCCACAGCGCGCCGGTCCACAGCGCGATGAACGTGAACCACGCGCCGGTCGGGGCGATCGCCTGCGCCATCATCGCCGACAGCCGCGTGTTGAAGACGAGGCTCGACGCGCACCAGAGCGCCATCACCACATACAGGAACATCGACAGCGTAGCCGTGGCGACATGGACGAACATGATCCGGTACGACTCGCCCTGCTGCGCATCGGTCGGCGCGACGGCAAAGCCTACGTAGAGGGCGACTACGAACAGGATCATCGCCGCGGCGAAAAACCACGGATAGACTTTGCCCGCGACAGGATAGAAGCTTGCAGGCGACGAGTATTTGAACCAGTTCATGATCGATTCTCGTCGTTCATTGTCTGCTGTTCGCCGATTTCCAGTTTGATCTCAGTCAAGCGCGATGCGCAGCGCGGCCGCCGCAGCGAACGGGCATCCGATCGCCGCGGCGATCAGTCCCGCGCCCAGCAGCGACAGGTGCGCGCCGGCGGACATCCCGGCCTCTGCCGCATCGACGGCGCCCGCGCCGAAGATCAGCACCGGAATCGCCAATGGCAGCACGAGCAGTGCCAGGAGCGCCGCGCCGCCGCGCACGCCGAGCGTCAACGCGGCGCCGATCGCGCCCAGGCCCACCAGTATGGGCGTTCCCAGCAGCAATGCGGCGACGGCGACGATCATCGCACCTGCCGACAATCCGAACTGCAGCGCGATCAGCGGCGTCAGCATGGCGAGCGGGACGCCGATCACCAGCACGTGCGCGACCATTTTCCCCGCGACCAGCGCCGCCAGCGGCGCGCCCGAGACAATCATCTGTTCCAGCGTTCCATCGGCATGATCGGATCCGAACAGCCGCCCGAACGACAGCAGCGCCGACAGCAGCGCGCACACCCAGACGATTCCCGGCGCAATCGCCCGCAGCAGCGCCGGCTCCGGGCCCACGCCCAGCGGAAACAGCGAGGTCACCAGAACGAAGAACACGAATACCAGCGCAAGTTCCGATTTGCCGTGCGCGGTCAGCAAGAGGTCGCGCCGGCATGCCCAGCCGATCGCGCCCAGCGCCGATACCGGTTCCGCGCGCGCGGCGGACGCGCGTTCCGCCCGAGCGCCGGCACGTTCCCCCCGCGCGTCAGAAGGTTCCCCCCGCGCGCCGCTCATCCGCCGAGCTCGATCCGGCGGATCGTGGCGCCGGCGGCCGCTACCGGGTGATGGGTCGCGACGACGGCAATCCCGCCGGCCGCGGCGTGCGCGCCGAGCAATGCTTCGAGCAATTGCTGGCCGGCGTCGTCGAGCGCGCTCGATGGCTCGTCGAGCAGCCACAGCGGCCGCGTCGATCGTGAAAGCCGCGCGAGGTGCAGACGCTTCCGCTGTCCTTGCGAAAGCCGCGCGACGGGCAGGTTTCGCTGCCGTACGAGTCCCATGCCCTCGAGCGCCGCAACGACCGCCCCGGGCTCGCGTGCCGCTGCCTCACCGTCGAGCTGCCACGCAAGAATCAGGTTGTCGGCGGCCGACAGCGTGCCCGACCAGCCCGCGGCATGGCCCACATATGCGCGGCTGTGGGCGAGCGCCGGAACGCCTTGCGTGCCTTGTGTGGCGTGCGTGCCTGGTGTGCCTTGGCCGCCCCGCGTGCCTGGTGTGTCGACTGTGTCCCGCGAGCCCTGCCCGCCGTTCCACTCGATCGTGCCCGCATCGGCGCGGGAAAGGCCGGCCAGCGTGCGCAGCAGCGTCGTCTTGCCGCTGCCGTTGGGACCGGTGACCTGGACGATGTCGCCGGGCAGCGCCGCGAACGACAGGTCGCGAAACAGCGTGCGCGGTCCGCGCACGCACGAAAGCCCGCCCACTTTCAGCATTTGCCCCCCGGGGCCTTCAACGATACTGCGAAGACGGCGCGAGTCCGCTGCGCAACGACGAAACGCCGTCGCGATGGCGCCAGCAGAACATTGGCCTCCCCGACCTCGACATTCAGACCGGCACTTTACCATCGGGTGCCGCGACCGCCGCTGCGGCGGCCCGGCCCGGCGGTTTCTCCAGTCGCCGGAACGACGCGATCCGGCGAAGTTCCGCGCAACCGTTGGCGCGGAATTCGCTAGGGAGCGAGCCCCTGCAGGAACGCTTCGATCTGCGCCGAACTGCGCGTCGCGTTCTGCCCGACCGCGCCGTCGACCAGTTGCTGGCCGCGCATTCCGAACAGGTAGCGCATCACGAGCACGCCGTCGGTCAGCCCGTCGAGCCTGCCGTTGCCGTCGATGTCGAGCGACGCGCGCATCTTGTCGAGATAGGCGGTGACCTGCGCCGGCGTCGTGCGCGTGGCTCCCGCGCCGATCGCCTTGTCGGTCAGGTTCGTGTCCCGCAGGCCGAACAGGTAGCGCAGCACCAGCAATCCGTCGGTCATCGCGTCGTAATGGCCGTTGCCGTCGACGTCGAAGCTCGAGTTGACGCTGCCGGACGATTGCGCCGTCGACGATCCGGATGTCGTGCCCGTCCCGCAGGTCTGTGGCGACACGATGACGGAAAAGCGGTTGATGTGGCCGGTCTTGTTCTGCACGTAGTCGTTCGCCTGCAATTCCCAGGTGCCGTTCGCCGACTTGCCCTTGAACGCTGCGAGCGGAGAGTCGGGACGGAACGTGCCGGTGAACGGCGCCATGTCGCCGGTCGTCGCGTCGATCGTGTCGGTCACCGCCGCGTCGTCGAGGGTCAGGTTGCAGAAGTTCTGACCGTCGTTGAAGCCACCGTTCATCCGGTTGACGAGCTTGACGATCGTGCCGTCCGGCGCCTTCAGCGAAACGGCCAGGTCGCCGACGTACTGATGGTCGATGCCGGCGAACGCGGGATCGTTGCCGGAACAGCCGTTGATGCCGTCGAAGCGCACGACGACCTTGCCGATCGGCCCGTTGATGCCGGACACGGTGACACCGGCCGTCGCGGTGGCGCCCGGCGTCTGCATTCCGCCGTCGGGAATCGCGACCGGCGGACCCGCGAAGCTGAACGTCTGCGCCGCGCCGAGTCCCGGATTCGACGGCATGCTGATCGGCAGATACAACGGCGCGGACGATTGCGACTGGTCGGTCGTCACGCGCACGATGAAATCGAGCTGCTGGCCGCACGGCAGGTTGGCCAGGCTGAACCGGAACGGCGAAGCCGACGGGTTCGTCGCGCTGCCGTTGACCGCGATGCTGCCGTAGCCGACGGCGCCCGACGTGATCGTGACGCCCGGCGTGCTCGAAGTGAGCGTCGCCACGACGTTGGTCGCCGTCGCGCCGCCGCCGTTGCCGAGCGTGATCGCGAACTGCCAGTCTTCGCCGCTGTCGGGGACGCCGTTGTTGTTGCCGTTGACTTCGGTCGCGACGACGTTGACGAGCTTGATCGCCGCGGCGGCGGGCGCGCCGGCCGCCTGCAATGCGGCGAGCGGCATCACGATGCCGGCGCCCGAGGTGCGATCCCATCCGGGCGCCTGGATGTCGACCGCCGACGTCATCAGCGCGTCCTTGATCTGCTGGACGCTCCAGTTCGGGAACGCCTGCCGGAGCATCACCGCGGCGGCCGCTGCGTGCGGCGCGGCGGCCGACGTGCCGAAGAATTGCGCATAGCCCGGCGTATCGGTCGACACGCCGTCGGCGGCGGTCAGGTCCGGCTTGTTGCGCACGACGCCGCCGCTCGACGTGAAATTTCCGGCCGGAGCGCCGGGCAGCAGGTTGCCGGCGGTGTCGAAGTAGATCCGGCGCGGGCCGTCGGAGCTGAATGTCTCGACCAGCGACGACGACGAATACGGATTCGGATACGGACCGGTCGAGTTCGGAGGCGTGGGGCCCGCCGCGCCGGATGCCGGGGTCGCCGCGACGCTGAGCGCGCCGGCGGCGTTCGCGTGCCCGCGCGCTGCGCCTGCGGTCGCGTAGGTCAGCTTGCCGCGATACCAGCGGACACTGAACATCCGGTCCGGCGCACCGGTCTTCTTCGCGACGACGACGCGCGAACCGGCGGGAAACGGATTGCCGGTCGGCGCATAGACGATCTCGACCGCGTTCTGCGAGCCGTTCTGGACGTTCGTCGATGACGCGAGCACGGTGCTCATTGTCGAGTCCAGAACATACAGGTCGTAGTCGCTCGCTGCGGCGCCGGACGGTTCGGCCCAGTGCAGCAGCACGTACGACGACGGCGTCAGCGCCGCGTTGCCGGCGACGCCCGGCGCGAATTCGTGCAGCACATGGCCCGGGATCAGCGCACTGGTGACGTTCGACGGCGCGCGGAAATCGCCTTCCCATGTGCCCGACGTCGCGAAGTCGAAGCTGCCGTTGTTCGATGCGGACGACACGAACACGACGCCCGCGGCCGTCACAGTGTTCACCGCCTGCGCGATGATGCCGTCCTGGTACGGCGATTCGGACAGGTAGTCGGCGTCGTCGACAATCACCTTGCAGCCGCCCTTGCCTGCGTCGGCCAGGTCGAGGATGTTCTGCGCGAACGCCGCTTCGCCGCCGTTCGAGGTCGCGAAGCCGAGGCGCGCTTCGGGCACGAGGTCGTACAGGACTTCGAGCATTGCCGTGCCTTCGTCGCCAACACCCGCCTGTCCGGGCAGCACGTCGACGATCTGCGGCAGGTCGCCGGTCGCCTGGCGTGACGCGAGCGAGGCGATGCCGTCGGACAGCACGCACACCTTCACGCCGTTGCCGGTGTATCCGAGCGTCGAGCGGACCATGTTCGCCTTGTGCACCACGTCGCCCTGCGAGGTCGTGTTCTGGTTGTGCACCGCGCGGCGCTCGGCGTCGATGAAGCGCACGCCGGGAATCGCGGCGATCGCCTCGACCGCCTGCGGCTGGATTCGCGCGCGCACCGACTTGAAGCGCGCCGACGTGAACAGCACCTGCGCGTTCACCTGGCGCAGCACCGCGGTCACATGATCGATGTCGGCGGCGTCGGCGAGGTCGATGTCGACCACGATGCGCCCGTCGGCTTCCGGCATCGGCTTCGCGAGAGATTTGAGTATCGAGCGCCGCGGGATCGCGCGCGTGGCGTCGATCGTCAGCAGCACATTCGAATCGATCTTCTTCTGCGCCGGCGTGCGCGCTTCCTTGTCGGCGACGAGCGCACTGAGCTGCTGGCGTGCAACCGGCCCGATGTCCTGCGGCTCCGACTGCGCGGTTTCCTGCGCACGCAACGGCGCGCGAACGACGCCTTGCGCGAACGTCGTCGATGCCGCGACGGCGATCAGCACTCCAAGCGTGAATGCGACGATGGAGATACGCGCGCGATCCCTCGATGCGTCATCGCTGCGCTGCGCAGTGACTGCATCCGGTGAAACATTGCGTCGAGTTCCCACTTCCGCCTCCCCTCGACCGCCCACCTGGAACCGCACATCACCGGAACACCGGTGCTAGTTGCGTGCAGTTGCGGAGGAAGGTCTCGTGATTGCCTTGAACAGTGTCCTGATCATGTTGTTGCAATTCCCCACCACTTCGTTCGTGAATAATTCACAGCCGAGGCGTGAAGAATTGAGGCCAATCTATCGAGGGGAGAGGGGTCACTCTGTGTGCGTACGCACCGTCGTTTTTTCAGTGCGCACACGACTGTCACCTGGGGGCGACGCGATGCAACGGATACGTCGCGGCACTGCGACAATATTCGTTTGATGCGATGCGCAACGAGCGGCGCAAGCGCGGACTTACTATTGATATGAATTCATCGGCTTACGCGTGGTTGCTCGGGGGACGAACGAGCACATTGGCATTTCGCGCGACGAAACAACACAGGCTTTGCGTCGATGTGCATCGATGGGTGGTAGGAACACGACTACGAGAGGTCGCGACATCGGCCACCAGAATCGTGCGACGAAATCGAACGATGGCGAAACGAACTCTTACACGGTATGTCGGTGTCGCTCCGACATGCGGGATGGATCGTGCCGATCGATGCGCTGCGGCTCGGCGCTCGCTTCCGTTCGTTGCGAATCGCGAGCCGGCTCGCAAGCGTCAGTTCACGACCTTGTCGATCACGATCTCGAGATTCGCGGCGGCGCCCGGCGCGACGATTGCGCTTTCGCCGCGCAGGTCGCCCGATTGCGGAATCGCCTGTCCCGACTTCGAAACGCGCGCCTCGATGCGCACCTGCGCGACCGACGACAGCGTGGGACCGCCGGCCATCGCCTGCGAATCGTCGAGGTGAAACTGGAACGGAAGCTCGCGCGCCTTGGCGCGCACGATCGCCAACGGCATCCGCGGACCTTCCGCGGCCCGCGCGTAGATGAACAAGGTGTCGTCAGGACCGGCCTTTGCCGCGAGCGAAGGCGCGATGCGCACGACGCCGCTCACCGACTTGCCGGCAGAAGCCACGGTCGCGGCCGGCGGTGCGGCGACCGCCGCAGGCTTGGCCGGCGTCGCGCCACCCGCACCCGGGGCCGGCAGCGGGCCTGCGGTCTTGCCCGCAGCGACGCCGGTATGCATGTCGAGCTGCGCAATCATCTGCTTCAACTCGTCCGATTCTTTCGATCCGGCCGGCAGCACGCCGAGCAGTTCGCTCCAGTAACGCCGCGCCGCATCGAAACGGCCTTGCGCGAATTCCGCGGCGCCCGCCATCGCGAGCGCCTTCGGCAGCTTGGGATTGAGCTGCAGCGCGCGCTGCACCAGTTCGGATGGCTTGCCGGACAGGTCGCGGTTGTGCGTCGATGCGAGCGCATCGGCATACTCGACGAGCGCCGTCGCATCGTCGGGCGCCAGCGCCACCGCCTTCGCGAAGGCGTCGACACTGCCCTGCGCATCGTCGACTGCGCGCAGGCCGCGGCCGAGCATCAGCCAGCCTTCCGCATCGCCGGGACCTGCCTCGAGCCGCGCCTTCAGATTCGCAAGCATCGTGCGAAATTCGACCGACGTGAAATCGACGTGTCCTTTCGCCGCGGCCGCGGGCGCTCGCGCCGCGGGATCGAGCGCTTCGGGATTGCCGACCAGCAGGTAGACCGGCAGCGCAATCAACGGGACGAGCAATGCAACGCCGGCTCCCAGCCACGAACGGCGTACCGGGCGCGATGCGACATTTTCTGCCGGCGCCGTCAGCCCCTCCTCGACGACGCGCCGCGACAGCTCCGTGATCCGCTGCTCCCGCTCGGCGTCGCTCATCCTGCCGGCTGCGACCTCGCGGTCGAGCTCGCGCCGCTGGTCGCGCAGCACGTCGAGGGCGCCGGCGCCGCTGCCTTCGCCGGCATCCTGATCGATAACGCGTGCAGAAGTTCTCCACAGCGGCCACGCCAGCAGTGCAATGGCCGCCAGCAGCATCAGGGCGGCCGACACCCAGAAAGTCAGCAGCATGCGCGATACGTCGCGGACATCGGCACAATTGTGATCGCGCGTTGATCGTTCATCACTTTTTGCCCGCGGCCAGCGCCTGTGCGCGCAGCGCGGAGAGCGTCGTGCGCGGCGTGATCGCGTCGGGATCGATCCGTATCTCGAGCAGCGTCGAAGTCGTTGCCGCGAGCGCGCGAGAGAGCGCCGGACGGAATTCGTCGGTGCGCGTGATCAGCTCCCCGTTGAGCCCGAACGCGCGACCCATCGCCGCGAAGTCCGGATTGTGCAGCGTCGTTCCGCTGACATGGCCCGGATACTCGCGCTCCTGGTGCATCCTGATCGTTCCGTAAATGCCGTTGTTGATGACGATGAAGATGACTTTCGCACCGTACTGGACCGCCGTCGCCATCTCCTGCCCGTTCATCAGGAAGCAGCCGTCGCCGCTGAACGAAACGACGGTGCGGCCCGGATGCGTGATCGCCGCCGCGACGGCCGACGGGACGCCGTAGCCCATCGCGCCGCTGGTCGGCGCCAGTTGCGTCCGGAATTTGCGGTGCTGGTAGAACCGATGGACCCATGATGCGTAGTTGCCCGCGCCGTTGGTGAGGATCGCGTCGTCGGGCAGCAGTTCCATGCACGTGAACACCATCCGGGTCATGTCGAAGGTGCCGGGCATCGGTTGCGCGATGCGGTTCTCCGCATAATCGGCATTGGCCTGCCGCGTGCGCTCGATCCAGCGCACCGGCTTCGCTGGAGACGTCGCGGCGACGGCCTCGGCGAAGCGCGGCATGCTCGCGTTGATCAGCAGCTCGCCCTGGTACACGCGGCCGAGCTCCTCGGCGCCGGCATGGACGTGCACCAGCTTTTGTTTGGGCACCGGTGCTGTCAGCAGCGTATAGCCGCTCGTCGTCATCTCGCCCAGGCGCGGCCCGATCGCGAGCACGACGTCGGCGTCCCGGATGCGCGCGGCGAGCTTCGGATTGATCCCGATGCCGACGTCGCCCATGTATTGCGGATGCGCGTTGTCGAACAGATCCTGGAAGCGGAATGCGCAACCGACCGGCAGTTGCCACGCTTCGGCGAAGCGGCGTATATCGGACAGCGCTTTCGGGTCCCAGCCGCTGCCTCCGAGCACGACAACGGGCCGTTCGGCTGTTTCGAGCAGGCCGGTCAGACGTTCGATGTCGTGCGGCGACGGCGCGGCCTGCACGCGCTGATACGGGCCCGCATCGGCGACGCTGGCGCTCGCCGACAACATGTCCTCGGGCAGCGCGAGCACGACAGGCCCCGGCCTTCCGGAAGTCGCGACGTGGAACGCATGACTCACATATTCCGGAATGCGCTCCGCGCGGTCGATCTGCGCGGCCCATTTGGCGACCGGCCTGAACATCTGCCGGTAGTCGATCTCCTGGAATGCCTCGCGATCGACGAAGTCGCCGCCGACCTGGCCGATGAACAGGATCATCGGCGTCGAATCCTGGAATGCCGTGTGCACGCCGATGCTGGCGTTGGTCGCGCCGGGTCCGCGCGTGACCATGCAGATGCCCGGCTTGCCGGTGAGCTTGCCGTACGCATCGGCCATGTTCGCCGCGCCGCCTTCCTGCCGGCAGATGATGAAGCGGATGTCGTCCTGCCGCGCGTAGAAGCCGTCGAGGACGGCCAGGAAGCTTTCGCCCGGAACGCCGAACACGACGTCGGCGCCCTGCGCGATCAGGTTGTCGACAAGGATGTGGCCGCCGAGGCGGGGCTGCACGGATGCGGAACTCATTTCGGCCCGAAGTGGGAAGTGCGGACCGGCGCACTGCCTGTCGTTCCAGGCAACGCACCGATACCGCGATACGCATGGCGCGCCCGAGACGATTCGAACGTCCGACCCCTGCCTTCGGAGGGCAGTACTCTATCCAACTGAGCTACGGGCGCAAAGAGGGCGAATTGTAGCCGCTTTCGCCGCCTGTTGTCGGCGACGATCCCCCACCGGTTGTCGCAACTCGTGGACTTCGGTGCGGATACGCGCTAAGGTGTTGCGCATGGTCGCCAGAATTCCGCAGATGATGCTCGCCGCCGCGTGCCTGGTATCGGCGACGGCGATCGGCGCCGGGCCGTCGAGCGCCAATTACGCGATTCCGACGAGCGTGATCAATTCCGGCGTCGCGCCGATGGCATCGGCCAATTATTCGCTGTCCTCTTCGTTGGGGGATCCGTTCTCCGGAGTGTCGATGAGCGCGAACTATCGCGCGACGCCCGGGTTCTGGCCGACGCTGAAAGGCGCGGCACCTGCGTGCATTCTCGATCTGGATGGCAATGGCGAGATCGATGCGCTGACCGACGGCGTGATGCTGATTCGCATCATGTCAGGATTGACCGGCGATGCGGTCACCAACAATGCGATCGGCAAGAACGCGCAGCGCACGACCTGGGCGCAGATCCAGCCCTTCGTGACGCTGTCGACGCTCGACATCGACGGCAATGGAGCGGTCGATCCGCTGACCGATGGGTTGATGATTCTTCGCGCGAGCTTCGGCATGACCGGCGATGCGGTAACCATGAACGCGCTGGGAGCCAGCCCGAGCCGGGGAACATGGGCGGCGATCAGGGGCTACCTGAACTCGACCTGCGGAGCTGCGTTCGGCCTCTAGCGAAGCCTGGCCGTTTCGGCAACGCTTTTCCCCGCAGTCTCCGCATTGCATTTTCGGGATCGTCGTTTTCGAATGTCCCCGGGAAAACCTTTGCCAATCCATGGAAACAAGAATCATTCTCATTTATACTGGAGCATCGGCTTGATAGCGGAACCGCCGCGATGAGTAACAGGACGACCCGGTCGCGAAATGCGCCACCCGCTTCACCCGCGCCACCCCCTTCGTCCGCGCCATCCGCGGCCGCCTCGCCGCCTTCGTCACCGCCGTCACGGCCAGGCGACCCGTCGCGCAACGAGGGACCTGCGCCGATTCCCTCCGCCAGCATCCTGCAAGGGCGCGACATGGTCGTGATCGAGCACAACGGACGTCTCTATCAGCTGCGCAAGACGCGGCAAGGCAAGCTCATCCTGACCAAATGAAACCGCTTCGTCACGCACTGTTCCCGATGGTGTTCGCAGCCGCGCTCTGGTGCGGATGGTGCGGCGGCCACGCTGCGATCGCAGCCACTCCGGCCCAGGGCGCGCAGACGATCGTCCACATGCTCGACTACGTCAGCGTCGACTATCCGGAGTTCGTCCGCGACGGCAAGGTCACCAACCAGTCCGAATACGACGAGCAGAAGGAATTCGTCACGCAGTCGGTGGCACTGCTCCAACAGCTTCCCCCAAGGCCGGACACGCCGGGGCTGCTCGACAAGGCACGCGCGCTGCTGGCGCGCGTCGACGCGAAGGCGCCGGGCCCGGAGGTAGCAGCGCTTGCCGCAGGCCTTCGCGCCGACGTGATCCGCATCTACGACCTCGCGGTCGCGCCGAAGCAGGCGCCCGACATCGCTCGCGCGAGCGCACTCTATGCGGCGCAATGCAGCGCGTGTCACGGGGCGGCAGGACGCGCCGACGGGCCGCTCGCGAAGGGCATGGAGCCGCCGCCGCGCAACTTCCACGACGAAGCCAAGATGGCCGTGCGCAGCCCGTACGGGCTGTACAACACGATTTCGCTCGGCGTCGCCGGGACGACGATGCGCGCGTTCCCGGAATTGTCCGATGCCGACCGCTGGGGACTCGCCTTGGTCGTCAGCAACCTGCGCCGCCCGCCGGACCTGATCGCGAAGGGTGAAGCGCTGTGGAAAGCCGGCAAGGGCAAGACCGAGCTCGCGAATCTCGCGCAGCTCGTCAACCTGACGCCGGCCGTAGCCGCCGAAAAAGGCGGAGACGACCTCGTCGCCATAGAGGCATATCTCAGCGCGAATCCGGCGGTGCTGCGGGTTGCGGCACCGGATCCATTGGAGCTGACCCGGTCGAAACTGGGCGACGCGCGCCAGGCGTACGAACAGGGCGATCGCGAAGGCGCGCGCCAGCTGGCGATCGGCGCCTATCTCGAAGGCTTCGAGCTCATCGAGCGCACGCTCGACAACGTCGATGCGCCGCTGCGGCTCGAAATCGAGCGCGCGATGATGGCGCTGCGCACCGCGATCGGCGAGAACCGCCCTGCCGCGCAGGTCGCCCTGCAGGTCGACGGCATCCGCGCGCTGCTCGACCGCGCGCAGGAAAGGCTGTCCGGCGGCAACCTGTCGCCGGCCAGCGCATTCCTCACATCGCTCCTGATCCTGCTGCGCGAAGGGCTGGAAGCGATCCTGGTCCTCGCGGCAATCCTCGCGTTCGTCCGCAAGACCGGCCGCCGCGACGCGCTGCCCTATATCCACATCGGCTGGATCCTCGCGTTCGCGGCGGGCGCCCTCACCTGGGTGGCGGCGAACTACGTGCTCGACATATCGGGCGCGAATCGCGAGATGACCGAAGGCGTCACCGCGCTGATCGCCGCGGCGATGCTACTCTATGTCGGCTACTGGCTGCACAGCAAGTCGTATGCGCAGGCGTGGAATGCGTTCATCCGGACACAGGTCAGCGCGGCGCTCGGCAAGAGCACGCTGTGGGCGATGGCGAGCATCTCGTTCCTCGCCGTGTTCCGCGAGCTGTTCGAGATCATCCTGTTCTACGAGACGCTGTGGGTCCAGGTCGGAACGACAGGCCGCGCGCCGGTGCTGGCCGGCATCGCGGCGGCCGCGGCGCTGCTCGCGGCGACCGGCTGGGCGATCCTCAAATACACGGCGCGGCTGCCGATCGGCCTGTTCTTCTCGGTTACTTCCGGCCTGCTCGGCATCATGGCGATCGTCTTCGTCGGCAACGGCGTGGCGGCACTGCAGGAAGCCGGCGCGATGAAGGCGACGCTGGTCGACTTCGTCACGCTGCAGGTGCTGGGAATCCATCCGACGGCCGAAGGGCTGCTGCTGCAATGCCTCACCGCGGCGATCGTCGTGGGCGGCGTGATGATCAGCCGCCGCAAGGCGCTCGCCGCGTCGCCGGCGCAGTAACAACATTCAGCCGGTGCTCGTTTCGACTTCGCCAGGCCGGCGATGCACCGGCTGTCCACCACGCCTGCCAGCCGGCGCCGTCCCGATCGAAGCCATGCCTCTGGTGAGTTTCCCCTCCCGCGATATAATCAATGGTTTGCTCGGTGGGACGAGTGCCCACTAGTGGCCTGTAACAACCAAATCAGTACCGAAGGACGCCGTGATTCGCGCCGAGCGCAAGGCGCCGAAACGAAGCAAGGGTGGGCCCCCTTGCGAGTTTCGGCAACGCCGCGATCGGTGCGAAGCACAAGTCATACGGTATTGATTTGGTTGTTACAGGCCACTAGCAACCAGCGCAGCCGATCGCGGCGAATTCATCCGGGGAAGGGTTCATGAGCGTAGAGCACGAGAATTTCATCAAGGGGCCGAAGCAGCTGATCGTCATCGTCTTGCTCGCATTCACCGTGCCGGTCGCGGCGATCGCTCTGCTGTCGCAACTGATGACCAGCGACAAGAAGCTGCGCGAGGACGAGGACAAGGCGGCGATCGCCGCGCGGATCAAGCCGGTCGGCGAGCTGGTGATCGCCGGGCCGAAGGTGCTGTTGACGGGCGACAAGGTGTTCGCATCGCTGTGCACGACATGCCATACGCCGGGCCTGGCCGGCGCCCCGAAGTTCGGCGACAAGGAAGCCTGGGCGAAGGTCATCAAGAACGGGCCGGCCGAAGCATTCCAGATGGCCATCAACGGCATCCGGGGCATGCCGCCGCGCGGCGGGAACCCGGACCTGACCGACGAGGAGGTCGAAGGCGCCGTCGCGTACATGGCGAACGCGGCCGGTGCGAACTGGACGGCACCTCCACTGAAGATGCCTTCCGCAGCGCCGGCGCAGGCGGCCGCATCGACGCCGGCAGCCCCGGCGGCAGCCGCTGCCGCGATGGCTCCGGTCGCCATTCCGCCACCGGTTGCGGCGTCAACACCGGCGGCCCCGGCGCAGGCATCGGCAGCCGGCGCCGACAAGGGCAAATCGATCTACGACACGACCTGCATGGTTTGCCACGCGACAGGGGTCGCCGGCGCGCCGAAATTCGGGGACAAGGCTGCATGGGCGCCGCGAATCGCCACCGGGATCGATGCGCTTCACAACAGCGCGTTGAAAGGCAAGAACGCGATGCCGCCGAAGGGCGGGAACCTGTCGCTCGCCGACGCCGACGTGATTGCCGGCGTCGACTACATGGTCGCGCACGCGAAATAAGACGCCCGGGATCCCTTAAAAAAAGCGCGCCACGGAGCGCGCTTTTTTCCGCCCGCCGCAGCGCAGGCCTCGCGCAAGGCGGCCTACATCCGCCGGATCACGCCGACGACGCGGCCTTCGATCGAAAAATCTTCGCCGTTGTCGTTGCCTGCGCCGACCACGATCGGCTCGAAATCCGGATTGGCGGGCAGCAACTCGATCGCATTCCGCTTGCGCGAATAGGTCTTGACGGTGACGTCGTCGCCGATGCGCGCAACGACGACCTGGCCGTCGCGCACTTCCTTCGTCTTGTGCACCGCGACCCAGTCGCCGTCGAGCATCCCGGCGTCGCGCATGCTCATCCCGCGAACCTGCAGCAGGTAATGCGGGCGCGGCTTGAAGAGCGCGGGATCGACCGGATGGCGGCCCAGCACGTGCTCCTGCGCGAGGATCGGCGAGCCGGCGGCGACGCGGCCGATCAGCGGCAGGCCCGCCTCTTCGCCGTCATCGACCAGCCGCAAGCCGCGCGATGCGCCCGGCACCCACTCGAGGACGCCCTTGTTGATCAGCGCCTTCACGTGCTGCTCGGCCGCGTTCGGCGAACTGAAGCCGAGCGCCTGCGCGATCTCGGCGCGCGTCGGCGGCAAGCCGTCGGACGCGATGCAGTCGCGGATGAATTTGAGGACCTGCTGCTGGCGCTCGGTGAGCACCGCGGCAGGCGCCGTGTCGGCCTGTGTGGATTTATACATATGGACATTTATACAGAACTTGACCGGACAGCGCAAGTGCTCACCCGCGCTGCGGCCGAACGCCGGTGCGACGCCGTACAATGCGCTGTCCCCGAATGCCCGGCCCGCGCGCCCTTCCATGCCGCTTTCCGTCTGCGTCAGCATCGTTGTGTACGAATCGGATCCGGTGTTGCTGCAGCGGACGCTGGAGTCGCTCGACGTCGCGCTGGCTCGGGCTTCGGACGCGGCGCTGGTCGAGAGCGCCGAAGTAACGCTGGTCGATAATAATGCGCCGGATGCCGGCGCAGCGGCCGCGACGTCGGCGTTCGGCCCGGGATTCGTTCCGGTCTCCAAAGCGCGCTGGCTGCGACGCTCGGGCCAGGGCAATGTAGGTTACGGACGCGGCCACAACCTGGTGCTCAACGAGCGCGAGGCCGACCTCTTCCTCGTCCTCAACCCCGACGCCTTTCTCGCGCCGCACGCGCTGGCCCGCGGCATCGAGTACCTGAACGAAACTTCCGGCTGCGGCCTCGTCGCCCCCTACGCGACCGGCGCCGACGGCGCCCCGCAATTCCTGTGCAAGCGCTATCCGGACGTGACGACGCTCTTCCTGCGCGCCGTCGTCCCCGGCGTCGCGCGCCGACTCTTCCGGACCCGGATGGATCGCTACGAGATGCGCGACGTGATCGGCCAGGACGCCGAAGCGCCGGCGACCGGCGTGCCGCTCGCGAGCGGCTGCTGCATGCTGATCCGCAGCGACGTCATTCGCGACACGAAGGGCTTCGATCCGCGCTTCTTCGTCTACTTCGAGGACTACGACCTGTCGCTGCGCCTGGCGGCCGGCGGCAGGTCGCGGATCGACTATGTGCCGTCGATGCGAATCGTTCATCACGGCGGCAACGCGTCGCGGAAGAGCTTCGCGCACATCCGGATGTTCGCGGCCGGCGCGTGGCGATTCTTCGACAAGCACGGATGGAAATTTACATGAGCGCAGGTCGCGTGCTGGTCACCGGCGCCTACGGCTTCACTGGAACGGCCTATTGCGCCCACCTCGCTTCGACCGGTGTCGACTGGATCGGCGCGGTCCGTGCGCGGCGACCCGGCGATTCGCGAAACGAGATTGTCGAAGCCGGCGACTTCGCGCAAGCCGACTGGGAGTCGATCTTCGCGCGAGTGCCGATCCACGCGATCGTCCACCTCGCCGCCCGCGCGCATCGGATACGTGACGATGCCGCCGACATCCATGCCGAGTATCGCCGCCAGAACGTCAAGGTCACCGACCGGCTGCTGGCGGCCGCGCGCGTCGCGAACGTCTCGCGCTTCGTCTTTGCCAGCACGGTCAAGGTCCACGGCGAGTCGACGCCTCCCGGCACGGTGCTCTGCGAAACCGATCCGCTGGCGCCCGCCGACGAATACGCGCGCTCGAAGGCCGCGGCGGAGGACCGCGTTCGCGACTTCGGCCGCAAGCCGCGAATGGCGGCCGTGATCCTTCGGCTGCCGCTGGTTTACGGCCCGGGCGTGAAGGCCAATATCGCGGAGCTCGTCGATGCGGTCCGGCGGCGGCGCGTGTTGCCGCTGGGGGCCATCCGGAACCGGCGCAGCCTGCTCGGCATCACCAACCTGTGCAGCGCGCTGGACTGTGTGCGCGTGCATCCGGACGCGCCTGGCGAAACGTTCTTCGTCGCCGACGGCGAAGACGTGTCGACACCCGAGCTGGTGCGCGCGATAGCCGTGGCGCTCGACATGCGTCCGCGATTGTGGCGCGTGCCGCCGCCGCTGCTGACAACGCTGGCGACCATCGCCGGCCGGCGCAGCGCCGCGCGCCGCCTGACCGAATCGCTGGCGATCGACGATGCTAGAATCCGTCGCTCCCTCGGGTGGAAACCGCCGCTGACGATGGCCGACGAGCTCGAAAGATTGGCCGCGTCGCTGCGCAAGCAGACCGCCGGTTGAACTTGCAACCGGGCTCGCAATCCCACGATCGCACCCTCACACCGGCATCGCGCCCGATCACTTCGAAGTCTTCGAACCCTCAAAAATGTCCACCCGACCCAGCCTGCGCGCGCCCGGCCAATTGCGGCCGATCGCCATCACCCGCCGCTACACGCGCCACGCCGAAGGCTCGGTGCTGATCGAATGCGGCGACACGAAAGTCATCTGCACGGCGAGCGTCGAGGAAAGCGTGCCGGGCTTCCTGCGCAACAAGGGCCAGGGCTGGGTGACCGCCGAATACGGGATGCTGCCGCGCTCGACCGATTCGCGGATGCGGCGCGAGGCATCGGCTGGCAAGCAATCGGGGCGCACGCAGGAAATCCAGCGGCTGATCGGGCGGAGCCTGCGCGCGATCGTCGACATGAAGAAGCTCGGCGAGCGCTCGATCCAGATCGACTGCGACGTGATCCAGGCCGACGGCGGCACGCGCTGCGCGTCGATTACCGGCGCCTGCGTCGCGCTGCATGACGCGGTCTCCTGGCTGCTCGCGCAGGGACTGCTGACGGAAAGCCCGCTGACCGACATGGTGTCCGCCGTCTCGGTCGGGATCGTCGGCGGCCAGGCGGTGCTCGACCTCGACTACATCGAAGACTCGAGTTGCGACACCGACATGAACGTCGTGATGGTCGGGAGCGGCGGCTTCGTCGAGCTGCAGGGGACCGCGGAAGGCGCGCCGTTCACGCGCGCCGAGATGGATGTGCTGGTCGAGCTCGCCGCGGCCGGCTGCAACCAGTTGTTCGCCGCGCAGCGGGCGGCGCTCGCGGCCTAGCCACGCGAGACCGATCGCCCGCAACCCGCAGCACAGCAATGTCCCGACTGGTCCTCGCGAGCAACAATCCCGGCAAGCTGCGCGAATTCCGGCGGCTGCTGGAACCGCTCGGGATCGACGTGATCGCGCAGGGCGATCTTGGAATTCCGGAGGCCGACGAACCGCATGTGACGTTCGTCGAGAATGCGCTGGCGAAAGCGCGCCATGCGTCGCAGCTCTCCGGTCTGCCCGCATTGGCCGACGATTCCGGCGTTTGCGTCGATGCGCTGGGCGGCGCGCCCGGCGTCATCTCGGCGCGCTATGCGGGCGAGCCGCGATCCGACGCGCGCAACAACGAAAAGCTGATCGCCGATCTGACCGGCGTCGCCAATCGCGCCGCGCATTACATCAGCGTGCTGGCGCTCGTCCGGCATGCGAACGATCCGGAGCCGATGATCGCCGAGGGAATCTGGGAAGGCATCGTCATCGACAAGCCGCGCGGCGACGGCGGCTTCGGCTACGACCCGTACTTCCTCGACCCGCGCTTCGGCCTGACCGGCGCCGAGATGCCGCTTGCGCAGAAGAACGCGGTCAGCCATCGTGGCCAGGCGATGCGCATCCTGATCGAGCGGCTGCGCGCGCGGCCGCTTCGATGAAGGCCGGATCGATGCCGCAGGCGACGATTGCCATCGATGCCTCGCCGGCTTTGCCGCGCTTCACCGCGCTGCCGCCGCTCGCGCTCTACATCCACATCCCGTGGTGCCTGAAGAAGTGCCCGTACTGCGACTTCAATTCGCACGAGCAGCGGCAGGCGCTGCCCGAGTCGCGCTACGTCGATGCGTTGATGATCGATCTCGAATCGGCGCTGCCGTCGATCTGGGGCCGCAGGTTCTCGTCGATCTTCTTCGGCGGCGGCACGCCGAGCCTGTTCACGCCGGCGTCGATCGACGCGATCCTGGCCGGCGTTCGCGCGCGGATGCCGGTGCCGCCCGGAACCGAAGTCACGCTTGAAGCGAATCCCGGGACGTTCGAGGCGCAGAAGTTCGCCGAATTCAGGAGCGCCGGCATCAACCGGCTGTCGATCGGCATCCAGAGCTTCAATCCGGACCACCTGAAGGCGCTCGGCCGCGTCCACGACGATGCCGAAGCGCGGCGCGCCGTCGAAATCGGGCTCGCGGCGATCGGCAACGTCAATCTCGACCTGATGTATGCGCTGCCGGGACAAACGCTCGGCGACATGCGCGAGGACCTGCGCACCGCGCTGGCGTACGCGCCGCCGCACCTGTCGTGCTATCACTTGACGCTCGAGCCAAACACGCTGTTCGCGAAATATCCGCCGCCGCTGCCCGACGACGACGCAGCGGCCGACATGCAGGATGCGATCGAGTCGACGCTCGCCGACGCCGGCTATCGCCACTACGAGACATCGGCGTATGCGAAAGCCGGATTCGAGTGCCGGCACAACCGGAACTACTGGGAATTCGGCGACTATCTGGGCATCGGCGCCGGCGCGCATTCGAAGCTGTCGTTTCCGAACCGGATCAGGCGCCTGGTTCGCGTGAAGCAGCCGCAGCAATATCTCGACCGGATCGACGCCGGCAATGCGATCCTCGAGGAGCACGACGTGACGCGCAACGACGTCGGCTTCGAGTTCATGCTGAACGCGCTGCGCCTGACCGATGGGGTGCCCGCTGCGCTGTTCCAGGAGCGCGCCGGCTTTCCGCTGACGCTGGTCGAGCCGGCGCTGCGCCGCGCGGAAGCGAAGGGACTGTTGCAGCGCGACCACCTGCGGATCGCCCCGACCCGGTTGGGGGAGAGATTTCTCAACGACCTGCAGCAGATGTTCCTGGCCGATTCCGCGGGTTAGAGTTCGCCATCGAACTGAAATTCACACGGGCCATGCAGCGCACACGAGAGCGGATCCCCTTGCACGAGCAGTACAGCGCCTTGTCGATCCTCAACGACGTCTTCGGCTATCCGGCTTTCCGCGGCCACCAGGCCGCCGCGATCGAACAGCTCGCCCGGGGCGGCGATGCGCTGGTGCTGATGCCCACCGGCGGCGGGAAGTCGCTCTGTTACCAGATCCCCGCGATGATGCGCGAAGGCGTCGGCGTCGTTGTGTCGCCGCTGATCGCGCTGATGCAGGACCAGGTCGATGCGCTGGCCGAGCTCGGCGTGCGCGCCGCGTTCCTGAATTCGACATTGAGCGGCGCCGAGGCGGCGGCGGTCGAGCGGCAGGTGAAGAAGGGAGAGCTCGACCTCGTCTATGTGGCGCCCGAGCGCCTGCTGACCGAGCGTTGCCTCGACCTGCTCGGGCAGAGCCGGATCGCGCTCTTCGCGATCGACGAAGCGCATTGCGTTTCGCAGTGGGGACACGACTTCCGACCGGAATACATCCAGCTCTCGGTGCTGCACGAGCGGTTCCCCGGCGTGCCGCGAATTGCGCTGACTGCAACCGCCGATTCGCAGACTCGCGCCGAGATCATCGAGCGCCTGCAGCTCGGCAAGGCGCGGGTGTTCGTCTCCAGCTTCGATCGTCCCAACATCCGCTATCGGATCGTCGAGAAGGACAATGCGCGCAAGCAATTGCTCGACTTCCTGCGCGCGGAGCATGCGGGCGATTCGGGAATCGTCTACTGCCTGTCACGCAAGAAAGTCGACGAGACCGCCGCCTTTCTCAACACACAGGGCGTAGTCGCGCTCCCGTATCACGCCGGCATGGATGCCGATGCGCGCCGCCGGCACCAGTCGCGCTTCCTGCGCGAGGACGCTGTGGTGATGGTGGCGACGATCGCGTTCGGAATGGGCATCGACAAGCCCGACGTGCGCTTCGTCGCGCACCTCGACCTGCCGAAGAGCGTCGAAGGCTATTACCAGGAGACCGGCCGCGCGGGCCGCGACGGCCTGCCGGCCGAGGCCTGGCTCTGCTACGGACTCGGTGACGTCGTGACGCTCGCGCAGTTCATCGCCCAATCCGAGTCGGGCGAGGAGCGGAAACGCGTCGAGCGCGCCAAGCTCGATGCGCTGCTCGGCTACGCGGAGATCAGCGGCTGCCGGCGCCGCCATCTGCTCGCGTACTTCGGCGAGACGCTCGCGAGCGATTGCGGACACTGCGACAACTGTCTCGCGCCGCCCGCCACGATCGACGG
>Ga0105240_10004200_pt1 | contig 22053 bp, 20 predicted proteins | sample KBSC54metaG_FD_80426 | JGI IMG/M metagenome (GOLD analysis project Ga0105240, IMG submission 80426) | Corn rhizosphere microbial communities from Kellogg Biological Station, Michigan, USA - KBS C5-4 metaG | ecosystem: Host-associated > Plants > Roots > Rhizosphere > Soil | place: Michigan, USA... | reverse complement strand
TAGTCATCGTCATGGCAGCTGCACGCTCCGTTGCTTGAATGCTCAGGCCGGAGCCTGCGTTTCGGTCTGTCTAGATAACTAGACATTTGTTACAAGCCCGGGAACAGACATGTACACCCTCCCCCACATGGCACGCGCGCAATGGATGTCCCTGCTCGCGCAAGCCCCGCTGACCGAGCTGGCCGAGGCCATGCACGGCCTGGAACGACCTGCCGACGCCACCTGGCTGCGACCGCCGCAAACCGGCCTGTACATGCTGCGCGGGCGTATTGGCGGCTCCGGCGCACCGTTCAACCTAGGCGAAGTCAGCGTCACCCGCTGCAGCCTGCAGCTTGGCGATCGCATCGGCCACGCCTGGGTCCGTGGCAGCAACCGCCAACACGCCGAGCTGGCCGCGCTGGCCGATGCCCTGCTGCAAGACCCCACCCGGCACGAACAGATCAGCACCCAGGTGCTGGCGCCGCTGCAACGATCCCTGCAAGCGCGCCGCGATGACCAAAGCCGCAAAGCAGCGGCAAGCAAGGTCGAATTCTTTACCGTTGTGCGAGGCGAATAATGCTGGCTGCGTTTGAACACCCGGTTTTCCAGGCCCAGGCCACCTTTCGGGAACTGCTGCAGGCTATGGCGCGCCCGGCCCAGCCGCGCACGCTGCCGACGCTTCCACCATCGCCCTCGCCCATCACCCCGGCGGTCATGGCGCTGCTGCTGACCCTGTGCGATGCCGACGTCACGCTGTGGTTGCAGCAGGTCGATGAACAGGCCTTGCACTACCTGCGCTTTCACACCGGCGTGAAGATCGTGCCCGAGCATGCGCAAGCGGATTTCGCCTTGATCACCTCGCCGGATGCGATACCGGCACTCGACACGTTCTCGCTGGGCGACCCGTATTACCCGGACCGCTCTACCAGCCTGATCGTGCAGGTGTCCGCCATGCATGCCGGCCAGGGCGACCGCTTCAGCGGCCCCGGCATCGAGCACGAACAACAACTGGCGATCGCAGGGCTGACGCCTTCGTTCTGGCAACAGCGCGCTGCACTGGCATCGCGTTCGCCGCTCGGCCTGGATATCTATTTCGCCGATGCCACACAGGTTGCCGCCTTGCCGCGCACCACCCATCGTCTGGAGAGCTGAATGTACGTAGCTGTCAAAGGTGGCGAGCGCGCCATTGCGCGTTCGCTCGATTTACTTGCCGAGGCACGGCGTGGCGATCCTGCACTGCCCGAACTGGACATCGCGCAGATCCGCGAGCAACTGCGCCTGGGCGTGGCGCGGGTGATGCAGGAAGGCTCGCTCTACGATGAAGAACTTGCCGCGTTGGCGATCCGCCAGGCCGCCGGCGACATGCTGGAGGCGATCTTCCTGCTGCGCGCCTACCGCACCACGCTGCCCCGCTTTGGCTACACCTTGCCGATGGATACGTCTGCAATGCGCGTACGACGCCGCGTCTCCGGCACGTTCAAGGACGTCCCCGGCGGACAGGTACTGGGGCCGACGTATGACTACACACAGCGCCTGCTCGACTTCCAGGCCACCGGCGAGGTGTCGATAGAACGCGCCAGCGAGCCATTGGCGGAACGCATGCCGCGTGTACTCGACCTGCTCGATGCCGAGGCACTGATCGAACCCGTTGACGCACAAGGCGATCCGCAGCCGATCGATCTCACGCGCGAGCCGCTGATGTTTCCGGCCGACCGTGCCACACGCCTGCAGAACCTGGCGCGCGGTGACGAAGGTTTTCTGCTCGGCATGGCCTACTCGACCCAGCGCGGCTACGCCGAAAGCCATCCGTTCGCCGGCGAAATCCGGATGGGCGAAGTGGACGTGATCATCTGCCCCGAAGAGCTCGGCTTCGATATCGAAATCGGCAGCATCGTGCTCACCGAATGCCAGATGATCAACCAGTTCCAGGGCGGCAACGGCCTGCCGCCGCAATTCACCCGCGGCTATGGGCTGAGCATGGGCGAAGGCGAACGCAAGGCTATGTCGATGGCGCTGGTCGACCGTGCCCTGCGTTGCGACGAACTGGGAGAAACCGAACAGGCGCCGGCGCAGAACCAGGAGTTCGTGTTGTCGCATTCGGACAGCGTGGAGGCATCGGGTTTCGTACAACACCTTAAACTGCCGCACTACGTCGATTTCCAGGCCGAACTCTCGCTGCTGCGCACGCTGAGCGACCAACACACACGACAGACGGCAGGCGCGCCCGAACCGCAACCCGCGCAGGAACCGGCGGAGGCCGTGTCATGAGCCACGATTACAACTTCGGCTTTCTCGACGAAAACACCAAGCGCATGCTGCGCCGCGCCTTGCTCAAGGCCGTAGCCATCCCTGGCTACCAGGTGCCATTCGGTAGCCGCGAGATGCCCCTGCCCTATGGCTGGGGCACCGGCGGCATACAGGTCACGGCGGCCCTGCTCGGCCCCGATGACGTGCTCAAGGTCATCGACCAGGGTGCGGACGACACCACCAATGCGGTCAACATCCGCAAATTTTTCTCACGCGTCACCGGAGTGGCCACCACCGAACGCACCGGCGAGGCCACGGTCGTGCAGACCCGGCATCGCATTCCTGAAACACCGCTACGGGAAGATCAGATCCTGGTGTTCCAGGTACCTGAACCCGAACCGCTGCGTACGCTGGAACCGCGCGAATCCGAAACCCGGACGATGCACGCCCTGGCCGACTACGGATTGATGCACGTGAAGTTGTACGAAGACATTGCGCAGTACGGCCATATCGCCACCAGTTACGACTACCCGGTGTTGGTCAACGGACGGTTCCTGACCTCGCCCTCGCCGATCCCCAAGTTCGACAACCCGAAGCTCGATCGCGCACCCGCGCTGATGCTGTTCGGCGCCGGCCGCGAAAAGCGCCTGTACGCCATTCCACCCTATACGCGCGTGGAAAGCCTGGCGTTCGATGACCACCCTTTTGAAGTGCAACGCTGGACGGAACGCTGTGCCGTGTGCGGTTCGGGTGAGAGTTATCTCGACGAAGTAGTCACTGACGATCGCGGCACACGCATGTTCGTCTGCTCCGATACCGACTATTGCGGCCAACGCCGCACGGAGGCGGCGGCATGAGCGCATTGCTTGAAGTACGCAACCTGAGCCGTCACTACGGCGACCGCATCGGTTGCGAGCAGGTCAATTTCGACGTACATCCGGGTGAACTGCTGTGCATCGTCGGCGAATCGGGATCGGGCAAGTCGACCTTGCTCAACACAGTTGCAGGCCAGCTCGCGCCCACTATCGGCAGCATGCGTTACCGGCAGCGCGATGGCGGCTGGCTCGACCTGCATGACCTGAGCGAGGCCGATCGGCGGCGGCTGTCACGTGAAGAATGGGGCTTCGTCACGCAGAACCCGCGCGACGGCTTGCGGCTCAATGTCAGCGCTGGTGCGAACGTCGCCGAGCGCCTGATGGCCCTGGGTTCACGCCACTACGGTCAACTGCGCGACATCGCCATGCAGTGGCTGGAACGCGTGGAAATCGACCCCGCACGCATCGACGATGCCCCAAGCAGCTTTTCCGGCGGCATGCAGCAGCGTTTGCAGATTGCGCGCACACTGGTCACGCAGCCACGCCTAGTATTCATGGACGAACCCACTGCGGGGCTGGACGTGTCGGTGCAGGCGCGTATTCTCGACCTTTTGCGTCGCCTGGTCAGTGAGCTTGGGCTGGCCGCCGTCATGGTGACCCACGATCTGGCCGTGGCACGCCTGCTAGCTGCCCGCACGATGGTGATGCAACGCGGCCGCGTGGTGGAAACCGGCCTGACCGACCAGATCCTCGACGATCCGCAACATCCGTATACGCAACTGCTGGTTTCATCGGTGCTGACCACATGACCACATCGCTTCCCCTGCTCGAACTGCGCGACCTGGGCAAACACTTCGAACTGCACCACCAGCACGATACGCATATCAACGTGCTCGAAGGCCTGGACCTGCAGCTTTTCCCCGGCGAGTGCGTCGTGCTGGCCGGGCCGTCCGGTGCGGGAAAAAGCACCTTGCTGCGTGTCATCTATGCCAACTATCGGATATCCAGCGGCGCGTTGTTCATTCGCCACGACGGCGAGATGCTGGACATGGCCACCGCATCGCCGCAGCAGATCATCGATGTGCGGCGGCGCTCGCTGGGGTATGTGAGCCAGTTCCTGCGTGTCATCCCGCGCGTGCCGGCATTGGACATCGTTGCCGAACCGTTGGTCGACAGCGGATGCGATATCAGCCAGGCGCGGCTACAGGCCGGTGCGCTGCTGCATCGGCTAAACGTACCCGAGCGCCTGTGGCAGCTGCCGCCCGGCACGTTTTCGGGCGGCGAGCAGCAGCGCGTGAATATTGCGCGCGGGCTGATCGTGCCACGCCCGATCCTGTTGCTCGACGAGCCCACCGCCTCGCTCGACGCCGCCAATCGCCACGTCGTCGCCACATTGTTGGAGGAAGCTCGCGCGAACGGCGCGGCGATCCTTGGCATTTTTCATGACGAGGACATGCGCGACCGCGTCGCTACCCGATTGTTTTCCATGCGCCCGCTCGAAGCGGCCTGAACCCTTCCTTGCCGATCATCATGATGAATGACCTGATTCTTACCAATGCCCACATCGTGCTCGACGACAGCGTCATACATGGCACGCTGCATATCCACGACGGCCGCATTGCACATGTCGACAGCAGCCAGACCCAGGCTTCCGGTGCAATCGACTGCGAAGGCGACTATCTGATCCCCGGCTTGATCGAGCTGCACACCGACAATCTCGAAAAGCACCTGATGCCACGCGCCGGCGTCATCTGGCCGTCGCTGCCAGCGGTTCTTACCCACGACGCGCAGGTCGTCGCCGCCGGCATCACCACCGTGTTCGATGCACTTTCGGTCGGTGACCTGGAAGAAGAAAGCGTGCGCATCGAGACCCTGCGTAGCACCTACGACGCCATCCTCGATGGCCAGCGCAGCGGTGCGTTGCGCGCCGACCATTGGATACACCTGCGTTGCGAGCTGGCGTATCCGCGCCTGCTGGAAGCGCTGGAGCCCCTGCTCGACCATGACAGCGTGCGACTTGTTTCGCTGATGGATCACACGCCGGGGCAGCGCCAGTACCGCGACATCCAGCAGTACCGCAAGTACTACAGCAAGCATCACGCGAGCTGGACCGAAGACCAATTTGCCGATGTAGTGGATCGACGGCTACAGCAACAGCAGACTTACAGCGACAAGCATGAACGAGCCGTGCTCGATCTGTTGCGCGACAAACAAGTGATCCTTGCCAGTCACGACGACACTGAGCTGTCGCATGTGGAACATGCACACGGCATCGGCATCACCATCTGCGAGTTCCCTACCACCGCCGAAGCCGCCTCGGCAGCGCACGAGCGCGGCATGAGCACCGTCATGGGTGCGCCCAATGTCGTACGCGGCGGCTCGCATTCGGGCAATGTTGCCGCACTGGACCTGGCCAAACTGGATCGCCTGGACATGCTTTCGTCCGACTATGTTCCCGCCAGCCTGTTGCACGGTGCATTCATGCTGCACAGCGAGGCCGGCTGGTCGATGCCCCGCGCCATCGCCACCGTCACCAGCAACCCCGCTCGTGCCCTGGCGATGCCTGATCGCGGCGCGCTCGTCGAAGGACTTCGTGGCGATGTCGTACGCATGAGGGTGGTGGACGGCCTGCCGATTATTCGGCAGGTATGGGTTGAGGGTGTGCGGGGGTTTTGAGTTTCGCTGGGAGGCCCTTGGTGTGGGGCTGTGCTTCGGCGAGCTAAGAGCGAGGAGTGAGTTAAGAGGAGTGAGGAGTGAGTAAGAGCCGTCTTGCTCGAGTCTTATCCCCTCCGCGCACCAACTATCCTTCCGAGAGAGAGCCAAAAGCACGAAACATTGAAACTCTCCTCGGTCCGTCCTTCCCCCTGGTTTCAGCGGGGGAGAGAGCTAGAGTGAGGGGAACGCTTTAAGTCTTCAGGCCAACGACGCCTCGCGTAGCAATTCGTCGCGCCTCAGAAGCGCCAGAAGTATCCCCTGACGATTCGAGAGGCGGTACGAACGGTTTTATCTCTCAATGCTGCTCAGAGCTCTTGATCTGAGGCCATTTCTCTTATCTCTTGCCGCAGGCGTAGATTGGCGTCGAGAGCCGGCAGGCGAGTGAAACGCCCGCCGCGTAGGCGGCCCGGTCGCGGGAACACTCAGGCAAGTGCGAGGCCGCCACGAATCCAGCTTCTGCGGGACTACGAAGCGTGAAGGCGCTGGATCCCGGCATTCGCCGGGATGACGATGTAGGGGAGATTGCAGGGACGACAAAGTCTTTGGGCTAGCAAAGGAAGTGACTCGCTCGCCACCAGGCGCGTGAGACGTCCACTGCGTAGGCGGCCAGGTCGCGGAAGCACAAAGGCAAGTACGAGGCCGCCACGAATTCAGCTTCTGCAGTACGACGAAGCGGCAAGGCGCTGGATGACCAGCTTCGCTGTTGTAAAGCGCCTCCGGCGTTCGCCGGGATGACGATGTAGGGGAGATTGCAGGGACTACAGAGTCTTTGGGCTAGCAAAGAACAGTAACTCGTAAGCGATCAGGTCGCCCGAACGCCTGGCCACGCAACGAAACCAACAAAACCCATCTAGACAACTAGCCACCCCTGTCGCCTCCGCGCCCAACGCCCGCAATCCCCCCTAAACCATGATGCAACGCGCACTCGCTGAAATGAGTGCCATCCCGTACTGCGCTTCCAAAGGCGCGGCACATGACATCACACCACTTAGGGTCTGCCCCATGACGTTGTCCCGTACGCCACTCTGCATGGCGCTGCTGCTGGCTTTTCCGCTGCTTGCCCATGCCACCGATGACGCACCCGCCACCGCCGCGGCCACAACCGATAGCGCGAAGACGCTCGATACGATTTCCGTAGTCGGCCAGAACGCAACGCGCCAGGTGCAACAGCTCGACAAAGCCCAGATCGATCAGCAGACACCCGGTACCAGCCCCATCCAGATGCTGGCAAAAATGCCGGGCGTGCATTTTGTCTCCGACGACCCGTTCGGCACCGACGAATGGTCTGCACGCATCAGCCTGCGCGGCTTCAATCATACCCAGCTTGGCTACACGCTCGACGGTATCCCGCTTGGCAACACCGACTATCACACCGGCGACGGCCTCAGCGTGACGCGTGCATGGATCGGTGAGAACCTGGGCGAGATCGAACTTTCGCAAGGCGCTGGCTCGCTCAGCACGGCGTCGACCAGCAATCTCGGTGGCACTGTGCAGGTGCATACCGACGATCCCAGCAAGCAGGCTGGCGTGCGCCTGAACGCCACCGGCGGCTCGTACGGCTTCCGTCGCGGTTATCTTCGCGCGGATACGGGCGACCTCAATGGCTTCAGCGGCTACGTCGCGGGCATGTATGTCGACGCGCCGAAGTGGAAAGGCGACGATCAGCAGCGTCAGCGCCAGTTCAACGCAAAAGCCCAGTACGAATGGAGCGGCGGCCGCATTACCGGCATCGCCGACGTCGTGCGCCGCGTGGAACAGGCGTATCTCGACCTGTCGCTGGATTCGCTCAAGCGTTGCGGCTACAACTTCGACTACATCGCGCCCGATTGGCAGCGATCGGTAGACATCGCCAACGGCAAGTACAGCGGCTGCGTGAAGACCGCCGACGATACGTATTTCAACGGCAACGGCATCCGCAACGACGAGATCGGTTCGATCAAGGGCGAGTTCTTTCTCAACGACCGCCTGACCCTGAACGTGCAGCCGTACTATCACCACGACCTTGGTCAGGGCCACTGGTACTCTCCCGCTTCCGATCTGCCTTACACGCCGGCACCGGGCGATGCGCCGATCGCTCTGCGCCTTTCGCATTACCTGATGACCCGCGGCGGCGCGGTCAATTCGCTCAGCTACGATCTGGACCAGCACCATATCGAAGGTGGCTTCTGGTTCGAAAACAGCCACTACACCATCGCTCGCAGCTTCGAGCCGATATCGGCCGATGGCGGCCCGATCAACCAGAACATCATCTACGATACCTACTACAACACCATTTTCCGCCAGCGATTCGAAACCCTGACGCGCCAGTGGTATCTGCAGGACACCTGGACAGGCATGGACGATGCGCTTCGCATCGAAGCGGGCTTCAAGGGTCACAATGTAAGCACTAACGCAATCGCCCTGCTGCCTGGCCGTGCCAGTGGCGCACTGACCGCAAAGAGCAATTTCCTGCCGCAGATCGGCGCGAACTACAAGCTGGGTGGTGGCTGGGAGACGTTCGCGTCTTTCTCGATGAACCAGAATGCCTACGAGCCGGGCGCAAACGGCGCATGGTCATCCGACCAGGCAACATTCGACGCGCTAAAGGACCATCTGCGTCCGGAACGCTCGGCCAATAGCGAGCTGGGTGCACGTTATATCGGCGACACGATCCAGAGCTCGCTGGCCTTGTACAACATTGACTTCAAGAACCGCCTGCTGGTGATCGTGCCCTGCGCCGGCGTGGTGAGCTGCCCCAACCAGATCGCCAACGTCGGCAAGGTCAATTCGCGCGGCGCCGAATTTACCTTCCTGTGGCAGGCCACGCAGAACCTCAGCTGGTTCAACTCGGCCACGTACAACGATGCCAAGTACAAGGACAACTACCTCGATGGCGGCCAGCTGATAGACACCAAGGGCAAGACCGTGGTCGATTCGCCCAAGGAGATGTTCGCCAGCGAACTTCAATATCAGTTCGGTGAGTTCCACGCCACGCTCGGCACCAAGTACACGGGGGCTCGCTACTACACCTACGTCAACGATCAGCGCATTGCCGGCTTCTGGCTATGGGATACCGGCTTGTCGTGGGAACGCAAGAATCTGAGCTTTGCCAAACGCCTGAAGGTCTCGCTGACGGTGAGCAACCTGCTCAACAAGAAATACATCGCCACCATCGACAGCAATGGCTTTACCACCAGCGACCCGAATGGAACGTTCCAGACCTTGCTGGTCGGCGCGCCACGCCAGGGATTCCTGACCGTGGACATGTCGTTCTAAACCAAGTGGAAGGTTTTCCGGGGGAGCACGCACCCTTACGTGCTCCCCCTTTTTTTGAACACACAGCCAATGATGACCGTGCGAGCGGAAATCGGGTTTGGCACAGGCCGGATCGATCCCAGGGGCCGTTTTCCTGAACCGCCTGAACGGCGAAATTAAAACGTCACTATCTGCTGACGAATTAGTCACACCCAATCCGTAAAGTACGCCGGCCCCAAGACCAAAGACGTGCTCGCTGTGCTGGCTCAATATATCTATCCCGCAAAAACCGGTTTGTTCCGCATCGTGCAGCACGGCCGCCGCTGGCGCAGCCTGTGCGACGAACAGGAAATCGGCCGTCATGACTCGCTTGACGCGGCTCTCCAATCGCTTCGCAACGATTGGCCCCAGGCCCGTCTGCCGCAAGATATCTCCGCGTGGCGCCATCTACCCGCGCTTGCACTGACGCACTCGCGCCCGGCCAACGAGCCGGTGATGCGTTGGCAGGTCGCGGTCTGAAGCTCGCTTCTCAGGCCATGGCCGGCTGAGGTTCAGGCCCTGAAGGCGCTTCGAGCTGGTCGATCATGACCCGCGCCAGTTCACGCTCCATCAACAGCACCACATCGGCGCCTTGTGCGCCCAGGTGATCAAAACATTCCTGCGAGTCGGCGCGCGCAATGATGCGCAGCCCCGGGTTCAAGCTTCGCGCGGCACGTACCACCTCGCCGCTTTCGAAGGCGTCGGGCAAGGTCACCAGCAACGCGCGCGCGCGGCCGAGATTGGCCGCATCAAGCACATCGTCACGCGAGGCGTTGCCGGGAATCGTCTCGATACCGTTGGCATTGAGCAGTTCGAGGCGGTCCTCACCCTCTTCCAGCACCAAAAGCGGCGCGCCGCTGGCCTTGACCTTGTCGCCGAGCAATTGACCCAGGCGACCATAGCCGGCAATCACGACATGCCCGGATAAGGCAGTCTTGTGCCATACCACGGCCGCTTTTTCAGGGATGGCGTCGGCAGCGGCCGCGTCGCGCGCGTCCATGCGGCGATCCAGCCACTTGAACAGGAACGGGTTGATCAGGATCGAGAGAATCGCTGCAGCCAGCAGTACGTCCTGTGCCTCGCGCGAGACCATGTTGTGCGTCACGCCCATGCCGATCAGGATGAAGGAGAACTCGCCGATCTGCGCGAGGCTCACGGCGATCGTCAATGCCGTCCGCAATGGCCGCTTGAATGCCAGCACAATGCCAAGTGCCGCGGCCGACTTGCCGATGACGATAATGCCCAGCGCCGCCAACACCACGAACGGATGTTCGACCAACACGTGATAGTTGAACAGCATGCCGATGGACACGAAGAACAGTACGGCGAACGCATCGCGCAACGGTAGCGTCTCTTCCGCCGCGTCGTGCGCAAGCTTGGACTCGCCCATCATCATGCCGGCAAAAAACGCACCGAGCTCGAACGACACGCCAAACAGACCGGCCGCACCAAACGCCACGCCGAGCGCGATCGCCAGCACCGCAAGACGAAACAGTTCGCGCGAACCCGTGCGTGACACGGCAGCGAGCATCCAGGGGATAAGGCGCTTGCCGACCACCAGCATCAGCACGATGAACAACGCGACCTTGCCCAAAGTGATGCCGACTGTCTCAAGCAGCGCAAGTATCGAAGGCGATGCCTGCCCATCGCCCGACGCCGCACCGATAGCCGGCAGCAGTACCAAGGCGAGCACCATGGCGAGGTCTTCCACGATCAACCAGCCGACCGCCAGGCGGCCGCGCTCGGTATCCATCAGGCGGCGTTCTTCGAGCGCACGCAGCAGCACCACGGTACTGGCTACCGACAAGGCCAGGCCAAAGACGAAGCCCTGTGCGAATGGCCAGCTCAAGGCCCAGCCGAGCACGATGCCGAGCACGGTCGCCACGGCCATCTGGCCGAGCGCTCCGGGGATAGCGATGCCTTTGACGGCCAGCAGATCCTTCAGGGAAAAATGCAGGCCAACACCGAACATCAACAGCACGACGCCCAACTCGGCCAACTGATGCGCCAAGGCGCCGTCGGCGACAAACCCGGGGGTGAACGGGCCGGCGACCACGCCGGCAAACAGGTAGCCGGCCAGGATCGGCAGCTTCAGCCGATGTGCGATGGCGGCGAAGATAAACGCCAGCACGATGCCACCGACCAGGGTCAAAATCAGTGGGGCGTCATGCATGGCGTCAGTCCTTAGTGGGTGGGCGCTAAGTGCAAAGCCGACAACGACATCGTCCTGTGCCGGCTTGAGTTACACGACCTAGTCTTTTAAGGGCGAAACCTTTCAGATACAAGCGCCAGGCTGAAGCAGGAGTTCAGATTGATGCCCGCATGAGACCAATATGCCATGGCTAGTCGGCTTCGGCGTTGATCACGGCAAGAAAATCCTTGCCGTAGCGCTTCAACTTGGCCTCGCCCACCCCACTGACCGAAGCCAGCTCTTCTTCGCTCGAAGGTAATGCACGCAGCATGCCAAGCAAGGTGGCGTCATGAAAAATGACATAGGCCGGCACGCCATGCTGCTTGGCCAATTGCGCGCGCAGGGCGCGCAGCGCATCCCACATCGGCTGCTCGTAGGCTTCGATGCCAAGACTGCCGCCAGTCACCAGCTTGCTGTCGGCACGGCGACGCGAACGACGCTCGGGACGCATATCTTCGCGCAACAGCACACGCCGATTGCCGACCAGTACATCGCGACTGGTCCTGGTCAGGCGCAACGTGCCGAAGCCCTCCGCATCGGCCTCCAACAGGCCCGCTGCAAGCAACTGGCGCAACACCGAACCCCACTGCTTGGCATCCATGTCGGCACCGATCCCGAACGTACTCAGGCGATCGTGCCCCAGCTGGCTCACTCTTGCATTGTCCATGCCGCGCAGAATGTCGATGACATGGCCCGAACCATAACGCTGCCCGCTGCGATAAACGCATGACAACGCTTTCTGCGCGGGCACGGTGGCATCCCAGGTCTTGGGCGGCTCGCGACAGTTATCGCAATTACCGCAGGGGCCTTCATAGGTTTCGCCGAATGCACCCAGCAACAACTCGCGCCGGCAATGCGTGGCTTCGGCATAGGCCAGCAACGACTCGAGTTTCTGTCGCTCGACGCGTTTGCGTTCGTCGGCCGACTCGGACTGCGCGATCATCTGGCTCATCGTCACGACATCGGACAGGCCGTAGATCATCCACGCTTCGGCGGGCAGGCCATCGCGCCCACCGCGCCCGGTTTCCTGGTAATAGCCTTCCATGCTGCGCGGCAAATCAAGGTGCGCCACGAAACGCACATCGGGCTTGTCGATGCCCATGCCGAACGCCACCGTTGCCACCATCACCACGCCGTCCTCGCGCAAAAAGCGTTGTTGATGCGCCGCGCGTGTCGTCGCATCGAGACCGGCGTGATATGGCAGTGCGGCAATCCCCTCCGAGGCAAGCCACTCGGCGGTTTCATCCACCTTGCGCCTGCTGAGCGCATAGACGATACCGGCCTCGCCGCGATGACCCTCGAGAAAGTCCAGCAGCTGTCGCTTGGCGTTATGCCGCAACGCCACCTTGTAGCGAATATTGGGACGATCGAAGCTGGAGATGAACTGACGCGCATGCTGCAGCGCCAGACGCTCGACGATCTCCTCACGCGTGCGCGGATCGGCGGTGGCGGTGAGTGCAATTCGCGGCACTTCGGGAAAACGCTGGTGCAACACCGCCAGCTCGCGGTACTCGGGACGAAAGTCGTGGCCCCATTGGGATACGCAATGCGCTTCGTCGATCGCGAACAACGCCACTTCGGTGCGTTCAAGCAGGCTAAGGAAACGTTGTGTCAGCAGGCGTTCCGGCGCGACATACAGCAGGTTCAATTCGCCGGCCAGCAGACGGCGTTCGACCTCGCGCTGGTCTTCTGCGCCGAGGCTGGAGTTGAGATAGGCCGCTGCGACATCCGCTTCGCGCAGTGCGTCGACCTGATCCTGCATCAAGGCAATCAACGGCGACACCACGATGCCGGTACCTTGGCGCAACATGGCTGGAATCTGATAGCACAGCGATTTACCGCCGCCGGTGGGCATCAGCACGAGAGCGTCACCGCCTTCGGCTACCTGCTCGACGATAGCCTGTTGCTGATCGCGAAAATGCGCGTAACCGAAAACGCTTTGAAGAATGTCGAGAGGCGAAGCGTGCATCGTATCCATGCTAACAAATCGTTCCGGGCGGCCTGTCCGACATGCCGTCGTTGGAGTGCAAGATCAATCCACCATCCCCCATAGGGCACGGTCGACATCGGCATCCAGGCCAAAGCGCGATAGCGGCACGCGTCCGTTCTTTACCTCTACGCCTTCTGCGCGCAGCAAGCGGCTTTGCTCCCGAAAACCGCGACTGCCTGGCGCAAAGGCGATCTGGCCGCTGGAACGCAGCACGCGAAACCAGGGCAAGGTCATGCCGTCGGGCACCTCGCCCAGGAGCTTGCCGACCAGCCGGGCACGCCCGGGCAGGCCGGCTCGTTGGGCGATGGCGCCATAGCTGGCAACCCGTCCTGGAGGAATGGCGGCGATCGCGGCAAAGACGCGGGCATGAGCTTCGTTCATAGCCGCACATCGTAACCCTAACCACTGGTAAGCGAACTCGTGGCACAGTTCGCATGTTGTCGTGGCCGTAAGGGCTCGGCAACTCAGATTCCCGCAAGTTTCAGGACGTCACACCATGCGCCACTTCGAAGCCGTACGCTCGCACATCGGCAGCCAGCACCAGCTGCAGCACAACGACCCCTATTTGATCAGCTTCGACCTCACGCTGCCGCAGGATCGCCACCAGGGCATCTATCTGGCCGAGCTTGAGGACGAGTCAGGGCGCCGCTTTCTGCGCATATCCACCCCTATCGGCCCGCTCGCCGGCGCCGATGCCCGTCGCTGCCTGCGATTCAACTGGGAACAGCGCACCGGTTTCCTCGCCGTCACCGACCTGGACGGCTCGCCATTCCTGCACCTGTGCGAGAACCGGCCCTACGATTTGCTCAATGCCGCGGAGCTGAAGCGGGTCATTGAGGAACTGGGGGATCTGGGGGACCAGCTGGAGCAGCTGGTAGCCACCGGGGGCGATGATCTCTAGGAACGCGTGGTGATTGAGCTAGGAGTGAGAAAATAAGCAGGAGCCTCGCTCTGACGCGTTTCTCACTCCTGGTTGCTCGCTACTGGGTAAATAGCTGGGATGCCCGCACCAGCCCGTAGGCGAGCAACGCCGTCACCGGCAGAGTAAGAATCCACGCCCATACCATCCGCTCCACGATCGACCAGCGAATCGCGTTCCAGCGCTTGGCGGCACCCACGCCCATGATCGATGCGGATACGTTGTGCGTGGTCGACACCGGAATGCCCAGCACCGAGGCAGTCAGGATCACCGCCGCGGAGCTGCCTTCCGCTGCAAAGCCATTGATGGGATGCAGCTTGACCATCTTGTGGCCGAGCGTCTTGATGATGCGCCAGCCGCCGCCGGCGGTGCCGGCGGCCATGGTCAGGGCGCAAACCACCTTGACCCAGATCGGCACCACGAAGCCTCCGTGCGCATCACCCTGGATGCGCAGGAAATCCAGCCATGCGGGCAACTGGTCGAACTGGCCCGCAGCGGTGGCACCGGCCAGGGCGAGCGCGATGATGCCCATGCTCTTCTGCGCATCGTTCATGCCGTGCGCCAGGCCCATCGCGCTGGCAGATACGATCTGCGCCTTGCCGAAAAAGCTGTTGACGAAAGGCGTGCGGCCGAAGCGATGCAGGAAGCCCTTCTGACTGGAGAACCAGCCCAGCAAAGCGTAAAGCGCGCCCATCAACAGGAAGCCCATGACGAAGCCGAGGAATGGCGACACCACCATCGGCACGATCACCTTGGGGATCACGCCCTTGCCCGACCACCAATGCGCACCATCCTGAAACCAGATCACCGCATGAAAGTTGTTTGCCGAGGCAGCCACGGCCGCACCCACCAGCGAGCCGACGAGCGCATGGCTGGAGCTCGACGGCAGACCCAGCCACCAGGTGATCAGGTTCCAGATCGTCGCGCCAAGCAGCGCACAGATCAGCAACTGCGGGCCGACGTCGATGATGCCCGTGTCGATCAGCCCCGAGGCGATCGTCACCGCCACCGCGGTGCCCCATAGCGCACCAATCAGGTTGGTGATGGCCGCCATCAGCACGGCCTGCCCCGGCGTCATCACCTTGGTCGCCACCACGGTGGCGATGGAATTGGCGGTGTCGTGAAAACCGTTGATATACGTGAAAGCCAGCGCGATCAGCACCACGATGAGAACCAGGCTCATGCGCTAACTCCAGCGACCTGGCATCGACAATCGGCGAAAAGCATCGGTCGGCGCCTTCAGGAGTTCTTCAACACGATCGAATAGACGATGTTGCCGACGTCGCGACACTTGTCGATGGCCTTCTCCAGCAGCTCGAACAGGTCCTTGGCCAACATCGCACGCATCGCGTCGTTGCCTTCCACATACAGCGTGCGGTACGGCGACAACAGCATGCGGTCGCCTTCGGCTTCGAGGGTCTGCAGGCGATCCTGCAGCTTCTTCACCGGATCGATGCGCAGGCCGCGACGCAGTTCGCCGATCATTTCCTCGACCACTGCGGCCGAGCGCTCCAGCACCAGCGAACGAGGTGCGAAGTCGATATCGGCAAGGCGGCTGCTGACGATGTCGTAGCGCTCGGCGAATTTCTCGACGGTCTTGGGAATCTTGTAGAGCGCGGAATTGAGCGCCTCGATGTCCTCGCGATCCAGCGCGGTGACAAAGGTATTGACCAGTTCCTCGCTGATCTGGGCAGCCAGCGCTTTTTCCTTCGCCCGGCTGGCCGCGAAAGCTGCCATCACCGGGGCGTGCTCCTTGTGCGAAACCAGGTCGTGCAGCGCCTTGGCGCTCTCCCGGGCCGCTTCGGCGCTCTGTTCGAGCAGGCCATAGAACTTGTCGCCTTTGCCGAAAATGGTTTGCAGTGAAAACATGTCGTGCAGTCCGGGGGAGGGGTAAATATGTCGAATATGTTACAGGAGCATGCCCCGGGGCCGCACCCTCGTGCCCTTCCGGCCCTTGAGCCTGCGCCGACTGCCTTTACACTTGTGCCCATGCCTCCAAAACCACAGCCGCCGCGATGCTGACCGAAATCGCGCTAGTCATCTTCCTCGCGCTGTGCAACGGCTTTTTCGCCCTCTCCGAAATGGCGCTGGTCGCCTCGCGCAAGAGCCGCCTGAAGCAGATGGCCAAGACCAGCCGCCGCGCGCGGGTGGCCCTGCGCCATGCCGAAGCGCCTGAGTACTTCCTGTCCACGGTGCAGGTCGGCATCACCCTGGTGATGCTGGTGACCGGTGCGGTCGCCGGCGACGCCCTGGGCGGGCATATTGCCGACGCCATCCATGGCGGCCGGGCCGCCTGGCTGGAGCCGTATGCCCGAATCCTCGGCGTGGTGCTGAGCTTCGTGCTGATTTCCTTCATCCAGATCGTGATCGGCGAGCTCGTCCCCAAGCGCCTGGCGCTGGCCTCACCGGAGCGAGCCTCGAGCTATGTCGCCATGCCGATGCTGGTGCTCTCGCGGGCGACAGCGCCCTTTGTCTGGCTGCTCAATGCCTCCAGCAACCTGCTGCTGCGCCTGCTGGGCATCAGCCGCATCAGCCGCGAAGCGGCGACCGAAGAGGAAATCCGCCTGTTGGTGGCCGAAAGCGCCGAACAGGGCGTGCTCGACCGTGACGAGCACAATATGGTCAACCGCGTATTGCGCCTGGGCGACCGCAGTGTCGACAGCGTGATGACTCCCCGCATGCGCATCGCCTGGCTGGACATCAATGCGCCGGCCACCGAAAACGACGAGGTGCTGCGCGATACGCCTTATTCGCGCTACCCGGTCTATCGCGGCGACGAAAGCGATGTCGTCGGCGTGGTCGAGGTGAAAAACCTGCTGCGGAACTACCGTGGCGGGCACCCGGACATGTTCGCCAGGATGGCCAAGCCGCTGTTTGTCCCGGCGACGGCACGCGCGCTCGACCTGCTGGAAGAATTTCGCGATGCCGAAACACCGATGGCGTTGGTGGTCGACGAATATGGCGATATCGAAGGCCTGGTCACGTTGAACGACCTGCTGGCCGCCGTCGTGGGCGCCACCCAGCTCGGCCACGGTCATGGCCACAGCAATGAAGAAAACTCCCCGATCGTCGAGCGTGCCGATGGCAGCTGGCTGATCGACGGATCGCTATCCAGCGACGACCTGCGTGAGTTGCTGCGCCTGGACCAGTTGCCCGGCGAGGAAGAACACGAATACCGCACCGCGGCCGGCATGGTGATGGCTGCGCTCGGCCACATCCCGCAGATCGGCGAGGTATTCGCCTGGCAGGGCATCCGTTTCGAGGTCATTGACCTGGATGGGGCGCGCATCGACAAGCTGCTGGTCACGCCGCACTCGCGCAATGACCCGGCCGAAGACGAGCAGTAGCCACTCGCCCTCCCTCATCGACCGTTCAAGCCGGCATGGCGATCATTCCGGCATGACCGCAACATCTCACGATCAACGCACCACCGAGCTGCTCGCTGCCGCTGTCGCCTCCCATGACGGCGAGCGGATATCCCTCGACGAGATCATGGCGCCGTTGCAGCGCCGTGCCTTCGGCTTTTTGCTGCTGCTGATCGCGGTGCCGAATTTCATCCCCGTACCACTGGGGCTCGGCGGCGTCACCGGAACGCTGGCATGCCTGCTCGGCCTGCAGATGCTGATCGGCCTGGAACGCCCCTGGTTGCCACGCTGGCTGAAGCGACGTTCGTTGAAGCGCAGTTCGCTGCAGCATTTTCTCGACCGTATCGCACCGATTACGCGCTGGCTGGAAAAGCTGTGCAGACCCCGACTGGAACGCCTGACCACCCACCCGCTCACTATCGCCTCAGGCCTGATGATGATCTTCCTCGGCGCGCTGCTGATGCTGCCGATTCCCTTTACCAACTATCTGTTCGGCGTAATGCTGCTGGCGTTTGCGTTTGCCCTGATCGAACGCGACGGAGGGTTGTTGCTGGTGGTATGGGCAGCAACGATAGCCAGCGTAGGACTGTCGGCAGGGGTCGCCCGATCCTTATGGGGAATGGTGAAAGACATACTGTAAATCGAGCGAGCGATAAGAGCGAAGCCCTGACCCATTCCTCGCGCCTCCCCACTCACTCCTCACTCCTCTCCACTCACTCCTGCCCTTTCCCACCCGCCAACCTCGCCATGCGCTGCGCGTCCGCAAAAATCCCATGAAGCATGCGCAACTCGCGCTCGTCCATCTGCGCGCGCTGAAACAGTTTGCGCAAACGCAACATGATGGTGGTCGGCGCACGCCCCTTATGGAAGTCGATGTCATCCAGCGTCTGCAGCAGATGCTCGTAGAAACGCTCCATCTGCGCCGCATCAGCCAGCGGTTCAGCGTCTTCGCGTGGCGGCGGCGCCTGTGGAGCGTCGCCTAGTTGCGCCATGCGCACTTCATAGGCCATGACCTGCACGGCCTGCGCAAGGTTCAACGAACTGAAATCGTCGACGCTGGGAATGCGCACCATGGCGTGGCAGCGCGCCAGCTCTTCGTTCTCCAGGCCAGTGCGCTCGTTGCCGAATACCAGCGCCACCTGCTCGCCGCGTACGACAGCGGCCAACGCCCGACTGGCGGCTTCGCGTGGAGATATCTCCGGCAGGTCCACACCCCGGCGCCGGGCCGACAAGCCAAGCGCCAGGCTGCAACCGGCGAGGCTGTCGACCAGTTCGGCGTGTACTCCCGCGTTGCCAAGCACATCGTCCGCACCGGCGGCGAGTGCGGAGGCCTCGGCATGGGGAAACCTGGACGGGCTGACCAGTTCCATCCGTGAAAAACCCATGGTCCGCATGGCCCGCGCCGCGCTGCCGATATTGCCGGGATGCGAGGTACGGACGAGGACGAAGCGAAGGAGATCGGGGGAAATGGCGGCTGACATGGCGGCAAGGACAGGGCTGGGTCGGCAAGAATAGTGGCCCGCGGCGAACGAAGGGTAGCCTTGCGCACCCCCTCCCATCCCCTCGGCGCGTCCTCCTCTGCTAGAATCGCCGGCCGTAACCCGCTCTTTTGAAAGCCCAAAGCCATGCCAAGACCCGCCGTTAACGTCGCGGTGCGCGCCGCACGCGCCGCTGGAAACGTGATCCTGCGCTATATGAACCGCATCGACGGCCTCAATGTCGTTGAGAAGCAGCGTATGGACTTCGCCTCCGAAGTCGATCGCATGGCCGAAGCCGAGATCATCAAAGAGCTACGCCGCGCCTACCCCACCCACGCCATCCTCGCCGAAGAAAGCGGCTCCATCGGCAAGGGGCCGCTGGTCTGGGTAATCGACCCCCTCGACGGTACGCACAACTACCTGCGCGGCATCCCGCATTTCTCCGTCTCGATCGCCCTGCTCGACCGCGGCGAGCCGGTCTATGGCGTGGTGTTCGACCCGTTGCGCGATGAGCTGTTCACCGCGAGCAAAGGCGACGGCGCCTATCTCAACGATCGTCGCCTGCGCGTGGGCAAGCGCGAGAACCTGGGCGGGGCGATGATCGCCACCGGCTTCCCGTTCCGCCAGCGCGAGCACCTGACCCCACAACTGGATATCACCCGCGCCATGCTTGGTCAGGCCGAAGATATCCGCCGTTCCGGTTCGGCAGCGCTCGACCTGGCCTATGTCGCCGCTGCACGTTATGACGGCTACTTCGAGATCGGCCTGAAGCCGTGGGACATGGCTGCGGGCGTATTGCTGGTACGCGAGGCGGGCGGCCGCTACTGCGATTTCGCCGGCCGCGAAGGCATTCCGGAGAGCGGCAATATCGTCGCCGCCAATCTCAACGTGGCGCAGGCGATGCTCGATGCGATCGGCCAGCAGGCAACACCGGCGCTGCTGAAGGCTTGAATTTCGGCAGGTGTAAAGCCGGCCACTGCATAGCCTGTGAAGTCGTGCCGTTGGCGCTGTAAATGGAAAAGCCGACATGCGACAGCGCGCGGCGGCTTTTTTTGCTTTCTCTGTTTACCATTTCCTGTTTACAGGCCACATAGCGGCCGACTTCACGCTTTCCGCCCTCGAAACGACCAGCTACTGTTGCTCTTGCTTCAGCAACTCGCGCAGAAAAGGTACCGTCACCCGACGCCTTGCCGCCAGCGACGCCTGATCCAGGCGATCGAGCAGATCGAGCAGCGCACCCAGGTCGCGCACGTAACGCGCGAACAACCAGTCCAGCACATTGTCATCCAGCTCGATGCCACGCGACGCTGCCTGTGTCTTGAGCACAAGCCGCCGCTCCTGATCGTCGAGCGGCTTGAGCACGGCCTGCTGGCAAGCACCCAGGCGCGAGCGCAGGTCGGGCAAGCTCAGGCCCAGTTGCGTGGGCACGTTCTCGGCAGCGAACAGCATCGCCAGACCGTCCGCGCGTGCGCCGTTGTAGACGTCGAACAAAGCGTGTTCGGCCTCGCGATCGCCGGCTATCGCGTCCAGATCATCCAGCGCGAGCAGATCGCTGCCGGCTACGCCACGGATCGCCGCAGCGCGGTCGCCCAGGCGGGAAAGCGGTAGATATTGCACTGTGCGGCCCAGCTCATTGGCCGCCTGGCAGGCGGCCATCAACAAATGGCTTTTGCCACTGCCGGCCGGCCCGCTGACGTACAACCACGCCGCACCCGGCTCGCGCGCCAGTGCCTCGATCGAGGCGACGGCGGCCGCGTTCGCGCCAGCATGAAAATGTTCGAATCGCTGGCGGCGTGGCCAACGCAAGGCAAGCGGCAACTGCGGAATCATGGCGACGACTTGCCATCCTTGCCGTCACTTTCCCTGATGACCGTGGTTTCGGTTTCGACCTCACCGCTCTTTGTATCGACGGTGACGTCCACTTCGGTAATCACCGGATCCTGCGTGCCTTCCACCGTGTACAACTCGCTTTGTCGATAACGCTCACCGAGATAACGCAGCAGCACCATGATCACCGATGCGGCCGGCAAGGCGAGCAGCACGCCGAGAAACCCGAACAGGTAACCGCCGGCGAGTACCGCAAAAATCACCGCCACCGGATGCAGGCCGATCTTCTCGCCGACCAGGCGCGGGACCAGCACATAGCCCTCGAGCAATTGGCCGACCACGAAGACACCGATCACGATCAACAGGTGCGTCCAGTCGCCGTACTGCACCAGCACGGCGATTACCGCCGAGCCGAAACCGACAATAAAGCCCAGATAAGGCACGAAGCTCAACAGGCCCGCGACCATGCCGATCAAGGGCCCGACCGACAAGCCAGCGATGCCGAGCGCGCCACCATAAAAAATGCCCAGCGCCAGCATCACCAGCAGCTGGCCACGCACGAAGGCGCCCAGTACCTTGTCCGATTCACGCGCGAGGTAGGCAATGGTCGGCTCGATCGAGCGCGGCAGCATCTGGTCGATCCATGCGGTCAGGCGGTCCCAGTCGCGCAGCAGATAGAACGCCACCACCGGGATCAATACCAGGTTGGTCAGCCACATCACCACGCCGATGCTGGAACGGGAGATCTTGCCCAACACGGTGGAGGCGACGCCACCGATCGAATCCATGTGCTCCTTGATCGTCTGCACCAGGCGATCGGTATCGAACACGTCCGGATCAAGACGCAACCGGTGCTGCACCCACGGCAAGGCCGTATCGCGTATCCATTCCACGTAGCGCGGCAGGTTCTGCACTAGGTTCTCTACCTGGCGCGAAATCAGCGGGATCAGCAGCAACAACGCGCCAACGGCGAGCAGCGAGATCACCACGAACACGATCGTGACGGCGAGCGTGCGGCCCAGGCCGATACGCTCAAGACGATCGGCAAGGGGATCGCCCAGGTATGCCAGCATCCCAGCGACGGCAAACGGCATCAGCACGGGCGCAAGCAGCCACAGCAGGTAACAGATGACCGCCACGATGGCCAAGATCTGCCAGCGGCGGGAAACGTCCTGATTCATCGGCGAGTGAGTCGACACACGGCGTCCTTACGCAAGAAAAACAACGTCGGACCGTTGCGGCGCGATCATGGCC
>Ga0105240_10004199_pt1 | contig 22054 bp, 12 predicted proteins | sample KBSC54metaG_FD_80426 | JGI IMG/M metagenome (GOLD analysis project Ga0105240, IMG submission 80426) | Corn rhizosphere microbial communities from Kellogg Biological Station, Michigan, USA - KBS C5-4 metaG | ecosystem: Host-associated > Plants > Roots > Rhizosphere > Soil | place: Michigan, USA... | reverse complement strand
GGGGCGTATGGACAAGGGCAATAAAGCCCGAAGGCCTGAACTTTGAGATATGGAATGTTTTGGCCCAGCTTGCATTTACGACGTTGATAGCCTTCCTCATTTTTAGGTGGTCAATTAAAAGCCAGGTTATTTTTAGTCTTTTTTTATTGATTTTAACTGAAATTCTATATCGCTTTACCAATGTAAGCGGCTTCAATCAGGCGTTTACCGATCAGCATAACTTCGGGAACTATATTGACCTTTTATTGGTGCACAAGATCAGCAAAGGCGGCTGGGTTACCATCAATTTTATTCCGACAGCGTGTCATACCATTTGGGGAATGATGGCTGGTTCGCTCCTGTTATCAAATAAGTCAGCTGATATAAAACTAAAGTGGTTATTGCTTGCCGGAGTAGTTTTGCTGGCTGTGGGATACATCGAAGGAGTTACAATTACTCCTATTATTAAAAGAATTGCCACAAGCTCATTTGTACTGGTATCGGGTGGGTGGTGCCTGGTTGCCCTTGCATTTTTATACTGGTGGAATGATATAAAAAAGCATACCAGGTATGCATGGCTCGTCACGGTAGTTGGCATGAACTCATTATTTATCTACCTATTTATTGAAATTGTTTCCGGTGGAATTAACGACTATGTTAATAAGATAGCGGCGGGTTTCCTAACGCCCGCCCATCTGCCGGTATTATCGATCGGGATAATTGCATCGGTATTAGCATTCTTATTGGAATGGTATCTATGCTGGTATTTGTTCAGGAAGAAAGTATTTATCAAAATATAGATTTAGTATAGTGGCATTCAGTATAAAACAAGCTTAATACATGATAAACGTTGCATCAATATTTAAAATGATCATAAGGCTTACCTGTCTGAGTTTGCTGGTAGTCTTAATGTCCACTCAAGGCTACTCCCAGGAAAAAATAGCTAAACCTGAAAAAAATGTTATGGGTCGACAGTATTATACCGTCAGCGATTTTAAATCAGTTAAAAAGATCGACTCCCATATGCACCTAACCGAGGATATCGACACCGCATTTATTAACCAGGCGGAGGCAGACAATTTTAGGATGCTGACTATCAACGTATATAGTTCACCCGGTGACCCCATTGAAGAGCAGCAGGACTTTGCCATCAAGCTGATCAAGGCTCATCCCGGGCGACTTGCCTATGCAACTACTTTCTCTTTAAAAAACTACAATGAACCCGGCTGGCAAAGTGAAGTTATCGCCTATTTGAAAAACTCATTTGCAAAGGGGGCCGTTGCCGTTAAAGTATGGAAGAACGTGGGCATGCAGTTGAGAGATAAGAACAATCAATTGGTGTTCGTCGATAATCCAAGATTCGATACCATATTTAACTTTCTTGCCATTAATCATATCCCCCTGATCGGCCATTTAGGTGAGCATAAGAATTCTTGGCTCCCGCTCGATAAAATGACTGTAAAGAATAACCATGATTATGCTGCAGCTCATCCCGAGGAGTATATGTACCTGCACCCGGACCGTCCATCATATGAGTATTATCTTAAAGTAAGAGATCACATGCTGGAAAAAAATCCAAATCTGCAGTTTATTGGGGCGCATTTAGGATCACTGGAATGGAGTGTGGCTGAGCTTAGCAAAACGCTGGACAAATATCCCAATATGGCAGTGGATATGGCTGAACGGATATCTCATTTGCAATATCAGGCAAAAACCAATTGGCAAGGTGTTCATGATTTTTTTATAAAGTACCAGGACAGGATACTCTACGGAACAGATATGCGGCACGATGCAATGGATATTGTAAATAAGCATATAACAACCCCGGAAGGATTAAGAAAACATGCACATGAAACCTGGCTAAGGCATTGGCGGTTTTTTACAACCAACGAAAAAATGAAAGCGCCTGAAGTGGAAGGAGAGTTCAAAGGTCTAAAACTACCGCGCAGGGTGGTTGATAAAATATACTATAAAAATGCGCAAAAATGGATCCCCGGGATTCCAAAGTAATAGGGAATTAAATAGAGGGGGCTTTTTTGTAAAGGCAAATAAAATAAATAAATATGTCAGGATCAAAGATCAGGAATTACCGGTGGATTGTTTGTGCCTTTCTTTTTTTGGCCACTACAATAAACTATATCGACAGGCAAATATTCGGGTTGCTTAAACCGGAGCTGGAAAAAGTATTCAGGTGGACCGAAATGGACTACAGCCGGATCGTGATGGCATTTACCGCCTGCTATGCTTTGGGCCAATTGGTGTACGGACGGATAATTGATAAGATAGGCACAAAAATGGGCTACACCATATCAATAACGCTATGGAGTATCGCTGCAATGTTGCATACCGTTGTAAAAAGCACATTAGGGTTCGGATTGGTAAGGGGTTTTCTTGGGTTAGGTGAGTCCGGAAATTACCCGGCCGGCGTTAAAACTACTGCCGAATGGTTCCCCAAAAAAGAAAGGGCCCTGGCTATTGGCATACTCGATTCCGGCTCAAATATTGGGGCATGCGTTGGTCCTGTTCTGGTGCCGTGGTTGCTGGCGGTTTACGGCTGGCAGGCGGCATTTCTGATAACCGGATCGTTAGGTTTTATATGGCTTGCTTTATGGCTCATCTTTTATGAAATACCCTCAAAACAAAAATGGCTTTCAAAACCTGAATTTGATTATATCCACAGCGATGATGAATCTAATACGGATACTAATACAGGTAATGTAAGCTGGGGTGGGCTGCTCAAATTGAAACAAACCTGGGCGTTTATTGCAGGTAAATTTTTTACTGATCCCATATGGTTTTTCTTCCTTTTCTGGCTTCCTTCTTACTTTAGTTCCTATTTCCATCTCGATCTTAAAAAGCCGAGTTTGCCCCTGGCAATTATTTACTCAGGAGCTATGCTGGGTAGTTTGGGTGGGGGCTATCTATCATCCTGGCTGATTAAAAAAGGCTACCCTGTTTATAAGGCGCGGAAGATTGCCCTGTTTGTATCGGCCATCTGTGTTATTCTTATTATACTTTCAAGGTTTACCACCAATATATGGTTCGTTGTGACCTTGATAAGCATTTCAGTAGCCGCAAACCAGGCATGGAGCGCCAATATTTTTGCAATAGTTCCGGATATGTTCCCCAAAAAAGCCATTAGTTCGGTTGTTGGTTTAGGGGGAATGGCTGGGGCCATCGGCAGTGTGCTTTTCCCACTATTTATCGGTTATATTCTTGATTTCTATAAAGATGCCGGGAACATTGTAGCCGGATACAATATTATTTTTATCGTTTGCGGAAGTTCTTTTATGTTGGCCTGGGTAATTATACATTTTATAATACCTAAAATGCAAAAAGCAGATATTTAACACATCATAAGAAAGACCATATGCGTGACTATAAATAGGCCGGCAATATGAATATTAAAGTGCTTTTTCTTGTATCGTATTTAATTTTTCAATGCACCCTGGTTCGTTCACAAGAGACCAGGGATTATACATGGTGGAATCCTGCTAAAAATGAATTCCCGGTTATTGAAGGTCAAGCATGGCCCGGGGAAGTTAGGAATCCATATGACAGGCTGCCCGCCCGGGCGGAAAAAACAGTAACACCCAGGGTGTGGGAGTTATCGCATGACGCTGCGGGTTTATCGGTTTCTTTTATGGCAAGCACTCCGGAGATTGTCGTAAGGTATCACGTAAAAAATAGCCAGGCTTTTCCACACATGCCGGCTACCGGTGTGAGTGGTGTAGACTTATATGCAGTTAATAGCGATGGTGATTGGATCTGGGCCGCGGGTGAGTATACATTTGGAGATACAATAACTTACCGCTTTAAAGGGATAAATCCCAATGATGAATATCATGAGCATGGACGGAGATATAAATTATATCTGCCATTGTACAATGCCGTTGAATGGCTGGAAATAGGCGTTCCCAAAGGGGCGTCATTTGTGCCCTTGCCCTTGTCAAAGGAGAAACCAATAGTTGTATATGGCACATCCATAGTACAAGGTTCGGCAGCATCAAGACCGGGGATGGCCTGGACGTCTATTCTCGGCAGGAAAATGGAGAGGCCGTTGATCAACCTGGGTTTTTCGGGTAATGCCAGGCTTGATAGCGATATTATAGGCCTGATGAATGAAGTTGATGCTAAGCTCTTCGTTTTAGATTGTTTGCCAAATCTCGTTTATGGTGAATTTCCACTAGAGGCGATCAAAAATAAAATCCTGGATGCCGTGACCAAATTACGACAGCAGCATAAGGCTACACCTATTCTCCTTATTCAGCACGATGGTTATGCGGATGCTGAGATAGATACGACAAGGAAGAAGCTTTATACAAATGTCAACGCCATACAGGAGGCTGCTTTCAATCAGTTAAAAGCTGCAGGGGTAGGCAACATTTATCTCTTATCAAAAGAAGCTATTGGTCAAACTATGGACTGCACGGTTGACGGTACCCATCCCTCAGACCTTGGGATGATGCATTATGCGGATGCAAGCGAAAAAATAATACGCCAGATATTAGATGAACCGGTTGGTGTTTTGAGTACGACAGTCCCCAGGACACAAAACCGGGATGCCAACACCTACGACTGGCAAAGCAGGCATAACGAACAACTGAGCCTAAACAAAGCGGGCAAACCTTGTATCGTTTTTATTGGCAACTCGATCACTCACTATTGGGGTGGCAAACCCACGGCGCCGATAAGCAGGGGTAGCGATTCATGGAATAAATATCTTGATCCCCTTGGTGTGCGGAATTTTGGTTTCGGCTGGGATAGGGTTGAAAACGTTTTATGGCGGGTGTACCATGATGAGCTTGACGGCTTTACAGCCCGGCAGGTAGTAATTTTAATTGGAACCAATAACTTGCATATAAACTCAGACACCGAAATTCTTGAGGGATTAAAATTGCTCATAAACGGAATTAAAGAGCGACAGCCCCAAAGTGATATTTTATTGTTGGGAATTATTCCGCGGAGGAACCAGGAAAGCAGAGTTTTACAATTAAATATAGGAATCAAAGAATTGGCTAAAGCCGTGCATGTAAAATATGCAGATGTAGGTAAACAATTGCTCGACAAAGCCAAAATAAATGAACAATTATTCGTAGATGGCTTGCATCCCAATGCTGAAGGATACACAAGGGTGGCGCAAGCTCTTTCACCCTATTTAAAGAACGTCAGCAATTAATTTCTTTGATGCCTGCTCGTTATAGGCTGTAAATAAGGAAGTTCAAAAGGATTAAAGGCGCAATTCAAATCAATTTCCACTAAAATTGAATTTTAGTGTTTTAAAAGATTAAATTGTATGTCCTTAATCACCTTTAGAAATGAAGCCGCATGCAGTTACTATAAAAGATATCGCGAAAGAACTAAATATATCGGTGGCTACCGTTTCAAGGGCGTTAAGAGACACTTATGATGTAAATCAGGAAACCAGGCAACAGGTGCTGAATAAAGCCCTGGAGATGAATTATAAGCCCAATTATAATGCAATTGGCCTGGTGACAAATAGCTCTCATAATATCGGCATTGTTTTACCGGCGGTTGTGAACTACTATTTTTCTACGGTTATTTCCGGCATCCAGGAAGTGGCGTATAAAAATGGATATAATATCGTGCTCTATGTAACCAACGATTCTGCTGAGCGCGAAAAGGATATTTTATATGATATTTCACCGGGAAATATCGACGGGCTCTTACTTTGCGTTTCGTCCGAATCGGACCAGGACGAACACTTCGCCAAAATCATCAACATGGGGATACCCATAGTATTTTTTGATAGGGTAGCATCGAATATAGATACCTCTAAAGTAATGCAGGATGATTTTAATGGCGCCTATGCGGCAGTGGATCATTTAATAAAAAGTGGCTATAAAAAAATCGCCCATATTACAGGCCCGTCTGGTTTGCTATTCACAGAAAGACGCATGGAAGGCTATCTTTTAGCATTAAAAGAGCATAACTTTCCCGTAAAGAAAGAATGGATCATCCATTCCGGCTTTAGCCAAAATTGTGGCACGGCAGATATGGTCCAGTTGCTAAAGTGTAAAGAAAAACCGGATGCGGTCTTCGCAGTTAACGACAGAAAAGCGATTGGAGCTATGCTCACCCTTAAGAAAAAGAATATAAAAATAGGCAAGCAAATAGGCATTGTAGGGTTTACAAATGATCCTATGTCTGAAATTATTTCTCCTGCCTTAACAACAGTAGAAGAACCTGCAAAGGAGATTGGGAGAAGAAGTTGCGAGCTACTGATGAAGCATATTTTTAAAAAACATTTTATTGCAGAAGAAGTGATCCTGCCAACCAAACTCATTATAAGGGAGTCTACTCAAAAGTCGTGATTGGCTGACACTCCGGGGACGGAAAACTGAATTGCTTGCGTCAATATAAATCGTTCTGGATGGGCTTGAATCCAAACCATCTACTACGTAACTAAAGTTTTTAAATATCCGTCTCCCAATTTAGGTAAGTAAATTATTTATCAGAAATACAGATATTTGTGTATTTATATACAGAAATATTTTTAAAACACAAGTAAATTTCTTATATTTACACTAATACCTTAACCCATTAGTGTCATGAAAAACCGCCCCGCCTTTGCTAAAGTAAGTCGCCTGTTAAAGTTGACTATAACTAGCATCCTAAAACAATAGGAATTTCTAAACAGAACTTTTTGTATACGGTGTGCCGTTGGTGTTCTTAACGCCGACTGACGAACCTTTTAACATATTTTTTAATAATTCAAACCTTATCTCTAATGAAAAAAACATTAGTATGGGCATGCCTTGTCATGCTATTTACCCGATCCTGGGCGCAGACCACCCCCGTGGAGTTTCAAAATGTCATTCCTGTAAGCACCGTTTCGCCTGACGCTGCCTCTCTTGGTAAATTTGGAAACATCCCGGTGAGTTATGAAACCGGTGTCCCGTCTGTAACCATACCCCTTTATGAGATTAATGCAGGCGGAATCAAAATTCCATTATCGCTGGATTATCATGGCGGCGGTGTTCGTGTCGATGAGTGTGCCTCAAGTGTGGGCATCAGTTGGGCCTTGAATGGCATAGGCTTGATATCCCGTAACGTAGTTGGTTTAGCCGACGAAGACGGCTCGAGAGGCTATCTTAAATCTCCTTCTGCTGATTCACTTTTAAGCTTTTTTGGAGGAACCGCGTATGGTCATACAACGGACCTTGCATTTGGTAATTATTTCTATCAGATACGCGATCAATTGCAGGATACCGAGCCTGACGTTTTTTCCTACACGTTGATGGGCGAAAGTGGTAAGTTCATTTATCGCAGGGATGGATCGACCATGCAGATACCCGTGAGCAATAACAAGATAGAAGTAGTTCCGGCAGGAGGCGCTAATACCTACAAAATTACTGACCATCAAGGCGTAGTGTACATCTTCGATCAAAAAGAACTCACAGAGTCCGTCAGTGCAGGAGCAACCGGCCCTGGTACCTATGTTAGTTCGTGGCGACTGTCAAAAATGATAGCGGCAAATTCCGTTGATACGATCTACTTCAAATACCAGCAGGGAGGTGGTGGAATAGAACGAAGCTGGCATTTCTCTAACACCTTAGGGGATAAACTAGTCGGTTCTCCTCCCGGCCTTCAAGACGCATCGGGAATCAGTTCATCTGTTTCCAGCATCGCCCATGATTTAGAGCTTTTCCCCACTGAAATCGATTGGCGCGGAGGAAAAGTAGTTTTTACAAATGCCCAGGATAGAACTGACCGCACCGGTGAGTTGAGATTGGATAGTGTGTAGGTTTACGCTAAAAACAATGGTGCTTTTCAACTCATAAAAAGCATTAAGTTATATCAATCCTATTTCTTTAGCAATCCGCTGCCCAGTGGAATTGCTGACTATCGTAACTATCGGCTGAGGCTCGACTCTGTAGCTTTTTTGCCGGTAAGCGGAAATGTGCAACCGCAAAAATATGTGATGACGTATTTCGACTATCCGATGGCACCTGCGGAATCATTTGCGCAGGATATCTGGGGATTCAACAATGGCCAGTTCGGAAACATATCCATGATGCCGCACCAAACTGTCCCCTGGAAAAATACGTTTGTCGATATCGGCAACGCGAACATGGATCCTGATCTAACGGGCAACTATTACCTCGCGTGTATGCTGCAATCGATCCAATATCCGACCAAAGGAAAAAGTGTTTTTACGTTTGAACCACACCAGTATTTACTGAACTACCAAACTGTTTCAGAGCATTCTGTGGGGTGCTATGCTTTTGGAGGCACCGCAGGCCATAAAAGTGCCGATACCGTTTATTTTACGCCCGGCAGTAACCAAGGAACTTTTGCTTACAAGGCCTGGCTGTCAGCTTATAGTTTCCCGGGAAACCAACCGATTATTAGTCAACGTCCCGACGTAAGTATCTATGATGTAACTAACGGCAACAACAGAATCGTTTTTTTTAATAACGTCCCCAATCCGGAGGATAGTTTGGGTTCGGGAAAACAAACGCTGCCTATAACACAAGGGCATACTTATATGGCTGTGGCAAGTATTTATACTACTGATTCCCGAATATCCGCTAATTGCCAAATATACTGGTCCCAACCAGATACGGGAGTCGCTACAAAATATGGAGGAGGTTTAAGAGTAAGCAGTGTCACCAATTACGATAACAATAACAATTTTATTAATAAGGAACTTTATCAGTATGGCGATGGCGGTGTCGGAACGTTATTTACCAACGCCAATTATTTATTGATCAATAGTGAGAGCACATTTTATGAATTAGGGTACGCTAGTGGCACCCTCAGTTGCATACCGTATGTAAGTTCCCATGACAGGGTTTATCATGGTAAAAGCGTTTATCCCGCATCTCAGTTCAGCGGCTCTCCCGTTGGTTATGCAAACGTGACTAAACTTGATGTAGATGCATTGGGGAATCCCAACGGTAAAAGCGTTTACGTGTACTCTATTGTTAATGATGTGTCGGTTGGCGGGGTTCAGGCGCTACTCACGCAAGGGGTATGGATGGTTTCAACCCCCTGGCAAAATGGCTTCATGACCCATGAATATACTTATAAATCTAACGGTACTGGCTTTACTCCTGTAACTGCTAAGCAATTCATTTACAGTTTGTACCGCCCGGATACAGTCCAAAATCTAAAAATAAGGGCATTGTATATCAGCCAGGGAGGATGCAACAGTTTTGGTGATACTGTGTTATGCAGATCTACCGGCACCTACGACGATATAAATACAAATTACAGTCACTTTTATGCTGCAAAAGTACCTACCTATTCAGGAGCGATACTTTTGCAAAGTGAATCAGATACGACCTATGACGATTCAGGTAATAAAATTGTCGCAGTTCATAAGAATTACTATGACGATCTGACGCATGTTTTCCCTACCCGCAAACAGACATACAACAGCAAAGGCGATAGCCTGTTTGATGTGATCCGGTACCCGCATGATCTGGCGGCACCAGGGAATGTCTATCAAATTATGCTGAACCGGAACATCGTTTCACCTCCGGTCAGGTTCATTCAGCGCAAGAACACCATGCAATTAGATTCAACCAATATTAATTACTATGACTGGAACGGCAATGGCTCTTTGCTCCTGGAAAAAACAGTGTATGCCAATACACTTTCCAACCCGATGGAACGCCGTTTGAATCTGGATAAGTACGACCAGTACGGCAATATCCTTCAGCAGGAAAAAGCCAAAGCGCCGAATCAATCCTATCAGTGGGGATATTATAATCAGTACCCTGTGGCCAAAGTAGCTAATGCCCCGGTAAACGATATTTTCTATGACAGCTTTGAGGAAGGCAATGGAACCAGCACGCTGAATGACGCCAAGACCGGACACTACAGTCATACGAATTCTTACTCAAAAACATTGACGGGACTAGATAACACTACCTATTTTTTAACCTATTGGCTAAAATCGGGCTCTACCTGGTCACTTCAAACCAGCAGCATTACAGTCACAGGTGGTTCTTACACGATCTCTTTAAGCGGGCAGATTGACGATGTACGATTCTACCCGTCCACAGCGCAAATGAGCACCTATACCTACGATCCATTGATAGGTATGACTAGTGCAACAGATGTCAAAGGAGAGGTTACTTATTATGAATATGACGGCCTTCAAAGATTGGTAACAATAAGGGATAAGGATAAAAATGTCCTGAAACACTTTAAATATCACTACCAAACTAAAACGTTCATTCCTAAATAAGATGAAGCAGCTAAGTGACAATCAACAAATCGAATCACCTTATCAATCTTAATAATAATGGTACGGAAAAATATAATTTTTAGAACCTTCCTGGTCGGAATCATGGCTGCTTTGTTCATAACAAAAGTCCATGCCCAGGCACCGAATATATCTTATACAACGCCAAGTCCACTGGCTGTAGGCACGGCGTTTTCTATAAGCCCCAACAACTCAGGCGGTGCAGTCCCTGCCACCACTTATGGGCAGGTAAGTACTTTTGCAGGTAGTGTGAGCCAGTCGTCAGGTTATACCAACGCCAATGGCACAAGCGCGTTATTTAATGTACCGAGGAGGATGACAATGGATACTTCCGGGAATATTTATCTATCGGATTTCGGGAACAATGCGATCCGTAAGATTACCCCCGCGGGTGCGGTGAGTACGTTTGCAGGAAGCCTTACGGGGGTCTCCGGTTATAAAGATACGACGGCGGCTACCAGCGCTCTCTTTAACGGCCCAAACGGGATAACCATTGACGGAACAGGGAATTTATTTTTATGCGACTACAATAATAACCGGATTCGCAAAATCACTCCTGCGGGTGTGGTGAGCACATTTTGTTCCCTTGCAGGTATGGGGCCCACAGGTATCTGTTTTGATGGATCGGGCAATCTGATTGTCGCTGCGCAATCAGTGAGTAAGATACTTAAGATCACTCCGGCAGGCACAGTCACGACGATTGCAGGCAACTATTATGGTTATGCAAACGGGACAGGTACAGCAGCCTTATTCGAGAACCCGACTGATTTGATAATAGATCAGTCAGGAAATATTATCGTCGCCGATTATCTGAATAATGCAATACGGAAAGTCACTCCTGCGGGGGTAGTGACCACCATTGCAGGGAGCACGGTAAGCGGTAACTCTGGGAGCTTTTTAGATGGCGTAGGCACAGCAGCCAGGTTTAACAATCCGACAGGGGTATCGGCAGCCAATGGTGGGGTGATTTATATATCGGAACTTGTAAACCAGGACATTCGCAGAATCATGCCGGACGGAACGGTCACAATAATTGCAGGCAGCCCCACACATGCTTCGGGAAATGCAGACGGCGTTGGCACGGCAGCTACATTCAATAATCCCGTAAGTGTCTATATAAATAAAGCAACAGGTATAGGCTACATAGTCGATATGTGGGCAAGTGTCCGTAAAATTGTCTTGACAGGGTATACGCTGAAGGGCACCCTTCCGGCTGGATTAGCTTTTGATTCAACTACCGGGACAATCAGTGGCACACCAACAGCTTCCTTTACGACATTAACCGATACCGTTACAGCGTTTAACGCGACAGGTTATTCCGTGGCAACAGTTACCTTAAGCACTCAACCTGCTATTCTAAACCCGACACAGAATCAAAATTATATAGCGACGTTCACGCCACGCGCACCGATAACCGATACCAGTATCCTGGTGTCGCAACCGATTGCTAACGTGAACAAATCGGTAACCTATTTTGATGGACTGGGCAGACCGATGCAAACCATTCAGAATAAAGCATCTGCTAAAGGCTATGATGTGGTGCAGCCTGTGGTTTATGATCAGTATGGCCGGGAAGTAATGAAATACCTGCCTTACGCTGAATCATCCGCAGGATCAAATGACGGAAGTTACACATCCACTGCAATAGCCGATCAAGCCACGTTTTATACATCAGCAACATCGGTAGTGCATACACCTTTCCCTTATGCACAGACTGTCTTTGAGCCATCACCCTTGAACCGTACTTTAGAGCAGGGCTTTCCCGGGGACAACTGGCAACCGGCAGGCACACCCGGAGTTGATGGTGATGCAGAGCATACCATTCATACGTTTTATACAACGAACAACACGAGTTCAGACACTACTCAAAGCCTAAAGGCGGCGCGTTATGATGTGACTATTAATTCCGATCAGTCGCGTACGCTTACACCTAATGGGTACTACAATCCCGGAGAGCTCTATGTGACGGTTACGTATGATGAGAACTGGGAAGGTGTAGGTAGGGCAGGCAGTGTGGAAGAGTATAAAGATATAGAAGGCCATGTGATACTGAAAAGAGTCTATAACTTTTCGACTGCGACCTCGCTCCAGGCCTTATCTACGTATTATGTTTATGATGATTTGGGTAACCTGTCCTTCGTTTTGACTCCGGCAGTAAATGCAGACGGAGCAGCAACGATCAGCCAGGGTAAACTTAACGATCTTTGTTACCAATATCGTTACGATCAAAGGAACAGGCTAATTCAGAAAAAGATCCCGGGTAAGGGTTGGGAGTTTATGGTGTACAATTTGCTCGACCAGGTGGTGATGACGCAGGATGCTAACCAGCGTAACCAGGCACCACAACAATGGACATTTACCAAATATGATGGCGTAGGCAGACCTATTCTGACAGGTATATATGCCTACCCAAGCAGTAGCGCTGATACCAGCATAAGCGCCCCTGCGATAACCGAACTAACTGCTTTAACCACGGCTTGTAAAGACACCACTAATAAATTCTGGGAAAATCGCCTGAGTACAACTACAACGGGTTATGATGGATTAAGTTATCCTCTGGGCAATAGCTACACCTATTACACAACAAGCTATTATGATAACTATTCCGGGATACCAAGCTTGCCTTCAAAATATACGGTTACTTCAGGAGTAAGTACGATGACAATGGGATTAGCTACTGCGAAGAAAACAGCGGTGTTAAATGCCCCAACAAATCAGTTATGGAATGTCATGTACTATGATGATTTAGGTAGGGTAACGCAGAACTATGCGCAGCATTATTTGGGAGGGGGTACACCGAGCGCAAATAATTACGATCAGTATGTTACTACCTACAACTTTGCCAATCAACCTACAACGGTGACGCGTAAGCATTGGAACACTGCAAACACGACCTACGCTGCGGTAACAATTGCTAACAGCTACATCTATGACCAGGTCGGACGAAAGTTAAAGACATGGGAACAGATAACCAACCTGAACAATGCGCCAACACAAAAAACGCTGCTCAACCAGGTGAGTTATAATGAGATCGGACAGCTGTTAACCAAGAGTGTTCACAGTACCGACAGTTTAACATTTTTAGACAATAGCTCACCATATTCTTACAACGAACGGGGGTGGATAAAGAAGATGGGCTCAAGCACGTTTAACATCACTTTCTATTATAATGATTTAGGTATCCCTCCACAGTATAACGGAAACGTAGAAGCTCAATTTATTAAGTTCCAGACAAATTTTGTCTATGACATTATCACCTACAATTATGATAAACTGAACAGGCTTACAGCAAGTACATCTGGTCAACTTGGTTATACCGAGGATGGTATTACTTACGATGCCATGGGAAATATTCAGACGCTCAATCGTCATGTTGGTGTTACATCGGCCCGTGTCACGATAGACAGCTTAAGCTATACTTACAATAGTACTAATCAATTAAAACAAATCACCGATGCGACGTCGGATGATAGAGGATTGGAGCATGGTGCCTGGAAATACTCTTACGATAAAAATGGCAATTTAACTGCTGATACAAGTAAAGGAATACTTAATATTGGGTATAATGTGTTAAACTTACCGCAAAACATTACAGGCAGCAAAACCATTACTTACACTTATGACGCAACCGGCAACAAGCTTCGCAGGATAAGCGCAGCAACCGGGAATACTGATTATATTAACGGAATTGAATATGACGGCGGGACGATCAATTTCATTCAGACTGAGGAAGGCCGGGCGAGGGCCAATGGGTCTGGTTATAATTATGAATATAACCTCACCGACAACTTAGGAAATGTACGCGTAGTCTTAGATCCTAGCAGGAGTTACAAAGTTGTACAGCACGATGATTATTATGCTTTTGGCATGGATATTCCGCAGGATACTATACCAAGTAATAGAAATGAGTATCTTTATAACAAGAAAGAGCTACAGGAGGAACTTGGAGAATACGATTATGGTGCACGTTTCTATGATCCAGTGATTGGAAGATTTACAAGTTTTGATCCAATGGCTGAAGTTTCTCGTAAATGGTCAACCTATGCCTATTCCTATAATAATCCAACCCGATTTACTGATGTTGATGGTATGATTCCGGGGGATTTCCTTAACGATCATGGAAAGAAAATAGGCAGTGACGGTAAGACTGATGGTAAAGTATATGTTGTTAAGACGACTGAAACTTCGTTTGATAGTGGTGCGCCGACTGACGGCATAACAGAAGATCAACGAAAGGCCACCGAGAAGTTTATCAAAGATAATAACGGAAATACTTCTGCTTTTGAAGCCAATGACATAGCTTATAAAAACAGCGTTGAGATCGAAGGATCACCGGCCACGAGGCAAGCTATGGTTGATATTGTAAATAAGGATAATGGAAAAGGTGGTAAAGCGGATGCTAATAATAGAGAACACGGTGGAACTGTTTCCAAGAACGGCACTGTGACCGCGTCACCAGATGGTGCTGTTGCAAAACCGGGCGCACCCGTGGCCAATATATCATATACTGTAGATAATAATACTAAATCACTTTTCCATAGCCATGAAAGTGCTTCTTTAACAACAACATCGGACGGCAGCAACGGAAACACTATCTCGTTTTCGTCATCTTCTTCTACGGTTGGTTTTGCTCAAGCCCCCTCCTCAGGTCCTGGATTAGATATCAATAGCACAAATACACCCCGAACTAACTATGTATTTGGTCGTACGAATGGAACGGTTTATATTTATAACTCAAATACGGGGATACAGGCTACAATTCCTCAAAAAAATTTTGTGACTCCAAAACAATAAATCAATGAAAAAGAATGCTTTGATTATAGTAATTTCCTGGCTTATGTTCAGTACTGCCTTTAGCCAGGAAAACCAATACCACTCAATTCAAGAGGCTCTTAATCATCATATAGAACAGTTAAAAGCCAATGTGAGACATTATGACAATGTGTTTGTAATAACGAAGTTGGAGGACGATACCGCGTTACCCGAAAAAGCGTTAAAAGTTGAAAATGGACTCGATGCAAAGTCCTTGAAAAAAGAAGATCAAAACTTTCTCGTTGAAATAAAGATAGAAACGAAGGTTAACTATCTGAAAATTAATATTACAAATTATAGGGTTGTCAAATTATCCAACAAAAAACTCAAATTGTTAAACCTAAGTAATGGACAAACTTATATAGTAAAATAAACCAAAGCCCCCAAATCTGGCGCGAGTATGACGGGCTGGGCTATGCGTAAAGGCTACCCGTGACTTTCTTGAACTTTTTATATTTTAGACTCTAATGAGTACCAAGTATAAATTTGCTGATCAGGAGCGGCTCTATTTTGTGAGTTTTGCAGTAGTTAATTGGATAGACCTATTTGTGCGAAATGAATACAAGGAAATTATGTTGGATTCATGGAAACATTGCCAGGCGAACAAAGGGCTGGAAATTTATGGCTGGTGTATTATGACCAGCCATATCCATATGATCATAGGGACGCACGGCGCTAAACTTGAAGACATTATGAGGGACATGAAAAAACATACCTCATTAGAATTAAAAAAGGCTATTCAAAACCATCCATCAGAAAGCAGAAGAGAATGGTTGATTTGGATGATGGAAAGGGCAGGGAAAAAGAATAGTCAAAATCAAAACTTTCAACTTTGGCAGCAGGATAATCATCCGATCGAGCTATCAGATTTCAAAATGTTGCATCAAAAACTTGATTATATTCATAATAATCCTGTGCAAGCCGGAATAGTTGAGAAACCAGAAGATTACTTACACAGCAGCGCCAGGAATTATTATGACTTGCCTGGATTAATTGACATAATATTGGTTGAGCCAATGGTAGGCTAGTAAGTCACGAGTACGCCACCTCTTTAGGCCCTCGCTGCATACTCGCGCCAGTCGGGGGGAGCACAACCACATAACTAACTTAGAAATGAGAACTTTAATTAATTTGTCATTGACCCTGCTTATATATGTTAATAGCAATTCATACACCTTGCATAAAAACGACGGTAAAGTTTATTTTTTAGAATGGAGAAAGGCCACGACGTCGTCTATAGCAAACGAGGTTAGTGGAGCGGTTGGATCGGATGAAAAATCTTTATACAAAAATAGGCTTGCAGCATTTAATTCTAGGGAAGGTTTAGCCAAAATAGAAAAATCATTGCGCTATAAATTCTGGCAAAAGTTGGACCAAGATAATGTATTTGCGAAGAACTTTTACATCTTGGAAACAATGAATTCAGGAGAAATGGTAACTTTTGAAAATAGGGTTATTTATTTAGATCGTGGGGAATTTGTTGTAGATGTTTACAGTTATAATCCACGTACTAAAGAATGGATTAAATATAAATCCTTTAGGAAACCTGAATTTTCTCTCGATCGAGAACAAAATAAAGTCACATTTAAAACTGGCCTCATACATGATGATATAATTGTCAGTAAATTTCAGGGTTTGAAAGTTTTAAGTGTCGATTATTATGTGACCACAACAATCAAAAAGAAGGGAGGGGTTAATGTTTCTCTCTTAAAATGAATAGAGACGAGGCTTAACAATTGAATTTGCAGTTAGAAACGAAATCAAGCCCAACTAAAGTGTTGGGCTTTTACATTTTATTAACTAGTCTGGTCTTACCATCACCTAACTGGCGCGAGTATGACGGGCCGGGCTACGCGTAAAGGCTACTCGTGACTTTCTTGAACTTTTTATATTTTAGGATCAATGAGCATCAAATATGAATTCCGTGATCAGGCTGGATAATCGCGCCAGACCGGTATTCATTTATTTGCCGGATTACCAGTCATCCAGATAAAAAGAAGGGCAAGCAATAAAAATTTGCTTGCCCTTTTGGCTTCTGAGGACGGGCTCGGACCGGCAACCAGCCGGGCTATCCATTGAGATTATTGACCGGGCCTGGTTTGTTTATAGAATAGGGGTAAATTCAATATGGTGGATATGATTTGCTTGTTAAACACAAATGTTTATATCTTTATGTCATTGCTGCCGGCATGGCATAGCAACCACCTAAGTTATACTTGATTACTTTAGCTATTTTTCAGACATGAGGCTACTTAATTCATTTCGGGACGATGAATTGGTTGCTCTTTTAACACAAGGCAATGAGGCAGCGTTCAGTGCGATATATGAACGCTACTGGCTTAAGCTTTATAACGAAAGCCACAAAAGGCTAAAGAACGAAGAGCTTGGGGCCGATGTCGTACAAGATGTTTTTGTCGACTTGTGGTTGAATAGGGAGGACAGGGAAATCGAAAATCTTGCAGCTTACTTATTTACCGCTGTACGGTATCGTGTTTTTTCTTTGCATAAGAAGGAAAGAAATATGGGTGCCTTTATTGAACCTATTGAATTTTTGGTCGCCTCTGCATCGGATCCTGACTCGATTTTCTTTGAGAAGGAAATTCGTGAATGTATAAATATTTGGCTGAATATGCAGCCCGAAAAAAGAAAGCAAGTTTTCAGCATGAGATTTAGCCAGGATCTATCTACCCGCGAGATCAGCGAGATTCTGCATGTGTCTCAAAAAACAGTACAAAATCAGTTTACTACCTCATTAAAATTGCTTCGTGTGCATTTAGGAAAGATCATATCATTAATGCTTTGATACTCCTAATAATCCATTTATTTCCAGCCTGGTAAACAATTACAAAGTATTTAAAAAAAACTTAAGAAGTGAGTGGGAGATTTATGCATGATTTGATACATGTATAAAAAACCAATCTATGCCTCCTCACTTAAAGAAAGATTTTCTAAAGCTTGTAGAGAAGTATTTAAACGGCAGTGCCTCTGCTGAAGAAGTAAACACGCTGGAAAATTATTATTCGCATTTTTCCAATGATCCGGATATTACCGACAGTTTAAATGAGGATGAGATCAGTGCCCTTAAAGTCATACTCCGGGAAAGAATAGACAATCGTATTAAGAAGGCCGAAAAGGAAGTTGTACCGATTTACCGAAAAGGGTACTTCCAGTTGGCAGCATCTATTTTACTTTTTCTGGCACTTTCCACTTTCTTGTTAATCAGGCTGAAACAGGAACCTGTTAAACTTCAGGCCCAAAAGCACGATCTGGCACCCGGTGGCAATAAGGCGACCTTAACGCTTGCCAATGGATCAAAAATCAACTTGAACGATGTAAAAAATGGCTCGCTAACCGCACAGCCTGGCAGCCAGATTGTTAAAGAAGGCGGGCAGCTGGCTTACAATGCGGCTACCAATAATTCGGGCTCACTCCAGGTAAGCTATAACACACTCACAACACCTAAGGGAGGACAATACCAGCTAACGCTTGTTGATGGTACGAAAGTGTGGCTAAACGCAGCTTCTTCGCTAAAATTTCCAACCGCATTTTCAGGAAGCGAAAGGATCGTGGAATTAACGGGCGAAGGATATTTTGAGGTTGCACACAATTCAAAACAGCCATTTAAAGTAAAAACTGCCGGGCAGGTCGTACAGGATATAGGGACCCAATTTAACGTAAATTCTTATTCGGATGAAGACGCCGCAGCAACTACCCTGGTTGAAGGCAGTATAAAAATACACGATGCCAACGGACAAACTTTGATTAAGCCCGGGCAGCAGTATTTGTTAAAAACCGATGGCCGGTCTGAGTTAAAAAACGATGTGAATATTGACGAAGTAACTGCATGGAAAAGCGGTATGTTTCAATTCAACAATGCCGATATAAAGACCATTATGCGGCAAATTGGCCGGTGGTACAATGTGGATGTTGAATACCGGGGGTCAGGACCCGTATCAACCTATCACGGACGGATTTCAAGAAACTCTAATGCATCAGACGTCTTAAAAATACTTGAATTAAGCGGTATTAATTTTACTATAGAAGGGAGGAAGATTATAGTCAAATCGTAACTGGTAAAATTAAAAGCTAAAAGGCAGGGACCAGATAGCTTTACCAGCAAAAAAGCCGGAACGTGTTACGAGCACCTCCGGCAATGTGGCTGGGCTAACGAAGAAATATATAACCTAATTCATCCGATTATAAACCCAAAACCAAACAAATGTATGGAAATTTCTACTATTAATCCGTTGAGGTATGGCTACCCGCGGCTTAAAAAGATTGTGTTGGTTATGAAACTAACTATTACCCTGATAACCGTATTATGCCTGCACTTACATGCGGCTACATTTGCCCAGAATATTACGATAACCGATAAGAACGTAAAGCTTGAAAAAGTTTTAGACGAGATCGAAAAACAAACCGGTTATACATTTTGGTATAAAACGGATATCGTAAAGCAATCCTACAAGGTAACTCTGAATGTAAAGGGCCTTAGCCTGGATAACACGCTCGAGCTCTGTTTTAAGAACCTGCCCATTAACTACAAAATAGTACAGAAAACAATTGTACTTACGTCAAAAACAAACGCTAGTACAGAGACGACGACGGTTGCTCCCGTTAGCGTAACCGGTAAAGTGCTGGATGACCTGGGCATTCCTCTTCCCGGCGCTACGGTACGGGTAAAAGGAACGAATATTGTCACGTCAACGGATGCAAATGGCGAATTTAAGATAACAGTACCGGATAAATCGGCTGTGCTGACAGTTTCATTCATCGGTTATTCCGACCAGGAGATTACAGTCGGCGACAGGACCAGTATTACTATCAACCTAAAGTCTTCAGCAAGCACATTAAACAGCGTGGAAATTGTTACGGCTTTAGGCATAAAACGCGAAGCAAGATCATTAGGATATTCCGCCCAGACAATTTCAGGCGCTGACCTGGATAAGGTAAACCCGCCGAATATTTCCGAGGGCCTGATGGGAAAGGTGGCCGGATTGAACATTACCACACCTAATGGAGTTGAAGGTGCTTCTACACGTATTGTGCTCAGAGGGAACAACAATCTTTACGGAAATAACCAGGCTTTGATCGTTGTCGATAACGTGATAATTGATAACGAGCCGGTACAGCCAAAAGGCGTTAATCAATCTTATAGCGATGCATTAAATCTGGGAAACACCGACGTATCACAGCCCCCAATAGACAACGGGTCGTTTTTAAACAGCTTAAATCCGGACGATATAGAAAGCGTTACTGTATTAAAAGGGCCGACCGCAGCAGCTTTATATGGCGCGCGCGGAGCCAATGGCGTACTTCTTATCGTCACCAAAAAAGGTACAAAAAAGAAGGGATTCGGTGTAGATTATAGTTATACATATCGCGCTAATGAGCCCTATCGTTTTATGAAATTGCAGGATGAATATGGTAATGGTATGACCGAGGACCTTTATTCAGCCAATCCATTTTTTTATAAAGACGGCAATGGAAATAACCGGCAAGAACAAATTGGTGGCGACCCATACGGTTCTTTAGGTAATATACCGGGAGCTTATGTTAGTCCGGGCGTTACCAGCGCTGCAGGTGGCCCATTCTACAATTATATTGGCTTCCCGGGCGACGGTGCATCATGGGGACCAAAAATGGAAGGCCAGCCATTGATTTGGTGGGATGGCACAACCAGGCCATACACCGGCAACTCAAATATTTTCAAAAGCTTTTATAGAACCGGCAATACACAAACGCACAATGTATCTATTTCTGGAGGAGGCGACCTGGGAACGTTGCGCGTATCCTACACCAGGTCAACAAACGAAGAGATAACTTACAATAGCCACAACGCAACCAATACATTTAATATCGGTTCTTCTATCAATATCAGCCCCAAGGTAAAGGTTGATGCGACCGCCAGCTATATTAACCTGAATAAATATAATCCGCCGAATATATATGGTGAAAGCGGAGTCAATGGTAACATTGGGGTTGGGTATATGACGGTGTATAATTTACCGGCTGATTACAAGCCTATTGAGAGAGGGTTAACCACATTGCCTGACGGATCGCAAAATCCAATATTGAAGCAATCGCCATTTGAATATGGGCAGCAATATTACTGGTGGAATGTTTTTAACGATAATACCACGCTTACACAAAATCAATTCATAGGGTCTATCTCGCTTAACGCTGAGGTCACTCCCTGGTTGAAAGCAGTTGGTAATGTTGGCTTAGACTACTACACTAACCAGTTTGTAACCCAAAACTATCCAACAGACGCAGCAGGATTGCAAGGCTCATACGGCTATGACCTGGCAAGAACATCTACCAATAACCTGGATGGCCGTTTAGTTTTTCATAAAGATAAACTGGTAAAAGATTTTAATGCCAGTCTTTCACTTGGTGCAAGGCATTATTATACAAATATGTATGATGTTGCTACTAATAATCCGGGGCCTTTCAATTATCCGTTCGTTTTCAATCTTAGCAACTATAATGGTAGCAACCCAACTGTACTTAACCCTACAGAGAACAGAAACGAAATGGAAATAAATTCGGTATACGGATTACTTAATTTTTCTTACAAAAATTATTTGTTTTTAGACCTGTCGGGAACTAATGATTGGTCGTCAACATTGCGCCCATCTCGTTGGAGTTATTTTTATCCATCAGCAAGTTTGAGCTTCGTTTTCACCGACGCTTTTGACATGAGTTCGGTAAAAAACTGGCTGAGCTATGGCAAATTGAGAGTCAGTGAGGCCCAAAGTGCAAATGCTTACCAACCTTATCAGAACGGGCTTACTTATGTGCCTGTAGCTGGTAATACACCAGGTTTTCCAACCGGATTAAATTTCCCCGGCACGTACCCTACCAACATTCAACCGCAGCGTTCAAGATCGTTTGAAATAGGGCCAGACCTGGGCTTCTTTAATGACCGGTTAAATGTAAATTTCACTTATTACAATACCTATTCAGATCACCAGATATTGACTATTAAGACCGCAGGTTCATCCGGTGTTAACGGCGTTT
>Ga0105240_10004198_pt1 | contig 22055 bp, 18 predicted proteins | sample KBSC54metaG_FD_80426 | JGI IMG/M metagenome (GOLD analysis project Ga0105240, IMG submission 80426) | Corn rhizosphere microbial communities from Kellogg Biological Station, Michigan, USA - KBS C5-4 metaG | ecosystem: Host-associated > Plants > Roots > Rhizosphere > Soil | place: Michigan, USA... | reverse complement strand
GGCGGCTTCCGTGGCGGCCGGTTCGGCGGCGGGCGGATGGGCGACCGGGGCAGCCGCCGCAGGTGCAGGCGCTTCCGCGCTTACCTTGCGACGGGTGCCGCGGAGAGCCTTGACCTTAGCCAAACGCTTCTCTTCCTCGTCCATGCGCACAGTTATGAACTTGATCACCGGCTCAGAGACGCGGAGACGGCGCTCCAACTCGAGGACCACAGGGCCACCGGCCTCAATGGTCATCAGGATGTAGTTGCCATCGTTAAATTTGCGGACAAGGTAGGCCAGCTTGCGGCGGCCCATCTTCTCGACGTTCTTCACGACTCCGCCACCGTTGGTGACGCTGGTAGTGAAGCCGGCGATCAGCTTGTCGACGTCTTCATCGACCGCATCCGGTCGAACAATGAACATAACCTCATACAAACGAGACATCCGTGTTTCCTTTCGCCGCACACTGCGGCATTGATCAGTGTTCAGTGGTCAGTGATCAGAAAGTTGCTGATCCTGGCACCTGGAATCTCTTGCTACCGCAAGCTGTGGGTCGCGAGCTGTTTCACTCTTGACCGTTGAACACTGAGCACTGATCCCTGACCACTGATCACTGTTCCTTGCGGTTGAATTCGTTCATCGCGGGACCGGGACCTTCCTGGATGATGCGCCGTGTGGCGGTTGCCACCTTGTCGAGCACCTCATCCAGTTTGGCCAGATCCCCTTTGCGCATCGGCGAGAGCAGATAATCTCTGCCGGGCCTTTTGCCGCCAGCCTCTTTGGCTTCGGGCGGCAAATCGAGCCCAACTCCTATGCGCAACCGCAGCCACTCCTGGCTGCCGAGAGCGCTGGTTATGCTGCGGGCTCCGTTGTGTCCCGCGGGTGAACCACGCTCCCTGATCTTGAATGTCCCCAGCACCAGGTCCAACTCGTCGTAGATGACGAGGAGGTCTCGTGCCGGGTCCACCTCGAACTCCCGAATCAGAGCGGCAACCGAAACGCCGCTGAGATTCATAAATGTCTCCGGCTTGGCCAGGACCACTTCGCGCCCTGCGATTCGGCAGGTTGCAGTAGTAGCCCGGGACCGCCGGTTTTGCACCACAACGCCTTCTTGCTGAGCGATGCGGTCGATTGCCATGAACCCCGCGTTATGCGGTGTCCATAAATACTCGAGTCCTGGATTGCCGAGCCCAACCACCAGGAAGGGCCCGGATTTTTTCTCGTTCTCGAGCACTTCGTCCAATGCCTACTTCTTGGCCGGTGCAGCGGCATCTGTCGCGGCATCGGTCTTGCCCTTCTTGGCCACTTCGGGTTCGGCTGGTGTAGCGCCGGCTTCTCCGGCTGCTACTGCTGCTTCGCCCTCGGCAGGTGCTGCGACTGCTTCTTCGCGAATGGTGACAACGTGCGCCACAGTCGCGTCTTCGTTGGAGAGGTACTTGATCTTGTCGCTGTGCGGCAGGTCGCTGACGCGGAGCACGCCGTGCAGAGCGAGCCCGGAGACGTCAACATCGATGTGGTTCGGGATGTCGGCGGGGAGGCACTCGATTTCGACTTCGCGAAGAACCTGATCGAGGATGCCGCCTTCGGTCTTGACGCCGATCGGAGTTCCGATGAGCTTGACGCGAACGCTGACCTGAAGAAGCTTGTCGAGTGCGATCCGCTTCATGTCGATGTGGATGAGGCGGTCCATGATGGGCTCGCGCTGCCATTCGACGATCATGGCCTTGGCCGAGGGAACGCCGGCGACTTCGACATCGAAGATGGTGTTGTGGCCAGTCTCAGAGAAGAGGATCCGTGTGATCTGCTTGGGATCGACTTCAACAGCGATGGCATCTGCACCCGCTCCATAAAGGACAGCGGGGATCTTTCCGGCGGCACGCACGCGGCGCGCGGCATTCTTGTTGAACTTGCCCTCGCGGGGCTTGGCTACGACGACTTCAGGCATGTGAATCTCTCTTTTCTGGATCGGGCACGGGGATTGTGAAATCCTGCCGCTCCCTTTGTGAAAAGCCAGTTGTCAGCTACCAGACACCAGTTCTCAGTTGAGAATTCGATATCGAAACTGACTTCCAACTCCGGTTGATGTTTAGTCGCGATGAAGCTGACGACTAAAAGTGGTGATTTGAAACTAGCTAAACAGCGTGCTGACGCTGGTCTCCATGTGGATGCTCTCGATGGCGGCGCCTAACAGGCCGGCAATCGAGAGCACCTTAATCTTGGGCGTTTTCTGTGCGGCTTCGCGCAGGGGAACGGTGTTGGTGACAACGACCTGTTCGAGGCGGGAAGCTGCGATGCGTTCAATGGCCGGACCGGAGAAGATGGCGTGGCTGGCGCAGGCGTGCACGGAGGCAGCGCCATTGGCGTAGAGCGCGTCCACGGTTTTCACGAGAGTTCCGGCGGTGTCGATGATGTCGTCGATGATGAGGCAAGACTTGCCATGGACGTCACCGACGACGTGCATGACTTCGGCAACGTTGATGTCGGTACGGCGTTTGTCGACGATGGCCAGCGGGGCTCCCATCTTCTGCGCGAAGAAGCGCGCGCGTTCCACGCCACCAGCATCGGGTGAGACGACGATGAGATTGGGGAGATTGAGCTCGCGGAAGTAGCTGACGAGAACGGGGCTGGCGAAGAGATGGTCGACGGGGATGTTGAAGAACCCTTGAATCTGGGCGGCGTGGAGATCGACGAAGAGTGCGCGATTGGCGCCGGCGGTGGTGAGCAGATCGGCGATGAGCTTGGCGCTGATGGCGACGCGGGGGCGATCTTTGCGATCCTGCCGGGCGTATCCGTAGTAAGGAACGACGACCGTGATGCGGGCGGCGGAGGCGCGCTTGAGGGCGTCGATGATGATGAGGAGCTCGACGAGGTTCTGGTCGACGGGGTAGCAGGTGGGCTGAACGACGAAGACGTCGACGCCGCGGACATTCTCGAGCAACTGGAAGTAGACTTCGCCATCGGCGAAGCGCTGAAGCTTGGCTTCACCGACGGTGACGCCGATGTGGCGGGCGATCTCGTCGGCAAGCGGACGATTCGCGGTACCGCAGAAGAGCTTAAAGCGGCGGTCCTCGCTGAGATTGCGAGAGCGCTTGCGCTCGGGAGCGGGCTTCGAGTCTTTCGCCTTGGCGTCCGGATTCGGGGCAGGCTTATGAGCGCCGTCTTTGGCGTCGGGCGAGCCGGGTTGTTTTTCTTCCAGTGTTGCTATCGTCGTTCCCACTTCCATCTCCAATACCTCCAAGCTGGTTGGCTTTGGCTGCATTTTGGGTTTGCGGATGGCAGTCGAGGAGTACTGGCTGGGCGACCTGGATTCGAACCAGGATAAATGCCTCCAAAGGGCATTGTCCTACCATTGAACGATCGCCCAACTCCGCTTCTGATCACCGCTGATTGACAGCCGATGGCGAGTTTCAATCCCGCCGTGAAGCGCTGTCAACCGATTACACAGGAGTTATTCCACAATCATCTCAGACCAGTACTTCGACCGCGGGAGCGTCTGCGTCATCTGGCTCTGGACGCCTGCCGCGGTCAGCCGTTGCTGGGCTGCCTGTGCATCTTCCTGGGTCAGGTACAACCCGAAGAGTGCCGAACCGGAGCCTGAGAGAGACGCCACAACGGACGAAGCAGGTCGGGCTGCCTCCGGGGAGTCGGCCGCAAGAAGACGCTTGATTTCAGCAAGGGAGGGATGCTGGGGGAAGACGACTCGTTCGAAGTCGTTTTGAATCCAGCTCGTGATCCCGGTGCGGACAAGCGCGGACTCTTGAGGTCCGGCGAGGTCCCTGTCATTTGCAGGGACACCGGAGGAGCCTCGGCCATGCATTGCCTCCGTGAAGGCGCTGACATAGGCGCGGCTCAACTGTTCCAGTCTATCTTCTGACGCATCAACGGTCAAACCTTCGCGGGCGCAGAGGGCGTCCCAGTCGCGGAAGGCCTGCGGGGTGGAGACGCCCATGGATGGGGTGGCGATGAGGCACCAGGTGGCGTCGAAGTCGGGGAGGGGGTAGACGATTTCGCCGCGGCCGCGGCCGAGCACGGCACCGCCGATGAGGAAGAGGGGAACGTCGGAGCCGACTTTGGCGGCAAGATTCAGCTGGTTTGATGGCCAGTTCTCAGTGTTGAACATGGGAGAGCCTGGTTCTGGAACTCCCATCTTTTCAGCTAATTGTGGGATATCAAGCCAGCTGGTTCTGCCCCTGCCAGCGGGCAGAACATCTTTGCGGAATCGGGCGAGTTCGGTTTCGAGGCCGACGAGGGCGGCAATGGCATTGGCCGATCCGGCGCCGAGTCCACCCTGGATGGGCAGGCGCTTGTCTATATAGATGGACACGCTGGCGGGCATGGCGAGGTCTTCGAGGGCGAGGGTGACCATCTTCCAGGCGGTGTTACGGCTGTCAGTGGGGACGCGGGGATCGTTGGAGGTGAGGCGGATGGAGGTTTCGGGGGCGGGGTGGGCGGTGACGGTGACGTAGTCGTGGAGTTCGATTGTCTGGTAAACCGTGGCGAGGGGGTGGAAACCGTCCGGGCGCGGGGCGCCTATGTACAGGCCGAGGTTGATCTTGGCATGCGAGCGAACGGTGGTGGGCATACCGGTCCATTGTAGAGCGGGGCCGTTTGAGCGGTCCGGCCGCGCGGGTGGCGACTCCCAGCGAACCTTCGGTTCTGCGGGAACGTAGAATCGAGTGCATTCCGGCATTGGCAGGTGCGCGGAAGGGAGGGCGTCATGACTCCTCTGGGCAGAACTGGATACGGTCTCGCGCTCCTGCTGTGGGCAGGAGCTTTCCTGCCAGGTGGAACGAGCCGGGCGCAGGCGCCGTCGGATGCTGTAATTGCGCCGATCGAACTCATTCACGACAAGCCCTATGTCGAAGTGATGGTGAATGGCCGCGGGCCTTACCGGTTCCTTGTCGATACCGGAACGGGGACGCAGGCGCTGATTTCGCCGGAACTCGTGCATGCGCTGGGGATTCCGGTGGTGGGCCACGCGCGTCTGACTGACCCAAGCGGCCAGGGCGAGCAACGGTCGGATGTGGTGTGGGTCGAGTCGCTCAAGATTGGCGGCGTCGAGTTCGAAGAGGTGCAGGCGGTGGAGCACGGGCTTTTCCGCGAAGAGCAGAACTGCCAGGGTGTGCTGGGATTCCCGCTGTTTGAGGATTATCTGCTGACGCTGGATTATCCAGGACGAAAGCTGGTGCTGACGCCAGGCACGTTACCGGAGCATATGGCGGGTTCGAGGCTGCCTTTTCGAATCCAGGATGGCGTGCCGGTTGCGAAGCTTCAGATGGGCGGGCTAAGCGCGGATGCTCAGATCGACTCTGGCGGGAATGGATTGAGTCTTCCGGATGCGATCGCGGGTCAGATGAAGTTCCAAACTACGCCGATCGAGTATGGAATGGCAGAGTCGCTGGCGACGCGGTTCTCGCTGCGGGCGGCGCGGCTTCAGCCGGACGTGCACTTCGGGCCGTATGTCTTCACCAAGGCATTCGTGGAAATCAATTCGGCGTTTCCGCTGGTAAATATCGGGTCGACGCCGCTGAAGAACTTCGTAATCACATTCGACCAGGCTGAAGGCGTGATGCAGGTGTACAGCAAAGATCGCGTGATGCCGCTGGACGCATCGCCTGTGCTGCTGGAGATGCAGAATCAACCGCGGCATCAGGCGTCGGATGCGAAGCTGGTGCCGGTGGGGTAAGAGAGACAGTTCGCAGGTCACAGTTCGTAGTTCATAGTTCTCAGTCCTCAGTCCTCAGTCCTCAGTCCTCAGTTTTCAGTACTGACCACGCCAGCGTTGCAGTTTCGCAATTATTGTGCACTTTCCGATTGCGAGTGAGAGGCCGAGCGCTTAGGCTTGGGGCGTTATTCCCCAATTCCTTTTGGCTACTTGGAGTTTCGATGAGGCGGCGTTCTTTTTTGAAGAGTGCGGCGGCGTTGTTGCCTGCTGCTGGGTTTGATCCGTTGTCAATTGCAGAAGCTCCGGCTGTCGGTCAGCAACATGTGATTGCGGCGGGGCAGGACAGGCTGGGCGAGTCCCACTCGCGGGGATACAGTTCGATTTTGTTCAAGGTGCTGCCGCGCGAGACGAGCGGTGGGCTGTTCGTGCTTGAACACATGAACCTGGTGAACGGCGGACCTCCGCTGCATATCCATCCGCACCAGGAGGAGTACTTCTACCTGATCTCGGGAGAGGTGCGGTTTGCCTTAGGGGACAAGCGGGTAGTGCTGAAGGCGGGTGACTCGGTGCTGGGGCCGCGTGGGATTCCGCATACTTTCGCCGCGGTGGAAGGGAAGCCCAGCCATATGCTGATTGCGTTTACGCCGGCGGGGAAGATGGAGGAGTTTCTGCGAGCGACGGCAGTTTCGAATCCACCGAAGCAGGACGCGGCATTCTGGCGGACGTTTGATCTTGAACTGGTGGGGCCATCGCCATTTGCGGGCTGAGGCCAGTGGTCAGTGATCAGAGCAGCATTCCCCGGCATGAAGGCTGCGGCTCCTTCCGATGCCTCTGAGACCGGATTTGGGTCTCCGACCGAGGAGGAGGCGCGAGCCCGATCGCGAGACTTATGCGCCACGACTGAAAAAGTCTTGCTGTTTCAGAGCCGAACAGTGAAACAAAGTCTGTGCATTGCGCGTACTGGAGTTAGAGCTACACTGGTGCCGCACAGGAGACCTGTGTCTACGGGCACGGAAAGGCGAAACGGGACAATGAAGATCATTCAAGGGATGGCAGCGGTTGCGGTTATGGGTGTTGCGGTTGCATTGCAGGCGCAGGCACCGGCACCGGCGGCGGCGGAGAGCACTCCGACCGCAGATGAGATTGTAGCGAAGCACATCGAGGCGATCGGGGGGAAGGCCGCGATCAGCCAGGTGAAGTCGCTCACCATTGAGAGCTCGACTTCGGTGATGGGCAACGACGCTCCCACGGTGACCACGTTGGTGGACGGCGTGGGCTACAAGAACGAGACGGACTTTAACGGCACGAAGATCGTGCAGTGCTACAACGACAAGGGCGGCTGGATGGTGAATCCGATGGCGGGAGCTTCGGATCCGACACCGATGCCGGAGGACCAGTACAACCAGGGCAAGGGGCAAATGTACATCGGCGGTCCGCTGTATGACTACGCGACGAAGGGCAGCAAGATCGAGCTGATGGGGAAAGATGGCACCGCGTACAAGATCAAGCTGACCTCGAAAGAGAATGCGGAGACGACATTCCTGATCGATGGGGCCAGCTACCTGATCACCACGGCTATGGGTAAGGCCAAGATGCAGGACCAGGACGTGGATATCACCACGAAGTTCTCCGATTACCGGAAGACAGATGTGGGCTACATGATTCCTTACGCGATGGACATCGATCTTGGGCAGTTCCAGTTGTCGGTCGCAGTCAAGAAGGTGGAAGTAAACAAGACGATCGATCCGGCGGTGTTCCAGATGCCGAAGGCGGCGGAAGCGCCGAAACCGGCGATGTAATCCCGGGAATTGGAATCTTTGAACGGTATCAGGGCGCGACCTAGGTCGCGCCCTGATCTTTTGTGGCGCTCAGATGCTGTTCGCGACCATTTCTCTGGCTTTGCGAAGAGAGGTCACCGGGTCGCCGGTGGGCTTGAATTCCATGGCGACTACGTGCCGGTATTTGAGCTGAGCTAGCTTCCTGTAGACATTCCCAAAGTTGATTTCGCCGGTGCCGGGCTCGTGGCGGCCGGGGACGTCGGCGATATGAATGAGGCCGATCACGTCGATGTGCTTGTCAAGCTTCTCGATCAGATTGCCTTCGGCGATCTGTTCATGGAAGAGGTCGTAGAGGAACTGGACCTGCGGGTGGTTGACGGCGCGCACGATCTCGATGGCCTCGGCGGCTGAGGTCAGAAAGTACTTGGGGTTCTCTTCGGGGTCGATGCACTCGAGGAGGAGTCGGACGGGCTGGCCGTCGATCTGCTTGCCTTCGACGAGTGCGGCGGCGCGCTTGAGTCCTTCGATGCAGCTCGCGTGCTGGTCTTCGCGGGAGAGGCCGGGGACAACGTTGCCGGAGAGGATGATCATGGCCGCGCAGGAAAGCCTCTCCATGGGCGTAAGAGCTTCTTTCAACTCGGCGAGGAAGGCGTCGCGAACGGCGGGATTGCCGATTCCGTTATGCAACCCGGCGGTTGCATCGAAGCGAATGCCGTGCTGTTTCGCAGCGGCGTTGGCTTTGGAGTAGTCAGCTTCGGACCATTTGGCATATTCGCCTACGAGTTCGACGTTGGTGTATCCGGCTTCTGCGACTTTGGCGAGGCGCTGCTCGAAGGGTAGATCGGTGAAGACGGTCCAGAGCATGATGGAGAGCGGGAAGGGAGCGGGGTCGGGTCTGTTCGATTGCGCAGCTTCGGCGCGGAGGGTCGATGCGGCGAGGGCGGCGGAGGTAATTCCCTGAGCAAATTGTCGACGGTTCATCAGGTCCTCTTTTTCGGGGGTACAACTTTGCCGGAGCGGCGGAGGGCTTGCCAATCCTTTTCAGTCTGGTCGGCGTAGAGAGAGCCGAAGCGGGCGAGCGCTTCGGCGAAGGCTTGTCCGTTGCCGAGATAGCCGGAGATGACGAGCGGGTCGCCGGAGCGGGCGTGACCGCGGGCGAGGAGTTCGCCACAGACCTCGGCGAAGGCGGTGAGTCCGGTTCCGGCGAGGTCAGTAAGGTCGATGGAGCCCTTGTGGTCGTTGAGCTGGCGAACGAGGAATTGGCGCGAGCCGATGTGTGTCCAGCCAAGAAACGGATCTGATTGCAGCTGCATGGCACGCTGGCCGGTGGCCACGCGCTGTCCGTTGTGATTCCAGGGATGAGTGTTCTGCACGTACGGTGTGTACGCGGAAGGTGCTTCTTCCTTGATCTGAAGGAAGAGTGGATCGTTAGGGCCATTGCCTTCGAAGTAGATGCAGTAATCGCGCAGACCTACCGAGCCAGTTCCGACAACTTTAAAGGCGACATCGACAGGGCGGTAGAGCGAGAGCAGATGCTGGCGCTGAGGCTCGAGAACTTCGCGGTAGGGTACGAGAGAGTTGAGGATTGTTTCGGCCTGGGCTCCGGTGATGCGCGTGAGGCTGGGCTTGATTTCCTTGAAGCGGCGGGTGCCGGTTTTGCCGGGAACGGGTTCGGTGAGCAGGTCGAGATTGTGAATGGGAGTGGCGCGCTCGGCTTTGACGAGCGCGGCGTGCACTGGCATCACATCTCCGATGCGGTGAACCTGGAAGCGAGCGACTTCGAGAAGGGGAAGGCGGGCGAAAGCTCGCATCTGGTCGCAGTAGCGCATTACACAGTGTTGAACTGCGTCCTGGGCTGAGGCTTCTTTGTGGCGCGATTCGCGTCCGGCGAGGACGATGGATGCGGCCATGCGTTTGAGGTCCCACTCAAAGGGGCCGCGAATCGTCTCGTCGAAATCGTTGATGTCGAAGACGAGCCGGCCGTCTGGTGCTGCAAAGGCGCCAAGATTGCGGACGTGGGCGTCGCCGCAGATCTGGGCTTCAATGCCGGTGTTCGGAAGGAGGGCCAGATCCCCTGCCATGACGGGCGCCGCTCCCCGGAAGAACACGAAGGGCGACTGCGCCATGAGCTGATGCTTTAGTTTGAGGAGAGCTGGTACACGGCCTCTTTCGGCTCGCTCGAGAAGTGCGAGAGGAGGAGACTTGCGGGCCTTGATGTTGAGTTGGACGTTCTGCTGACGGCCGAGCTGCTTGCGGCGGGAGTGACCCAGGTTGCGTCGCTCTTCCGGTGTCGCCCAGGACATCGTGACCTCTCCACAAGGAGGATAGACGCTTGAAGTGGTATTCGACGTGATGAAATGTGGTGACAATTCGTATGGATTTGCTCGGGTAAACTGGAGCCCGGCGTAGCTCACAGACCTGATCCCAAGGGGCGGTGGCGGCCTGAAGGAGGTTCCTTGAGGTCTCTTTTCTGCTGGCTTGCAATTGCTTCGACGGTGGGGTTGTTCCCGGCTTTCGGAGCACAGGGGCAGGAAGCCGCGAATGAGCGGACGGTTGAGAAGATCTTCGGCCATGGGCCGTTGACGGGTACACCGCCGAGCGGAGTTGCGTGGTCGCCCGACGCGCAGCACCTCACGTATATCGATAATCGCGAGCTGGTCGAGCTCGATGCTGGAGTAGGAAAGCCGCACATCCTGGTGGGCCACACGAAGCTTGCGACGCTGCGTGCGAAGAGCGATGTGAACGAGGAGGATAAGGACCATCGCCAGCGGTATGGGATGGCGAGCTACCTCTGGGCTCCCGACTCGAAGCATTTGCTGTTCGATTCCAACGGAAGCCTTTGGTACTACGAACTGGGCAATGGGACGGGTGTCGATATCGGATCGACCGGGTCGGCGGCGGGCGATGATCCGAAGTTCTCGCCGAACGGCGAATACGTTTCGTTCGTGCGCAATCACGGGCTGTCGATCGTACCGCTGCGCAGTGCCGATACTCCGACCATCACGCTGGCCGCATCGCCGAATGCGAACACGCTCAACGGAGAAGTGGATTGGGTCTATCTCGAAGAGTTGGGAGTGCGCAGTAACTACTCCTGGTCTCCGGACTCGAGCCATATTGCGTATTTGCAGATGCTCGAAGAGAACGTCCCGGAGTATCCGATTACGGACTGGATTTCGACGCACGCGAGCGTGGAGAAGCAGAGGTATCCACAACCGGGTGACGCTAACCCCGACGTGCGACTGGGAGTGGTCAGCGTGAAGGGCGGCAAAACGGCATGGGTTCACATCCCGATTGAGCAGGGGCAGGACTATATTCCGCGATTCGGATGGGTGGATCAAAAGACGCTGTGGGCTGAGACGCTGAGCCGCGATCAGAAGCATCGCAGGATCTACTTCGCGGATCCACGGATGGGCACGGCGCACCTGGTGCTCGAGATCAACGATGAGAAGTTTGTAAACGAGTACATGGATGTGTTCGTCGCGCACGGGTGCATTGTGCTGACAAGCTGGGCGGACGGGCACAACCACATTTATTTGTATCGGTATGAAGAGGGCAGGACGGATTCAACGCGCGCGACTCTCGACAGGCAACTGACGAAAGGGGAGTTCGACGTCACGGAGATCTATCGGGTAGATCCATCGCGCAAGGAGGTGCTGTACGCGTCGAACGAAGGCGATGCGCAGGAGCGGCAGGCATGGCGGGTGAGCTTCGACGGCGAGCGCAAGCAGTTGACTGACGGAGCGGGCTTTCACGACGTGCAGTTTGCGTCGATAGGGGGCAATTATGTGGATAAGTTCTCAACGAGGAAGAGCCCGCCGGTGGTGAAGATGTGCGGCGTGGGCACCGCCTGCGTAGCGTTCTGGAGTTCGAGCGCAGTGGAGGAGTTGGCGCTGCGTGCGCCGATGTCTGTTGAAGCAAAAGCCAAAGACGGAACGATCCTTTTTGGAACGCTGCTGATGCCGGAGAATGCCGCAGGTTCGGCGACCGTGCCGCTGATCGTAAATCCGTATGGCGGACCTTATGTGCAGACCGTGGTGAACCGCTGGAGCGACTCGGTGATGTTCGACGAGTTGCTGGCGCAGCATGGGTTCGCGGTTCTGCACGCGGACAACCGCGGAATGGGGTTTCGAGGACGCGACTTTGAGCAGGCAGCGTATCACAACTTCGGGCCGGTGCAGCTGGAAGATCAGTTGACGATGATCGATGCTGTTCTGGCACAACATCCTGAACTCGATGCGCAGCGGCTGGGGTGGTGGGGCGGAAGCTGGGGCGGCACGTTCACGTTGTATGCGATGACGCATTCGGATCGGTTCAAGGCAGGTGTTGCATTGGCGCCAGTGACGGACTGGCGCGATTACGACTCGGTGTACACGGAGCGCTATCTGAGCAGGCCGCAGCAGGATGCGGAGGGCTACAGGAACTTCTCTGTGGTGAATGCGGCGGAGAAACTCAAGGGTCGGATCTTACTGGTGCATGGGACGGGAGACGACAATGTGCACCTGGGAAATACGGTGCAGTTCGTGCAGAGGCTGATCGAGGCGGACATTCCGTATGATCTGCAGATCTATCCGCGCAAGACGCACTCATTTGCGGGAAGCGATGTGCGGGTGCACTTATACGGACGCATCCTGGCGCACTTCGAGGAATACCTCAAGGACTCAGTGGAATATTGATCAGGGTTTTCCCCGCACGCGCGTGGTGCTGGAGCAGAAAAACCCTGGCTGGATTGAGCAGAGAAAGCGAGCAGCGACAGCGCTAGAGCTCGTGACGGCTGAAGAACTCATCCTTGTCGCGCTTGGGGCAGTTGGTGCACTCAAGGCAGCAGACAAGCAGAACCGCTACACCGAGCGTGACCAGAATGGCCAGCACACTCGCGTAAGAGCCGATGAAATGAGTTATCGAGTGCATATTTCCTAACTGGGCTGCGCGAACCAGCTCACCTTCAGGTTAGAACCCGAAGAAGGTAAAACGGTTTCGTTGCCAGGTTTGTAGCAGCCCAAGTCTACCACTTATTGAGATGACGGCGACGGGTTCCTTAGTTGTAAATGGGCGAATAAAGAGCGAATATAGAAGATCGATGAAAGCAGGCGGTGCAAATCCGGGAACGGAACTAGAGCCGAACGAGTGTCCAGAGGGCACCTCGCCGCAGCCGACTGGGCGCCCCGAGCAAGATGCGGCTGGAAGTGCGCCTGCGGTGAACTGGCTTTTCGTGGATTTGAATTCCTACTTCGCTTCGGTCGAGCAACAGGACCGGCCGGAACTGAGGGGGAAGCCGGTCGGCGTGGTCCCGATGATGGCGGATACCACATGCTGCATCGCGGCGAGCTACGAGGCGAAAGCTCACGGTGTGAAGACGGGGACCATGGTCGCCGATGCCAAGCGCATGTGTCCGAGCATGATCTTCGTCGAGGGCCGACATGAGCTCTACGTCGACTATCACCATCGGATCGTCGAGGCGGTGGAGAGCTGCGTCCCGGTCACGGCAGTTATGTCGATCGATGAGATGGCCTGCCGGCTGATGGGGCGGGAGAGGCCGCTTCTCTCCGCGCTGGAGCTGGGTAGGAAGGTGAAGACGACCATCAGGGAGAAGGTGGGGCCGATGCTGAGCAGCTCCGTCGGTCTCGCGACAAGCCGCTACCTGGCAAAAGTAGCGAGCGACATGGAGAAGCCGGACGGGCTGGTGGCGTTGACACTCGATATGCTTCCCGACGCGCTGCGCAAGCTGAGTCTGCGTGATCTGCCGGGGATTGGAGTGCAGACCGAGAAGCGGCTGAATGAAAAGGGCATCCGCACGATGGACGACCTACTGGAGTTGAACTCCGAGCAGTCGGGCGAGATGTGGGGATCGGTGTGGGGCCAGCGCCTCTGGTACTGGCTTCGCGGCGAAGACTTCGAGATGTCGGAGACCGAGCATCTGAAGTCGATCAGCCACTCGCATGTGTTGGCGCCGGAGATGAGGACTCCGGAGAAGGCATGGGCTGTGGCGCACAAGCTGCTGCACAAGGCGGCCATGCGGCTGCGATCGCACAAGCTTTGGGCTGGCTCGATCGGGCTGGCGGTCGGGTTTTCGGTACCGCGCAACATGAACGCGCCGGTGAGCCGGTTTGGGGTGCCGACGCGCGGATGGCATCACGAGATCCGGCTGATGGAGTGCCAGGACAACCAGACGCTGATCGGCGCGCTGTGCCGGCTATGGAATGAGAAGCCGAAGGGGAAGGGGTACGACGAGCCGTATTTCATTGGAGTTAGCTTGAACGGGCTGGTGCCCGATCGGCTGCACTCGCTGAATCTGTTCGATTCGCTTGAGAACGCGAAGAGCCGGGCTAAGCTGCTGGAAGAGATGGATCGATTGAATCAGAAGTATGGGTTGAGCACGCTGGCTCCGGCGACGATGCTGGCGGCGTATAAGGCTGCGCCGACGCGGATTGCGTTTCATAGTATTCCGGATCTGTTCTGAAGAACTGCACGTCGGTAAAAAGCGATAGAGCCGCGCGTGGGCGCGGCTCTTGTGTCTGGCTTAAGCGACTAGCGATGCGCGAGCGGCTGTACGATCAGGTGCTGCGGGTTGCTGATGGGGTAAGGTGAGCCCGGCGCGTGCGCGGTGTGTGTCGGGGTGACAGTGAAGACGTAGAGCTTGTTGGTGGCCTGGCTGATGCCGTAAAGGTGATCGCTGTTATCCCAGAAGATCTGGTTAATGGGGGCCTTTGTGAGCAAGCCGGTGTAGCGGACAGCAGCAACACCCTCGTTGAAGAAGAAGACCTGGATGCCTTCCTGGCCGGCGACTGCGACCAGCTTGCCCGAGGGAGACATCTTCATGTCTGTCGGATTCGCGATGAGCGTGGAGGGCATGTCGGCGTAGGTGCTCTTCGTTCTGAGAACGCCTGAGGAATTTGCCGTATAGGTTGCGATTTGCAGAGGCTCGTTGCTGCAGCCCGGAGGGTTGGCCGGCTGCATGAGGACGGCCACGTTGTTGTATGGATCTGCGGCGACCAGGTCGGGGATATAGCGACGGAAGTTCGGCGGCGGAGTGGGCAGGTTGGGTGCGCTTCCGGTTAATTCAGTGAGAAGGCCACTGCTGCTGCGCTTGAAACCATAGATGGTGTAGTACATGCAGTCAGAATTGACGGCGGTGTACGCGAATTTGTTGTTCCCGGTGAAGGAGGCGGCGTTGTTGTCCCCGGGGAAGGCGCCCGTGATGTCGAGGCCGAGGTAGTGGAGTTTGCCGCTGGTCTTGTTGAGCGAGTAGGAAGCCACGCCGGTGTTGGCGCAGTCGGCGTTGAACTCCTGAACGTAGAGGTCTGAGCCTGTGTGATCGAAAAAGATCTGGTTGGCGCTCGGGCAATCTTCATGCAGAGCATGAGTGGCGTAGTTGGTGGACGCCTGATAGCGGAGCGCACCGTCGGACTCCACGGTAAAGGTGTCGAGATTTGGCTGCGAACGGTTGACGGCGACGAGATGGCTGCCATCCACGGCCATTGTCTCGACGTCTTCGCGAAATGGCGAGCCAAAGATGGGCTTCAGTTTTCCGTTGGATTCGGCAGCGAAGGCGGTGATTTCGTTGGTGCTGCTGTTTTTGGGATTGTTAGCGACGTAAACGTAAGCCACTGCCTGGGAAAGTGCGGTGCTGGCGACCAAGGCAAAGCTCAGGAAGGCAAAGAACTGCAAACCACGTTTCATGGGGAGGTCTCCTCTGGAGGGGCAGACCCGCACTGGCCCGGGTACTACTTACCTCATTCGAGACATTTTGTTCATCTTCGGTTGTATGAAGATGCGAGAGCGTCCCGCGAAGTGGAAGGCGTTCTCAGAAATCTGATCTGAACATTTTTTCTTCGGCGCGCGTAGTTTCTGCATCCCGCTCCGCGATGTTCTGCGGATTAAGAGGTAGAAGCGAAACCGATGGCGCACAGATGGCAGCCGGAGTTCGAGCAGCTGGTAGATGAACATCAGTCCATGGTGTTTTCGCTGGCATGGCGCATGACCGGGGATCGTGGGCTGGCGGAAGAGGTTGCGCAGGACGTCTTTCTGGAGTTGGACAGGCACATGGAGCGGATCGAGAGCCCGGAACACGCATTGAACTGGCTTCGGCGCGTGACAATGAGCCGGTCGGCGGATGCGCTGCGGCGCCGGCGAGTGCGAGGCGTGGACCTGTGGGTGGAGATTGAGGACAAGCATGGGGCGCCAGCGGAGGAGAGGCAGTCTCCGCTGGAGACGCGGCTGGAGCAATTGCTTTCGACGCTGCCGGAGGCACAACGGGCGGCGCTAGTGCTGAGGTATCAGGAAGACATGACGCCGGAGGAGATAGCAGCGACGGTGGAGGCCCCCGTAGCGACGGTGAAGAGCAACCTGCATCGAGGATTGAAGCTGCTGCGCGCGAAGGCGACAACGCATTTGAAGGAGTACATCCGTGGACTTTGAATCGACTGATCGGACGGAGAGAATCATCGGCTCCGAACAGGATCGTGAGTTCGAGCGGGAGCTGAAGGAAGCGATGGTGCGGCGTCCGGCACCGCCGGGGCTGAAGCGGCGGATCTTGCAGAAGCGTAGCGCGAGGCGGACGGAGCGGCACCACACGACGATGATCTGGTGGCAGAGGCTGGCGGCCTCACTGGTTGCCGGGGCTGTGCTGGCGGGCGGGTTTGGCTGGCGGCAGATGGAAGAACGACGCAAAGGCGAGGAAGCGAAACAGCAATTGCTGACGGCGCTGCGCATTACGAATCAAGTGTTGAACAACATGAACCGGAAGCTGGTGGAGCACGACCGGTCGGACGATACGAAGTAAGTGGGCGAGATGGTGAAGGAGAGATCGATGAAGAACCTTGTGGGTGTTTGGGTGTTGGCGATGGCTGCAATTGCGGTTCCGGCGGTGGCGCAGAACGGGTTACCGCTGCCGTCACCTGTGGAGAAGGAGCTGGCCGCGCGCGCTTCGAACGTAACCGAGGTGACGCTGGGGAAGAACATGCTGGGTTTCGCGGCGAAGTTCATGGACGGCAAGGATAAGGACGATGAGGCGGCGAAGCACCTGATCGAGGGCCTGGATGGGATCTACGTGAGGTCGTACGAGTTCGACAAGGAAGGGCAATACTCGGCGGTGGACGTGGAGAAGCTGCGCTCGTACTTCGAGGCGGGCGGCGAGTGGTCATCGATTGTGCGTGAGCGCGACAAGAAGAGCGGCGAGAGCACCGACGTGATGATGAAGATGGTGAACGGCCAGCCGCATGGGCTGTTCGTGCTGGACGCCGAGCCGAAAGAGCTGAGCATTGTGCTGATCCTAGGTCCTGTGAAGATGGAGGACCTGAGCAAGCTGTCGGGGATCGGCGGACTGGGCGTGCTGGGCGATCTGGAAGGTAATGGCAACAAGAACAAAGACAAGGACAAGGCAAAGGGGCCAAAGGCGAAGGGCGGGGGTGACGAATGAGGAAGTTCGTGCTGATTCCGATTTGCTTTTTGGCGCTGGCGGTTCCGGTCGTGGTGCTGGCGAATGGTGTCTCGGGTGGATTCGACCAAGTGGTGAGTTCGATTGAGACGCGGTATCACGTGCATGCGGACCGGATCCCGATGCTGGGGTTGGTCAGCCTCGTGGCCCAGGCGTCCACGCACGATGGAGTGCGCGGGATGCATGTGGCGGAGATTGAGGACTTCCACGCTGATGTGGACGGCGAGGAACTGAACAAGCTTGTCGCGGAGAAGCTGGGATCGGGCTGGGAGCGCGTGATTCGCGAAACGAGCCGAAACGGAGGAGACCAGACGCTGATCTTCATGCGGCCTGAAGGATCGCGGATGGGCATGTTTGTTCTGGATCTAGGCGGGCATGAGATGGACGTGGTGCAGATGTCGGTGGATCCCGAGCATCTCCGGGAAAAGATCGGCGAGTATGGACATAGGGACTAGCGATTAGCTAGGAGCTAACAGATGGCTCGCCGAGGAATAACTCGGCGAGCCGGTTCTGTTTAGTCCTGGCGGAGGAGTTGGGCGGGGTTGATGGTGAGCGCGCGGCGAGCCGGGATCCATGTCGCGATGAGGCCAATGATGGTCATGGAGGCGACGGCGCCGAGAAGCACGAGCGGATCGCGGGGAGATGCTTCGTAGACCAGCGCAGCGAGCAGCCGGCTGGCGAGGACGCCGAGAACGAGGCCTGCGAGCGACCCGGACACGAGAACGATAAAGGGACGCGCCAGGGCAGCACGGATGAGCTGTCCGCGCAACGCGCCGAGGGCGATGCGAATTCCAAGCTCGCGCAGCCGTCGCGAGACGGTGTACGCAGCCATGCCGAAGATGCCGGTAATGGCTAGCATCGTGGCGAGAAGCCCCATGACACCGAGCGATGCTGTCGCGATGCGGGCCGGGAAGAGGACAAGGGAGAGGCGGTCGTTCCAGTTGCGCAGAACGAACGGCAAGTTGGGGTCGATACCTGAGAGGGATCGACTGAGGGCGGCGGCGATCTCCGGCGAGGGCAGGTTGCCGCGAACGATGACGTTCGTGCCTGTGTCGGGGATCTGTGAAATGGGGAAGAACATGGCGGGGCTCGGGTCTTCGGTGAGCATTTCGTACTTCCCGTTTTCGACGACGCCGACGATTTGGTACCTGGTTTTGTCACCGCCGAGGAAGTGGAGGCCGACTGCGGGCTGGTCGCCGAACATCTTGCGGGCGAAGGTGCTGTTTACGATGGCGACGTGGGGCTTCTTGGGGCCATCATCCCAGGTGAAGTCGCGGCCTTGAAGCAAGGTGGTCCGAGCGGCTCTGATGTAACCGGGGGAAACCTGGAATGCACGAGGAGTCATGATGCTGTTGGAGGGTCGCAAATCTGCGGTTCCTTCTTTGTAGACAGACCAGTTGCTACCACTGCCGCTGAGTGGAAGGGCGTTTGTGATTGCGACGTCAGTGACGCCGGGAATCTGTGAAGCAGCGTCGATGAGACGCCGCTGCATTGGCAATGCGGATTCGGCTGAGTACCCAGCCATTTGCATGTCTGTCCCGGCGATCATGACGTTGTTTGGAACGAAGCCGAATGGAGCGTGCAGCGAGCGGTTCATGCCGCGAACCGCCACGAGAGAGGCAGTGACGAGGAGGGCGCAGAGAGCGATCTGAATTCCGAGGAGCACGTCGCGCAGGCTGATGCGACGAAGTACCTTCGCGGAAGTTGATCCGCTCTTCAGGGCATCTGTGACGTCTGTGCGCCAGACCTGACGCGCAGGCAGTAGGCCGGGCAGAATGCCAGCTGCGAGCGAGAGAAGCAGAGCAAGTGCGTATGTGGTCGCATCGGCAACGACTGTGACGTGTATGGGGTACTCGGAGATTGGCTGCCAGTGGGTGAGAGCGCGGAGCATGAACACGGAGATCATGGTTCCCAGAACGCCGCCGGCAAGCGAGACCAGTACAGCTTCCGTGAGCAGTTGGCGGAGAATTCGCCAGCGGGATGATCCGATGGAGAGGCGAATCGCCAATTCGCGGCTGCGATCAGCGGATCGAGCGGCGAAGACGCCGGCGAGGTTGACACAGGCGGCGATGAGAACCAGCATTGCGAGGCTCATCAGTGCTGCGAGAAAGGGCCTTGCGGGGCCCCCGACAATGTCGCCGAGCAGGCCGGGCTGAATCAGATGGGCGGCAAGCTTGTCGTCGGCTACAGGATTCTCGCGGGTCATCTGATGCGCTACCCGGTTGAGGTTGTCTTCAGCTTCGCGCGAAGTGACGCCGGGTTTGAGAGCACCGATGACGAAGATGCCGTGGCTGGCGCGCTGCTTGAGAAATTTATAGGCTTCGACTTGTTCTTCGTTGATCATAGGCATCCAGAACTCGGGCCAGAAGAAGACCTCCGTTCCGTGGAAGCTCTTTGGTGCGACGCCAATGATCGTGAATGGGTGTTTGTTCAGGTCGACCGTGGTGCCGATGACCCGAGGATCCCCATTGAAGCGGCTATGCCAGAGCGAATCGCTCAAGACGATGTAAGGGGCAGAGTTCAGTCCGTGGTCGTCGTTGTCGTGAAAGAAGCGGCCGGCTTGAGGCTGGATACCGAGCATGTCGAAGTAGTTCGTGGACACATCGTAGCCCCAGGTCTTCTGCGCACTGCCGCCGTAACTCAGGCTGACTGCGCTCATAAAGTACGAGGCCATATCGGAGAACACGGAGTTGCGCGATCGGTAGTCAAGAAAGTCTGGGTATGACTGACTATCCTCACCGGCTCGACCATTTCCGATCTGGACGAGGCGGTCGGGCTCGGGCACATTGAGGGGATGTAGGATCATGGCATTCAACACGCCGAAGACGATGACATTGGCGCCGATTCCGAGGGCAAGCGTAAGGATCGCGGTGAGAGCGAATCCGGGAGAGCGGCGAAGCTGGCGAGATGCGTAGCGGATGTCGCGAGCCAGGCCGGCGAGGCTGAGCGTGGCGTCCGATGCGGTGACGCGCTCTTTGGTGATCGTGCGGTTTCCGAAACGCAGAAGGGCTTCGCGTTCAGCTTCGTCGCGCGGCATCCCGGATGCCAGGTTGGATTCGATGCGGAGATCGATGTGCGATTGAAGCTCGTCGGCGATGTCGCGGTCGACTGCGGAGCGGCGGAAGAGATTTGTGAAACGGCGGAGGACGGACATGGGGAATCTCCTGAGTTTCTGATTATTCGGAGCGCAGGGCCTGCATGGGATCAACGCGCGATGCCTGACGCGCGGGCAACCAGCTTGCAGCAAGAGCAATGCCGAGGATGGTAATCGTCACGGCGCCGAAGATGAGGGGATCGTCGGGACGGACTCCACGCAGGAGGTTGGCTACAAGACGCGCAAGCGCGAAGGCGAGTGCGAGACCGATGACGAGTCCGGTGCCCGTGAGCCACGAGGCGCGGCGGATGATCATGCGAAGCACATCTTCTTTGCTGGCGCCCAAGGCGAGGCGAACGCCGATTTCGCGAGTGCGCTCGCCCACAAGGTTCGCCATTACAGCGAAGATGCCGATAGCGGAGAGGAGCAGGGCGATGAACGCGTCGAGCGCCAGCATGGAAGCGGCATACATTAGGCCGACGAGGTTGTCGCGAATGAGATTTTTGTAGGTTTGAACGGGATCGAGAGGCACTCCGGCATCGATCGAGGCAAGTGCCTTGCGGGCTGGAGCGGCAAGCGACAGCGGATCGCCTTTCGCGAGAATGGCGATGGTGGAACCCGCGAGCGGCTGTTGCACGAAGCTCGTGTAGACAGCGGGCGGGAGGTCGTTTTCCCAGAGAGAGTAGTTCGCTTCCTGAGAGACACCGACGATGGTGAGCCAGGGTTGCGGAGTCTTGTTGTCGCCGAGACGAATGCGATGACCGATCGGGTTTGCGCCGCCGAAGTAGAGATCGGCAAAGCGGCGGCTTACGATCGCCACTGGTGTGGAATGGACGGAATCTCCCTGCGTGAAATTGCGGCCATCAAGAATGGGAATGTGGAAGGCATCGAAGTAGCCCGCGGTGACTGCGAGGCGGACGGCGGTCTGAAGCTTGCCGGGAGTAACGGGACGGTTTTCGATAGCGAGGTCGAGCTGCCAACCGGAGTCGGTGTAGGGGAGGGCTGTGGCGAGTTCTACTCGGGAGACACCCGGGATTGAGCGGAGCCGGTCGAGCGCATTCGAGTACCATTCGGATTGCTTTTCAGGAGCGTCGTAACGCTTTATGGGAAGGTCGGGGTGCAGGGTGAGAATCTTCTCAGGCGAGTAGATGTCGGCTTGATGGAACATTGAACTCATGCCCTTGGCCATGAGTGCTGCTCCAATCACAAGCGCCACTGCGAGCGAGATTTGCGCAACGGCAAAGATGCTGCGGAGGCGGCTGCGGCCCGTTGCCTGACGCGAGCCTGCGCGAAGCTGATCGACGAGGCGGATGCGGAGCGCTTCAACGGAGGGCGCGAGGCCCGCGACGATTCCAGAAAATACGGCGAGAAGAACGGAAAAGGTGAGGGCGCGGCCGTTGACGGAGATGTTATCCCACCCGGGAATGTAACGAGCTACGCGCGCCGGCATCAACACGAGAGTGAGGTGCAGGTAAATTGCGGCAAAGGCAATGCCCAGACCCGCGCCTGCGAACGCGAGCAAGATGTTTTCCGTGAGTAGCTGGCGGATGATGCGCCTGCGTGTCGCTCCCAGAGCGCTGCGCATGGCGATTTCGGACCGGCGCGCGACGCCGCGGGCTAGCTGCAGATTGGCCACGTTGGCGCAGACGACGAGTAGCACGAACATCGTGGCGCCCATAATGAGCTTGTAGTAGAGCGGCGTGAGGTCGCCGTTGACGTCGTTGAGCAGCGGCTCGACGTGAACGGTCCAGCCCTGGTTGGTTGCCGGATACGATTTGGCGAGACGCTCGGAGATGAGCTGCATTTCGGATTGCGCCGATTTCAGCGTGACGCCGTCGCGCACGCGACCGATGACGAGATATGCGTGATCGCTGCGGTTGGAGAGCTGAGGCTGTGTAGGCGCAAAGGGCAGGAGCATGTCCACGGCCGGCGGGTACTGCATGGTGCGCGGAAGCACGCCGATGATGGTGTAATCGTGCTTGTCGAGTTGAATCTTCTGGCCGATGATGCGCGAGTTTGCGCCGAAGTGACGTTTCCAGAAGCCGTAGTTGAGTACAGCAACGGCGTCGCGGCCGGGCTGGCACTCGCTTTGGTCGAAGACGCGGC